>Ga0182737_1000758_pt1 | contig 39296 bp, 28 predicted proteins | sample eDN5th30CBELigOP_FD_128878 | JGI IMG/M metagenome (GOLD analysis project Ga0182737, IMG submission 128878) | Enriched Organic Plus compost microbial communities from Emeryville, California, USA - eDNA 5th pass 30_C BE-Lig OP (version 2) (version 2) ... | reverse complement strand
GATCACCACCAGCGGTGAGCGCGCCTACGGCCTGCTGGCTGACAAGGGCGCCGTCATCAACAGCAGCGCCGACATCACCACCACAGGCCTCAAAGCCCACGCGGTGCAGACTGGCGCCAATGGCACCACCAGCCCGACCTACCCAACAGGCAGCGCCGGAACCATCAATCTCACCGGCGGCAATATCGCCACCGGCGGCGTTTACGCCCTTGGCCTGCACGCCGTCGACGCCGGCGTCATTAACGCCAGCGGCGTCGCCATCACCACATCCGGCGAAACCAGCTTCGGCGCGCAGGTCGAAAGCGAAAGCCGCATCGACCTCGCCAATTCCAGCATCGCCACCACGGGCGCCAGCGCCCATGGCGTCGTCGCCAACAACGACCGGGCCGGCGCGACCGGCGGCGTCATCAACCTTGCCAACACCGCGATTGCTGTCTCGGGCGAAAACGCCCATGGCGCCGTTGCCGAAAAGGGCGGCCAGATCAACATGACGGGCGGCTCGCTCATGGCGCGCGGCGTGGGCGGCGCGGGCCTGGCGCTCGCCGATGACGCGACGGCCACGGTCAACGGCGGCTCCATTGCGTCGGCGCAGGACGCGGCCATCCGCACCCGGAACAACGCCACGCTGGTGCTGAACAACGTCGTCGTTCAGGGCGCCACCGCGACAATCGCCACCTCGTTCAGCAAGGCTGACCAGAGCGTTGGCGTCCTGGTGGGTCCCGGCGCGCAACTCGACAGCGCTTCTGGCGTGCTGCTCGCTGTTGACCGCAGCGGCGCCGGCGGCGACAGCGGCAAGGTTTCGCTGACCCTGGCCGACGGTTCGACCTCGCGCGGCGACATCATTGACCAGGGCGGGAAGACCACCGGCTATACCGACGTGGAGCTGGGCGCCGAGGCGAGCTGGAGCGGCGTGGCCTACGGCGTCCGCAACTTCACCTCGCACCAGAGCGGCGGCGTGATGAACTTCGGCGACGGCACCGTCATCGAAGGTGATCTGTCCGTCAGCCAGACCCAGGTGACCTTCGGTCCAGGCGGCGCGATCATTGGCGGCGACGTCGCCCTGACCGGCCAGTCATCATCGACTGGCGGATCGGTTGGCGCGCCGATCATCGTTGGCGGAAACGTCGATGTGGACGCGTCCTCGGTCCAGGGCGGCAACTGGCGCATTGCCGGCAATCTCACCAACCAGGGCGTCGTGACGCCTGGCAACTCGATCGGCCTCGTCCAGGTCGGCGGCAACCTCAATCTGGCCGGAACCTCCGTTTACCGGGCGGAGATCAACGCCGCCGGTCAGTCGGACCTGATCGCCGTGGCTGGCGTCGCCAGCCTCGCGGGCCGGGTCGAGGTCTCGTCCTGGCCGGCCAATGGCGGCTTCCTTATCGGAACCCCCTACACCATCGTGACCGCGGGCGGCGGCTTCGGCGGCACGACCTTCGACGGCGCCGCCTGGGCGAATGGCGCGGGATACATCTTCCTCGCGCCGTCGCTGAGCTATGACGCGCACAATGCCTACGTCACGGTCGGCCGCAGCAATATCGCGATGGCCTCCGTGGCGTTGACCCCCAACCAGGCCGCCGCGGCGAGCGCCATCGATCGCCTGCCGGTGACCAACGCGCTGTTCGGACAGGTTGCGCTGCAAACCTCCGCGACGGGCGCCCGCCAGGCGTTTGACGCGATCTCCGGCGAGGCCCACGCCTCGCTCGCCGGCGCCCTGGTCGAGGACAGCCACCAGGTGCGCGACGCCGTGAACAATCGCCTGCTTCAGGCGTTTGGCGGCTCCGTCGCAACGGCGAACAGCGCCCGCACCCAGGCAATCACAGGCCTCAACGCTACGGTCTGGGGCCAGGGTTTTGGCTCCTGGGGTCACGCCAGCGCCGCCCATGGCGCCAGCGCCAGGGCCGAGCGCTCTTCCGCCGGCTTCCTCGCTGGCGTCGACGCGCCGGTGTTCGACACCTGGCGCCTGGGCCTCGCGGCCGGCTACGCCCGCACCTCGGTGGACGTGGACCAGCGGCTTTCCTCCGCCTCGGTGGACAGCTACCACCTGGCCCTGTACGGCGGCAGCACGTTTGGCGCCATCGGCGTGCGCTTCGGCGCGGCCTACACCTGGAACGACGCCGATGCCCGCCGCGGCGTCGCCTTCCCTGGCTTTGCCGACAGCACGCGCAGCTCTTACCGCTCCGGCATCGCCCAGGTGTTCGGCGAAACCAGCTATGCGGCCCGCTTTGGCGCCACGGCTGTCGAGCCGTTCCTGAACGTGGCGTGGGTTAACCTGGACAGCGACCGCTTCCACGAGTATGGCGGCGCCGCCGCTCTCATGGGCAAGACCGCCGACATGAACACGGCGTTCACCACGCTCGGCGCGCGGGTCGCGCACACCTTCGCCATGGCCAACGGTTACGCCGTCACCGCGCGCGGCACGATCGGCTGGCGTCATGCCTTCGGCGACGTTGATCCACGCAGCTGGATGTCCCTGGCGGGCGGCGCCTCCTCCTTCAATGTCACGGGCGCGCCCATCGCCCGCAACAGCCTGCTGCTGGAAGCGGGGCTGGACATGAACATCGCCGCCAATGTCACCCTCGGCGTGGCGTGGACCGGCCAGCTGGCCGAACGCGCCCAGGACAATTCGGTGAAGGGCAATTTCGCCGTCCGCTTCTGAGCGCACGCTCCAGATATCGACAGGGGAAGGGCTGGCCTGCGCCGGCCCTTCTGCTTTCAGGGGGAAGGCTGGCTGCGGGCGGGCCGGCGGCGCGCACCCCCGGCCCGGTCCCTGAACCAGGTCCCCCAGGTTGCGTGGCCCCACGTGATACAGTTTCCCTTAGGTCCGTCCGCGTCGCCAGGTCGGCGAACGGTTCGGCATGGCGCAACCAACCGGCTGGCTTGCTCCGGCTTGCTGTCACACGCATGTTATAAAGCTGCGCTTCAAGGCGGCGGGCGCAGGGGCCTGTGCGGCGGGCTGAGAATATCTTGCCGGAGAATTCGCCAGAGAGTTTTGCGTGACCTGGATCCGGCCCCTTGCAACCTTGTGCGGCGTCCTTGTCGCCGCCATCATGCCGGCGAACGCGCAACCCGCGGCGCCGGCCCCGGAACGGCGCATCGCGTCCGAAACGCCATTCGTCAAAAATACCGATGGCGCGGGCGGCGATATCCAGACCTCCGTCGCCCAACCGGAAAGCTCCGCCGAGCCTTCCGCCAATCTGACCACCTCCATTCAGGACATCCTCGGTCCCCGGGGCGATCCGGGCGGCATGCGCGCCTGGCTGCTGAAGCGCGGCCTCAGTTACAGCCTCACCTATATCGGCGAGGTCCTGGGCGACGCCTCGGGCGGCATGCGGCGCGGCGGCGCCTACGATGGCCGCCTCGAGCTTCAGGCTGACGCGGATCTCGACAGGCTGCTGGGCTGGGGCGGGGCGAGCATCCACGCCAACCTGTACCAGATTCACGGCGCCGGGCTGTCGCGCTCCCATGTCGGCGCCGTGCTCACGGTGAGTGGCCTTGAAGCCCTACCGTCAACCCGTCTTTACGAACTCTGGTTCGAGCAGAAGCTGTTCAGCGACGTCCTGAGCATCCGCGCCGGGCAACTCGCAGCCGACACGGAGTTCGCCGTCAGCCAGACAGCCACGCTGTTCATCAATGGAACCTTCGGCTGGCCGGCGGGCCTCGCCGCCAACCTGCCCGGGGGCGGCCCGGCTTATCCTCTCGCGACGCCGGGCATCCGGGCCAAATATACGCCGAACAGGCATTTCTCTTTCCAGGTCGGCCTGTTCAATGGCGATCCGGCCGGCGTCGGACGCGGGGACGCCGACCCGCAGCGGCTCAACCGCACGGGAACGAACTTCCGCACCAGCGACCCGCCCTTCATCATCGCGGAAGCGGCTTACGCCTATGGCCTCGGGGCGCATGGCAGGACCATGCCTGGAACCGTGACGGTCGGCGGCTGGACGCATTCTGGCCGGTTCAACGACCTGCGCCCAGGCGCGGCGGACCCATGGGTCACCGCTGGGGCAGGCGTCGGGCCCGCGCGCGGCCGTCGCGGCGACAGCGGCGTCTACGCCATGATCGACCAGACGATCTATCGTGAAGCGCGCGACCCGAACGACGGCGCCTCCGCCTTCATCCGCGTCGCGGCTTCACCATCGGATCGCAATCTGGTCGACCTCTATGTCGACGCGGGCGTAAGTTACCGGGGCCTGTTCCGCGGCCGCTCCGATGACACCATCGGCCTGGGGTTTGCTTTCGCGCGGATTTCCCGCGATGCGCGCGGGCTGGATACGGATGCGATCCTGCGCTTCCGGCAGCCAGGCCCCCGGCGCAGCAGCGAGGCCGTGCTCGAGCTTACCTATCAAGCCGTGCTGGCGCCCGGCGTCACGGTGCAGCCGGACTTCCAGTACGTGTTCCGGCCAGGCGGCGGCGTCGCCAACCCGCGCAATCCTGCTGGCGCGCGGATCAGGAACGCGGCGATCTTTGGCCTGCGCGCCGCGATCCATTACTGATCGCGCGCCCCCTCCGCGCCAGGGCGCGAGGCGCCCCGCCGTCAACCATGCGCCGGGGCGACAGGGGCCGCCGCCGGGATCGGAAAAATCCGGTCATAGGCCAGGTTGAAGACAAACGCGTGCACCAGGTAGAACGTCACGATCGCCACGTCCATGGCCAGGGCCGCCCACACGGAGATCCCCAGATACCAGGCGATGGCCGGGACGAGGAGCAGGACAAGGCCAGCCTCGAACAGGATCGCATGGATCACGCGGATCCATAACGTCTTGCCGACGCGCCCCGTGAGGCGGATCATCGCCCTGTCGAAGCCCACGTTGTAGACAAAGTTCCACACGGTCGCGACCGTCGCCGAGACGACGCCGATAACGCCCATGTGGCCAACCGGCTGGTCGAACAGCCAGGCGGACCCGGGCATGAAGATCGCCAGGCCAATCACCTCGAACAGCAGCGCGTGCCGCACCCGGTCGGAGAAGGACCGCGTCATCATCAAACCCTTTCGTGTTGTGCGGGCGCTGTTCTATCTGATATTTCTGGCGTTCAAAGTTAGATACCATCTGGAAAAGCGATAGATGTCCGTTTCCATGGATCAGCTGGAGGCCTTTGTCGCCACCGCCAGCGCCGGCTCGTTCTCGGGCGCGGCCCGATTGCTGGGCAAGGCGCAGTCCGCCGTCAGCACGCACGTCGCCAATCTGGAGGACGATCTGGGACTGCCGCTGTTTGACCGCAGCGGCCGCACGCCCGCGCTCACCGGGGCAGGCGCGCGGCTGCTGCCGGAAGCGAGGATCATCCTCGACCGGCGCGCCCACTTCATCGGCATCGCCCGCAGCTTTGAGGCGCGCGTCGAGAAGCGGCTGGTGGTCGCCATTGACGAGCTCTACCCCGAAGCCATGGTGGGCGCCCTGTGCGCCGAATTCGCCGGGCATTTCCCCCATGTGGAGCTGGAGCTGCTGTTTCCGATGATGGAGGACGTCAGCCGCCTGGTGCTGGACGGCAAGGCGCAGATCGGCGTGATGTGGCGGCAGGAGGACCTGCCGGCGGAGCTGGGTTTCAAAACCATCGGCTGGGCGCCGCTGAAGCTGGTCTGCGGCAAGAGCCACCCCCTGGCGCATATGCGCGTCGACTGGGAGGAGCTGAAGCGCCATCGCCAGCTCATGGTGACCGTGCGCACTGAAAGCGCCGAGCGTCACAGGCTGCGGGTCGCGGCCGAGGTGTGGTGGGTGGAAAGCCATTGGGTGATCATGCAGATCCTCAAGCACGGGATCGGCTGGGCGTTGATCCCCGCCCACATCGTCGAGAATTCACCGGTCGCCAGCGAACTGGCTTTCCCGGAGCCTGAGTTCGCCGGCGGAGATCATCCGGTCGCCCTGGAAGTCGTCTGGCACAAGCAGAAGCCCTCCGGCCCGGCGGCGCAGTGGCTGCGGCAGCGTCTGGCCGCCACGAAGATTGGCGTGGCCCCCTGACGCCCCGCCCAGGGACGCCCGCTCTGGCGCACAGGCGCTCCGGGCGTTGCAACATGAAGCCGCATTGCCCACCGACCGCCCGCCGGGGGCTGGATGACCAGGGCGGATTGACCGGCGGCGACATCGCGCCGCCTCCGTCATCGCCGCATCGCGCCAAATGGCCGCGCCTTGCCTGGCGTCCAGCTTGCCCGCCTTCCCATGGGGCCTCCGGGCGGCGCAATATCCGCTGGCCGCCAGGGACGACTCGCGGCCCGCCGTCTGTCGCGAGGTCGAAGCTGCCCCTGGCCGCGTTGCAACCCGTTCGCCGGGCCCGGCCAGGGCATTCCACGCCAGGGCTCCGCGCCGGAGCGGCGGCGGGAAAACCAGAGGGAGGGGAGCCCATGACGACACAATCCCGGCAGGACATCACGCCGCCAGAATTTGCCAGCCAGGTCGCCGCAGCGCTGCTCGGCGCGGTGTCCGACGCCATCCTCGCCACCGATCGTGACGGCGTCATCCGTTTCTGGAACCCCGGCGCGACGCGTATTTTCGGCTTTGCCGAGGATGAGGCGCTGGGGCGCTCGCTCGACCTGATCATTCCCGCGAACCTGCGGGCGCGCCATTGGGAAGGCTGGCGCCACGCCCTGGTCCAGGGCCAGTCGCGCTACGGGGCGGGCGACCTGTTGTCCGTGCCCGCCGTCACCGCCGATGGCAGGCGCATATCCGTCGAATTCACCATTGTGTTCATGCGCGCGCCCACCGGCGAAATCACCGGCGTCGTCAGCGTTCTGCGCGACGTCAGCGCCCGCTTCGCGGAGCTGCGCGACCTGCGCCAGCGCCTTGCGGCGCAATCGGCGGAAACGTCGCCCGCGTCATAACGGACCGCCCCAGACCGGGGCGGCGACAGCCGCGACGCCGCTGGCGTTCATCATTGCTTAAGCATTGGGGGGGAGAAGATGGGTCGTCAGGCGGGCATGGCGGCGGCAGAACGCCGCAGGTCCGTTGTGACATGGCCTTACTCTTCGTAAGTACGGGCAAATGATCCGGACGCGCCTTTCCATTCTCAGCGTCATGCTGCTGCTCATGGTGGGAATTATATTCCCGTCAGCGCAGTATCTTGCGCCAGCCATGGCGCATGCCGGGACGATGGAGCGCGTCGCCGCCGCCCCGCCGGCGCAGGATATGCGCCCGCTGATGAACGTCGGGCGGATCATGGGCGCCGCATCGTTCTCCAGCAGGATCCAGGTGCTTGAGAAAACCCGGGGCGACATCCCGGAACGCTACGTGGAATCCCGGCATTATTGTCCCGATCCCGGCGGCCCGGACCTGATTTTCTATCTGCCTGCGCCGGCGATCACGCCGGTTGTTTTCCAGGCGCTGGCCCCACAGCCGCAAAGCCGGCGTCTATCCAGCTTCCAGTACCCGCAAGAGCGTCCGCCAAGGGTTTGAGCCCGCCGCGGCGACCAGGCGCGCGCCAATAGCGCGTCGCGCCCCGCCGTTCGCCCGCACTCAACCCGACAATTCTCCCTGCATGCGATCGCCCGCCCGGCGCGCCCCCGCCCCCATTCCGGGAGGCCTGGCGTCGCCCTGAGCCCTGCGGCGATCATCAAGGACCGGACGGACAGTCTCATGAAGATCAATGCCTCGCGCGCCCGGCTCGCCAGCTTTGGCGCGCCCTGCCTCGCCGTCGCCCTCGCCCTGACCACCGCCGCCTGCGACCAGCCGCAAGCCAGCGCCAACGCCGCCGCCACCGCCGCGCCACCCGAAATTTCCTTCATCACCGTCCGGCAGGAGCCGGTTCCGCTGGTCCGCGAGTTGCCGGGCCGCGTCACGGCCCGCAGCGTCGCCGAGGTGCGCGCCCGCGTCAGCGGCCTCGTGGTGAAACGCGCCTTCGAGCAGGGCAGCAAGGTCAATGAAGGCGATCTGCTCTACAAGATCGACCCTGCCCCCTATCAGGTGGAGCTGGCCCGCAGCGAGGCGGCGCTGCAACGGGCGGAAGCCAGCCTGGTGCTGGCCAGGCAGCAGGCCGAACGCCTGAGCACGCTGCTCGCGCGCCATATCGCCAGCCAGGCCCAGTATGACGCGGCGATCGCGGCGCAGAAACAGGCGGAAGCCGAGGTGGCCGGCGCCCGGGCCGCCCGCGACGGCGCCCGGCTCAATCTGGAATACACCAATGTCCGCGCGCCCATCTCCGGCCGCATCGGCCGGGCGCTGCTGACCGAAGGCACGCTGCTCGACAGCGCCAGCAGCGGCGTGCTGGCGACCATCCAGCAGATCGACCCGATCTATGTGGACATCACCCAGTCCGTGGGCGAACTGAACAAATTGCGTCGCGACCTCGCCAGCGGCGAACTGGCCCGGCTGGAGGGCAATGGGGCCAACGTCGCGCTGATCATGGATGACGGCAGCGTCTACGCCCATAACGGCCGGCTGCTGTTCTCCGACATTACCGCCGATCCCGGCACCGGCCAGGTAACCTTGCGGGTGCTCATGCCCAATCCCGATGGCGAACTGTTCCCGGGCATGTATGTGCGCGCCCGCGTCGCCCAGGGCGTTGACGCCGACGCCATCGCCGTGCCCCAGCAGGCGGTGCACCGCAGCAACGATGGCCGCGCCGAGGTGTGGGTGGTGAAGGCCGACAACAAGGTGGCGCTACAGCCGGTCGATGTGGGCCAGGTGGTCGGCGACGCGTGGCTGGTCAACGCCGGCCTGCAGCCCGGCGAGCGCGTGGTGGTCGAAGGGGTCCAGAAGATTTCCGCCGGCATGGAAGTGAAGCCGGTGGCGCTGACGCCAGCGGCCAGGCAGGCCAGCCTTTCCGGCTTGCGGGCGCCCGGCGCGGCGCGGGAAGCCCACGGGCTCTGAGCGGCGCCCATGATCTCCGCCGCCCGGCCCCGCCTGGGCCAGCGCGCGGCGGAGCGCCAGTTCCGCGCCCATCCGCACCTTCGCGCGCCGGCAGGCGCCTGCGCAGACGCATCCCGCCGTCCCGCCAGAAGACCTCCGTCTGATGGCGGCGGACGCGGACGCGCCGCCCCGATGTCGCCGTTGCCCCAGGCCCGCCTTGCCGGCCGGGCGACGAACCGATTTGAGAACCCGACCTCATGGCTCGCTTTTTCATTGACCGGCCGATCTTCGCCTGGGTCATCGCCTTTTTCATCTGTCTTGGCGGCGTGCTCGCCATCTTCAAGCTGCCGGTGGCGCAATACCCAATCATCGCGCCGCCGTCGATCGCCCTGTCCACCGCCTTCCCCGGCGCGCCGGTGGAGAGCCTCTACACCAGCACGACGCGCCTCATCGAGGATGAGCTGAACGGCGCGGCCAACATCCAGAGCTTTGAATCCGCAACGGATTCCTTCGGCGTCATCGAGATCAACGCCACCTTCGCGCCGGGCACTGATCCAAACAATGCGTCCGTCGAGGTGCAGAACCGCCTGAAGCGCGTCGAGGCGCGGCTGCCGGCGGAGGTGCGCCAGCAGGGCATTCTGGTGGAGGAAGCCTCCGCCGCCACGCTGCAGATCATCACCCTGGAGTCCACCGATGGCTCGATGGATGAAATCAGCCTTGGCGACTTCCTGATCCGCAATGTCATCAACGAAATCCGCCGCATTCCCGGCGTCGGCCGCGCCACGCTGTATTCCACCGAGCGTTCGTTGCGCATCTGGATCGACCCGGACAAGCTGCGCGGCCTGTCGCTCAACGCATCGGACGTCACCAAAGCGATCAGTAACCAGAACGTGCAGGTGGCCTCCGGCGCCGTTGGCGCCCAGCCGAGCCCGGCGACCCACAAGGTCAACTTCCCGATTATCGTCAAGGGCCAGTTGACGACGCCGGAGGCTTTCGGCGCCGTGGTGCTGCGCGCCAATCCCGATGGCTCGACCGTGCGGCTGCGCGACGTGGCCCGCATTGAGCTGGGCGGCGACGACTACAAGTTCACGACGCGGCTCAACGGCGGCGAGGCGGCCGGCATTTCGGTGACGCTGGCCCCCGACGGCAACGCGCTGGAAACCGCGAAGGCCATCCGCGCCACCATGGAGGAACTGTCCCAGTTCTTCCCGGACAATGTGAAGTGGGACATCCCCTATGACATCACGCCTGCCGTCGAGGCATCGCTTGAAAAGGTGCTGATGACGCTGGTCGAGGCTGTCGTCCTCGTCTTCATCGTGATGTTCCTGTTCCTGCAGAACATCCGTTACACGCTGATCCCCACCATCGTCGTGCCCATCGCCTTGCTGGGAACGACCATGGTGATGATGCTCGGCGGCTTCTCGATCAACGTGCTCACCATGTTCGGCATGGTGCTGGCCATCGGCATTCTCGTCGATGACGCCATCGTGGTGGTCGAGAACGTCGAGCGCATCATGAACGAGGAGGGCCTGTCGCCGAAGGAGGCGACGCGCAAGGCCATGAGCCAGATCACCGGCGCGATCATCGGCATCACCCTGGTGCTCACCGCCGTGTTCATTCCCATGGCGTTTTTCCCAGGCTCCGTCGGCATCATCTATCGCCAGTTCTCGGTGACCATGGTGACGTCGATCGCCTTCTCGGCGCTGCTCGCCCTGACGCTGACGCCGGCCCTGTGCGCCACCTTGCTGAAGCCGATCCCCAAGGGCCACGGCCACGCCAGGGGCGGCTTCTTCGGCTGGTTCAACCGCTGGGTCGACCGCGTCACCGCCGGTTACGGCGCCGGAGTGGCGCGGCTGCTGAAGCGCTCCGGCCGGGTGATGGTGGTTTACCTGATCCTGCTCATGGGCCTCGGCTACGCCTTCGTGCGCATGCCGGAAGGCTTCCTGCCGCTTGAGGATCAGGGCTTCTTCACCGTCGATATCCAGACGCCGCCCGGCGCCTCGTTCAACCGCACCCTCGCCGCGGTGAAGAAGGTGGAGGAGCATCTGCTGGCCCAGCCGGGCGTCGCCAGCGTCACCATCGTCAACGGCTTCTCGTTCTCCGGCCAGGGGCAGATGACCTCGCAGGCGTTCGTGACGCTGAAACCCTGGAAGGAGCGGAACGCGGCCAATTCGGTGAAGAACCTGGTCGATGGCGCCAACCAGGCGCTCGCCTCCTACAAGGATGCGGTGATCCAGGCGCTGGAGCCGCCGCCGATCGATAACCTGGGCAACGCCTCCGGCTTCAGCCTGCGTCTGCAGGATCGCGGCCAGAAGGGCTATTCCGCCCTGATGGCGGCCCAGGAGCAGTTGCTGTCGCTGGCGCGCAAAAGCCCGATCCTGCGCAACGTCTATGTGGAGGGCCTGCCGCCGGCGCCCCAGGCCGAACTGGTGATCGACCGGGAAAAAGCCGCCGCGCTGGGCGTCAACTTCGAGGACATCAACAACACCATCCAGGTCAATCTGGGTTCGGTCTATGTCAACGACTTCCCCAACCGGGGGAAGATGCAGCGCGTCATTGTCCAGTCAGCGGACATGCAGCGCCTCAACCCGTCCGACATCCTCAACTACGGGGTGAAGAACGCCCAGGGCGCCATGACCCCCATTTCGTCGTTCGCGGAACTGAAATGGAGCATGGGCCCGGCGCAGATCGTCGGCTTCAACGGCTACCAGTCGGTGCGCTTCACCGGCGAACCGGCCCCGGGGTACACCTCGGGCCAGGCCATCGCCGAGATGGAGCAGCTGATGAAGCAGTTGCCGCGCGGCTTCGGCTACACCTGGACTGGCCAGTCGCAGCAGGAAAAGGAAGCGGGATCGCAGGCAAGCCTGCTGCTTCTGCTGTCGATTGTCATCGTCTTCATGTGTCTGGCGGCGTTGTATGAAAGCTGGTCGATCCCGTTCGCGGTGATGCTGGTCATTCCGCTCGGCGTCGTCGGCGCGGTGCTCGCGGTCAACCTGCGCGGCATGCCCAACGACGTTTATTTCAAGATCGGGCTGATCACCATCATTGGCCTGTCGGCCAAGAACGCCATCCTGATCGTGGAATTCGCCAAGGAACTCTGGAAGCCCGGCGTATCCCTGATCGACGCCACGGTGGAGGCGGCGCGGCTGCGCTTCCGTCCGATCGTCATGACGTCGCTGGCCTTCATCTGCGGCGTCGTCCCGCTGGCCATCGCCACCGGCGCCGCCTCGCAAAGCCAGCAGGCGATCGGCACGGGCGTGATGGGCGGCATGATCACCGCGACCGTGCTGGCGATCTTTTTCGTGCCGGTGTTTTTCGTGGTGGTGATGCGCCTCTTCGGACGCAGGAAGCATGCTGCGGAAAACGCCGCCGGGGAGCCCCCCCTGCAGGACGGGCCGCAGGCGCAGCCCGCGCCCTCCGGCGACGCCACCGCCAGCGCCGAGCGTTGATGCGACAGGCGCGGCCCGCTCGCCGGGCCGCGCCTGCTGTTCCACCCCATTTCCCGCCGCATCGGGTTCCAGGAAACCCGTCGGCGATCAGAAGCAGGTAATGACGCTTCGGGCGATCGCGCCCTGCTTCAGTTCCTGATAGGCCTCGTTGATCTGCGAAATGTTGATTTCGCGTGAAATCAGATCATCCAGGTTCAGGCGCCCCTGCAAATACAGCTCGGCGTACATGGGGATGTCGTGCTTGATATTGGTGGAGCCCATGACAACGCCGCGCACGCCGCCCTGATTGGCGATGAGCTCGGCCAGCACGTCGATGTTGATTTTCCCGCCAGGCTTGTGCAGGCCGATCATGTAAGCCTCACCGCCCTTGCACAGCATGCGGACCGCCTGCTCGGAGGTCTGTTGCAACCCGATAACCTCGAACGCATGGTCAACGCCGCCGTCGGTCAGGGCCCGCGTCGCCGCCACAGGATCGCCGGCGCCGGCGTTGACGAAGTCGGTGGCGCCGAACCGGCGGGCCAGCTCCTCCTTCGACGGTTGCAGGTCGATGGCGATAATCCGCTCCGCGCCCGCCAGTTTCGCCCCCGATATGACATTGAGGCCAACGCCGCCGACGCCAATGACGGCGACGGTGTCGCCTGGCCGCACCCTGGCCGTATTGATCGCCGCGCCGATGCCGGTGATGCAGCCGCAACCGAGGATCGACGCCTGCGGAAATGGCAGGGCCTTCGGCACCTTGGCCAGCTGGTTTTCATGGACAAGGGCGTATTCGGCGAAAGCGGCGGTGCCGAACACCGGGGTGAGCGGCTGGCCATCGCGGGAAAGCCGCTGCGGCTCCTCCGGCGTCCGCAGGGTCGCCTCGGGATGGGCGCACTGGTAGGTTTTGCCGGCAAGGCAGGCCTTGCACTGTCCGCAATACTGGATCAGCGAGCCGACCACGTGATCGCCGATGGCGAACTCACGCACATCCGGCCCCACGTCCTTGACGACGCCCGCCAGCTCATGGCCCAGCACCGCCGGGAGGACGACGCCAAAATTGTTCTCCGCGAAATGAAGATCGGAATGGCACAGGCCAGAGGCCTTTACTTCAACCAGAACCTCCCGCCCCCGCGGGGCGTCGACCTCAACTTCCTCAACGTCAAATATTCCATTGAGGGCATTGAGTACAGCCGCCTTCATTTTCATGAGCGTCCTCCATATTTATTAAGGCTCGCATGCTAGGTCGGGAATTTCCGACTGTCAGCACAGAAAACGGCAAATTGAGCCATTTTCATCGCGACTGCGTCCGCCGGCTGCAACGCAGCGCCGACGTCGCTCACCCGGCGCCGGCGCCCCTTACCCCCGCGCCGCCGGGGCCGGCTGATCCCCCCTTCTGGCGAGGACCGCCCGTGAACCAGCTGTAGTAAGGATTGTCGCCATCGAGCCGCATTAACCGGACAATATCCCGCCGCCATGCCTCGCGCTCACCCGCCTGCGCATGCAGGCCCGCCGCGTAAAACAGACCCAGCCGTTCCCCTTCCGCAGCGATCGCGGCGGTCAGTTCGTCGCCGGGGTTAACCACGGGCGGCGGCGTCCGCAGGGCCAGCAACGACGGCAAGGTCTGCTGGAAGACGCCAGGCCGCAGCCATGCGCCATATTCGATGCGCGGATGATCATCGGTGACCGCCGGGGCGTCCCCAACCCATGCGGCGAGCCCCTTGCGGTCCGTCACCCAGGTCGCCAGCAGGGCCGCTGGCGAACCAACGCCGACCTCGGCCAGGGTTGCCGCCACCTGTGGTTCAGCCATGCGGCTGGCGATGCGGCTGGCGTCCAGCTCCATTGGCGTCATTGACCCGACAAGCAGCATCTCGTGAAAATCCGTGGTCCACAGCGAGGCGTGCGGGAACACATCGATAAAGGCCCGGACAAGGGAACGGGTGTCCTCGCCATTTTGCGTGGCCAGCGGCAGCCATTGCGCAACCATGCCCCCGGCGTTGAGCCTGTCGCGGGCAAGGGCGTAAAAATCGCGGGAATACAGATTGACCACGCCGGCGGCGGCGGGCGGCGGCGGCTCCAGGGTGATCAGGTCATAACGGTCGTGGCTGCGCAGCAGTTCGCGCCGGCCATCCCGCATGCGAATGTCGATGCGGGGATCGGCGGCCACGCCATAATTGCCGGAGAACTGCGACGCCGCGCGCACCACCGCCGGCAACAGCTCAGCAACGACGCGCTTTTCCAGCCCCGGATAGCGCAACAACGCACCCGCCGTGATGCCGGTGCCCATGCCAATAACCAGGGCGGATCTGGGCTCGCCCGAATGAATGACCAGTGGCAGCAGGGCCTGCAAACGCATGTAACGCAGCGACGGCATGGCGTCGCCAGAGTTGGACACGCCCTGGATATAGAGCCGGCGAAACCGGTTGCGGCCCATGTTTTGCTCCAGCACCGCCACCGTGGCCCCCCGCGCCTCCTCATAGGCGACAAGGGCGCCGCGCCGCGATTCCGCCAGCAGTTCGGCCAGGCGTCCGGCGGGCGTCGTCGCAGCCAGCAAAACGGCGACAGCCAGGACGCCCCAGCCGCCCGCCCGGGCCCAGCGCAGCGCCGGCTTCTCACGCCAGACCGCCAGCAGCCCCAGCACAGCGGCGGCGAGCGCCAGCAAGGCCAGCGTGCGCACCAGACCGAGCGCCGGGACCAGCACAAGGCCGGTGACCAGCGCGCCCATGACGCCGCCAAGGGTGTTGACGCTGACGACGGCGCCCACATTGCCGCCGGTGCGCCCAGCCTGGCCGCCGGCGACCAACCGCAAAGCCAGCGGAAACGCCGCGCCGAGCAACAGGGTCGGCGCCAGCACGATGCTGCCCGCGGCGACCAGGAAACGGGCGCTGGCTCCCGCCAGGGCATTGCCCGTCCACGCAAACATCACGGCTTCGACAGCGGTCTGGGTTCCGGCGAGCCAGCGCCCAAGCACGGCGACCTCAGCCAGCGCGACCACGCCGGCGCCGGCGAGCAACAGGCCGAAGACCGCCCACGGCCGCCGGATCCGGTCGGCGAAACGCGCCAGGATGGCGGCGCCCACGGCAAGGCCGGTCAGATAGGTGGCCAGCACCACGGAAAAGGCGAAGGCGCGGGTGCTGATGAACTGCACGATAACCTGCGACCACACCACCTCATAACCAAGCGCCAGCCCCCCGGCGATGGCGTACAGGCCAAGCGCCAGCCGGGCGTCGGCGGTCATGATCGCGCTCTCTGGCGCCGGGGCTCGCCTGGTTGCGGCGGATCCGGCCGGGTCAGCGGCCGCCTCGGTCGCGGATGTGGGTGAACGCGCCGGCAAAAGCAGCGCGCCAAGGCCGGCCGCGACATTGAGGCCCGCCGCCGCCAGCGCCGCGCCCTGCACGCCAAACGCCGGGATGAGGACGAACACCGGGGCCAGGGCGCCGACGACGGCGCCGGCCGTATTGGCGGCGTAAAGCGCGCCCCCGACAGAACCCGCCTGGCCCGCGGCGGGGGCGAGCGCCCGCGCCAGCGCCGGCAGGGTTCCGCCCATCAGAAACGCCGGCGCGCCCACCAGGACAAACACGCAGGCCCACGGCAGCGGCGCGAACCACTGCTCCATGGCGGCGAAGGCCGGCGCAAAGCGGGCGAGAACAAGGGTGGTGATGACAGCGCAAACGGCGATGGCCAGTTCGAGGGCCAGATAGAACGCCGCCGGCCGCGTCGCGCGGTCAGCCAGCCGGCCAAGCACGAAGCCGCCGAGGCCGAGCCCGGCGAAAAAGGCGCTGACGGCGGTGGTCACCGCATAAACGTCAACGCCGACGACCAGGGAAAGCTGCTTGATCCAGATCACCTGGAATACGAGGGCGGCCACACCCGACAGGAACAGGAGAACGCCTGCCAGCAGGCGCCGCTGCTGAGGCGGCTCTGGCGCCTTTGTCCGCTGTGGCGCCGCGCGCCGCCCCCTTCCCATGGTCGCCCTCATGCCAAAGAGAAAATAACTGGCCCCCAGAAGGGGGGACCAGCCGTGTCATTACTGTTCCAGACCGCGTTTTCTGAAGGACTCGTCGATTTTCCTGTCCACCTGCGCGCGGATGCCGTCGATGCTGAAACTGGCGGGCCGCTGGCTTGGCGGATAGTCAACGAAAGTCTGAAGGAAGGCGGCGGACTTCATCACGCCGTTGACAGTGAGGTAAGCATTCTCAACGCGCCACTGGTCGTAACCACTGCCGGAAATCTCCGCATGTTCATAGGGATCCATGCGCAGGTTGAACATCTTGGGCAGACGCAACTTGGTGAAGGGATGCGCCCAGACATCGAGCTGGCCAGGTTGCTCCTGCTTTTCGAACACGAATTTCCAGTCGCCGGTGCGCACGGCGACAAGGTCGCCATCGTCGTTGAAGTAGAAGAAATCCGTGCGGGCGCTCTTGTCTGTCTTGCCGGTGATGTAGTCGAGCTGGTTGAACCCATCGAGGTGGTTGCGGAATGTGGTCTGGCTACCCTTGGGTTGCCATCCCTTCAGCAAGCGCTCCTTGACGCCCGTGTCGCCGGCGGCCGCCAGCAGGGTCGGGAACCAATCAAGACCGGAGACGATGCCATTGCTGACTTCACCGGGCTTGATCTGACCGGGCCAGCGGATCATCGCCGGAACGCGGAAGGCGCCCTCCCAGTTGGTGTCCTTTTCGGAGCGGAACGGCGTCGTCGCCGCGTCAGGCCACGTGAAGGCGTTCGGGCCGTTGTCGGTGGTGAAGATGACGATGGTGTTTTTGGAAACGCCCATGTCGTCCAGAGCTTTCAGCAACTTGCCGACGTTCTGGTCCATCTCCCACATGCCATCGGCGTATTCATTGCCTGGCATGCCGCTCTTGCCGCGAAACTCCGGGCGCACATGGGTGAAAATGTGCATGCGCGTGAAGTTCATCCAGGTAAAGAACGGCTTGTTGGCCTTGGTCTGGCGCTGCATGAAGTCGATGGCGGCGCTGGTGGTTTCATCATCCACCGTTTCCATGCGCTTGCGCGTCAGCGGCCCGGTGTCCTCGATCTTGCCGTCCGCTGAGGTTCTGAGCACGCCGCGCGGCTGATAGGCCTTCAGGAACGCCGGGTTATCCTTTGGCCAGTATGGGCGTTCAGGCTCCTCTTCAGCATTCAGATGGTAAAGGTTGCCGAAGAACTCATCAAAACCATGGGCGGTCGGCAGATATTCATCCCGGTCTCCGAGGTGGTTCTTGCCGAACTGACCGGTGGCGTAGCCATGTGATTTGAGCGCCTGGGCGATGGTGATGTCGCCCTTTTGCAGGCCAACGGTGGCGCCGGGCATGCCGACCTTGCACAGACCGGTGCGCAAACAGGCCTGGCCGGTAATGAAGGTGGAGCGCCCGGCGGTGCAGCTGTTCTCGGCGTAATAATCCGTGAACATCATCCCTTCTTTGGCGATCCGGTCGATGTTGGGGGTCTTGTAACCAACAAGGCCATGGGTATAGGCGCTGATGTTGGACTGGCCCACGTCGTCGCCAAAAATGACAAGGATGTTGGGGGGCGCGGAGGCCGGAGCCTGGGCTTTCGCTCCGCTGGCTCCAAGGCCAACGACGATCGCTGTCGCAGCCGCCGCCAGAAACGTATGTGGTTTCATGGAACAGAACTCCTGCTCGTGGAATCGCGCCGCTCCAGATTACCGGGAGTCCGCTTGGCGTTGGGGTCGCGGCGGCGCGTCCGGGCAGGCTTGCACAACGGCGCGGCCGTCGCCAACGATTACAGCGTGATCTTCCCGATGGGGCCTGTCGCCGATATTTCACACGGACGCGCCCGGCCCCGCACCATGCGCCAGCGCCTCCCACCAAGGGGCTGGCAAAACACGAAAATTACGAGGCAACTGCAACGGTCAGGCCCGGATGAACGGCGCCGAACCCTGAGCTTCACTTTTTTGTGTGAGTCTTCCAGCGTGAAGGTGAACCATCGCATGATGGAGCCGCAGCTGTTGTATAGGGATGAAAAGCGCGATGAAAGCGCATGACAGATTACTTGCCTGCACTTTGGCGTATGCGTGTTTCAGCCTCGCCCCTCCCATGGCCCACGCCACGGAAAGCGGCGCCAGCCTGTACCTGCCGGGGTTCAGGAGCGCCACCTCGGGCATCACCCCGCCGCCGGGATTTTACTTCGAAGCGGATGGGTATTCGTATTCCGGCCGGCTTTCGGCGGGCAAAACCACCCAGCTGGGCGGCGCTGTCCTTGCCAATGTGAAAGTGCAGGCGCGCGCGGGGTTCCTCACCGCCACCTGGGTGACGCCAGCGGAAATCCTTGGCGGCAATCTCGGCTTCGCCGCCAGCTTGCCGCTGGGCGATCCGCGGGTAAGCGCCGGCGCCCTGGTGGCCGCGCCCCGCTTCGGCCGGGTGCTCGGCGGGAAAATGCGGGATTCCGACTTTCTGGCAGGCGATCCAATCCTGACCAGCTTCATCGGCTGGCACAAGGGCAATTTCCACTGGCAGATCGGCGCGGCGGCCAGCATTCCTTCCGGCTCCTACCGGGACGACGCCCTGTCGAACCTGTCGTTCAACCGTCTGATCGGCGACCTTTACGTGGCCGCCACCTGGCTCGATCCGAAGATTGGCCTGGAGGTGTCGGGGTCGGCCGGTTATGAAATGAACGGGCGGAATTACGCGACCCAATACACCAGCGGCAATGCCATCCACGCCGATCTCGCCGTCAGCCAGTATCTGACGAAGGACCTGTCGATTGGTTTTCTGGCCGCCCATTATCAGCAGGTGACGCGCGACAGCGGCACCGGCAATCACCTTGGCTCCTATCGCGGGCGCGTTACAGCCATTGGCGGAACGATTGCATATACGCTCAACGTGGCGGGCGTGCCTGTGTCCACCCGCCTCAAGGTTCTGCGCGAGGTCAAGGTGGAGAACCGCCCGCGCGGCACGATCGCCCTCCTCACGATCGCGCTGCCGCTTGGCGCGCCAGCGGCGCCGGGAGGCGCCCCGGCGGCCACGCCCGCAGCCATGCATGATGACTGAAGACTCGCCTGGCCGGGCACGACGCACGGTTTGACGAAATGGCGGGCGAAGCGTCCGCCGCCCGACGCCAGCATGGCCCCGCGCCATGCGGCGCCTGCCGGAGGCAACCATGAGCGGCCTTGATGTCTTCGCCTGGATTGTCCTGATCGTCCTGGCGGCCAGCACGATCGGCGTATTCTGCATCGCCGGCTGGCTGCCCGGCCACATTGCCAGCCAGCGGGGTCACCCCAACGTTCAGGCCGTCCGCGTCGCCGGCTGGGTCACCCTGTTCTTCGGTTTCGCCCTCTGGCCGCTGGCGCTGATCTGGGCCTATGTCGACGTGCCCGCCAGTCGCTCGCGGGAGGCCGGCCGATGATCATCTTTCTGCTCAACGTCTACCTGGTTATCCTGTTCATTATTGTGAAGGTGGGGCTGGTCCGCTTCAACCTTTTCTGGAAATGCTCGCCATTTGTCGTGCTGCTGCTGCTGATGGTCGGCCTGTTCATTCCCATGGGCTGGGGCGCGCCGTCGGGCGCCACGCTGCTGGGGCGCCAGTCCGTGGCCATCGTGCCCGACGTCGCCGGCGAGGTCATCGACGTGCCCGCCCAGCCGAACATGCCCCTGAAGGCCGGGGACGTGCTGTTCCGTATCGATCCGGCGCCCTATGAAGCGCAGCTGAAAGCGGTTCAGGCCCAGGTGGCGCTGGCGGAACTGCGGTTGACGCAGATGCAACACCTGCAGCGCGCCGACACGGGGCGGGCGTTTGACGTCCAGCAACGGGAGGCGGAAGCGAAACAGTTGCGCGCCCAGCAGGACGCCGCGCAATGGAACCTGGACAAAACCGTGGTGCGGGCGCCGGCCGATGGCTTCGTCACCAATGTGGCCCTGCGCAAGGGCGCCCGCGTGTCGAACCTGCCGCTGTCGCCGGTCATGGCGTTCATCGATACGTCCGCGCCCTTCCTTGGCGTCACGATCAGCCAGAACGACGCCCGCTACATCGCGCCCGGCCAGATGGCCGAGGTCACCTTCAAGTTTTTGCCGGGGCAGGTCTTCGCCGCAAGGGTGGAGAGCGTGTTGCAGGCGATTTCGGCGGGCCAGACGCAGGTTTCCGGCTCGGCGGTCACCCCACACGCGCTGCAGGCGTCGCCGCTCGTGGTGAAATTGACCCTCGACAACGCCGACATCGCCCGCGAGCTGCCGGCCGGCAGCGTCGGCTCCGCCGCGATCTACACGGATCGCGTGCTCGCCAGCCATATCATCCGCAAGGTCCTGCTCCGGCAGGAAGCCATCATGAACTACGTCCTGCCCTGACCATCCGTCCAGGATCAGCGGACGACACATGAAAGCAGCGGGACATGGGCAGGCCGGAGCCGCCGGAACCGGCGCCCACGGCCTGCCTGATCCGCTTCTCCGCGCTACAGGGCGAATGAATAGCCGCCATTCACCGGAATGGTCTGCCCGGTCACCCAGCTGCTGGCGTCGGAGGCGAGCAGCAGGACCATGTTGGCGATGTCGTCTGGCTCGCCCATGCGGCGAATGACGTAATGGCTCAGCATCTTCGCCGCCATTTCGGGGTTACCGGCGCGCGCCGCCGCCACGCCAGGCGTGTTGATGGCGGCGATGGCGACATTGTTGGCGCGGATATTGTGCCGGGCCAGGGTCCTGGCCATGGCGCGGGTCAACCCGGCGGCCCCGGCCTTGGCGCCGGAATAGACCTCGAGGCGCACCTCGCCCATCCGCCCCGCATCGGAAATGATGGTGACGATGCGGCCGTCCTTCTTCTCGATCATGCCGGGGATGACCGCGGCGCAGGCGTTGAGCACGCCATAGAAATTGACGCCGATGAACGAGTCCCAGTCGGCCCGGTCGGCCTCCCAGAACGGTTTGCGGGCGCCGCCGGTGGGCGTGGCGCCGGCGTTGCCGGCATTGTTGACCAGGATGGTCACCGGACCAAACTTCGCCGCCCCCTCCGCCACCATGCGGTTCACCGCGTCACGATCGGTGATGTCGGCGGCGACGGCCATGGCCTCGCCGCCCGCGGCGGTGATTTCCCGGGCGACCTCTTCGGCCCGCTCCGCGAAGTAATCGTTGACGATCACCCGGGCGCCGTGCGCCGCCAGGTGCAGGGCGATTTGCCGGCCCACGTTCTGGCCGGCGCCCGTCACCAGGGCGGTGTGTCCGCCGACGTTGAGAATACTGTCTGCCATATTTGTGCGTTCTCCCTGAATTGTTTTTGCTTTTCGCGCACGCAACCGCGCGTTATCGCAAGTTATTGCTGGCCAGATACTGGTCGCGCAACGCCTTCTTGTAAAGTTTCCCGGTGGGCAGGCGCGGCAACTCCTCCATGAATGCAATCACGCGCGGCAGGGCGTAACGCGCGACCTTGTCGCCAAGAAACGTGAGCAACCGCACGGCCATGGCGTCATCGCCTTCCTCGCCCGGCCGCAGCTGCACGATTGCCCGCACCTCCTCGCCCATCTCGGGGTGTGGAACGCCGATGACGGCGACATCTGCCACCGCCGGATGCATCACCAGCGCATCCTCAATGGCCTGGGGGTAGATGTTGACGCCGCCGGAAATGATCATGAAGCTCTTGCGATCGGTCAGATACAAATAGCCGTCGCCATCGAGCCGGCCGATGTCGCCGACGGTCAGCCAGTCGTCATGACGGGGGTGACGGGACGCGGCCGTTTTCTCCGCATCATCATGATACGCGAAGGAGGCGCCCGGCGGCTGTTCGAAATAGATCACGCCAGCCTTGCCGGGCGGCAGCTCATCGCCATCGTCATCGCATATGTGGATGGCCCCAACCCCCGCGAGCCGGCCCACCGACCCCGGATGGGCCAGCCATTCCTGGCTGTCGATGCGCGTGCGGCCAATCCGTTCGGTCGACGAATAATATTCCCAGAGAATTGGCCCCCACCAGGCGATCATGCGCTGCTTCACCTCCACCGGGCAGGGCGCGGCGGCGTGGATGGCGACGCGATGGCTGGACAGGTCCCGGGCAAGGCGAACCGAATCCGGCAGTTTCAGCATGCGCACGAACATCGTCGGAACCCACTGGCTGTGGGTGACCCGGCGGGCTTCAATCAGCCGCAGCGCCTCCTCCGCGTCGAACCGCTCCATCACCACCACGGTTCCGCCAAGTTGCAGCACCGCAAGAACATAGCCGAGCGGCGCGGCGTGATAGAGCGGCGCCGGCGACAGATACACCGACCGGTCATCGAGCCCATAGACAGACAGGCCCGCCAGGTCAGCGGTCGCGCCGAAGGGACCATCCGGCAACGGGCGTTTGATGCCCTTGGGCCGCCCGGTGGTGCCCGAGCTGTACAGCATCACGTCGCCAGCCGTTTGCGGCGGATCATCCGGCGAAGCGCCAGCGAGCGCCGCCTCATAGCCAACGAAACCATCGGCGGCGCCGTCCTGGTCCGTCACCAGGCGCAGGTCGCACAGGGCGTTGCCGGCAAGCGCCGCGCCCGCCACGGCGACATGGGCTGGCGACGTGATGATCGCCCGCGCGCCGCAATTGGCCAGGATATAGGCGACCTCGCCGGCGGTGAGGTGGTGGTTGACCGGCGTCACATAGAGGCCGGAGCGCACGGCCGCCAGCACGACCTCCATGAAGCGCGGATGGTTTTCCATCAGCAGCGCCACATGATCGCCCTTGCCGAGGCCATGTCCCGCGAACAGATTGGCCAGGCGGGCGCTGTTTGTCTCCAGCTCGCTCCAGGATACGGTCTGTCCCCCGGGCTCGAAGATCAGCGCCGGCCCGTCCGGGTTGACCCTGGCGTGGTGACTGACTGGCATGATGGCGCTCCTTGCGGGTCGCAATGACACGGATAAGGGGGAGCTCACCGCAGCCCGAGGCCCCGGGCGATAATTCCGCGCAGCACTTCCGTGGTGCCGCCCTGGATGGTCAGCTTGGGGGCGGCCTTCAGATAATATGACAGCCGCTGGCCGAACTGTTCGCGCCAACCGTCATCGTCCGCCAGCGGGATCAGCGCCGAAAGCTCGCGCGCCCGCTGCGGCAGGGCCTGCTCCCAGAGCGTGCCAAGATCCTTGACAATCGCCGCCTCGACCACCGGCTCGCGGCCCTGCTCGAGCATGCCGGCGACCGAGACGGACATGCGGCGCAGGGCGTGAAGCTGGGCGGTCAGCTGGCCAAGACCGGCGGCGACGCGCACGTCCGGCTCCGTCCCGGCCATGCGCGTCACGCCGGCGAGCGCCCCATATGTCTCCAGGAAACGCTCCGGCCCGCTCCGTTCGTAGGCCAGTTCGCTGGTCGCCTGTTTCCAGGCGCCGTCGATTTCACCAATGACGTGATCGTCCGGGATAAACACATCGGTGAACGCCACTTCGTTGAAATCGCGGTGGCCGGTCATCATGCCAATGCGATTGCAGACAATCCCCGGCGTCTTCATGTCGATCAGGAAGGAAGTCAGGCCGTGGCGGCGGTTTTCCTTCGTCGGCGGCGCGGTGCGGAACAGGCCGATCATGTAGTCGGCCTGGTGGGCGTTGCTGGTCCAGATCTTGCTGCCATTGAGCAGCCAGCCGCCCTCCGTTCGCGTCGCCCGGCTCTGCGCGGCGAACAGGTCCGATCCCGAGCCGGGCTCGCTCATGCCGATGCAGAAACAGAGCTCGCCCCGTACGGCGCGCGGCAGGATGCTCTGGCGGATCGCCTCGCTGCCATAACGGATCAGGGTGGGCCCGCTCTGGCGGTCGACAACGAAAAACCGGCGGGTCGGCGCCCGGGCGACGCACATCTCCTCGGTCACGACGTAACGCTCCAGGAAGCTGCGTTCGCCGCCGCCATATTTCTTGGGCCAGGTCATGCCGATCCAGCCGCGTTCGCCAACCCGGCGGGCGAACGCGTCGGCGTTGGCGGAGCCGCTTTCAGGATTGTCAGGATCGAACACGCCATTGGCGATTTCTTCGGCGAGGAACTCACGCACCTCCCGGCGCAGTTCCTGACAGCGCGGCGGCAGGCGAAGGGGATCGAAGCGAAGCGCGGTGGTCATGAAAGTCCCCTGGAGCAGAACCGGTTCACACCGAACCTGATTTTGCCATATCTGATTGAATTAACGCATATTTTTCGCAAAATGCGGCCATTGCGCCTGCAAAACGCGCCCGTCAGCGGGAGGCCAGCAGCGGCCAGAGCCGCTGGTCGCCGGCGGCGGCGACAAACTGGCCAAGCCGGACGCTCCACCAGGTTTCGTTGCCGAAATCATCGCGCCAGCCGAGCGCGCGCAATGTGAGCCGATGCAGCACATGCTCATCGGTGAAACCGATGGCGCCATGCACCTGGTGGGCGATGGCCGATCCGGTCCCGGCGGCCTCGCTGGCCCGGATCCTGGCCGACGCCGCCTCCAGCAGCGCCGCATCGCCCCTGACGCCTGTTTCACTGACCGTGTCCGCCGCCGACGCCGCGACAGCGACGGCGGCTGCAACCTCGCCGCCAAGTCTGGCCAGGTTGTGCTGCACGGCCTGGAATTTGCTGATCGGCTTTTCAAAGGCCACCCGGTCCATGGCGTAACGGACCGACAGGGCGAGCATGGTTTCCAGGGCGCCGGCAATCTGCTGGGCCCGGACAACAGCGCCCATCAGCATCAGGTCTTCGATGGCGATATCGACCGGCGCGAACCGGACAGGCTCCACAGCCGTGAACGACACGGTGTTGGCGGGATCGCCGCCGAGGCCGGAGCCCGGCGCAACCTTCGCGTCCGTAGCGCGGACAAGCGCCACGACCATGCCGTCCGGCCCATGGGCCAGCACGGCGAAATGCCCGGCTTCGGCCCCGAAGGGGATTGTGCGCGCGGAGCCGCTCAGGCGCCCCTGGGCGTCCATACGCAGGGGCGCGGCGTCCGGCGCCGCCGGAACCACGGTCATGGGACCGGCTGGCGCGGCCATGTCCGCCTGCGCCAGCAACCATCCCGCCAGCATGGTTTCCGCCAGCGGCGCCGCCAGCGCCGCCCGGCCCGCGGCGCGCAATACGCCGAACGCCTCATCGAGCGGCGCGCCGGCGCCGCCCAGCGCTTCGGGAACCCAGGCGCGCGTCAGGCCCGTCTGCTCCAGCTCCGCCCACAGCCGCTGTTTCCAGGCGTCGGAGCGCGACAGGATGATGGTTTGCGGATCGGCAAGGTCGGCGAACATCCTGTCCGCCATGTCGACGATGAAACTGTCCGTATCCGCCATGTTATTTTCCTGATGACGCCGGGCTGGCGCCGGCGGGCTGTTGTTCGGGAAGCGGGCCGATCACGCCATCGGCCCGCAGCGCGGCGATCTCGGCTTCCGACATCTGCAACTCGTCCGCCAGCACGGCGTCCGTATCGGCGCCGAGCCGCGCCGAAATCGCGCCCGGCAGACGATCCGCGCCATGAAAACGGATGGGGTTGCCCGGCAGGACAATGCGTCCGTGCTCCGGGTGGTCGATCCATTCCAGCATGCCGCGCGCGTGCATGTGCGGATCGTTGACGACCTCCACGAGGTCCCGGACCGGGGCGGATGGCACCTTGTGCCGCCGCAGGATGTCTCCAGCCTCAGCCCGGGTGAGATGTTTCATCCAGCCGGCGATCAGCCCGTCGGTTTCCTCAAGGTTGCGGACACGGGCCGTGCGCGTGGCGAAGCGGGGATCATCACGCAGGTCTTCCCGCCCGATCGCCGACAACAGGTTGTCCCAGTGGGCCTCGCGGACGCCGATGATGGCGATATGGCCGTCGCTGGCCGCGTAGACATTGTATGGCGCGACGGCGAGGCCGCCGTGGCGGTTGCCGGTGCGGGGCGGCGTGACGCCATTGTTGTAGAAAAAGGTGAGGTTGGAGGCGAGGGTCGGAAACAGCGTTTCCTGCATCGCCACCTCAACCAGCCGGCCAACGCCGGTGAACTGGCGCTCGTAAAGCGCGGTGACGATGCCGGCGTAAAGGTGGGTTCCGCTGAGGAAGTCCGCCAGCGCCGGCCCGGCCTTCACCGGCGGCCCATCGGGAAAGCCGGTGACGCTCATGACGCCGGACACCGCCTGCACGGTGATGTCCATGGCCAGGTTGTCCCGGTCGGGACCGGACAGTCCGTAGCCGGTTCCCGACGCATAGATGAGACGCGGATTGAGCGCGCTGAGTTCGGACCAGCCTGCCCCGAACCTGTCCATCACCCCCGGCGCGAAGTTTTCGAGCAGAACGTCGGCGCCGCGCGCCAGGCGCTTCAGCACCGCGACGCCCTTCGGCGATTTGAGATCAAGGGTGATGCAGCGTTTGTGGCCGTTGAGCATGGCGAAGGGCGCGCCAGCGCCGCGGCTGACGTCGTTACGCTGGCGCACCGGCTCGCCGGTCAGCGGCTCGATCTTGATGACGTCAGCGCCGGCCTTCGCCATGAGCCAGGCGGCATATGGCCCTTGGTAAACCTGCCCGAGGTCGATGACCTTCACGCCGTCAAGCGGCATGTTGCGCCGGGTCGCCATGGGGCGCGCTCCTTCACGAAACGGGCCGGCCGCCGCGCCGCCGTCGCAGACGGCAGGCGTAACCAACCCTGCAAATATTTACGGGAGATATGATGAAGCTGGGGCTGGAGGCCGCGCGCTGTCAGCCTTCATGCGTCATCGCCGCCAGATAGCAGGCAACGATGCGCGTCAGGAACCGCCGGCATTTCCGTTATTGCTTTGCGCTGATTCCGCCCGGCAGCGATCTATATATGTTTTCTTCGTGGACTCACGACGCTTCTCCCACCATCATCATCTGTTTACTTGCGATGTTGCGGGCAGCATGGGGCGAAGCGGCGGGCAAATCCACCTTTTTCAGGTCGATGTTGTCATTTGCATATATCTGAAAATCAATGGGCCATGTCCTCCCCCGGCAGAAACCGGGCGATGCCGTCGCGCATGGCGTTGAGAATATGATCCTGCTTTTCCAGCAATCGTTCGGAAGGACCGCCAACACCCACCGCCAGCAACCGGCCATGGCGCCGCTCGGGCAACAGCATGCCGATCACCCCGGCGCCCTCTGTCACCGTGTTCAGGGAAATGACATGACCGGCGGCGCGGATGTCGCGCAGGCGCTGCATCAGATCGGCGAAGACAATACGTTTTTCGGGGGCGTCTTCCTCGATATTGATCCGGCGCACCAGCCTGTCGACGGCCTCCTCCGGCCGTGCGGCGAGGATAAGCTGGCCAAGCCCCGACCGGGCCAGCGGCCTGATTGTTCCAGGGCGCATGGAAAACTGGATGGCGTGCGACGACGGCGCCACGTGCACATATTGCATGTAGAGGTCGCTCTGCGTGCCGATAATGACCGTCTCCTCCGTCTCCCGGTTCAGATAGCGGATGAGCGCCATGATGCTGCCCTCGCCAAACAGCGCGCCCTGGACCCAGCCGCCCAGCTGCACGATGCGCATGGTCGGCATGTAGGTGCGCGTGTAGCGGTCGTAGTCGAGGTAACCGAGCGTCACCATGCTCTTGAGCAGGGCCGAGGCGCTGGAGACGGGATAGTCAAAATAGCTGGAAACGTCCTTCAGGCTCAGCGGCCGCTGGACGACGTCAAAGTATTCAATAATGGCGAACAGACGTCGCGCGGTCTTGATGACGTCGTCCGCCATGACGTGTCCGTCCCCTGTTCAGTTTCACATACATGAAACATTCATTCGAAATGACATGCAAGTTTCCTCCCCCGGCGGCCAGCGCTATGACGGGACAGGTCCAGCGGCCACGGGCGACGCCCGGTGGGCGCGGCTCGGGACCCAACGCTTCACAACCATCTCCGGGAGGATGTCCATGTTTCAGCCCGATCTGCTCGCCGGCAAGCGCGTGCTGGTGACCGGCGGCGGAACCGGCCTTGGCCGCGCCATCGCCCATCGCTATGCAGAGCTTGGCGCATCGCTGGTCTTGTGCGGTCGCCGTGGCGAGGTGCTGGCGGCGACGGCCGCGGAGATCACCGCCGCGACCGGCGCGAAGGTCGATGCGCAAACCTGCGATATCCGCTCTGGCGAGGCGGTTGAGGCCATGATGGAGCGCATCTGGCAGGATGGACCGCTCGATATCCTCGTCAACAACGCCGCCGGCAATTTCCTGGCGCGCACACAGCTGTTGTCGCATCGCGCCGTCGACGCCGTGTTGAACACGGTGCTGCACGGCGCGGCCTATTGCACCATTGCCTGCGGGCGGCGCTGGATCGCGGAGGGACGGCCGGGCGCGGTGCTCAGCGTCCTGACCCTGTCCGCCCTGCAGGGCGCGCCGTTCACCGCGCCGTCGGCGATGGCCAAGGCCGGGGTGCTGGCGATGACCCGCAGCCTCGCTGTCGAATGGGGCCGCCATGGCATACGGCTCGTGGCCGTGGCCCCGGGCTCATTTCCGACGCCGGGGGCATGGAAGCAGCTCATGCCGGAGGAGCGGCAGAAGGCGCCGCTCGACCGCTCCATTCCCCTTGGTCGCCACGGCGACCACGCCGAACTGGCCAATCTCTGCGCCTTCCTCGTCTCGGACCAGGCCGGCTACATCACCGGCGAGGCGGTGGTGATTGACGGCGGCAAACGCTTTCTCGGCGGCGCTGGCCCCAGTGAACTGCTGGCCTGGACGGACGCGCAATGGGACGCGTTGCGCGCCTGACCGCCATGTGGTCAACGCCCGCCCGCCCCCTGGCCGGTCAGGGCCGGACGCCGGTCACGCCGCCCGCAACTCCGGCGGGCGCGACGGCCGGATAAGCGCGAACGTGATCTGCACGACGCCGCCGGTCAGGCCAAGCGCCACGCCCAGGCGCCAGGCCATGTCGTAGGAGCCAGACGCGTCGTACAGCAGCCCGCCGCCGAAGGCCCCGAGAAAGCTGCCAAGCTGGTGCACCATGAACGACAGCCCCTGGATCATCGCCTGCCAGCGGATGCCGAACATCTCGGCCACCGCGCCCGCCGCCAGCGGACTGACGCCCAGCCAGAGGAAGCCCATGACGCCGCCGAACACCAGCGTCGAGCCGGGCGTCGGCGGCGTCATGAAATACCAGGCCAGGGTCAGCGAGCGCAGCACATAGATCAGGCCCAGCAGCGCGAGCTTGTTCCAGCGCTGGCCGGCCCAGCCGAAAAACAGGCTGCCGAGCACATTGAAGCCGCCGATCATGCCAAGGGTCTGGGCGCTCAGCATCGGGTCCATGCCGCAGATTGTCAGGTAGGACGGCAAATGGGTCGTCAGGAACACCAGCTGCATGCCGCAAACCATGAAGGCGACGCTCATGACCACGAAGGACATGTTGCTGTAGGCGGTTTTGACCACCGTGAACGGACTGACCGCGCCAAGCTCGTTCGCCGACGGTTTCGGCAATGGGATTTTGTCAACGCGGCCGGCATACCAGCTTGCCGGAAGCATCAGCAGCGACAGGACGACGAACCCGGCGAGCCCCGCGCGCCAGCCAAAACCGTCCATGAGCATCTGGCCAAGCGGCGCCGAGACCAGGGCCCCCAGCGAACCCGCCGCCGAGACGATGCCGAGCACGGTTGAGCGCACCGATTCCGGCACGGCGCGCGTGGTCACCGACATGCTAATGCCCGTCGCCGTGCAGGCCAGCGAGGCGCCAATCAGCACGCCGGCGCCAATGGTGACGCTGACCATGCCATGGGCCGTGGCCAGCAGGGCAAGCCCGGCGCAATAGAACAGGGAGCCGATCACCATGATCGCCCGGAAGCCATGACGCACCGTCAGGGCGCCGGCGACCGGCTGCAGGAAGCCCCACGCCAGGTTCTGCACCGCCACCGCGAGCGTGAAATCGGAAACCGAGATGCCGATGTCCCGGGTCAGCGGCTGCATGAAGATGCCAAGGCTCTGACGCAGGCCCATGCTGAGCGTCAGCATGAGGGAGGCGCCGATCAGGATCGGCAATGTGGGACGCAGGACTCGCAGCAACGCCATGGTTTCGTTTCCCCAGGCCCCGGGCGCCATCAGGGTCTGATGGTCGCTCCGGGCCACGCCATGCTTTGCGCATGTGCGTTGTCATTCCCGGGCCAGCGCGTTGCCGCCCGCGATCATTCCGCAGGATGCACCCCGGCGCGGGCGATACAACGTCAATATTTGCAGGGGGGCGGCGCGGTGGCGACATTGCTGCCGGCGCCGCGGATCGCGACGGCGCGCGGCTACCCTCAGTCGTTCTGCTGGGGAATAATCTTCAGCTCGCCGTGCGCCACCGATTTCTGGGTGGTGATCCCATCGGCGAAATGGCGAACCTCGGCGGCGGAGCCCTTGAGAATACTGACTTCCAGGCAGCGGCCCGCATCGATATGGACGTGCAGCGACGCCACGGAAATATCGTGGTGATGATGGTGCGAACTGGTCAGGCGTCGCGCCAGATCGCGGGCTTCGTGGTCGTAGACGTAGCTCAGAACGCCAAAGCAGGCGCCCATTTCGCCCTCGTCGAGCGCGACCTGCTTCATGCCGGCGCGCGCCAGATCCCTCAGCGCTTCGGAACGGTTGGGATAACCGCGACGGCGCATCATCTCGTCCAGCTCCACGAGAAGGTCGTCATCAATGGTGATGGTGATCCGCTGCATGCCAGCCCGGCCTCCCTCAGGTCAGTGGCCCAATACCCGCGCCCGCTGTTCGCGCCTGGCAGAAACTGTCCGCTCCCGATTGCGGGCGCCCCTGCTGGACCAGATCGCCAGTCCCGTCCAGCCGCCGGCTCCATGCGCCGTGAACCGCAATCCCCATCCGGTCATGGCGTCGCCGGTCAATAACCTGCCATCAATAGCCTGGTCTGTGGTTTTTCGGAACGCGGATATGGACGCGCCACCCATATGATGTTTCGCTGAAAAATGCATACTATGGGGCAAACAGCCTCCCGCACGCCTGCGCCGGAACGGGCGCCAACCGGGATCCCGCATGATAAAACGCCTCATCATCGCTGTCCTGTTTGCGTCCAGCCTTGCGCCGGGCGCCGGCGCTTCCGCGATGGCCGCGCCAGCCGGCGCCCAGGGCCAGGCGCGCCTGAATTTCGCGTGGCCAACCAACGTCGGGCCACTCAATCCGCATCTTTATGCGCCGAACCAGATGTTCGCCCAGGCCATGGTGTATGAGCCGCTGGTGCGCTACCAGGCTGGCGGGGCCATCATTCCCTGGCTGGCCACGTCGTGGGACATCTCGGACGACGGCAAGGTCTATACCTTCCATCTGCGCCCCGGCGTCACCTTCTCCAACGGCGAGGCGTTCAACGCCGCCGCGGTTGTCGCCAATATCCGGGCCGTGCTCGACAACCGCGCCAGCCACGCCTGGCTGGAGCTGACCAACCGTATCGCTTCGGTGGAGGCGAGCGGACCGCTGACGGTCCGGCTTACGCTGCGGGAGCCGTATGATCCGGCCCTGCAGGAACTGGCGCTGCCACGGCCGTTCCGTTTCATCGCGCCGTCCCAGTTCCGCAACGGCGGCACGAAGAACGGCGTCGTTTCCCCCATCGGCACAGGCCCCTGGGTTCTCGCCCAAAGCGCGCCTGGCGAACACGACCTGTTCCGGCGCAATGAATCCTATTGGGGCGCCCGACCGGCTTTCGCGGAGGTCGATGTGAAGGTCATGCCGGACGCCAACAGCCGCGCCCTCGCCTTCCAGACCGGCGCCATTGATCTGATTTATGGCTCCGAAGGCGCCGTCTCACCGGACGCCTTCGCGCGGTTGCGCCAGATGAAAGGCGTCGCCGCCAGCGTTTCCAGACCCATGGAAACCCTGGTGATCGCCCTGAACAGCAACGCCGCGCCCACCAGTGACATCGCCGTGCGCAAGGCGATCAACCACGCCGTCGACAAGGACGCGCTGGTGACGCGGGCGCTGCACGGAACCCAGACGCGGGCCGACGCGCTGTTTTCGGCGGACACGCCATACGCCGACATCAACCTGAAGCCTTACGCATACGATCCGGCGCTGGCGGCGAAACTGCTCGATGACGCGGGCTGGCGGCTGGCGCCAGGGGCGCGCGTGCGCACGCGCGATGGCGCGCCGCTGGAGGTGGATCTGGCCTTCACCGGCACGGACGCCCAGTCCAAAGCCATGGCCGAGGTCATCCAGTCGGATCTGGCGAAAATTGGCGTGCGGGTCAGGCTGGTGGGCGAAGAAGAGAGCAGCATCAACGCCCGGCAGCACGACGGCCGCTTCGGCATGATCTTCAGCCGCACCTGGGGGCCGCCCTACGACCCCCACGCCTTCATCAGCTCCATGCGCGCGCCGGCCCACGCGGATTACCAGGCGCAACGCGGCCTGCCGGACAAGGCCGACATCGACCGGCTGATCGGCAGGGCGCTTGGCGCCAGGAATGAGACAGAGCGCCGGGCGCTGTACCGGGACATTCTCACCCGCCTGCATGAATCGGCCGTGTATCTGCCGCTGACGCACCTCACCGCCATCGCCGTGGCGCGCCCGGGCCTGGGGCCCACGCCGTTCGGCGCCATGGCCAGTGAAATTCCCTTCGACCAGATGGGCAAGGCGCCGGAGAGCCGGCCATGAGCGCCCTCGCCGCGAAAAACCGGGATACAGAAGACCGGAACGTGGGAGCCCGGCGCAGGCGGGACTGGACCATGGCCGGCTTCATCGTGCGGCGCCTGCTGCTGTTGCCGGTAATGCTGCTGGCGGCGTCCGTCGTCATCTTCCTGATGTTGCGGCTTGGCCCGTCCGATCCGGCGCTGGATTACCTGCGCCTGTCGCGCGTGCCGCCGACGCAGCAGGCGCTCGATGAGGCGCGGCGCGCCCTTGGCCTCGACCTGCCGCTGATCACCCAGTACGCCGACTGGCTATGGAAGGCGTTGCGGCTCGATTTTGGCCAGTCCTACGTGACCAGCCGTCCGGTGCTGCCAGATCTGCTGCATTATTTGCCCGCGACCCTGCAACTGGCCGGCGCGGCCCTGGTCATCACCCTCGTCATTTCAGCTCCACTTGGCGTATGGGCCGCGCGCCATCGCAACGGGCTGCCGGACCAGATCGTTCGGCTGATCGCCGCCATTGGCGTGTCGATGCCCAACTTCTGGCTGGGATTTCTGCTGGCGCTGCTGTTCTCGGTGCATCTTGGCTGGTTGCCGGCCATGGGGCGCGACGGCTGGCGCACGCTGATCATGCCCGCCGCGGCCATTTCGTTCATGACCCTGTCGATCAACGCCCGGCTGCTGCGCGCCAGCATGCTGGAGGCGGCCGGCCAGCGCCATGTGACCTGGGCGCGGCTGCGCGGGTTGTCGCCGCGGGCGGTGGAGCGGTCGCACGTGCTGCGCAACGCCCTGCTGCCGGTGATCACCGCCACGGGCATGTACGTGGGGGAACTGATCGGCGGCGCGCTGGTCATCGAAAGCATTTTCGGCTGGCCAGGCGTTGGGCGTTATGCGGTTTCGGCGATTTTCAACCGCGACTATCCGGTTATCCAGTGCTTCACCCTGCTGATGGTCGCCATTTTCGTCATCTGCAATCTCATCGTCGACATCATCTACGCCTGGGCTGACCCGCGCGTGCGGCTGGCGGCGGAGGGCGCGCCATGAGCAGTCTGGACGCAGAACTGGCGGGCGATCTCGCCAGCCATGACCTGATCCCGCCCCATGCCCATGGGCGGCGCGGCTTCTGGCGCGAGGCGCGCTGGCCGGCGCGGATCGCGGCCCTTGTCGTTGGCGCCCTGGCGCTCATCGCGCTGCTGGGCGCCTGGATCACCCCACACGACCCGGACGCCGTCGATCTCGCCATCCGGCTGCAACCGGCCGACGCGGCGCACTGGCTCGGCACGGATCATCTGGGGCGCGACATCCTTTCCCGCCTCATGGCCGGCGCCACCATGTCCCTCGGTTCGGTGGCGCTCGCCATGGCGCTGATCCTGACGGCCGGCGTGACCCTCGGCGGGACGGCCGGCTTCGCCGGCGGGCGCGTCGACCAGGTGATCATGCGGGTGGCGGATGTATTCCTCACCTTCCCGACCATTGTCATGGCCCTGTTCATGGTCGGCGTGCTCGGCGTTGGCCTGACCAACGTCATCATCGCCATCGCCGTGACGCACTGGGCCTGGTATGCGCGCATGGCGCGCGGCATCGTGCTGTCGCTGCGGCGGCGGGATTTTATCGCCGCCTCGCGCCTCGCCGGCGCCAGCCCGACGCAAGCCTTCATCCGTCACCTGCTGCCGGCGACCATGGCGCAATTGCTGGTTCTGGCCACGCTCGATATCGGCCACATCATGCTGCACGTCTCGGGGCTGTCGTTCCTTGGCCTTGGCGTCAGCGCGCCAACCGCCGAATGGGGCGTGATGATCGCCGATGCGCGCGAATATGTCTGGACCGAACCGTTGCTGATGTTCTGGCCGGGCCTGGCGCTGTTCATCAGCGTCATGGCGCTGAACTCCCTCGGCGACGCCCTGCGCGATCGCCTCGATCCCTCCCTGCGCGCGGAGCACGGACATTGACCCCTTCCTGTCTCGCCATCCGCGGTCTGGGCGTGGAAACCACGCGCCGCGGGGCCGCCGTCAGGCTGGTCGACGACGTGTCGCTCGAGGTGCGCGCCGGGGAAACGCTTGCCCTTGTCGGCGCCAGTGGCTGCGGCAAATCGCTGACCTGCGCCGCCAGCCTTGACGCCACGCCGCCAGGCGTGCGGCGCACGGCCGGAAGCATCGCCATCGACGGCGTTGAACAGGCGCCGGCGGACATCCGCGGCCGGCTCGTCGCCACCATCATGCAAAACCCCCGCAGCGCCTTCAATCCGGTGCGGACCATGCGCCAGCACGCCATGGAAGGCCCGGCGGCGCGCGGCGTTCCGGCGGCCGGCCGCGCGCAGCGCATCCGCGTCGCCATGGCGGACGCGGGGCTGGAAGACGCTGACCGCATTCTGGCGCTGCACCCGTTCGAAATGAGCGGCGGCATGTTGCAGCGCATGATGATCGCCCTGGCGCTCGCCAGCGGCGCGCCGTTCCTGTTCGCCGACGAGCCGACCACCGATCTCGACCTCATCGTCCAGCGCGACATCCTGGACCTGTTGCTGCGCCTGACCCGGGAGCAGGGCCTTGGCGTGCTGCTGGTGACGCACGACATGGGCGTCGTGGCGGCGCTGGCCGACCGGGTGGCGGTGATGGACGCCGGGCGCATCGTCGAAACCGGACCGGTGATGGACATCTTCCACCGCCCGGCCCATCCGGTGACGCGCAGCCTCCGCGACGCCCACCTTTCCCTCTACCGCGACAGGAGCGCGGCATGAGCCTTCTCGCCGCGCGCCAGCTGTCGCGCGCCTATCGCAGCGGGGTCACCGGGCGTGACCGCAGGACCGTGCTCGACCAGGTCACCCTGGATATGAGCCCTGGCGAATGCGTGGCCCTGCTCGGCCGCAGCGGTTGCGGCAAAAGCACCCTGGCGCGGCTGCTGGCGGGGCTGGAGCAACCCGACGCCGGCGAGGTGCGCTTCGGCGGGCGGCCGCTGCCGACATTCGGCAAGGCCGACTGGCGCGCCTTCCGCCGCGCGGTGCAACTGGTGTTCCAGGATCCGGTGGGGGCGGTGAACCCGCGCGAAACCGTGGCGCAGATCATCGCCGAGCCCCTGCGCCATCTGCGCGGCCTGACCGGACATGCGGCAATGGAGCAGATCCAGGGGTTGCTGCGGGCGGTGGACCTGCCAGCCGACGCCGCGGGGCGGCTGCCGCAACAGCTCAGCGGCGGCCAGCTACAGCGGGTCTGCATCGCCCGGGCCCTGGCGGCGCAGCCGCAACTGCTGATTCTGGATGAAGCCGTCTCGAACCTCGACCTCCATCTGCAAATCCAGATGCTGGACCTGTTCGCCCGCCTGAAGGCTGACCGGGGCGTGAGCTATCTGTTCATTACCCACGACCTGCGGCTGGCGGAGCGCTTCTGCGACCGCGTGCTGGTGATGGACGACGGGCGCATTGTCGAGGAAACCGGGGTGGGCAAGGCCTTCGCGCTGACGTCAAGGGAGGGCCGCGCGCTCCAGAACGCCGTCTTGCCCGCCATGCCGTCCCGGCGCGCCATGGCGGGATAATCCCGGCTCATTTCCAGGTCATTCCATTTCCACGTCATTCCATTTCCGGGCCATGCCAGGCGGCGGCGGCCCCGGATCAAACACCGCCCGCATGGAACGGAACCTCCCTCGGCGCTCCGGTTGGCGCGACGGCCTGGCGCCGCCCTGTCGAGGCCGCTATCAGAACGTCATGCGCAGGGTCAGCGAGGCGGTGCGCGGCGGGCCGAGACGCCACATGGATGAGGACAGTTCGTGATGCGCGGCGCCAGAGGTGGCGTAGATCGTATCGAACAGGTTGGAGACGTTGAAGTCGAGCTGCAACATCTCGTGTGGCTTCCAGCGCAGGCCGGCGTTGACCACCGTGTAGGCCGGACGCGTCATGGTGTTGGCGTCATTGGCCCAGGTCTTGCCGACGTATTGCAGGCCGCCGAACACGGTCCAGTTGTCGAGGAATGTCCAGCTGGCCCAGATGTTGGCGACCCGGCGCGGCACATTGGCGGGCGTTTTACCGGTATAGTCGCCGTCGGCCTGAACGAAATCATCATAACGGGCGCGCAGCATCACGCCATTGGCGTCGATGCGCAGGCCGTGCCCCAGATCAAAGCCGATGGCGGCCTCGACGCCTTCCGACGACTGCTGCCCGACCTGGCGCACAATGTTGTAGTCAAGCGGATCGCGCGACAGCATGTCCTTCTTGACGATGTGATAGGCTGAAAACGTCGCCTCGCCCCGCCCGCCGAGGAACGTCGCCTTCAACCCGCCCTCGATCTGCTCCCCTTGCGGCAGCTTGAAGTCTTTCAGGGCGTCCGTAAAGGAAATCAGGCTGGCCACCGGGTCGCTTGCCTTCGAATACTGGGCGTAGACCGCGAGATCCTTCACCGGCGTCCAGACCACGCCAATGCGCCAGTTGACGGAATCCAGGGTCTTCGTCAGCGTATCGCCGGTAAACGGATTGTCCCGGCGCAGATGCGGGCTGTCGTAACGGACGCCGCCAATAATGGCGATCTGCTCATTCAGCTTCAGCCGGTTGTCGACGAACAGCGAATACTGGTCGAGCGTCGCGTCGATGGTCTGCCTGATCGTATAGGGGCCGAAGAAGCCCGGCGCGCCGCTGAACAGCGGCACGATCGAGGAGCCGGGATAGGGCGAGTTGTCGTACTTCCGGAAATCCACGTGATTGACGTCGAAACCGACGACCGTCTCGTTCGCCATGCCAAGGATATTGCTGCGAACCGTTGCGTCGGTGCGGTTGCCGATCTGCCCGAATTCATGCCGGATGGCGATATAGTCATTGCGGATGATGTCGCGCGTCGCCGGCTGCCAGGTGTAATTCTCGACATTGCGCCAGTTCTTGTAACTGGAGACGTAATATGTGCGGCTGTTCACCTCGACCGTATCGGAAGGCGTCCAGCGCGCGTGCAGCTGGGTGAGGTTGTCCTTGAAGCGCAGATCATTGTCGGCAACGTTGAAATTACGCTTGCGCAGGCTGGAAAGCAGTTCGCCATTGACCAGCGGCGTTGCGTAATAGGCCGTCGGTTCGTTGTAACCATAGTCTTCCGACAGGGTCAGTTGCAGGTCTTCGTTGACCTTCCAGGCGATGGCCCCCGAAAAGGCGAGCGAACGCGTGTCGTCGCCCTCGACCCAGCCGCGGCTGCCCCGGGTGACCAGACCGATATTGTAAGCGACGCGGTCGTTGATGGGGCCGTTGCTGCTGACGCCAAGGCCAAACATGCCGAAGGACCCGGCCGACGTCATGATTTCATTGCGGCGTTTGTCGAACTGCGGCTTTTTCGGAATCACATTGATGGCGCCGCCAATGGCGCCTTCGCCGTACAGCACCGAGGCGGGGCCGCGCAGCACGTCGATGCGATCCACCGTCCAGGTGTCGAAGGGGAAGGTGATGGCGCCGCCGCCCGCATACATGCGCACGCCGTCATAGAGGCGGGTGATGGAGGTCGCGCCGGTGAAACCACGCATGGACAGGGCGGTTCCGCCGTTGCCAGGCTCGCCAATGAAGGTCACGCCGGTGGCGTTCCGGGTGATGGCCTGTTCAATATTGGTCTGGCCGCGATCCTGGATGGTCTGGCCGCTGATGATGTCGACGCTGGCCGGCGTTTCCATGGGCGTGAGGTTGAGGCGGCTGCCAGCCTGGGTCGGCGTGTTGAGATTGAGACCTGGCCCCGGTTGCCCCTGACCGGTGACCGAAATGGTGTCCAGCGCGATCACGCCCGCGGCGGCTCCGCCCTGCTCCTCCGCGCCGGCCGGGTTGGACGCCAGCGCGCCCGCGATGGCGAGGCTGGCGACCGCCGAAAAACAACGCAACATGCCCTGCCCCCAAGTATGACGTTTTAAACTGAACATCATACCCGGGATTTGTCCATAGGGCGTCCGCGGGGCGGCGCGCATTGCCGTTCACATCGTCGGGCGTCGCCCGCGCGGTGTTAACGAGATTGCCAGCGCGGGCAGGCGCGTGGCGAATGGTGACGACGCGCTGGTCGCGCCAGCCCGTGGCGACCTGGACGGGCCGGGAATTTCCCGGCCATCACCCCCGGCGCCTGGAAGAAAAACGCCGGCGCGTGGCAGCGCCGGCGCATGACGCGCAGTTCCTGTCCGGGACCTCAGTTCACCTGACGTGAATAGCCGGCCCAATAGGGCTCGCGCAGGGTGCGGCGCAGGATCTTGCCCGAGGCGTTGCGCGGCAGCAGGTCGATGAAGTCGACGGACTTTGGCGCCTTGAACGCGGCGATTCGGGTGCGCACGAAGCCGATCAGTTCCTCTTCCGTCACCTCCCTGTCCGGCCGCAGGGCGACAATGGCCTTCACCTCCTCGCCCCACTTCTGCGACGGAATGCCAATCACCGCCGCCTCGGCCACCGCCGGGTGGCTGCTGATGGCGTTCTCGACTTCCGCCGGATAGATGTTCTCGCCGCCGGAGATGATCATGTCCTTCATCCGGTCGTGGACGTAGAGGTAGCCGTCTTCGTCCATGTAACCGGCGTCGCCGGACTTGAACCAGCCGTCAGCGGTCATGGCCGCCGCCGTGGCTTCCGGCAGGTTGTAGTAACCCACCATGTTGGACGGCGACCTGATGGCGATCTCGCCGATTTCGCCTGGCGGCAACGGCTTGCCATTGTCATCGAGGATGGCGATTTCGACGCCCGGCAGGGCCTTGCCGGCGGAGCGCATGCGCGG
>Ga0182737_1000751_pt1 | contig 39544 bp, 31 predicted proteins | sample eDN5th30CBELigOP_FD_128878 | JGI IMG/M metagenome (GOLD analysis project Ga0182737, IMG submission 128878) | Enriched Organic Plus compost microbial communities from Emeryville, California, USA - eDNA 5th pass 30_C BE-Lig OP (version 2) (version 2) ... | reverse complement strand
TTTCGTTGTTAAAGAACGGGTACTGCGTCGTACTGCCAACCACTTGCTGTGTCAGCAGCACAGAAACGAGATTATGAGGCCTTTTTTATAACCTGTCAAATCAATCGTGACCTGATTTGCTGCCTTCCCGCGACCCCGGCAACACCGCTGCCCGAACCGCGAAAAGGCGAGACTATACACGAATTCCGACAACCCTGCCCAGACCGGCAAATAGCATGCCGCGCCCTGCCGGCGGCATGGGCGGCGCTTGCCTGGCGCGGGCCAGCGTTTACTATTCGGGGTGAACCCACGATGCCCCTACCCGAGCCCATGAGCGAAGACATCCTGATCAACGTCACCCCTTTCGAAACGCGGGTCGCCCTGGTGGAACAGGGCGCAGTTCAGGAACTACATGTCGAGCGCAGCATCCAGCGCGGGCACGTAGGCAATATCTATCTGGGGCGCGTGGTGCGGGTGCTGCCCGGCATGCAAAGCGCGTTCATCGACATCGGGCTGGAGCGCGCGGCCTTCATTCACATTGCAGACCTGCGCGAGAACCGCAGCGAGCGCAGCCAGGGGCTGACGCCCACCGCCATCGAGAAACTGCTGTTCGAGGGGCAGACCCTGATGGTGCAGGTGATCAAGGACCCCCTGGGGACCAAGGGCGCGCGACTGTCGACCCAGATCAGCATCGCCGGGCGCATGCTGGTGTACCTGCCGCACGATCCGCACATCGGCATTTCGCAGAAAATCGATTCCGAGGCCGAGCGCATCCAGTTGCGCGAGCGCCTGCAGGCCCTGATCCCCGAGGACGAAAAAGGCGGCCTGATCGTGCGCACGCAGGCCGAGGGCGCTACCGACGAAGAGTTGAGCGCCGACCTGGAATATTTGCGCAAGCTCTGGAGCCGCGTGCAGGCGGCCGCACGTAGCCAGCCGGCGCCGGCGCTGCTGCACCAGGACCTGACGCTGGCGCAGCGCGTGCTGCGCGACATGGTGGGCCCGAACACGGGCGTGATCCAGGTGGATTCGCGTACCACCACGACCTCGCTGACCGAATGGGCGCGCGTGTACACGCCTTCGGTGGCCGACCGCATCCAGCATTACAGCGGCGAACGCCCCTTGTTCGACACTGCCAATGTCGATGAGGAAATCGCACGCGCGCTGTCGCGCCGGGTCGACCTGAAGTCGGGCGGCTACCTGATCATCGACCAGACCGAGGCCCTGACCACCGTGGACGTCAATACGGGCGGCTTCGTGGGCGGGCGCAATTTCGACGACACGATTTTCAAGACCAACCTGGAAGCGGCGCAGGCGATTGCGCGCCAATTGCGGCTGCGCAATCTGGGCGGGATCGTGATCCTGGATTTCATCGACATGGAAGACCAGGAACACCGCGAGACCGTACTGGCCGAACTGAAGAAAGCCCTGGCGCGCGACCGCACACGCATGACCGTCAATGGCTTCACGCAGCTGGGCCTGGTCGAGATGACCCGCAAGCGCACGCGCGATTCGCTGGCGCATCAGCTATGCGAGCCCTGCCCCATGTGCGAGGCGCGCGGCAATGTTCGCACCGCGCGCACCGTGTGCTACGAGATCCTGCGGGAAATCCTGCGCGAGGCGCGCCAGTTCAATCCGCGCGAATTCCGCATCCTGGCTTCGCAGAACGTGGTGGACCTGTTCCTGGAAGAAGAAAGCCAGCACCTGGCCATGCTGGGCGATTTCGTGGGCAAGCCGGTATCGCTGGAAGTGGAAACCGCGTATTCGCAAGAACAGTACGACATCATCCTGACCTGACCGGCGGATACCACCGCCGGCCACGCGCAAGCGATGGTGGCGTCAGGCGGAATCGTGCGAGCGGTTGTACTGGGCGCGCCGGGCCGCCGCCAGCCGCTTGCCCACGGCGATGACCACGAAGGCGCCGGCCAGTTCGGCCACGAGCTTGGCCGCGGTGTTGGGTTCGCCCAGCCGCTCGATGAAATAGACGTCCGTGATCAGCATGCCCCCGGCGATCCAGCCGAGCAAGCCCGCCCCCAGCGCCACGACCATGGGGAAGCGATCCATCAGCTTCAGCACCAGGGTGCTGCCCCACACGATGATGGGCACGCTGACCAGCAGCCCGAAGATGACGTAGAAGATCTGGTGGTCGGCATGGGTGTTCTCGGCTGCGCCGGCAATGGCAATGACGTTGTCCAGGCTCATGGCGAAATCGGCCACGATGATCGTCTTGATGGCCCCAAGGACCGAGGAGGTGCTGCGGATATGGCCGTGCTCGTCGTGCTCGGGAATCATCAGCTTGATGCCGATCCAGAGCAGCAGCAGGCAGCCGATGATCTTGAGGAAAGGGACGTCGAGCAGGGCCAGCGCGAAACTGATGAGCACCACCCGCAGCACGATGGCGCCGGCCGTGCCCCACAGTATGCCGTGCATGCGCTTGGCCGGCGCGAGGCCCCGACAGGCCAATGCGATGACGACCGCATTGTCGCCGCCCAGCAGAATATCGATAAGGATGATCTGGAACACGGCGCCCCAATGGAGCGCCTGAAGGAATTCTGGCATCTGCGTATCCGGTTGGCACGGGGGCTTGCAGCGCGACCGACAGCAGAGGTGCGGGGAAGTCCTCAGGAGGAAACAAACGCACCGATTGTAATTAAGTTTCTTGTCAGGAAGCCGGATTCCGGCAGTGCGAGTAGGGACTTTCGCCGGCGGGCCTGCCCGCGCGACGCCAGGCGTCGAGCGGACAGGCCGGGATCAGTCTTCGCGGAACTGCATGTTGTAGAGCGAGGCGTACAAGCCCTGCGCGGCGAGCAGTTCGGCGTGGGGGCCCTGCTCGACGATGCGGCCGGCGTCGAGCACGATGATGCGGTCGGCGTTCTGGACGGTGGACAGGCGGTGCGCGATGACCAGCGTGGTGCGGCCGCGCATCAGGCGCTCGAGCGAGGCCTGCACCTGGCGTTCGGACTCGTTGTCGAGCGCCGAGGTGGCCTCGTCCAGGATCAGGATGGGCGCGTTCTTGATGAGCGCGCGGGCGATGGCCAGCCGCTGGCGCTGGCCGCCGGACAGGCGGGCGGCGTTTTCGCCGACCTGGGTATGCATGCCTTGCGGCAGCGCGTCGACGAAATCGAGCAGATTGGCCGCGGCGAGCGCCTCGCGCACCTGATCGTCGCTGGCCTGGCCCAGCGCGCCGTAGCCGACGTTGGCCGCGATGGTGTCGTCGAACAGCACGACATCCTGGCTGACCAGCGACAGGTGCGAACGCAGGCTGCGCAGGGTAAGCTGGTCGATGGGCTCGTCGTCGACCAGGATGCTGCCGGAATCGGGCAGCACGAAGCGCGGCAGCATGTTGACCAGCGTGGTCTTGCCGCTGCCGGACCGGCCGACCAGGGCGACGGTCTGGCCGGGTTCGACCTGGAAGGACACATTGCTGACCGTATCGCGATCGGCGTCGTGGAAGCGATGCGTGACCTGCCGGAACTCGATCTTGCCACGCACCGGCTCGGGCAAGGTGCGCGTGCCGGTGTCGATCTCGGGCTCCTGGTCGACCAGGGTGAAGACGCTTTCGGCGGCCACCAGCATTTTCTGCATCTTGCCGGCCAGGTTGGTCAGGCGCTTGATGGGGTCGAAGATTTGCGCCAGCGCGGCCATGAACGAGGCGAAGCTGCCCACGGTGAGCGTGCCGCTGTTGGCCTGCCCCAGGGCGACGGCGATGATGGCGCCGACCGAGATGGAAATGCAGACCTGGGTCAGCGGCGTCATGGCGGCATCGGCCGTGGCGGTGCGCATGGCGAAGCGGCGCAGCCGCGCATTGACGAAGGCGAAGCGGCCGCGCTCGGCCTCGTAGCCGTCGAACAGCTTGATGACCCGCTGGCCGTTGATGCCTTCGCTGGCCACGCGGGTGAGCTCGGCGTTCATGTTGACGGTTTCGCGGTTGATGCGGCGCAGGCGCCGGATGAACGCGCGGGCGATCAGGATGGACACCGGCATCATGATCAGGATGATCAGCGTGAGCATCCAGGACATGTACAGCAGCACGCAGATCAGCGCGATGACCACCAGGGTTTCGCGCACCAGGACGGTGATCACGTCGGTGGCGTAGCCCGTGACATTGCCGGCGTCGATGGTGAAGCGGTTGAGCAGCCGGCCCGTGTCGCCGCGCTTGAAATCGCTGTCGGGCAGGCCCAGCAGGCGATCGAACATGTCGCGGCGGATGCCCAGCAGGACATTGTTGGCCACCCAGGCCAGCAGGTAGTCGCTGAAGAAATTGCACACCCCGCGCAGGAAGATCAGGCCGATGACGGCCAGCGGCACGGCCCACACGTAGTACGGTTTGGCCCCCGTGAAACCGTCGTCGAGCAGCGGTTTCATGATGATGGCCAGGGTGGGCTGGGTGGCCGCCGCGCCCGCCATCAGCAGGATGGCCAGCAGCAGCCCTTTCCAGTAGGAACCCACGCGGCTGTAGATACGCTTCCAGAGCTCGGCCTTGACCGGCTGGGACCCGGCGGGGGCATGGCGTGCGGCAGAATTCAAGGGGCGACTCGCTTTAATACAATTGTGCCGGAATTGTACCGTTCGACTGCCCGGGAGCCCGCCCCTGTCCATGCCCGAGATTTCCTGCCTGTATGTCCGGCTGCCCAACTGGGTAGGCGATGTCTGCATGAGCCTGCCCAGCCTGGCGTTGCTGAGCGACACCGGCCTGCCGCTGGCGATATGCGCCCGCCCGTGGGCGCGCGACCTGCTCGCCGGCGTCGCCACGCACGACTTCATCCCCATGCGCGGACGCCTGTGGGAAGACCGCGGCGCGGTGCGGGAGCATCGCCGCCGGCTGGGCCCGGATGGCAGGCAGGCACGCGGCCTGGCCCTGCCGGATTCGCTGTCCAGCGCCGCGGTATTCCGCCTGGCGGGCGTGCCCAGCGCGGGCTATCGCGACGACGGCCGCAGCCTGTTGCTGCGCTGGCCGATCGCCAAGCCGGACGCCGGGCTGCATGCCGTGCAAGCGTGGTATTACCTGACCCGCACCGCCCTGCAGCGCTGGCAGTTGCCGGCCGGCCAGCCGCAACCCGGCCCGCTGCTGGGCCTGCCCGTCACGCCGGCGCACCACGCGGCGGCCGACGGGCTGCTGCGCGAGGCCGGCCTGGCGGGCCAACCGTTCGTGCTGATCGCCCCCACGGCCACCGGACTGCACAAGGGCCGGATAAAAGTATGGCCAGGCTTCGATGCCTTGACGCGGGCCCTGCAGGCACGCGGCCATACCGTGGTAATGTGCCCTCCTCCCGCCGAGGTGGACGAGGCGCGGCGCAATGCCCCCACGGCGCGCCTGCTGCCCGCCGTGCCCCTGGGCGCCTTTGCGGCCCTGACCCGGCGCGCCGCCCTGGTGGTGTGCAATGATTCGGGGGTCTCGCACGTGGCGGCGGCGGCCGGCGCGCGGCAGTTGACCCTGTTCGGGGTGACGCAGCCCGGGCGCACCGGCCCGTGGTCGCCCCACGCGACCTGCCTGGGCTCGGACCGGAACTGGCCCGCCACGGAAGAGGTCGAACGCGAAGCCTGCGCCCTGCTGGAATCGGCATCGTGACCGGATTGTTTACATGACCATTACGAATTACCTGGCCAACCTGATCATCCCCCAGAATCTTTGCGTGACCCTGGTCGTGCTGGGCCTGGTGCTGGGCCTGTTCCGCCTGCGCCGCACCGGCGCCGCCCTGGCGGCGGCCGGGCTGGTATGGGCGCTGGGCTGGTCGCTGCCGGCCACCTCGCTGTGGCTGGGCGGCTCGCTGGAATCGCGCTATCCGCACCTGCCGGCCGACCAGATGCCCACCGCCGACGCTATCGTGGTGCTGGGCGGCAATACCGCCAACGGAAGGGCCAACTGGTTCCTGCCCTACGACAAGGATACGGCCATCGTGCGGGTGGACACCGCGATCAAGCTGTACCAGGCGCACCGCGCGCCCAAGGTGGTGCTGTCGGGCGGCGCCCTGGAAGGCGACGTCAGCGAGGCGCGCGGCATGGCGTTCGTGATGAAGCAGCAAGGGGTGCCGGAAGCGGCCCTGCTGCTGGAAAACTCCAGCCGCACCACCTACGAGAACGCTACCCTGACCGAAGAAGAACTGAAGGAACACGGGTTCAACAAGATCTTGCTGGTGACCTCGGCGCTGCACATGCCGCGCGCCATGGCGGCGTTCTCCAAGCAAGGGGTATCGGCCATCGCCGCGCCCACGCCGCCGCAGATCGTGCTGCCCCCGGACGGCTCGGTGTCGCCCTGGATGCCCCACATGCGCACCCTGGATGCCAGCCGTTCCATCATCAAGGAATATGCGGGCCTGCTGGTGTACTGGCTGCGGGGCTGGGTCTAGGCATGGATGGCAAGGCCACGCTGGCGTGCCGGCCCGGCTGCGGGGCGTGCTGCATCGCGCCGTCGATTACGCGGCCGATCCCCGGCATGCCGCACGGCAAGCCGGCCGGCGTGCCCTGTGTACAGCTGCTGCCCGACATGCGGTGCGCAATATTCGGCCAGCCCTCGAGGCCGGCCTTCTGCGGCGGCCTGCAGCCGCAGGCCGAGATGTGCGGCAATGCGCGCGGCCATGCCATCGCGTGGCTGACCCGCCTGGAAGCCGCCACGGCGCCGGCCTGATCAGGCGCGGCGCCGGCCCCTCAAGCCTCTCAAGCCGGCGCCAGCAGGCCCGGCACGGCCAGCAGGCCCGCCAGCCGCGCCACCGCCACGTGCTCGGGCGCGATCACGTCCGCCGTCATCAGGAAGTTCAGCGTACCCAGGCACTGCCCGTGCGCCACCACGGGCACGTTGATCACCGAGCGCAGGCCCAGCGAGGCAATGGCGGCGTGGTCGTCGAAGGCCTGGCGGATGGCGTCGACCCCCTGTCCGATGAACAGCCGCCGTTCCTGCAGCACCTGCCGGCCCCACTCGGTTCCGCGCTTGTGCTTCATGCCGCCGGGCGGATAGGCATCGGGATTGGAGCTGTACTGGCGCACCACCGTCATGGCGCCCGGGTCGTAGCGGTTGACGGTGCACAGGCGCTGGCCCAGCACGGGCCGGGCGAAGGCATCGATGGCCGCGTACAGGGCTTGCGGATCGCGGCCGGCGCAGCCCTGCGCCAGGGGATCGATATGGGCAGACAGGGCTTGCGCGAGCGGGCTCGAGGTCATTGCAGCGTGATCCCCAGGTCGCGCACCAGCTTGCCGTACTTGTCGGCGTCGCGGGCCAGGGTCTCGGCGAACTGCGCCGGCGTGGTCTGCAGCACCTCGACGCCCATGTCGCCCATTTTCTTGACGACTTCCGGCTTGGCCAGCACGGCGTTGATTTCCTTGTTCAGGCGCTCGACCAGCGCCGGATCCATGCCGGCCGGCCCGAATGCGCCGTACCAGACGGCCAGTTCGTAGCCCGGCAGCGTCTCGGCCACCGTGGGCACGTCGGGCAAGAGCGGCGAGCGGCGGCTTTCGGTGACGGCCAGCAGCTTGAGCTTGTCCACCTGTACATGCGGCAGGGTCTGGGTGCCGGCGCTGAACAGCAGCTGGGTACGGCCGGCCACAGTATCCATGACCGCGGGCGCGCCGCCGCGGTACGGGACGTGCAGCATGCGGATCCCGGTGGCCTTCTCGAACAGCGCCGCGCTGAGGTGGTTGGTGGAACCCGCGCCGGCCGAGGCGTAGGCGATCTGGTCGGGCCGGGCCTTGGCGTATTCGATGAACTGGGCCACGTTCTCGACCGGCAACGAGGGGTGCACCACCATGGTGTTGGTGACCAGCGCCAGTTCGGCGATGGGCGTGAAATCCTTCACGCCGTCGAAGGGCATGTTGGAATACATGGCCTGGTTCATCGTGTGGGTGCTCATGGAACCCACCAGCAGCGTGTAGCCATCGGGCGCGGCGCGCGCCACTTGCGCCGAGCCGATATTGCCCGAGGCGCCGGAGCGGTTCTCGACCACCACCGGCTGGCCCAGCGACTGGGTCATGTGCTCGGACAGCAGCCGCGCCAGGATATCCGTGGACCCGCCGGCCGCCCAGGGCACGATGATCGTGACCGGCTTCTCGGGCCAGGCGGCGCGGCCCGCCGTGGGCAGCAGTGCGGCCGCGGTCAGCACCAGCGGGCCCAGGAACTTGCGTACCGAAAACATCATGGCATTACCCCTTGTCGTGTCTTGTGCAGACTGTTGTGTGAAAACGTTGAAGGCGGTCAGCGGCCCACCGCGTAGCCCTGCATGCCGCGCGGGTTGGCGCCGGCGCGCAGCAGCAGGCCGCCGGCGGCCGGCTCGCGGGTGCAGGCGCTGACCCGACCCTCGGACCACGCCGGGCCGACGCGCACGTCGTGGCCGGCGGCACGCAATGCGTCGACGGTCTCGGCCGGGAAGCGCGACTCGAGCGTCAGGCGATTCAGCACGGTGGTGCGCGGCCAGAACGAGCCCGGGAAATGATCGATGTGCCAGGCCGGCGCGTCGATGGCTTCCTGCAGGTTCATGCCCAGCGCGGCGTGGCGCAGGAAGAACGCCAGCGTCCACTGGTCCTGCTGGTCGCCGCCGGGCGTGCCGAACACCATGTAGGGCTCGCCGTCGCGCAGGGCCAGGCTGGGCGACAGCGTGGTGCACGGCCGCTTGCCCGGTTGCAGCGTGCCGGGCAGGCCTTCGTCGAGCCAGGTCATCTGCAGGCGGGTGGTGATCGAGAAGCCCAGCTCGGGGACTGCCGGGCTGGACGACAGCCAGCCGCCGGACGGCGTGGCGGCCACCATGTTGCCGTGGCGGTCGATCACGTCCAGGTGGCAGGTATCGCCCACGAAGATTTCACGCGCGGCCCATTCCTGTACGGGCGGCAACGCGGCGAAGGTGGGTTCGCCCACGCCATAGCGGGTGTCGGCCGCCGCGAGCGCGCGCTCGGCGGCGCCCAGGTCGGGCAGGCGCGGCGCCCGGCCGTCCGGGCTGCCGGGCTGCAGGCCGGCGCAAGCGGCCGTGCCGATCAGGGCAGCGCGCTGGCGCGCATAGTCGTCTCCCAGCAAGGCGGCCAGGGGCACATCGACGTGCGCGGGATCGCCGTACCAGGCCAGGCGATCGGCAAAGGCCAGCTTGGCCGCTTCGGCGATGCGATGCACGAATTGCGGGGCATCGGCGCGCAGGCTGCCGATGCCCTGGTGGCGCAGCAGGGCCAGTTGTTGCAGGAAAACCGGCCCTTGCGACCAGGGGCCGCACTTGGCCACGGTATAGCGGCCATAATCGAGCGTGGCCGGCTCGCCGTAGGTGGCGCGCCAGTCGGCCATGTCTTCGCGGCGCAGCAGCCCGGCGTTGCATTCGCCGCTGCAATGGCGCACGCGCTGGCCGCGGTAGAAGGCATCGATGGCCCGCGCCACGAAGCCGCGGTACCAGGCATCGTGCGCCGCCTGGATGCGCCCGGCCCGGCCGCCGGCGGCGCCGGCGGCTTCGGCCAGGATGCGGCGATAGGTCTGCGCGATGGCCGGCGTGCGCAGCATGCCGTCGGGGCGCGGCACGCGGCCGTCGGGCAGCCATACGGCGGCCGACGAAGTCCAGTCGGTGCGGAACAGCGATTCCACTGCCAGAATCGCCTGCGAAATGCGCGGCACCAGCGGAAAGCCGGTCTCGGCATACGCGATGGCCGGCGCCAGGACGTCGTGCAGTTCCCAGGTGCCGTAGTCGCGCAAGAGCGCCAGCCACGCGCCGAAGGCGCCGGGCACCGTGGCGGGCAACAAGCCGATGCCGGGCACGAGATCGAACCCCTGCTGGCGGAAGTAGGCGGGCGTGGCCAGCGCGGGCGCCGGACCTTGCCCGCACAGCTCGCGCATGCGCCGTTCCGGTTCGCTCCAGAGCAGGATGGGCACTTCGCCGCCGGGGCCGTTCAGGTGCGGCTCGACGATCTGCAGCATGAAGCCGCCCGCCACCGCCGCATCGAAGGCGTTGCCGCCGCGTTCGAGCACGCCCATCGCCACCTGCGAGGCGAGCCAGTGGGTGGAGGACACGACACCGAAGGTACCGCGGATCTCTGGGCGGGTAGTGAATGCGGGCGAGGCGGACATGGGACAAGCAGGCCGGACGGGACAGGGACGAGAAAAGTATAGGGTCGCCGGATAACGGTTTTCCTTGTTTTTTTCATACTTCCATAACCCAGGAGTTATATTGACGAGCCCGTTTGCCCTTGTGCCCACCGCCCGGCCCACGCCCATGTCGACCCTGACCCGCCTGACCACGCGCCTGAAAAGCCGCCACCTGACGTTGTTGCTGGCGTTGGCGCGGCACCGCTCGCTGACCCGCATGGCCCAGGAGATCGGCGTGAGCCAGCCGGCCGCTACCAAGACGCTGGCCGAGATCGAGGACATCTTCGGCGGCCCGCTGTTCACCCGCTCGCGCCACGGCCTGCAGCCCACGCCGCTGGGGCAGCTGGCGCTGGTGCGGGCCCAGCACATGCTGCAGGACCTGGAACACTGGGCCGGCGAGATCGACGCCCTGCGCGGCGGCTACGCCACGCACCTGAACATCGGCGCGGTGCCTTTCGTATCCGGGCCGCTGCTGACACGCGCGATCGAATGGCTGGGCGGACGCCATCGCATCACCGTGACGCTGCAGCGCGCCACCACCGACCACTTGCTGCAAGGCTTGCGCAGCCACGAACTGGATTGCGTGATCGGCCGCGCCTCGGCCATTGCCGGGGCGCGCGACGTATGGCACGAACTGCTTTATGCCCAGTATCCGGCCCTGATCGCCAACCCGCGCCTGGCCCGGCGCCTGGCGCGCCGCCAGCCGGATTGGCGCGAACTGGCTTCGATGAACTGGATCCTGCCTTCGCCGGCCACGCCGATCGGCAACATGGTGACCGAGCTGTTCGTGCGCGCGCAGGCGCAGCCGCCGCTGCCGGTCGTCGAGGCCTACACGCTGGAAGTGATCGAAGGGCTGCTGGCCGGCAACGACGACCTGCTGTCGATCGTACCCCGCGACATCGCGCTGGAACTGTGCAAGAACCAGCGCGTGGCGCTGGTGCCCTGGGACTTCGATTGGCAATTGCCGCCGATCAGCCTGATCCGGCGGGTGCGCGACGTGCCGCTGCAGGCCGAGGAACGGTTCGCCGAGATCCTGCGCGAGCTCTGCGCGGCGCCGGACGGCGCCTGAACGCCGCCGCCCGGGCAGGTCAGCCGGCCAGGGCCTGGCGGTAGACCTGCAGCGTGGCTTCGGTGAAGCCGGCCAGGCCGAAATGTTCGACAGCGGTGCGCCGCGCGGCGGCGCCCATGGCGGCCACGCGGGCCGGGTCACCCAGCATGGCGTCGAGCACCTTCGCGATGGCGGGCAGGTCGCGCACCGGCACGATCCAGCCGTCGGCGCCGTCGGTGACATTTTCCGGCAGGCCGCCGGCGTTGCTGACCAGCGCCGGCAGGCCCAGGGACATCATCTCGCGGCAGGCATAAGACAGGGCCTCGCGGTACGACAACACGAACCCCGCGTGGCAGCACGCCAGCACATCGCGCACATCGTCGAGCAGGCCGGGAAACACCACTTGGCCCAGCATGCCGGCCGCCCGCACGCGCGCCAGCTTGGCCTCGGACGGCGGATCGCCCGCCACCAGGATGCGGATGCGCTGGCGCTGGGCGGGCGGCAGGCTGCCGGCCGCCTCGACCAGGTCGAGCCAGCCCTTGTCGTAGTCGGTGCCGCCGGCGCTGCCCAGCAGCAGGCAGCCGCGCCAGCCGGGGCCGAAATGGCGATCGCGCAAGGCGTCGAGGGCATCGGCCGCCGGCGGCGCGAAATAGTCGGTGTCGATGCCGTGCCGGATGGTGGCAATGGGCAAGCGCCCATAGGGAGAATGTTCCAGCAGGCCGCGCACATAGTCGCTGACGGCGATGACCCGGTCGGTGGCCAGGCGGGCGCGCAGCCGGTGGCCCAGGGTATTCAGCGGGTGGTCGTTGTGCTTGGTGAACACCACCCGCGGACGCGGGCGCAGGCCGATCAGCGCCAGCATGACCTGCTTGTGGTCGGCCGAGCCGTTGACGTGGACGATGTCGTAGCGTTCCCGCGCGATCAGCCGGCGCAGCGCGGCGCGCTCGCCGAACCAGGACGCGGGCCGGGTCGAGAAGCGCATGCCCACGGCCCGCACAGCGGGTATGGCCGCGGCATAGCGGAACAGGCGGCTGGTGTCCGGCGTGGCCACCGTGACCTGGTGCGTGCCGGCCAGCGCACGCGCCAGGCCGACAATGTACGTGGCATGGCCTCCGCCATTGCGCGGGTGGAAATTGGTGTAGAGGATCTTCACTTGCGCGCGTCGGACAGGAAGCTGAGCTTGGCGTAGCGGAAGAAGCTGCCGGCCGCGGCGGTGACGGCCAGCACCAGGCCGTGGCGCCCGTCCAGGAAGCCGCGGCGGATCAGGTAGATGCGCACGAACGTCCAGAACCCGTGGCCCAGGGCGCTGAACACCGTGGCGCGCTTGCCGCGCGCGTGCATCATGGCGGCGGCGTCGGACGAATAGCGGTTGATCTTGTTGACCAGCGCGTCCAGGTTGGGATAGGGATAATGTTCGAAATAGCCGCGCAGCCGCTGCGGCTGCCCTTGCGGCACCACGCGTTCGTGCACCGCGGCGTCCGTGAAACGCGCGGTGCCGCGCTTGAACAGCCGCAGCACATAATCGGGCCACCAGCCGCTGTGCCGGATGAAGCGGCCGCAGAATTCGGACAGACGGGCGATCTCGTAGGCGTCGGCCTGCGGCGCGGCCAGCACGGCCTGGATGTCGCGCGCCAGTTCCGGGGTGACGCGCTCATCGGCGTCGATGGAAAGCACCCAGTCGCCGGTGGCCAGGTCCAGGGCGCGGTTTTTCTGGGGCCCGAAACCGGGCCAGTCGGGCGTGATCTCGACCCGGGCGCCGAAATCGCGCGCCAGGGCGACGGTATTGTCGGTGCTGCCGGAATCGACCACGATGAATTCGTCGGCGAACGCCACCGATTCCAGGCAACCGACGATATGCGCCGCTTCGTTCTTGGTGATGATGATGACCGACAATGTCATGCGCGATTCCTCAGGCGCTTTTTCCAGGCCTTCCAGGCGTGATAGCGGGGCCCCACCACGGGGTGGCGCGACAGCCAGATGCGGCGGTTGAGCCACGACCCGCCCAGGTTGCGCACCGCGAAGCGATAGATGTGTTCGGGGTCGGTGCCGGGCACGTTCTGCCCGAGCGCGTCGGTGGTGTACAGGTGCCGGAAGCCGGCTTCGCGCGCCGCCTGCACGTAATCGGCGTCGAAATAGCCTTGCGGCCAGCAGAGGTGGTCGCTGACCCGGCCGAGCTCGCGCACCAGCGCGGCGCGCGAATCGGCCAATTCGCGGGCGATGTGCTCGCGCTTGGCGGGAACATCGGCGCCGCACTGCTTGTCCCAGCGGGTGTGGGTGTGAGTATGGGAATGCACCTCGAATGTGCCCGCGGCCAGCATGGCCTGCACTTCGCTCCAGCGCAGCATGACCTCGTCGGTGCGGCCGGCGGCCACCAGCCGTTTGGTTGCGTCGTGGTCGGGCGAAGCCGGCAGCGGCGCGCCCAGCCCGGCGCACGGGCGCACGGCGCCCTGCCCGGCCCAGCCGGTGATCAGGAACAGCACCGCCTTCATGCCGTAGCGCTGCAGGACAGGATGGGCGTACGTCCAGTTGTTGAGATAACCGTCGTCGAACGTGATCAGGACGGATTTTTCCGGCACGCGGCCGCCGGCAAGATAGCCGGCCAACTGGGCCGTGCCCAGCGCGGTATAGCCGGCGCGGGCCAGCCCGGCGATCTGCTGTTCGAAAACCTCGGGCGTGACGGCGATCATGCCCCCCGAGGGCGTGACGTGGTGGTACATCAGCACCGGGATATTGGGCGCGTTGTTCATGATTGCCGTTCCGCCAGCCATTTGCGATAGACCGCCTCGGTGTTCTCGGCCAGCCGGGCGGGCGAGAACACGCCTTCGTCCCAGACCATGCGCCGCCCGGCCTCGCCCATGTCGCGGCGCAGTTGCGGATCGTCGATCAGGCGCTGCAACGCGCCCTGCAGCGCAGCCTGGTCTTTCACCGGCACCAGGATGCCGGTGACCCCGTCGCGCATCATCTCGGGCACGCCGCCGACGTTGGTGCCGATCACCGGCAAGCCGGCGGCCTGGGCTTCGACATAGACCGTGCCCGAGGCTTCCTGCTGGGTGGCCAGCGCGAAAATATCGAAGCCCGCCAGCAGGTTGGGCACGTCGCGCCGGGTACCCATCAGGTGGATGCGATCCTGCAGACCCAGTTCCTGCACGTAGGCCTGGGTCTGCTCGAACGTCGGCGAGCCGGCGCCCACGAACACCATGTGCAGGTTGGGCCGCGCGGCCATCAGCGGACGGATGGCGTCGACCAGGTCTTTGTGCCCCTTGGCTGCGCGCATCACCGCCACGCAGCCGACCACGATGTCGTCGTCGGCCAGGCCCAGTTCGCCGCGCAGCGTGGAATGCTCGACCGGCGGCGGCAACACCACCGGCGAATACAGCGTGGCGATGCGCTCGGCCGGCACGCCCCGGCTGATCAGGTAGCGGCGCACGTAGTCGCTGACCGTGGTGACGCGATGCGGCAGCCAGGTATAGGACAGCATCGAGCCCACCTTGCTGGCCAGGTGGCGCGTGCGCACGATCAGCGGCTTGCCCGACAGGCGACCGGCGGTGCCGGCGATCAGGGTGTCGATGCGGCTGTGCGTGTTGACCACGTCGTAGCGGCCTTCGCGCAGGATGCGGCCCACCGCCACGACACCTTTCAGGTAGTTGGCCAACCCGCCCATGGGCACGGTGTGCACCGTGAAGCCAGCCTCGCGCAGGCGCGGCACCAGCTGGGCCTGCGGCTGGCAGACGGCCTCGAGATGGTGGCCGCGCGCGCGCATGGCATGCATCTCTTTGAAGATGCGGTGCTCTTGTCCGCCGAACGCCACGGCGGCCTCGGAATGAAGTATGCGCAGCGGCTGCATCAGTAGGTCACCTCGACGCCATCGGGTTTGGCCCAGGCGGCCAGGTTCTCGAGCAGCGCATCGGCCATGCGCACGCGCCACTCTTCGCCCAGCCGCACGGTACACAGGAAGTTGTCGCGTCCGTAGACGATGTCCACGGGCACCCCGGGCACGCCGTTCTCGGGTTCGGCGCGGAAGGGGTTGAGCATCTGCCGCAGGCGGTTGGCATCGGCCTGCCCATTGAGCTTGACGCGCAGCGACTTGGCGCGGGCCTCGCGGGCCAGCTGCAGGTCGTAGAGCTGGTCGGCCACGATGCGCATGCCGCCGGAGTAATCGTCGTTGCTGACCTTGCCCTGCACGATGATGAGCTGGTCTTCGCGCAAGCGCGAACGGTGTTTTTCGTAGAGTTCGTTGAACACCGAGATCTCGAGCTGGGCGGTGCCGTCGTCGAGCACGGCGAACACCATCTTGCCGCGCCGCGTCATCATGGTTCGCACGCCGGCCAGCACGCCGCACATCCATTGCAGGTCGCGCTGGGGTTCGATGCGGGCCAGCGGCATGGGCACGATGCGGCGCACTTCGTCGCGCCAGTGATCGAACAGGTGGCCGCTGAAGTAGTAGCCCAGCGCGGACTTCTCTTCAGTGAGCTTGGTATGCAGGTTCCAGGGCGCCACCTTGCTGAGCTCGCCCGCCACGACTTCGCTGCTGTCATCGCCGAACAGCGACACCTGGTTGGCGCTGCGGGCGGCCTGCTCGGCCGCTTCCATGGCGGTGCCCACCGACGCCAGCATGGCGGCGCGATTGGGCTCGATGGTGTCGAACGCGCCGGCCTTGATCAGGGCTTCGATGGTGCGCCGGTTGACCGCATGCTTGTTGACGCGCCGGCAGAAATCGAACAGGTTGGCGAACGGCCCGTCGGTATCGCGGGCGCGCAGGATTTCCTCGACCGCGCCCTGCCCCGTGCCCTTGACCGCCCCCAGGCCGTAGCGCATGGTGCGCGGCGGCTTGCCCTGGCGGGTGTGCTCGTCGGCCACCGGCTCGAAGCGGTAGCCCGAGGCGTTGACATCGGGCGGCAGCACCACCACGCCGTTGTCCTGCGCGTCGCGGCAGAACACCTGGACCTTGTCCGTGTCGTCCATGTCCGAGGACATGGTGGCGGCCAGGAATTCGGTGGGATGGTAGGCCTTCAGCCAGGCCGTCTGGTAGGCGATCAGCGCGTAGGCGGCCGAGTGCGACTTGTTGAAGCCGTAGCCGGCGAACTTTTCCATCAAGTCGAACAGCTTGATCGCCAGGTTGGGATCGTGGCCTTTTTCCTTCGCGCCCTTTTCGAACAGCTCGCGGTGCTTGGCCATTTCCTCGGGCTTTTTCTTGCCCATGGCGCGGCGCAGCAGGTCGGCGCCGCCCAGCGAATAGCCGCCGATGATCTGCGAGATCAGCATCACCTGTTCCTGGTAGACGATGACCCCGTAGGTGCTCTTCAGGGTGCCTTCCAGGTCGGGGTGGAAGTAGTCGACCGTGGCGCGGCCGTGCTTGCGGTTGACGAAGTCGTCGACCATGCCGGATTCGAGCGGCCCCGGGCGATACAGGGCCAGCATGGCGATGATGTCTTCGAAGGTGCTGGGGCGCAGCTTCTTCAGCAGCTCTTTCATGCCGCGCGATTCCAGCTGGAACACGGCGGTCGTGTTGGCGTCGCACAGCACCTTGTAGGCCGCCGGGTCGTCCAGCGCCAGCGCCATGATGTCGAAGTCGCGCTTGGATTCGTTGAACTGGCGTACGTAGCGCACTGCCCAGTCCAGGATGGTGAGGTTGCGCAGGCCCAGGAAGTCGAACTTGACCAGGCCGGCGGCCTCGACGTCGTCTTTGTCGAACTGCGAGACGGCGCTGTTTTCCTGGCCGGGCTGGCAGTACAGCGGGCAGAAGTCGGTCAGCTTGCCCGGCGCGATCAGCACCCCGCCCGCGTGCATGCCGATGTTGCGGGTCAGGCCTTCGAGCGGGCGCGCCAGGTCGACCAGGGCGCGGACTTCTTCTTCTTGTTCGTAGCGTTCCTTGAAGGCCGGCTCGTCTTTCAGGGTGCGGTCCAGCGACCAGGGGTCGGCCGGGTTGAACGGGATCAGCTTGGACAGGCCATCGCAGAACAGGTAGGGCATGTCCAGCACGCGGCCCGCGTCGCGCACCACCGCCTTGGCGCCCAGGGTGCCGAAGGTGGCGATCTGGCTGACGGCCTCGCGGCCGTATTTCATCTTGACGTAGTCGATGACGCGTTCGCGGTTGTCCTGGCAGAAATCGATATCGAAGTCGGGCATGGAGACCCGCTCGGGATTCAGGAACCGTTCGAACAGCAGGTCGTAGCGGATGGGGTCAAGGTCGGTAATGCCCAGCGCGTACGCGACCAGCGAGCCCGCCCCCGAGCCGCGCCCCGGCCCCACCGGCACGCCGTTGTTCTTGCCCCAGTTGATGAAGTCCTGCACGATCAGGAAGTAGCCGGGGAAGCCCATCTGGATGATGGTCTTGCATTCCCAGCGCAGGCGTTCGTAATACTGGGCGCGCTTGGCGTCGCGCTCGGCCGCGTCGGGAAACAGGAATTCCAGGCGCTTTTCCAGGCCCTCTTCGGACAGCTGGACCAGGTAGTCGTCCAGCGACACGCCGTCGGGCGTGGGAAAGTTGGGCAGGCGCGGCTTGCCCAGCACCAGAGTCAGGTTGCAGCGCTTGGCGATTTCCAGCGTATTGGCCAGCGCCGACGGCACGTCGGCGAAGCGCCGGGCCATTTCCTCGGCGCTGAGCAGGTACTGGTCTTTGGTGAAGCGGCGCACCCGGCGCGGGTCGGCCAGGATCTCGCCCTGCGCGATACACACGCGCGCCTCGTGGGCCTGGAATTCGGATTCGTCCAGGAACTGCACCGGGTGCGTGGCCACCACCGGCAAGCCGGCCTCGGCGGCCAGGCGCATGGCGGCCTGGGTGTAGGCTTCGTCGCCGTCGGCGCCGGCGCGCTGCAGTTCGATATAGAAGGAACCGGGGAACAGCCGCCCCCACTGGCGCGCCAGCGACAGCGCCGTGACGGCATTGCCCGCCTCGAGGGCATGGCCGATGTCGCCGGCGCGGCCGCCCGACAGCACGATCAGACCTTCGCGGCCCTGCAGCCATTCGCGCCGGATCTCGGCGCGGCCCCGTCCCTGGTTGGCCAGGAACGACTGCGTCAGCAGTTCGCACAGATTCAGGTAGCCCTGGTGGTTGCGCACCAGCAGCAACAGGCGAAACGGCTTGTCGGGGTCGTCGTCGTTGGTCAGCCAGACGTCGCAGCCGGCGATCGGCTTGACGCCGGCCCCGCGCGCGCCCTTGTAGAACTTGATCAGGCCGAAAATATTGGAAAGATCGGTCAGCGCCACGGCTGGCTGGCCCAGCTTGGCGACGCGCTTGATCAGGTCGGGGATGCGCACAATGCCGTCCACTACCGAGAACTCGGAATGGACGCGCAGATGGACAAAGGCAGGCGTGGTGGTAACGGCTTCGGACATGGCCGGAATTGTACTCAGTCGGCCGCCCGGCCGCCGCCTTTTCACCCCCCGGGCGGCGGCATCCGCGGGCCAGCTATGTAACAATAGCAATTTCCGCTTCGACGGCCCCTGGCGGGGCCGCGCCGCTATGAAATGGCTGATTCCAGGCCTCTGGCTGGCCTCCATCCTGTTCGCGCACTTCCGGGGCCGCGTGCGCTTGCGCCTGTCGCGCCAATTGCTGGACCATTCCGCCCTGCTGGCGCCGGTCAACGCGTTCATGGTGCTGTGCTCGCGCGTGCCCACCACCGCCTACCTGCCCACCCGCGAGATCCCCGAGCTGCAGGTGCTGGACGACAACTGGGAAGTCATCCGTGACGAAGCCCTGAAAATGGCCGAACTGCGGCGCATCAAGGCGGCCGAGCGGCATGACGACATCGGCTTCAATTCATTCTTCAAGTACGGCTGGAAGCGCTTCTACCTGAAGTGGTATGACGCGCGGCACCCGTCGGCCGAGGAACTGTGCCCGCGCACCGTGGCCATCCTGAAGGGCCTGCCCAAGGTGAAGGCGGCCATGTTCGCCGAGCTGCCGCCCGGCGGCAAGCTCAACCGCCACCGCGACCCGTTCGCCGGGTCGCTGCGCTACCACCTGGGCCTGGCCACGCCCAACGACGACGGCTGCCACATCATCGTCGACGGCGAGACCTACAGCTGGCGCGACGGCGAAAGCGTGGTGTTCGACGAAACCTACGTGCACGAGGCCTACAACAAGACCGAGGCCAACCGCATCATCCTGTTCTGCGACGTCGAACGCCCCCTGAAATGGCGCTGGGCGGAAGCCTTCAACCGCTGGTTCGGGCGCGTGGTGATGTCGGCGGCCAGCTCGCCCAACGACGGCGGCGACCAGACCGGCGCCATCAACAAGCTGACCCATGCCCACTGGGTCATCGACCAGAAGCGCAAGCAGTTCAAGGCCTGGAACCGCACCGTGTACAAGGCCACCAAGTTCGGCCTGATCGCGCTGGTGGTCGTGGCCTTCCTGGCCCTGTAGGCGCCGCGGGCCCGCGCGCGCCCCGGCGCCGGCCCTAGCACTCGACGATGTTCACGGCCAGGCCGCCGCGCGCGGTTTCCTTGTATTTGGTTTTCATGTCGGCGCCGGTTTCGCGCATGGTCTTGATGACCGAATCCAGCGACACGTAGTGATGGCCGTCGCCGCGCAAGGCCATGCGGGCCGCGTTGACGGCCTTGATGGAGGCCATGGCGTTGCGCTCGATACAGGGGATCTGCACCAGCCCGCCCACCGGGTCGCAGGTCAGGCCCAGGTTGTGCTCCATGCCGATCTCGGCCGCGTTTTCCACCTGTTCGACCGTGCCGCCCAGCGCGCCCGCCAGCGCGCCGGCGGCCATGGAACAGGCCACGCCGACCTCGCCCTGGCAGCCGACCTCGGCGCCGGACAGCGAGGCGTTGTATTTGTACAGCAACCCGATGGCCGCCGCCGTCAGCAGGAAATCGCGCACGCCCTGGCGGCTGGCGCCGGGCACGAAGCGATCGTAGTAATGCAGCACGGCCGGGATGATGCCGGCCGCCCCGTTGGTAGGCGCCGTGACGACCCGGCCGCCGGCGGCGTTTTCTTCGTTGACCGCCATCGCGTACAGGTTGACCCAGTCCATGACGGACAACGGATCGGACAGCGTGCGCTCGGCCCGCAGCGTCAGGCTGCGGTAGAGCTCGGGCGCCCGGCGCCGCACCTTCAGGGGGCCGGGCAGGTCGCTGTCGGCCTCGGGGTAATCGATGCCGCAGCCGCGGCTGACGCAGTCCTGCATGACTTGCCAGATCCGGTCCAGCGCCGCCTCGACGTCGGGCTGGCTGCGCCAGGTCAGTTCGTTGCGCAGCATCAGCTGCGCCACCGTATAGCCTTCGGCACGGCACATTTCCAGCAGTTCGCGGCCGGTGCGAAACGGAAACGGCAACTGGTCGTGGGCGGCGATCACCTGGCTGTTGGCCGCCCCGGCGGTTACCACGAAGCCTCCGCCCACCGACAGGTAGCGGGCCTCGCGCAGGCTGTTGCCATCAGCGTCGAACGCATGGAACTTCATGCCGTTGGGGTGTTCGGCCATGGCCTCGCGGCGATAGAAAAGAATATGCTCTTTCTCGACGAACGGCACGGCGAAATGGCCCAGCAGCGGCAGCGACTTGCCGGCCCGCACGGCCTGCAGCAGGCCGGCGATGGCGCCCGGGTCGACGGTATCGGGCGCCTGGCCCATCAGGCCCAGCAGCACGCCCTTGTCGGTGCCATGGCCCTTGCCGGTGGCGCCCAGCGAGCCGTACAGCTCGACCCGCACCGAGGCCACCCGGGGCAGCAGTTCGTCGCGCTCGAGCCCCTGCGCGAACAGCAGGGCCGCGCGCATAGGGCCCACGGTATGGGAACTGGACGGCCCGATGCCGATTTTGAACAGATCGAAGGCGGATACGGCCACGACTCACCCCAGGAAAACAGCCTCAGTCGCAGCATCATACGCGGGGGCCGTCGGGCCCTCCAAGCCGGCCGATTTCCCCGAGGGGCCGGACCGTGCGATCATTGCCATGTGACAGGTTTCTTTCGCATCGCCGGTCCGGGGGCTTGCCGCTGAAAGCCCCCCGGGCCGGCGGTGTGCGTTTCTGCCAGGCCAACCATGTCGGGACTGCTGCCCTTACTCGATTTCGCCGGATATGTCGCCCTGCTGCTGTGGGGCGTGCACATGGTACAGACCGGCGTGCAGCGCGCGTTCGGCGCGGCGCTGGGCGCGGCCCTGGGGCGCGCCCTGGGCACCCGCCTGCGCGCCTTCGCCACCGGGCTGGGCATCACGGCCGCGTTGCAGAGCAGCACGGCCACCGGCCTGATGATCACCGGCTTTGCCGCCGGCGGGCTGGTGAGCCTGGCGCCGGCGCTGGCCGCCATGCTGGGCGCCAACGTGGGCACCACGCTGATCGTGCAGGTGCTGTCGTTCGACCTGACCTCGCTGGCCCCGGTGCTGATCCTGGCCGGCGTCTGGATGTTCCGCCGCTACCCGCCCGGCCGCACCCGCGACCTGGGCCGCGTGTTCATCGGCCTGGGCCTGCTGCTGCTGTCGCTGCACCAGTTGGTGGAAATCTTCGCCCCGCTGCAAGACGCCCCCCTGCTTGCCCTGATACTGGACGCCCTGGCCACCCAGCCGGTGGCGGCGGTGCTGCTGTCGGCCGCCCTGACCTGGGCCGCGCATTCCAGCGTGGCGATCGTGGTGCTGGTGATGTCGCTGGCCGACCATCACCTGGTGACGCCCGCGCTGGCATTCGCGCTGGTGCTGGGCGCCAACCTGGGCACCGCGGTGAACCCGATGATCGAGGGAGTCAGCGGCGACGACCCGGCCGCGCGCCGGCTGCCGCTGGGCAACCTGCTCACGCGCGTGGCGGGCGTGCTGGCCGGCCTGGTGGCGCTGCCCTGGCTGCCGGGCTGGATCGGCATCCTGGGCGGCGACAGCGCGCACGTGGTGGCCAACTTCCACACGGCCTTCAACGCCGCGGTGGCGCTGGTGTTCATGCCCTTGCTGACGCCCTACTCGGCCCTGCTGACGCGCTGGCTGCCCAAGCGTACCGACCCGAACGACCCGGCCCGCCCCCAATACCTGGACGAATCGGCGCACGACGTCCCGGCGGTGGCGCTGGGCAACGCCGCGCGCGAGGCGCTGCGCATGGCCGACATGCTGCAGACGCTGCTGCTGTACGCCCGCGCCGGCTTCAAGCGCGACAACCGCCACCGCATGGTCCAGGCGCGCCAGCTGGACAACGCGCTGGACAAGATCGAGACCGCCATCACGACCTACCTGGCCTTGCTCGACCGCGAAAACATGACCCAGGCCGACGTGCAGCGGCTCGACGACATCCTGGCGTTCGCCAGCAACATGGGCCATGCCGCCGACATCACCCACCACAGCCTGCTCAACCATGTGGCGCGCCTGCGCAAGCAAGGCTGGACCCTGCCGCCCGAGCAGCGCCAGCAGGTCGACCAGACGCTGGCCCGGCTGATCGCCAACCAGCGCGAGGCGGCCGCGCTGTTCGTCAACGACGACGTGCGGCAGGCGCGCGAGCTGGCCGGCGAAAAAGCCCGCTTTCGCGAACTGGAAATGCAGGAAGCCGAGGCCCACCTGCACAAGATCAAGTCGGGCCAGGTCGATGCCGCCGAGGTGGGCGCGCTGTACCTGGACATCCTGCGCGACATGAAAAGCATCAACTCGCACCTGGTGGGCGCATCGGCGTACCCGCTGCTGGCGCGCCACGGCGAACTGCTGCCCAGCCGGCTGCGCGAGTCGGGCGGCTAGCCCCATCCCGCACACACCGCACGCGCCGCACACTTCAGGCGATCGGAAGCCTTACTTAGGCAATAAAAAATAGGCGACCGCACCGCCGGGCCAGCACACTATGGCCCATAACGAAGCAAGCGACGCGGCCCCGGCGGCCGCGATCCCCACCCCTTGGCAGGAGACAACCATGCCATCGATCCGCTGCGCCGCATTCGCGGCCGGTATGCTGCTGTGCGCGTCCGGCGCGGCCCAGGCCGCCTGGCCGGAACGCCCCGTCACCATCATCGTGCCGGCCGCGCCGGGCGGCACCACCGACATCGCCACCCGCATCATCGCCGACAAGCTGGCGACCAGGCTGGGACAATCGGTCGTGGTCGAGAACCGCGCGGGCGCGGCCGGCATCATCGGTTCGCAGCAACTGGTACGCGCGGCGCCCGACGGCTACACGCTGATCATGGGCAACATCGGCCCGAACGCGATCAACTACAGCATGTATCCCGACCTGCCCTACCGGGCGACGGACTTCGCACCCATCACGCTGGTGATCTCGGTGCCCAACGTGCTGGTGGTGAACGCGAAATCGCCCGCCCACAGCGCCGGCGAACTGATCGACCTCTTGCGCAAGGATCCCGCCCAGGCCACGTTCGGGTCGTCCGGCACCGGCCAGTCGCCGCACCTGTCGGGCGAACTGTTCAAGCAGCGCGCCGGCGTGCAGGCCACCCACGTGGCCTACAAGGGCGCGGGCCCGGCCGTGGCGGCGCTGCTGGCCGGGCAGTTCGGCTTCATGATCGACAACCTGCCCAGCTCGATGCCGCACATCCAGTCGGGCAAATTCCGCGCGCTGGCGGTGACCAGCGCCGAACGCGTGCCGGAATTGCCCGACGTGCCCACCATGCGCGAGGCCGGCATCGACGACATGGTGGTCACCGCCTGGTTCGGACTGATGGCGCCCGCGGGCACGCCGGCCCCGGTCATCGACAAGCTGGCCGGCGCGGCGCGCGACGTGCTGGCGCTGCCCGACGTGCAGCAGCGCTTCCGCGCCATGGGTGGCCAGGCGGGCGGCAATTCGCCGGCCGAATTCGGCGCCTTCATCGACCAGGAACGCCAGCGTTGGCACGCCACGGTGCAGGCGGCCGGGCTGGCGCAGAAATAAGCGCCATGATCGACAAGATACAAGCCTCGCTGGCGGCGGCCGTGGCGCCCATCCACGACGGCGCGCACGTGCTGGTGGGCGGTTTCGGCGACGCCGGGGTGCCCTACGAACTGCTGCACGCCTTGCTGGCGCAGGGCACGCGCGACCTGACGCTGGTGTGCAACAACGCCGGCACGCGCGACAACGGCATCGCCGCGCTGATCCTGGCGCGGCGGGTGCGCAAGATCATCTGCTCGCATCCACGGCCGCCGCAGTCCGATGCCTTCGCCCATGCCTACCGGGCCGGCCAGGTCGAACTGGAATGCGTGCCGCAAGGCACGCTGGCCGAACGGCTGCGCGCCGGCGGCGCCGGCCTGGGGCCGTTCTTCACGCCCACCGGCTACGGCACGCTGCTGGCCGAAGGCAAGGAGCAGCGCGTGGTCGACGGCAAGGGCTATGTGCTGGAACAACCCCTGCGCGGCGACTTCGCGCTGATCCGCGCCCACCAGGGCGACCGCTGGGGCAACCTGATGTACCGGTGGTCCGCGCGCAATTTCAACCCGGTCATGTGCATGGCGGCGCGGCATGCCATCGCCCAGGTCGACCAGATCGTCGCGCTGGGAACCCTGGCGCCCGAAACCGTGATGACGCCGGGCATTTTCGTCAAGAGCGTCGTCGCCCTGGAGGCCTGACATGGAACACGCCCCGACTGCCGGCCACCCGCTGCCGGCCCTGACGCGCGAGCAGATCGCGCAACTGGTGGCCAGCGATATCCCGGACGGATCGATCGTCAACCTGGGCATCGGCATCCCCACGCGCGTTTCCGACTACCTGCCGCCCGACCGGGAAATCGTGCTGCACAGCGAGAACGGCATCCTGGGCATGGGCGGGGCGGCCGCGGGCGAGGCGATCGACCCCGACCTGATCAACGCCAGCCGCGTGCCGGTCACGCTGGTGCCCGGCGCCTCGATCAGCGAGCACACCCTCTCGTTCGCCATGATGCGCGGCGGGCACCTGGACTACACGGTGCTGGGCGGCTTCCAGGTGGCCAGCAACGGCGACCTGGCCAACTGGCTGACCCTGGCGGGCGACGCCATCCCCGCGGTGGGCGGGGCCATGGACCTGGCCGTCGGCGCGCGCCATGTCTACGTGACCATGGAGCACGTCACCCGCGACGGCCAGCCCAAGCTGCTGGAACGCTGCACCTACCCGCTGACCGGCGCGGGCGTGGTCGACCGGGTCTATACCGACCTGGCCGTGCTGGATATCGCCGAGGACGGATTCGTCGTACACGCCCTGCCGGACGGCGTCGCGCTGGCGCGCCTGCGGGCCTTGACGGGCGCCCCCCTGCGGTGCGCCGACGACATGCTGCGCATCGTGCGCGATGCCGCAGGACGGGCACGCTACGCGCCGCGCTGATTCACCACCAGGAGACCTCTCATGCACCAGACCCTGTCCCGCTGGACCGTGCTGCTGGCGGGCTGCGCCGCCCTGCTGGGCGGCGCGCCTGCCGCCGCCCAGCCCACCTACCCCGACCGTCCCATCACGCTGCTGATTCCCTACCCGCCCGGCGGCAGCGCCGACATGCTGGGCCGGCCGCTGTCGGCATCGCTGCAGGCCAGGCTGGGACAGCCGGTGGTGCTGGAATACAAGCCGGGCGCCGGCGGCTCGATCGCCACGGCGCAGCTGGCGCGCGCCAAGCCCGACGGCTACACCGTGCTGATGGTGCTGGCCGCGCACGCCATCAACCCCAGCCTGTACAAGTCGCTGCCCTACGATACCCGCAAGGATTTCGCGCCGGTGTCGCTGGCGGCCACCCTGCCGATGCTGGTGGCCGCCCCGCTGTCCACGCCGGCCGACACCATCCCCCAATTGATCGAATACGCCAGGCAGCATCCGGGCAAGCTGACTTTTGCCTCGGCCGGGCCGGGCAACACCAGCCACTTGTCGGCCGAGATGTTCAAAACCGCGACCGGCACCGACATGCTGCACGTGCCTTACAAGGGCAGCGGCCCGGCCGTGGTGGCCTTGCTTGCCGGCGAGGTCTCGCTGATGTTCGACAGCATTTCGACCTCGCTGCCGCAGGTCAAGGCGGGCAAGCTGAAAGCCCTGGCGGTCACCGGCGAGACCCGCTCGCCGCTGCTGCCCGACGTGCCCACCGTCCAGGAATCGGGCGTGCCCGGCTTCGTCGTGAACGGCTGGTACGGCATTCTGGCGCCGGCCGGCACTCCGCCGGCGGTGGTGGACAAGCTCAGCCAGGCCATCGCGCAGTCGCTGCGCGAGCCGGCGCTGCGCGACCAGCTGGTCGGCTACGGCTACGCCCCGGTGGGCAGCACGCCGCAGGCCTTCGGCCAGCTCATCGACAGCGAACTGCAGCGCTGGAGCCGCGCGGTGAAGGATTCCGGCGCGTCCATCCAGTAGCGCGCGCCGGCTGCCGCCCGGTCACAGCAGGGTACGCAGGTCGTCGAAAATCGCTTCCCATTCGGCTTCGTCGATATCCATGAAGCCGAAGAAGCGCAGCATGAAGGCGCCCTCGGTGGCCAGGAAGGCCAGCCGCGCGCGCCGGCCCGCCGGGATGGACAGGTCCAGCCCGGCGATGCGCTGCCGGTACCACTGGCGCGTGCTGGCCAGGTGTTCGGGGGTTTGCGCCAGCGCCGCCAGCAGGCTGGCCGACTTGGCGCTGACTTCGTCAGTGCGCCGGGTGGCGGCCACGTGCGCGCGCACGGCATCGAGCGGATCGGTACTGCCTGCCATCGCGTCGGCGAACAGGCGGTCGTAGGCGGCGCCCCAGCGCTCGAACAGCGCGTCGACCAGGGCGTCTTTATTGCCGAAGCAATACTGCACGCCCCCCTTGGTGATGCCGACCGCCTTGGCCACGGCATCGATGGTCAGCCCGGCGGCGCCGGACACCTCGATGATGGCCTCGGCGGCATCGAGCAGTTGTTCGCGGTCCACGGTGCGGCGGCGACCCATTGTTACCCTTTTTCAATACATACGTATGGAATGAAAATTATAATAGCGCCCTGTCATCCGGCGCCAGGCTGGATGCCGGCCTGTCTTGCCGGCATCGCTTCAGCGCCGCAGGGGAAACCCATGTCTTTCCGGTCTTTACGCTGGCTGGTGCTGGCCATCGTGTCGGTCGATCTGTTCCTGATCGTCATCGACATGTCGGTACTCTACACGGCACTGCCGCATCTTACCCACGCCCTGGGCGCCACGGCCTCGGAGAAGCTGTGGATCGTCAACGCCTACCCGCTCGCCGTGGCCGGCCTGCTGCCGGGCATGGGCACGTTGTCGGACCGGTATGGCCCCAAGCGCCTGTTCACGGGCGGCCTGGCGGTATTCGGGCTGGCCTCGCTGGCGGCCGCCTATGCGCCCAGCCCGGCCTGGCTGATCGCCGCGCGCGTGCTGCTGGCGGTGGGCGCGGCCATGATGATGCCGGCCACGCTGGCCATCATCCGCCACACCTTCGACGATGCGCGCGAACGCGCGCTGGCCGTCGGCATCTGGGCGGCCGTCGCCTCCGGCGGCGCAGCCTTCGGCCCGGTGGTGGGCGGCGCGCTGCTGGAACATTTCTGGTGGGGCTCGGTATTCCTGATCAATGTGCCGATCGTCCTGGTGGTGTTGCCGCTGGCGTTGCGCTACGTGCGCGAGCACCGCGGCAACGCCGCGCGCCGCTGGGACCTGTTGGGCTCGACGCAGATCCTGGCGGGCCTGGTGGGCGTGGTGTACGCCGTCAAGGAACTGAGCCAGCGCGATCCCTCCTATGCGCTGGCGCTGGCCGCCGGGCTGGCCGGCGCCGGCCTGCTGGCGGTGTTCGTGCGCCGGCAGCGGCGCATGGCCCAGCCACTGATCGATTTCGGCCTGTTCCGCAACCGCCGGTTCAGCGCGGCGATCGCGGTGGCGTTCGTGGCGTCGATCGCGTTCGCGGGCATCGAACTGATCTTCAGCCAATGGCTGCAATTGGTGCGCGGGCTGTCGCCGCTGCAGGCGGGCCTGTTCATCCTGCCGGCCCCGCTGGCGGCCTTCGTGGCGGGCCCGGTCGCGGGGCTATTGCTGCCGCGCCTGGGCGAGCATCGCAGCATGTGGATGGCGACACTGGCCGCCGGCCTGGGGGCCGTCGCGCTGGTGGCGCTGTACCGGGTGGCGCCCGGCTGGCAACTGGCCAGCCTGGCCCTGATGGGCTTCGGCCTGGGCGCCGCCATGACGGCGGCCTCCAGTTCGATACTGGCGGGCGCGCCGGCCGATCGCGCCGGCATGGCGGCCTCGGTCGAGGAAATGTCGTACGAAGTCGGTGCGGTATTTGGCGTGGCGTTGATGGGCAGCCTGGCCACCGCCACCTACGGCGCCACCCTGGCGCTGCCCGACGGCCTGGCCGTGCCGGCCACCGTGCGCGACAGCCTGGACGAGGCGCTGGCCGCCGCGGCCGGCGCCGCGCCCGATACCGCGCACCTGCTGGCCAGCCTGGCGCGCACCGCGTTCGACCACGCCTTCGTGGCCGTGCTGACAGCCACGGCCATCTTGCTGCTGGCCACCGCGTGGGGATTGCGGCGCCAGGGCCGGCCCGGCCTCGGGCAGGCGCTGCCGCGCCCGGCGGATCAGCCCAGGTAGCGCTTGAACCAGGCCAGCATGCGCTGCCAGCCGTCGCGCGCGGCGGCCTCGTCGTACATGGGGCGATAGTCGGCCAGGAAGCCATGGCCGGCATCGGGGTAGACCACCATTTCGGACGCCCGCGCCGCCGCGTTGCCCTGGGCCAGCCGGGCCTTCAGGGCCTCGACGTCTTCCAGCGGAATGCTGGCGTCCTTGCCGCCATACAGCCCCAGCACCGGCGCGTGCACCTCGGCGGCCACGTCCAGCACCATCTGCTTGATCAGCGGGCCGTGGCCGGTGCTGAGTTTGCCGTACCAGGCCACCCCGGCCTTGATGGCGGGGTTGCGGGCGGCGTACATCCAGGTCAGGCGGCCGCCCCAGCAAAAACCGGTGACGCCGGCCCGCGTCGCGTCGCCGCCGTGCTGCGCGGCCCATGCCAGGCAGGCGTCGAGGTCGGCGTACACCTGCTCGTCGGGCACTTTGGCGACGATGTCGGCGATCAGCTTGGGCACGTCGGTGTATTGCGAGGCATCGCCCTGCCGCTGGTACAGTTCGGCCGCGACGGCCAGATAGCCCGCCTTGGCCAGACGGCGGCAGATGTCCTTGATGTGTTCGTGCACGCCGAAGATTTCCTGCACCACCAGCACCACCGGCAGGCCCGACTTGCCCTGCGGGGCGGCGTGATAGGCGCCGATGGTGCCGTCGGGCACGGGCAACTGGAAATCGCCGTGGGCCAGGCCTTCGGTGTCGGTATGGATAGTGGTATCGGCGGGCTTGCCGGCCGCGGGGGCAAAACTCATGTCGGGCTCCTGTACGGACGGGCCCGCCCGCGTCGCGCGCGGACCCTAGTGCGAATGAATGGCCGGCGCGGCCTGCTGATGGGCCGCGTGGTCGTGCGCGGCATCGTGGGCAGGGTCGTGCGGATGGCCATGATGCATGAATGACGTGACGCCATAGATGACGATAACGCCTGCGCCCACCAGCAGCAACTGCGGAATGGCATCGGCCAGCGAACCGCGCTCGTGCATTTGCGGAATCAGGTCGGCCACCGAAATGTACAGGAAGCTGCTGGCCGCGATCACCAGGACGTACGGCACCATCGACTGCGCCTGCTGCAGCACGAAGTAGCCCGCCAGCCCGCCCAGCGCCGTGCACAGGCTGCTGAACAGGATCAGCAGGAACGCCCGGCGGCGCGCCAGGCCGGCATTGAGCAGCACGACGAAGTCGCCCAGCTTGTGCGGCACTTCGTGCACGATGATGGAAGCCGCCGTCAACAGGCCCAGCACCGGGTCGGCCAGGAAGGCCGCCGCCACCAGCACGCCGTCGCACAGGTTATGCAGCGAACTGCCCACCAGGATCAGCACGCCGCCGCGGCCGGCCTCGTGCCGGTCGTGGCCCTTGTGATGATGATGGCCGTCGCCCTCGTGGTGATGGCTATGCCGCAGCAGGGCGATCTTTTCCAGCACGAAAAAGCCCAGCAGCCCGGCCAGCATCAGGGCGAACAGCGTATGCGCATCGGCGGCGGCGTCTTCGAACGCCTCGGGCAGCAAGTGCAGCAGGGCCACCGACAGCAGCACGCCCACCGACAGGCTGACCATGTGGTGCAGGTACTTGCTGAATACGCGATAGGCCAGCCAGCTGGCGATGGACACGGCGATCAGGCCGCCGGCCACGGTGGCCAGCAAGATCCAGAGGAGCAACATGGGGGGATGCGATGGGAAGGGGCAAGAAGCAATATTATATCGTTACAATGCCGCCCCCGCCCCGCCGGCTCAGTGCGCCTGTTCCCAGTTGGGCCCGGCGCCCACTTCGGCCACCAGCGGCACGCGCAAGGTGGCCACGTCGCACATCAGTTCGGGCAGCCTGGCCCGCACCGCGTCCAGTTCGGCGGCGGGGACTTCGAGCACCAGTTCGTCGTGCACCTGCATGATCATGCGGGTGGCCATGCGCTCGGCGTCGAGCCAGTCCTGCACCGCCACCATGGCCATCTTGATCAGGTCGGCCGCCGTGCCCTGCATGGGCGCATTGATGGCGGCGCGCTCGGCGGCCTGCCGGCGCGGGCCCGAGGCAGCCCGGATATCGGGCATCTGCAGGCGCCGCCCGAACACCGTTTCGACGTACCCCTGCTGGCGCGCCAGCTGGCGGGTATGTTCCATGTACTGCGCCACGCCGGGATAGCGCGCGAAATAGCGGTCGATATAGGCCTGCGCGGCGTCGCGCGTGATGCCCAGGTTCGAGGCCAGGCCGAACACGCCCATGCCGTAGATCAGGCCGAAGTTGATGGCCTTGGCGGCGCGACGCTGCTCGGCGCCGACCTCGGCCAGCGGCACGCCGAAGATCTCGGCCGCGGTGGCGCGGTGAATGTCTTCGCCGGCGGCAAAGGCCTGCTGCAGGTTGGCGTCGTCGGACACGTGCGCCATGATGCGCAGTTCGATTTGCGAATAGTCGGCCGACACCAGCAGCCCGTGCTCGGCGATGAAGGCTTCGCGCACGCGCCGGCCCGCTTCGGTGCGCACCGGGATGTTCTGCAGGTTCGGGTCGGACGAGGCCAGCCGCCCGGTGATGACCGCGGCCTGCGAATAATGCGTGTGTACCCGGCCGGTGCCGGCATTGATCATGCGCGGCAGCTTGTCGGTATAAGTGGACTTCAGCTTGGACAGGCCGCGGTATTCCAGCAAGACCTGCGGCAGCGGGTAGTCGCGCGCCAGCTTGCTGAGCACTTCTTCGTCGGTGGACGGCGCGCCGCTGGCGGTCTTGCGCACCACGGGCAGCTGCATGCGGCCGAACAGGATTTCGCCCAGCTGCTTGGGGGAATTCAGGTTGAAGGGTTGCCCGGCCAGTTCGTAGGCGCGCTGTTCCAGCGTCAGCATTTCCTGGCCCAGCCGATGGCTCTGGCGGCCCAGCTCGGCCGCGTCGACCTTGACGCCGTTGCGCTCGACCACCGTCAGCACGCGCGAGACCTGGATTTCCAGCTGGTAGATGCGTTCCAGCCCGGCATCGGCCGCCACCCGGGGCCGCAGCGCCTGGTGCAGTTGCAGGGTGAAGTCCGCGTCTTCGCAGGCGTAGTGGCCGGCCTGCTCGACCGCGACTTCGTCGAAGCCGATCTGCTTGGCGCCCTTGCCGCACAGCTCTTCATAGGTAATGCCGCCGCGCCCCAGGTAGCGCTGCGCCAGGTCGTTCAGGCCCACGCCGCGGTGCGATTCCAGCACATAGGCCTGCAGCATGGTGTCTTCCTGGATGCCGGCCAGCGCGATGCCTTCGTTGGCGAACACGTGCGTGTCGTACTTGGCATGGTGCAGCAGCTTGGCGCGCCCCGGGTCTTGCAGCCAGCCGCGCAGGCGATCGAGGGCCTCGCGCTTGGGCAGTTGTTCGGCGCTGTCCGGGCCGCGATGCGCCAGCGGGATATAGCACGCCACGCCCGGCGCCACGGCCATGGAAATACCCACCAGGCTGGCCTGCATTTCGTCCAGCGAGGTGGTTTCGGTATCCAGCGCCACCAGCGGCGCCTCGGCGACCTGCGCCATCCATTCTTCGAGCGCGGGCCAGGTGGCGATGACCTGGTAGCGCAGTTCGGCCGGGGCGGCCGGTGCCTCGGCGATGACGCGGGCATCGCCCTGCGGCACGCGCTGGGCGTCGCCGGTGAGCTCGCGCAGCCAGGTACGAAAGCCATAGTGCTCGTACAGCGCCTGCAGCTTGTCGGTATCGGGCTGGCGCGGCGCCAGGTCGTCGATGCGCTCGACGTGGCCGGTCAGGTCGCAATCGCACTTCACGGTAAGCAGCTGGCGCGTCAGCGGGAACTGGGCGGCGGCCTCGCGCAGGTTGCTGCCGGCCACCCCCTTGATGGCGTCGGCCTGCTCGACCAGGGCGTCGATGGAACCGAATTCGGACAGCCACTTCACCGCCGTCTTGGGGCCCACCTTGGTCACGCCGGGCACATTGTCGACCGCATCGCCCACCAGCATCAGGTAGTCGACGATGCGCTCGGGCGGCACGCCGAACTTGTTGAGCACGCCGGGCTCGTCGAGCACTTCGCCGCTCATGGTATTGACCAGGGTGACATGGGCATCGACCAGCTGCGCCAGGTCCTTGTCGCCGGTGGACACCACCGAGCGGATGCCCTGCCCGGCCGCCTGCCGCGCCAGCGTGCCGATGATGTCGTCGGCTTCCACGCCCTCGATGGCCAATACCGGCCACCCCAGCGCCCGCACGGCCTGGTGGATGGGCTCGATCTGGGCCGCCAGATCTTCGGGCATGGGAGGACGATGCGATTTATAGTCGGGGTAGAGATCGTCGCGGAACGTCTTGCCGCGCGCGTCGAACACGCAGGCCGCGTAGTCTGCCTGGTAATCCGAAACCAGCTTGCGCAGCATGTTCACGACGCCGTACAGCGCGCCCGTCGGTTCGCCTTGCGCATTGCGCAAATCGGGCATAGCGTGAAAGGCGCGGTACAAGTAGCTTGAACCGTCTACCAGCAATAAGGTTTTATTCATGGTTACAAAAGCAGAACTAGAAACGCCCGCCGGCAAGCAAATACCGGTGATTATGTCAGAGATACGGACGGCGGCAGACAAACTGGCCGACATCGGCCCCGCCGTCAGCGTGTTCGGCAGCGCCCGCATCAGCCGCGACTCGCCGCACTACGAAACCTGCGAGGCCATCTCGGCCGCACTGGCCGAGGCCGGCTTCGCCGTCATTGCCGGCGGCGGCCCGGGCATCATGGAAGCCGCCAACAAGGGCGCCTTCCAGGCCGGCGGCACCAGCGTCGGGCTGAACATCAGCCTGCCGCACGAGGCCCACAACAACGAATACCAGACCATCAGCCTGTCGTTCGAGTACTTCTATTCGCGCAAGGCCACGTTCTTCATGCACAGTTTCGCCTATGTTGCCCTGCCGGGCGGCTTCGGCACCATGGACGAACTGTTCGAGGCGCTGACCCTGATCCAGACCGGCAAGGTGCCGCCGGCCCCGGTCATCCTGGTGGGCAGCGAATACTGGCATGGGCTGGTCGACTGGCTGGCCGACCAGATGTTGCCCAACGGCATGATTGCCGCCCACGACCTGGAGCTTTTCACCGTAGAAGACGATCCGCGCAAAGTGGTGCGGCGGGTCATCGATTTTCACGCGCAGCGGCGTACCGACGCCGAGTACGCGCCGTCGTTGCCGGGCTGAACCCGCGCCGCCCGGAGCGCCCAGAACGTCCTGGCGCCGTCAGGGCGCCAGGCGCCCGCGGGCGCCCGGTGCCTGGGCGGTCGCTCAGGCGCTTTCGCGCGCCGCGCGGCGGCGCTCGTGTTCTTGCAGGTGGCGCTTGCGCAGGCGGATCGACTTGGGGGTGATCTCGACCAGTTCGTCGTCGTCGATGAATTCGACGGCATACTCCAGCGACAGCTGGATCGGCGGCACCAGGCGCACGGCCTCGTCGGTACCCGAGGCCCGGATGTTGGTCAGCTGCTTGCCCTTGATGGGGTTGACCACCAGGTCGTTGTCGCGGCTGTGGATGCCGATGATCATGCCTTCGTACAGCGCCTCGCCGGGGCTGACGAACATGCGGCCGCGGTCCTGCAGCTTCCACAGCGCATAGGCCACGGCGTCGCCGTTGTCCTGGCTGATCAGCACGCCGTTGCGGCGTTCGCCGATGGTGCCTTCGCGCATGGGCGCGTATTCGTGGAAGATGTGGCTCATCAGCCCGGTGCCGCGCGTCAGCGTCAGGAACTCGTTCTGGAAGCCGATCAGGCCGCGCGCCGGGATCAGGTATTCCAGGCGGGTACGGCCGCGGCCGTCGGGCTGCATGTCTTGCAGGTCGCCCTTGCGGCGGCCCAGCTCTTCCATGACGCCGCCCTGGTGGGGATCTTCGACGTCGATGGTCAGGGCCTCGAAAGGCTCGCACTTTACGCCGTCGATATCCTTGAACACCACGCGCGGACGCGACACGGCCAGTTCGTAGCCTTCGCGGCGCATGGTTTCCAGCAGGATGGTCAGGTGCAGTTCGCCGCGGCCCGAGACTTCGAACACGGTGTCGTCGCCGGTATCGCGCACGCGCAGCGCCACGTTGGATTTCAGTTCGCGGTCCAGGCGGTCGCGCAGCTGGCGGCTGGTGACGAACTTGCCTTCGCGGCCGGCCAGCGGCGACGTGTTCACCATGAAATTCATGGTCAGGGTGGGCTCGTCGATGCGCAGCATGGGCAGCGGTTCCGGGCGTACCGGGTCCATCACGGTGCAGCCGATGCCGATTTCTTCCAGGCCGTTGATCAGCACGATGTCGCCGGCCTCGGCTTCGTCGACCAGCTCGCGTTCCAGGCCCTTGAACTTCAGCACCTGGTTGATGCGCCCCTTGCCCGCCACGCCCTCGGGGCCGAATTGGTAGGCCACGTCCATGCCGGGGCGGATACGCCCGCGGTTGATGCGGCCCACGCCGATCTTGCCCACGTAGCTGTTGTAGTCGAGCGAGATGATCTGCATCTGCAGCGCGCCATCGGGGTCGTCCTCGCGCTGCGGCACGTGCTGCAGGATGGCTTCGAACAGCGGGCGCATGTCGCCCTCGCGCACGTCGGGCGTCAGGCCCGCGTAGCCCGACAGGCCCGAGGCATACACCACGGGAAAGTCCAGCTGCTCTTCGGTGGCGCCCAGCTTGTCGAACAGGTCGAAGGTGGCGTTGATGACGTAGTCGGGGCGCGCGCCGGGGCGGTCGATCTTGTTGACCACGACGATCGGCTTCAGGCCCAGCGCCAGCGCCTTGCGGGTCACGAAGATGGTCTGCGGCATGGGGCCCTCGACCGCATCGACCAGCAGCAGCACGCCGTCGACCATGGACAGCACCCGCTCGACCTCGCCGCCGAAGTCGGCGTGCCCCGGGGTGTCGACGATGTTGATGTGCGTGCCCTGGTACTGCACCGCGCAGTTCTTGGCCAGGATGGTGATGCCGCGTTCTTTTTCCAGGTCGTTCGAGTCCATGACCCGCTCGGAGACCGCCTGGTTTTCGCGGAAGGTGCCGGATTGGCGCAGCAGCTGGTCGACCAGGGTGGTCTTGCCGTGGTCGACGTGGGCGATGATGGCGACGTTGCGCAGGGCGCGAGTCATAGCGGGTCCTTTAAGGTCGGTGTGGCGGGCAGCAGGCCCGCCGGCAATTCAGTCAGTGCAAGCAGCGCCTGCTTCGGGTCTGGCATGGCCTGCAGGGCCTCCAGCGTCACGGCGCGGTCCAGCGAAAACGGCCCGACGTGCGTGCGCCGCAGCGCCGCCAGGTGGGCATAGCAGCCCAGCGCCCGCCCGATGTCCTGGGCCAGCGTGCGGATGTAGGTGCCCTTGCTGCACGCTACGTCGATCTCGGCCCGGCTGCCTTCCAGCGACAGCAGGTCGATACGGTGAATCGTGACCTGGCGCGGCGGGCGGTCCAGCTCGATGCCCTGGCGCGCGTATTCGTACAGCGGCTTGCCGTCGCGCTTGAGCGCCGAATACATGGGCGGCACCTGTTCGATGGTGCCCTGGAAACGTGACAAGGCGTCGAGCAAGGCGGCTGGCGTGACGGCAAAACCATCTGCCGCGCGCGCCACCACGTGGCCGGTCAGGTCGCCTGAATCGGTTTCCTCGCCGAACTGCAAGGTGGCGCGGTAGGCCTTGTCGGCGTCGAGCATCGCGCCGGAAATCTTGGTGGCGCGGCCCATGCAGCACACCAGCAAGCCGGTGGCGAATGGGTCCAGTGTACCCGTGTGCCCCGCCTTGGCCGCATCCATGGCGCGCCGGGCGCGCTGCAGGGCGTGGTTGCTGGACAACCCCACGGGTTTGTCCAGCAACAGCACACCGTCGAGCGCCAGCCCGCGTCGTTTAGCCATCGTCGAATCCGGAAAAAAGTTGCAGCAGCGACGACAGCCGGTCAGCGCTGGTCTTCAGGTTCGTCGGGCTCGTCGGCCGCCGGACCGGGTCGGTTGGCGCGGTCGATCAAGGCCGACATTTCGATGCCGCGCGCCACCTGGGCGTCGTGCACGAAGCGCAGCGTGGGCACGGTATGGATATGCAGCAGCTTATATAGCTGCGAGTGCAGCCAGCCGGCTTTTTCGTTCAGCAGCGCCGCCGCGGTGTCGGGCTCGGCGCCCAACACCGTGAAATACACCTTGGCATGCGCGTAGTCGGCCGACAGTTCCACACCGGACAGGGTGATCAATCCGGCGCGGGACGTGTCGATCTCGCGCTGGATCAGGCCGGCCAGGTCTTTCTGGATCTGGTCGGCCAGCCGCAAATTGCGGCCGGGGATGGATTTGGACTTGTGACGGCTCATGAAAAACGTGCGGATACGCCGCACCCCTTACAGGGTGCGGGCGATCTCCTTGATTTCGAAGACTTCCAGTTGGTCGCCCACCTGGATGTCGTTGCTGCCGCGCAGCGTCAGGCCGCAATCGAAGCCCGACTTGACTTCCTTGACGTCGTCCTTGAAGCGGCGCAGCGAATCGAGCTGGCCGGTCCAGTGGACCACGTTGTTGCGCAGCAGCCGGATTTGCGAATCGCGGCGCACCAGGCCATCGAGCACCATGCAGCCGGCCACGTTGCCGATGCGCGAGATGGAGTAGACCTCGCGGACCTCGACCAGGCCGATGACCTCTTCCTTTTTCTCGGGCGCCAGCATGCCCGACATCGCCGCCTTCACTTCGTCCACGGCGTCGTAGATGATGTTGTAGTAGCGCAGGTCGATGCCGTTGGATTCGGCCAGTTTCTTGGCGCTTTGCTCGGCGCGCACGTTGAAGCCGATGACGACCGCGTTCGAGGCGATGGCCAGGTTGATGTCGCTTTCCGAGATGCCGCCCACGGCCGCGTGCACCACTTGCACCCGGACCTCGTCGGTGGACAGCTTGGTCAACGACGCCACCAGGGCTTCTTGCGAACCCTGCACGTCGGTCTTGACGATCAGCGGCAGCGTCTGCGTGCCCTCGCCCAGGTTGTCGAACATCGACTCGAGCTTGGCGGCCTGCTGGCGCGCCAGCTTGACGTCGCGGAACTTGCCTTGGCGGAACAGCGCGATCTCGCGCGCCTTGCGTTCGTCGGCCAGGGCGATGAGCTCGTCGCCGGCGGCCGGCACGTCGGTCAGGCCCTGGATCTCGACCGGGATGGACGGGCCGGCTTCCTGGATCTGCTTGCCGTTCTCGTCGACCATGGCGCGCACGCGCCCGAAGCTGGCGCCGGCCAGCACGACGTCGCCGCGCTTGAGCGTGCCGCTTTGCACCAGGATGGTGGCCACCGGACCGCGGCCCTTGTCCAGGCGCGCTTCGATCACCAGGCCCTTGGCCGGCGCATCGACGGGCGCCGTCAGTTCCAGGATCTCGGCCTGCAGCAACACGTTCTCGAGCAGGTCGTCGATGCCGGCGCCGGTCTTGGCCGACACAGGCACGAAAGGCACGTCGCCGCCGTATTCTTCCGGCACGACTTCCTCGGCCACCAGTTCCTGCTTGACGCGGTCGGGGTTGGCCTCGGGCTTGTCGATCTTGTTGACTGCCACGACCAGCGGCACGCCGCCGGCCTTGGCATGGTGGATGGCCTCGCGGGTCTGCGGCATGACGCCGTCGTCGGCCGCCACCACCAGGATGACGATGTCGGTCGCCTTGGCGCCGCGCGCCCGCATGGCGGTGAACGCCTCGTGGCCCGGAGTATCCAGGAAGGTGACCATGCCGCGCTCGGTCTGCACGTGATAGGCGCCGATGTGCTGCGTGATGCCGCCGGCCTCGCCCGCGGCGACCTTGGCGCGGCGGATGTAGTCCAGCAGCGAGGTCTTGCCGTGGTCGACGTGGCCCATGACGGTCACCACGGGCGCGCGCGGCAGGGCCTCGGCTTCGCCGGCGACCGGGGTTTCGTCCAGGAAGGCTTCCGGGTCGTCGAGCTTGGCGGCGATGGCCACGTGGCCCAGTTCTTCCACCACGATCATGGCGGTTTCCTGGTCCAGCACCTGGTTGATGGTGACCATCTGGCCCAGCTTCATCAATTGCTTGATGACCTCGGCCGCCTTGACGGACATCTTGTGCGCCAGGTCGGCCACGCTGATGGTTTCGGGCACGTGCACTTCGCGCGCGATGAATTCCTGCGGCGCGGGCTCGTGACGGCGCTCGGCCTGCTGATTGCGGTTGTTGCGGCCACCCTTGCCGCCCTTGCCGCCGGCGCGCCAGCCGTCGCGGCTGGGAGCCCCCGGCTTGCTGTCGGCCGGCTTCTTGCGCGAGGCGTCGTCGCTCCAGGTGGAGGCGACTTCGGCCGTCTTGATGGTTTTCTTGGAACCGCCGGCGCTGGGCTTGGCGTCTTTCTTGGCGCCGGGCGCGGCGGCCTTGCCGGCCGGCTTGTGCAGCGTGCCCGAGAGCGCGGCGGGCGTCTCGGGTTCGGGCGCGCGCAGCACCTTGCGCGGGCGGTTCAGCATTTCGCGCAGCGCGGCGGCTTCGGCCTCGGCGGCGCGACGGGCCTCTTCACGCCCGGCGTCGGTGGCGGCAGGCGCCGCCGGGGCCGGCGCGGCGCGGCGGCCGTCGGCGCGCGCCGGCTTGGACGCGGGTGCGGCTTCAGGCTTGGCGGCCTCGGGTTGGGCCGCCTTGGCGGGCGCGGCTACGGGCTCGGGAGCGATTTCGGTTTCAGCGTGCACAGCGGGTTCCGGCGGGGCGGGTTCGGCCTCGCGCTCGGGGACGGCTTCGGCGGCGACAGGCGCGGCCGGCTCGGCCGGCGGCTCTGCCGGCGCGGGCGCCGGTTCGGGTTGGGGTTCAGGCTCGGCCTGCGCCACGGGAGCGGGTTGCGGCTCGGGGGCCGGCGCCTCGGCTTGCGGCTCGGGTGCGGCAGGCGCCGGTTCGCTGGCCGCCGCGGGAGCCGGGGCGGCCGCAGCCGCGGCAGGCGCGGGGGCCGGCGCCGCGGGCTCGGCCACGGGCGCGGCCGGCTCGACGGCCGGGGCGGCCTCGGCCGCATCGGCGCGCAGGGCGGCCTGTTCCAGGGCGATCTCGGACGGATCGCGCTTGACGAACACGCGCTTCTTGCGGACTTCGACCTGGATGGTGCGCGAGCGGCCGGTGGCATCGGCCTGGCGGATTTCGGAGGTCTGGCGACGCGTCAAGGTGATCTTCTTGCCCTCGGTCGCGCCATGGGCGCGGCGCAGCGAGTCGAGCAGCTTCGCCTTGTCGCTGTCG
>Ga0182737_1000748_pt1 | contig 39688 bp, 39 predicted proteins | sample eDN5th30CBELigOP_FD_128878 | JGI IMG/M metagenome (GOLD analysis project Ga0182737, IMG submission 128878) | Enriched Organic Plus compost microbial communities from Emeryville, California, USA - eDNA 5th pass 30_C BE-Lig OP (version 2) (version 2) ... | reverse complement strand
GAGACGAGGCCGAGCCCGTCGTCGGAGCCGCCGGCGGACGAGTCGCCGCCGCCCGAACAGGCGGCCAGAGTGAGGAGCGAGAGCATCGCGATGCCCGCGGGGGCGGCGCGGCGAGTCCTGATCATGGTGGTCTCCTTGCTGTCACGGAACCGGATGTGTCGAGAGTTTGACACTTTGTAGGACAAAGTGTCAATCTGTTTCCGAGATCAGCAAAACGCACCCGTGTTTCGATCAGGTAACCGCGAGACACGGACCGCGTCAGTCCGGTTGACTGAGACCCGACACGTCAGGAGCCCACATGGAATGGTCGTCGCTACGGCGCTCGCCGGCGCTCTCACTCCCCGACCGGCTCTCGGTCGACCTGGAGCGCCTGATCCTGGAGGGCGAGCTGCGCCCCGGCGACCGGTTGCCCAGCGAACCCGAGCTCTGCAGCCTGCTCGGTGTCTCCAGGGTGTCCGTGCGACAGGCGCTGCACGAGCTGCAGTCGCGCGGCCTCATCGACCGCAAACCAGGTCGCGGCACGATCGTCCTGGCGGCCGGCGAGCGCAACGGCCACGCCGGAGACGCGATCTCGGCGCTCGTCGCGGGCGCCGGGACCGAAGGCGCGATGGAGCTTGCCCGGATCATGGAGCTCCGCGCGGTCATCGAGCCGCCGATCGCCGCGCTCGCCGCGGCGCGGGTGACCCCTCGCGACACCGAGCAGCTCAGGGACCTGGTCGAGGAAATGGAGGGCGAGACCGACCTCGAGCGATACGCCGAGCTCGACCGCGCGTTCCACCACGCCATCGCGGTCTACACGCACAACCCGCTCCTCGCACAGCTCGACGAGCTCATCGCCGCCGAGATCTCACCGAGCAGGCGGAGATCCCTGCAGACCCCCGAACGGCGACGCGCGTCAAGTGCGGCGCACCGTCGGATCTTCGAGGCGATCGAGGGACACGACGGCGAGCTCGCGCAGGCCGAAGCACGGGCGCACGTCGAGAGCGTGCTTCGCGAGGCCCTGCGCGCCGCATCCGCCGCAGAGGCCTCGGCGGAGGTGGGCGTATGAGCGGCGCCGTCTCGACCTCCCACCACCTCGCGACCGAGGCCGGGGCCGCCGCGCTCCGCGCGGGCGGCACGGCGATCGACGCGGCCATCGCGGCGGCGGCGGCCCTCTGCGTCGTCTACCCGAACAATGTCGCACTCGGCGGTGACCTCGTCGCGCTCGTCAGGGACCCCGAAGGCCGCATCCGCTTCGTGAACGCGACCGGGCCGGCCGCGACCGGCGTCCGACCCGACGACCTCCGCGAGCGGCACGGCGACGCACTGCCCGACCGCGGCATCGACACCGTGACGGTGCCGGGTGGCGTGCGCGGCTGGGAGTCGCTTGCCGCGATGGGCGCGCGCCTCGGGTGGGCGCAACTGCTCGGTCCCGCGCTCGGCTACGCGCGAGATGGGCACCCGGTCGCGCGTTCGGTTGCACGGGCGATTGTGCTCGACCGCGCCGCGCTCGAGGCCGACTCCGGCTGCCGCCGCACGTTCCTGCCCGGCGGGCGACCCCTCCAGCAGGGTGAGTGGTTCCGCCAGCCCGCCCTCGCCGACACGCTGTCGGTTATCGCCGACGCCGGCCCCGAGGCGTTCTACGTCGGCTCGCTCGCCGAGCGCTGGGTCGCCGGCCTGCGCGCACTCGGCAGCGCGATCACCACGACGGATGTCGCGGCGTACCGCCCGGTGGTGGAGGAACCGATCAGCACCACCTTCGGCGACGTCGAGGTGTTCACCAGCCCGCCGAACACGCAGGGCTTCTCGCTGCTGCGCACGCTCCGCGCCATCGAGGCGGAGGGGCTCGCCGACCCGCTCGGCGCCGATGCGGGTCGGCTCGCGGAGATCTTCGCCGCCGGCAACCGGATGCGTTCGGCGCATCTCGCCGACCCGGCGGCGATGCGCGTGACGATCGAGAGCCTGCTCGACGGTCCCGACCCGACCGCGGAGCCGGCGGACGCCCGCGTGGCGACGGGCGACACGGTCGGCCTCGTCGCCGTGAGCGACGACGGGTGGGCGGTCTCGCTCGTGCAATCGGTCTACTGGGCGTTCGGCTCCGCCGTGCTCGAACCGTCGACCGGCGTGCTGTTCCAGAACCGCGGCACCTCGTTCTCGCTCGACCCGCAGCACCCGGCATCGATCATGCCGGGCATGCGCCCGCCGCACACGCTCATGCCGGTCCTCGTCGAACGCGGGGGTCGGCTCGCCGTCGCGCAAGCCACCATGGGCGGGCAGGCGCAGCCGCAGATCCATGCGCAGCTGCTGCTGCGGACGCTGGCCGGGGCCGGCCCCGCCGAGGCCACGAGCGCTCCGCGCTGGGTGGTGGGTGCGCAGGATGACGGTGACACCGTCGCGACCCTGACGGCGGAGGCGGACGTGCCGGACTCCGTGCGCGCGCGCCTCGCGGAGACCGCACTGGACCTGAAGTCGGTGCCCGCGCACGATGAGCGCCTCGGACATTCGAACCTGATCCGAGCCGCAGGCTCGGGCCTCGACGCGGCGAGTGACCCGCGATCCGACGGCTCGGCGATCGTCGTCGAGCCCGACGGCTCGAGGCGTGTCGTCGAGCCTCTTTCCCGGAACGGAGAACCGCACCCATGACCCGTTCGGACACCGAGCCCCCCACGGCCATGTCCCGGCCCGCACCCGCCGTCTTCGCGCTCATCCTCCTGGGGATCGCCGCGGGATTCCTGTCGGGGCTGTTCGGCGTCGGCGGCGGCATCATCGTCGTGCCGATGCTGCTCATGCTCGGGCTGGACCAACGGCTGGCCGCGGGCACATCGGTCGCGGCGATCCTGCCGACCAGTATCGTCGGCGCGATCGGCTATGCCGTGTCGGGCAATGTGGACTGGCTGGCGGGGCTCTTGCTCGCGATCGGCATCGTCGCCGGCGCGCAGCTCGGGACGTTTCTGCTGGCGCGGCTGCCGAAGGGCGTCCTGTTCTGGATGTTCGTCGTGTTCCTCGTGGTCGTCATCGTGAACCTCTGGCTCTCGGTGCCGCAACGCGACGCAGAGATCGCGATCAATGTCTGGTCAGGTGCGGCCCTCGTGCTCACCGGTCTGATCACCGGCGTCCTGTCGGGGCTGCTCGGTGTCGGCGGCGGCATCATCGTGGTGCCCGTGTTGATGTTCTTCTTCGGCGCGAGCGACCTCATCGCGAAGGGCACGTCGCTGCTGATGATGGTGCCGGGTTCCATTTCGGCGACCCTCGGCAACGCCCGGCGCCGGAACGTGAACCTGCGCGCGGCCGCGATCGTCGGTCTTGCGGCCTGCGTGGCCTCGCCGCTCGGGCTGCTGACCGCGACGTTGATCACGCCGTTCTGGTCGAATGCGCTGTTCTCGGTCCTGCTCGCCGGCGTCACGGTGCAGCTGATCGTCAAGCACCTGCGGTCACGCCGTCGGTGAGCCGCGGCGTCAGCACGCGACGACGTTGACGGCGAGCCCGCCGCGCGAGGTCTCTTTGTATTTGTCGTGCATGTCTGCCCCGGTCGCACGCATCGTCTCGATCGCCTGATCGAGCGACACGCGATGCCGCCCGTCGCCGCGCAGCGCCATGCGGGCTGCGGTGATGGCGGTCCCGCTGGCCACGGCGTTCCGCTCGATGCAGGGGATCTGGACCAGCCCGCCCACAGGGTCGCAGGTCAGCCCGAGATGGTGCTCGATGCCGATCTCGGCCGCGTTCTCGACCTGGGCCGGCGTCGCGCCGAGCACCTCGGCGAGCCCCGCTGCAGCCATCGAGCAGGCGGATCCGACCTCGCCCTGGCAACCGACCTCGGCGCCGGAGATGGACGCGTTCGCGCGGAACAGCGTGCCGATGGCGGCCGCCGCCAGAAGGAAGCGGATGACGCCATCCTCGTTGGCCCCCGGGACGAATCGCAGGTAGTACTGCAGCACCGCTGGGATGATGCCGGCGGCGCCGTTCGTGGGAGCGGTGACCACGCGTCCGCCCGACGCGTTCTCTTCATTGACCGCCAGAGCCGCGAGATGCACCCACTCGAGCGCACGCATCGGATCGTTCGCCGCCTCGGAGCCGCCGGCCGCTCGGAGTTCGGCGTAGAGGCGGGGCGCGCGGCGTCGAACCTGAAGTCCGCCGGGAAGCACGCCGTCGGGACGGGTACAGCCTCGGTCGATGCATTCCTGCATCGCGGCCCAGACCCGGAGCAGGCTGTCGCGGACGTCGGCCTCGGCCCGATGGGCGAGCTCATTGCGCCACATGAGCTCGCTGATCGTGATCCCGTGCTGCGCGCAGTGTCGGAGCAGGTCGCCGGCGTTCGCGAACGGAAACGGCACGGATGCCTCGGCCGGCGGTCGGGCCGCACCGATCTCGGTCTCGTCGAGCACGAACCCCCCGCCGACGGAGAAGAAGGTGCGCGCCGCGAGCATTGCCCCGCCGCGGTCGGTGGCCGTGCAGGTCATCGCGTTCGGGTGCTCCGGCCGGGATCGTCGGGGATGCAGCGTGAGGTCGCTGGCCCAGTCGAACGTGACGGGGTGTCGGCCACCGAGCCGGATCGTTCGCGCCTGCTCGACCTCCGCGATCCTGCGGTCGACGTCGTCCACATCGACCGTCTCCGGTCGCTCGCCCAGCAGCCCGAGGACGACGGCCCGGTCGCTGCCATGACCACGCCCGGTCGCGCCGAGTGAGCCGAACAGGTCGACGTGGACGTTCGCGACCCGGGTGAGCACCCCCGCCGCATCGAGCCCGCGCACGAACTCGTGAGCGGCACGCATGGGCCCGACCGTGTGGGAGGAGGACGGGCCGATGCCGATCGAGAACAGATCGAGCGCGCTCACCATGATGGTCGCCTCCCCTTCGTCGTGAAGCGCGATGAATCTACCCCGCGAGCCGTCTCGGGTTCGAGGGCGGATTGCTCAACTCGATGTTCAGTGCTGCTTCAGTAGCGCACTCGTCTGGTGCGCGATCTCCGCTGACACGGCATCGAGCTGCGCCGAGTTCCGGCTGCTCGCGCGGCGGGCGAGGATCACGGTGCGCTCACGCCGTGGCTCGATCGCGCGCACCGCGACGTCGAAGCGAGTGTGTCGTGTCTGCATGCCGCTGACCAGCGCGACACCGTCGAACGCTTCGACGAGCGCGAGCGTCACGGTGATGTTGCTGCATCGCGCCACGATGTCGGGGGCGTACCCGTGCTCGGCGCACAGCCGGTGGAGGTACTCGTCGAAGACGGACTGGCTGCCGTCGAGCACCCACCGCGCGCCGCGCAGCTCTTCGACCCGGATCGCCGACCCTGCGGCCCCTGCGCGCGCCGTCGGCAGGCACAGCAGCAGCTCGTCGGTCGCGAGCGGCGCGGTGTCGAGGTTGGACGCATCCCACGTGGTGAGGTCGTCGATCACGGCGAGGTCGACGGTGCCGTCGCGGAGGCCCGCCAGACTTTGGCGGGGTTCGAGATCGGAGATCTCGAGCGACAGCTCGGGGAACCGAGTGCGGAGCGCGGCGACCACCGCCGGCACGACGGTCGCACAGAAGCTGGGAAACGCGCTGAGGCGCACGGTACCGCGGAGCGTGCTGATGAAGCGCCGCATGCTCACGGCCGCCGCTTCGGCTTCTGCGGCGATGCGGTCCGCGTGCGACGCGAGCGCGGCGCCCGCGTCGGTCAGCGTCGCTCGTCTGCCGGCCCGGTTGATGAGTTCCACGCCGGCCTCCCGTTCGAGGAGGGCAAGCTGCTGGCTCACGGCCGAGGTCGACATGAAGAGGCTCTCGGCCGCTGCGGTCATCGTCTTGTGCCTGGCGAACGCGCGGAGGATCTCGAGTCTCCGTTGGTCGAACACCTCAGCCTCCAGGTGGCTACCGGGCGCGTGCTCGCCATCGCGCCGCCGCTTCACCGTAACCCACGGCCTGTCGGTCGACAGCTTCCACCGACGGCACGGGGTGCCACGGGCGAATCGGCGCCCCGCGGTGCACCCTGTCAGCCGCCGAAAGCCCGCTCGACGGCGGCCACTGCCGCCGCGCGATCCTCGTCGCTCACCGCACCCGTCACGAACGCCGTGACCAACGGCTCGAGCAGGCGATCGCGGACCTCCTCGTCTGAGTCGGCCACGAGCCAGGCGCCAAGGGCGATCGATGCCGCGAAGGTGCCCAGCAGGCTCGGGTCGACGACGCACTCCATGCCGTCCCCATCACGGATCAACTCGTCGGCGATCCGCGCCCACGGGGTGAAGACCTCGTCGGGCTCGGTGACCGTGCGGTCGACCGCGAGCCGTGCGGCAGCCCGGACCAGATCGTCTTCCGACAGCAGCGCGCCGAGTGCGGCGAGGAAGTACGCCAGACGCTCGCATGAGGACCTGGTCGTGGAACGCACCTCGTCGGACATATTGCTGATGCGTTGGCGATGTCCGGCGAGGATGGCTTCGGCCAGGGCGTTCTTCGAGCCGAAGTAGTGGTAGAGCGCGCCCGTCGTCAGGCCTGCCTCACGGCAGACCGTCGCGAGCGACGCGTTGGAGTAGCCGACACGATCGAATTCTCGGGCGGCGACCTGAATCAGGTAGCCGCGCGTCTGCTTCCGATAGCGCGGTACGTGGCGTTTGGTGTTTCGGTGGTCGTTCCCCACACGGGGATACTAGAACGCTGAAATGTAAAACTCAATACTGATACGCAAAGACTCCGCGATTCGCACGAGATCAGCCTCGGCGGTGGTGGCCGAGCGGGGAATGCGATACTGATGTGCACGGCGGTAGACTCCTCGAGTGGATTCAGCCGCTGTCGACTTCAACGGCGCCGTCGCCTTCGAACTGCGGCTCGCGCGTCACGACTCGGGCATGACGATCGAGGAACTGGTGCAGCGGTCCGAGCTCAACCGCAGCACCATGCTGCGATACATCTACAATCAGCGCGCCATTCCGGTGCCCGCCCTCTATCAGATCGCGAATGCGCTCGACCTCGAGCCCGCCGAGGTCCTGGCACGGGCCGCACTTCGGTCGCGCCGCTAAGCGGCGCGACCGAGCGGGCGACAGCCGGCGCGCTCGTCGCGCGCGCCGCTGAGTCAGGCGTGCGTGATCCGACGGCGGAGGAGTCCTCCGACCAGGACTCCGAGTCCGAGTCCGACGAGGTCGGCGATCACATCCCACGGGTCCCCCGCACGGAGTGGCAGCAGCACGTGCTGCACGAGCTCCGACAGCACCGCGTGCAGGGCGAGCACCACCGCGAGCCAGCGCACCCGGACGCCGGCCAGGAGTCCGAGCGCGCCCGGCAGGAAGAACACCCCGGCATGCACGACCTTGTCCAGGCCGGGAACGGCGGGGCCGGCTGGCGTCGACGGCGCATACAGCACCACCAGCTGCAGCAGGATCGCGAGGATGAACATCGCCCACACCGCACGCCTGGCCCACGAGGTCATCCATCGATGGTGGCATGCCCGACGCAGACGCCGGCGCCGCGTCATCCGTCGGTCGTCGCCCAGTGCAGCGGGGACGTCCAGTGGATGAGGAGGTTCGCTGGGTAGACCTGACGTGTGGACTCGGGTGAAATGGTGAATCCGTACGCGTCGCGACCCTGGCTCGCGCACTATGCCGAGGGCGTCCCGCACGAGATCTCCGAATCGTCTGAGTCGCTCGTGGACATGCTCGAGCACGCGGTGTCGCGCTTCCGGCGGCGCCCCGCTCTCGAGTTCTTCGGCGCCGAGATGACCTACCGTGAGCTCGGTGACCAGGTCGCACGTGCCGCCGAGGGCCTCCGACGGCTGGGTGTTCGCGCGGGCGACCGGGTGGCGATCGTGCTGCCCAACTGTCCGCAACACGTGGTCGCCTTCTATGCGGTGCTCCGGCTCGGCGCGATCGTCGTCGAGCACAACCCCCTCTACACGCCGCCGGAGCTGCGGCATCAGTTCGAGGACCATGAGGCGACGGTCGCGATCGTGTGGGACTCGGTCGCCGACACGGTGGCCGACTTCCCGCGGGACATCCGCCCTGACCGCATCGTGACCGTGGATCTGACGCGGGCGATGCCGTTCGCGAAGCGACTCGCGCTGCGGCTGCCCATCCCCAAGGCACGCGCCGCGCGCTCCGCCCTGACCTCGCGGCCCGAGGCCCGCCACCTCCTCGATTGGGAGCGGATGCGCGATACCCGGCCGATCTCGCGACGGCACCCTCGCCCGGCACCCGAGGACACGGCTGTGCTGCAGTACACAAGCGGGACCACGGGCACGCCGAAAGGTGCGGTGCTCACGCACCGGAACCTTCGCGCCAACGCCGCGCAAGGACGCGCGTGGGTGCCGGGCCTGCGTGACGGTGAGGAAGTGTTCTTCGGGGTGCTGCCGCTCTTCCACGCCTACGGCATGACGCTGTGCCTCACGTTCGCCATGAGCATCGGTGCCAAACTCGTGCTGTTCCCCAAGTTCGATGTGGACCTCGTGTACACCGCGGCCCAGCGCATCGCGCCCACCTTCCTGCCGGCCGTTCCGCCGATCTACGACCAGCTCTCGCGGGCTGCCGAGCAACGTGGCCGGGGGCCGCTCGCCGGTATCCGCTTCGCCATCTCCGGCGCGATGAGCCTGCCGACCCAGACCGTCGACCGGTGGGAAAGCGTCACGGGAGGCCTGCTCGTCGAGGGATACGGGATGACCGAGTCCTCGCCGGTCGCGCTCGGCAACCCGATGGGCCCCACACGCCGCCCAGGCACCGTCGGCGTTCCGTTCCCGAGCACGGAGATCCGCATCGTCGACCCGGCGGAGCCGGATCGTGACCGCCTGGCAGGGGAGGAGGGCGAGCTACTCATCCGTGGACCGCAGGTGTTCAGCGGGTACTGGCGTCAGCCCGCGGCGACCGCTGAGACGCTCCTTCCGGGCGGATGGCTGCGAACCGGGGACATCGTCCGGGTCTCCGACGACGGGTTCGTGACGATCGTCGACCGCGTCAAGGAACTGATCATCACCGGTGGGTTCAATGTCTCGCCCTCCGAGGTCGAAGGCGTCCTGCTCCGTCATCCGGATGTGCGTGGCGCGGCCGTGGTCGGGCTCCCGCGTCCATCGGGCGGGGAAGGGGTCGCAGCGGCCGTCGAACTGCGTGACGGGGCAGTGTTCGACGACGCCGCGCTTCGCGAGTTCTGTCGTGCGAGCCTCGCCCCGTATAAGGTGCCGCGACGCATCGTGGAGGTCGACGAGCTCCCGCGGTCCCTGATCGGCAAGGTGCTTCGCCGGTCCGTGCGAGACGACCTGCTCGAGCGCACCTGACCGCATCCCCCCGGCGGGCTCGGCCGCGGCACGCTTCCGGGCTATGGTGGGGCCATGTCGCCATCCCTCACCCCGCGCAGCGCGCGATCCGTGCTCCGGTTCGCGCCTGCGCCGCGCCGTGAGGCGGTGTGCCCGCCCGGCTTCACCGTGCCGCGCGAGATCCTGATCCTCCTCCGCGCCCGACGCGCTCCACCCGGTTGAGTTCCCATCTCACCCACGGAGCGTGTCGCATACCCTGCGATGCGCTCTTTTTTCTTTTCCCGAGGAGAGCATGATGACCATCGACCAGACCCCCGCCATCGCACACCGCACCGATCTGTCGCCCGAGACGATGCGCGGCCTCCAGCGCGAACTCGAGGAACAGCGCGAGGAGCACATGCGCATCCTCGACGCCCTGCCGCCCGCCCACGTCGAGCCCGTGGCGGCCCAGCAGGCGCACGCCGCACGCACGGCGATCGCGCAGATCGACCGCGCCCTGCACCGGCTCGTGGAGGGCGGCTACGGGCAGTGCGCATCGTGCGACGAGCCGATTCCAGCGGCTCGCCTGGAGGCGAGGCCGCACACCGAGCACTGCGTGCCCTGTTAAGAGGCGGCCGCGAGGTAGCTCGATCGTCAGTGCGTGTCGTCCGGCGCGGTGCGATCCGGAGCATCCGGGTCCGCCGCGCCGGGGGCCGCCCCCTCGACGGCGGCCGCGTCGGCGATGGAGCCGGCGGGGTCGGCCGTCGCGTCGGTCGGGTCGGCCGTCGCGCGATCGGGGTTGAAGGTCGCCTCGACGAATGCCAGCGCGTCGCCTGACGGCTCGAGCGCGGCGAGCGTCCGCCAGAGCCCCAGCAGGCACTCCCGGAGAGGCCGAGCGGGATCATCCCGTGTGAGCAGCCACGCACTCAGCACCAGCCCGATGGCCAGCGACCCGAGCGCCCCGGGCGCACCGGGAAAGCCGGGGTCGTCGGGGGTGTCGCCCAGTCGCTCGCCGGGCAGGTTGGCCGCAGCCTCGCCGGAGGGCGCCGACCCGACGAGGTCGTCGGCGATGCGCTCCCAGGTCTGCCATACACAGTCCTCTTCGACCAGTGACGGATCGAGGGTGAGCTGGATGCTCGCGCGCACGAGCTCGTCACGCTCGATGAGCTCCGCGAGGTCCGCCGACAGGCACACCGCGCGTCCGAAGGGGGACTGCACGGTGTCGCGGACGTGCGCGACGACCGCCTCGACCTGCTCCAGCTGACGCTCGAGAATCTCCTCGGCGAGCAACCATTTCGACCCGAAGTGGTTGTACATCGCGCCCTGTGTGAGCCCGGCCTCGCGGGCTACGTTGGCGACGGATGTGTGTTCGTACCCGACCCTGGCGATGTGGATGGCGCCGGCGCGGAGCAGGCGTTCGTGTGTGCGTCGGCTGCGCGCCTGGGCCGGTGGTGTGCCGCGTTCCATGCGCACAGGACGTTTGCGGTGTGACTCACTCCCCATAGCGGGAAGACTACGGTCCCATAACTGGGAATACAATACTAGTAGCGACACGACTAAAATATTACGCATGTCTTTAGAGCCGCCGCTCGCCTTCGCTCGCGCGGTCATGGACGTGATTCACGAGGAGCGGCGGCGCAAACGGGTCACCGTCGACGAGCTCGTGCGCCTCGGCGGATTCAACCGGAGCACGCTGCTCCGCTACCTTTACGAGGACCGTGACGTGCCGCTGTCGGCCCTGCACCGCATCGCCACGGCGCTCGACGTCGACCCCGCCGACATCGTCGCGCGGGCGGTGCGGCGCCCGGCCACGACCGACGCTGCGGAGGCACGCGAGCCGGAATCCGACACGATGTTCGACGACTGACGCCGATTCACGCCGTCGCCGGCACGTCACCCGCTCGCTCCGACAGTCGAGCCGAGGCGTGCCGAGACGGGGGTCGAACGCCGCGCCGAGGGCGTCCACCTTTCTGGTGGACGCCCTCGGCGCATGAGGGTCGACGACGGTTACTCGACGGCGGGGTTCGCAGCGCTCTCATCGATGCCGTACTCACCGAGGATCTTCGCGAGGTCTCCGCTGGAGCGGATGTCGTCGAGGTAGGCGTCGAGTGCCTCGGTCAGCTCCGAGTTGGACTTCGTGTGCGGGAAGTTGGTCACCGACGGGTACAGCGTGGCGGCGACCGCCTCGAAGGGTTCGATGGTCACGTACGAGAGGTCGGTGCCGGGATTCTGGTCGAGTCGGTAGGCCGCCTCGTTGACCGCCATCAGCGCGACGTCGATGCGGCCGTTCAGCAGATCCTGGAAGACCGCGTCAGGCGACTGGTAGAGCTTGACGTTGTCCCCACCCCAGCGCTGCAGGTCGTCGGACCACAGGTAGCCCTGCGTGGTGCCCACGAGCTTGCCCTCGTAGTCGCCGAGGTTGTTCGTCGGATCGATGCCGACCAGAACGGCCGGATCACCGTACGCGGGGACAGTCTGGCCGACCACCTCGGCACGCTCGTCGGTGGGGTACCAACCGCCGGCCGCGACATCCGCCTGACCGCCCTTGACCGCCTCGATGACGCTGGCCGCGGGCAGGACCGTCACCGACGTGTCCAGACAGTTGGCCTCAGCGAAGCCGGTGAGGATCGCACCGTCGACGCCCGACATGGTGTCGCCCTCGTACATGAAGAGGGGCGGGTAGTCAGGGCCGACGATGAGCAGCTGGCCCTCCGAGATGGTGGAGAACTCGCTCTGCGGGGTGCAGTCGGCGTCGGCTGCAGCGCCGCCGCCGGCGTCGGAGCTGCAGCCCGCGAGCGCGATCGCGGTGCCGCTGATGAGGAGGAGGAGCGCGGTGCGCGCCGGGGCCGTGTGCTTCATGGTTCTCTCCAATGCGAGGTGGGAATGCGAGTGATGGGGGCGGTGCGTTCGAGGTGGTGCGTTCGGATGATGCAGTCAGGTCGCAATACGGTCGAGCAGGTGTCCGGCGTCAGGTTCCGACGCGGCCGCGGCGATGAGCGAGCGAGTTGGCGAACAACGACGCCGGGATCGAGATGGCGGCGTAGACCACCGCGGCCATCGCGAGAATCGTGAAGTACTGGAAGTTCTGCGTGGCGAGCGTGTACGCGCGGCTCAGAAGCTCGGGTACCGCGATCGCGAACGCGAGCGAGGTGGCCTGGAAGTAGATGATCGCCCAGCCCAGCAGCGGCGGCGTCACGATCTTCATCGCCTGTGGCAGCACGACACGGAAGAACTCGTCACCGCGTTGGAGCCCGAGTGCGCGGGCGGCCTCACGCTGCCCAGGGTGCACCGCATCGATACCCGAGCGGATCGCCGCTGAGGAGTACGCGGCGAAGCTGACCCCGAGGGCGAGTGCGGCCGAGAGGAACGCGTCGAGCGAGATCTCCACCTGCGGCAGGCCGAAGTAGACGATGTAGAGCAGAACGAGGGCGGGGATGCCTCGGGCGACCTCGACGACCGCCACGGTCACGTACTTGATCACGCGGACGGGGCTCTTGAGTCCTACGGCGAAGAGGGTGCCGAGCGGCAGGCCGATCACGAGCAGGACCCCGGTGAGCTGGAGGCTCAGCAAGAGACCGGGCATCAGGTCTCCGAGCCAGGCGACCCAGGTGTCAGCGGGCATGGCGGGCCCCCCACTTCTGTGCGACGCGATCGCCGATCCAGCTGCCGAGAATCGCGACGGGAATGCTGATCAGAAGGTAGACCGCTCCGGCGGCCAGGAAGATCGTGAGGCTGTCGAGCGATCGCTTGCTGAGGCTCACGGCGATCGTGGTGATGTCCTGCACGCCGATGACCGACGCAACCGCGCTGTCCTTGAGGAGCCCGATGAAATACGCGATGGCCAGCGGCAGCACCGTGATGAGGGCCTGTGGCGCAACGACGGTGCCGAAGGTGGTCCGCGACGACAGCGAGAGCGCGGATGCGGCCTCCCGCTGCCCCGGGGGCACGGCGTTGAATCCGGCGCGGTAGATTTCCGCGATGTACCCGGCCGAGATGATGCCGAGCCCGATCACGGCTGCGGTGAAGCTATTCAACCGGATCTGGAACTGATTGAGGCCGAAGAACAAGACGAACAGCCACGCGATCGGCGGGATACCACGAACGAGCTCGATGTAGCCGCCGGCGAGCAGGCGCAAACCCCGGAATCGCGAGCTGCGCGCCATCGCGACCGGGAGCGCGATCACGGCCCCCACCGCGAAGCTGAGCGCGGTGAGAGCGAGCGTCGTCGCGATGCCCGACGCGAGCGAGGGGAGGTAGGTGAGGAGATTCATCGGTCGATGACCGCCGAAAGGAACTTCCGCGTGCGTGCGTGGACCGGATTGCGGATCACCTGGGCCGGGGTGCCTGCTTCGACGATGGTGCCGTCAGCCATGAACACCACGCGGTCGGCGACATCCTCGGCGAAGTGCATCTCGTGCGTGACGATGATCATCGTCATGCCTTCGTCGGCGAGTTCGCGCATCACGGCCAGCACCTCAACGCCGAGCTCAGGGTCGAGCGCCGATGTGGGCTCGTCGAACAGCATGATCTCAGGGTCGAGGGCGAGCGCTCGGGCGATCGCCACGCGCTGCTGCTGCCCGCCGGAAAGCTGGGCGGGCTTCATGTCGGCGCGGTCGCGCAGGCCCACACGCTCGAGCAGCTGCATGCCGCGTGTCCGAGCGTCGCTCTTCGATCGTCCGAGGGCACGGACCTGCGCGAGCACCACGTTCTCAAGCGCGGTGAGGTGGGGGAAGAGGTTGAACGACTGGAAGCACATGCCGACCTTGCGGCGAAGCAACAACAGGTCGCGGCTCCGGATGTTGGACGAGGAGCCTGAGAACACCTCGGTGTCGCCGATGGTGAGATGTCCGGAGGACGGCACCTGCAGCAGGTTGAAGCAGCGCAGAAACGTACTCTTGCCCGACCCGCTGGGGCCGATGATCGCGATGACCTCGCCGCGGCTTACGGCGAGCGACACCCCGTTCAGCACCTGGTTGCCGGAGAAGTCGACCGTGATGTCGCGCGCCTCGATGATCTGGGCCCCCTCGGGGATGCTTCGGATGGCGGCGGTCGGCGTCTCCGCGTCCGCGGCCGCCGAGTGTGCGTCATCTGATGCCATTGGAGACTCCTTGCACAGCTGATCGGGTCTGATGGTCCAGGACATTACGTGCGCTCGTAGCCTGCTGGCGATGGGTACATGTCCGAAGCATCTGCAAGTGCATTGGTGATCTGCCGATTTTGCGAGGTGGCGGCCGGGATAGGTTCGAGGTCACATCGATCGCGGAGGTGCGTGTGCTGGTTGTGCTCGGAGATGTCGACGCGGCGGGTGTCCTGTACTTCGCGACCGTGTACCGGTGGCATGAGGCGAGCCTCACGGCCTGGCTCGCCGAACAAGGTCAGCCGCTCGAGGAGATCCTCGGCTCGGATCGCGGTCTGCCAGTGCGCAGGAGCTGGGCGGACTACCCCTCGCCTGCGCGCCTCGGCGATACGCTCTCCGTGAGGCGGGCGGTGCACGCGCTCAGCGACACCGATTTCGTATTCGAGACCACCTGGCGCCAGTCGTCCAGCGGTCGAGTCGTCGCAACCGTCTCCACGAAGCATGTCTCGTGCGAACGTGACGCGCGTACGGGCGTCTTCGGCCGTGCCCCCATCTGGCCGGATCTGCGGATGGCGCTCCTCGCGCTCACCGCGCGGCCCTGATGCTCGATGGCCGTCGGCGTTGGTGGCGATCACGTAGGACTGCCGCTGGAATTGGTGAACTTCCAATTGGACGCATGCGGGGCGCGGGAGAAGGTTGAGCACACGCGGCCCGACCGCGACCGATCCCACCGGCCTTCCACGAGAGGACTGACCATGCCCGACGGCACCGCACTCTACTTCGACGACTTCGAGGTGGGGCAGGGTTGGACGACGCCCGCTCGCACCATCACCGAGGCGGACCTCACCCTCTTCGCCGGGCTCTCCGGCGACTTCAATCCGCTGCACACCGATGAGGAGTTCGCGAAGACGACGCCGTTCGGTGGCCGGATCTTCCACGGACCTGGCGTCTTCGCCATCGCGACCGGCCTTGAATCGCGACTCGGCCTCAAGGAGGGTACGGCCCTCGCGTTCCTGGGCATGACGTGGAACCTGAAAGCGCCGGTCATGATCGGCGACACCATCCACGTCGAGCAGCAGGTCGCCTCGACCAAACCGTCGTCGTCGAAGCCGGACCGTGGCATCGTCACCTTCGATGTGCAGGTGGTCAACCAGGAGGGCGTCGTCTGTCAGGACGGCCAGTGGCTGGTCATGTTCACGCGCGCGAGATGAACGGAGGACGCGAATGACCGACCTCTTCTCGGAGGTGCTGCGGCGTCGGGCCGCGCACGAACCCGACGGGATCGCCGTCGTCGATGAGACCGGCGCAACCACCAACGCCGAGCTCGACCGTGCCGTCGACGCGATCGCGCACGAGGTGGCCGCGTCGGGTGCGGCCAGGGTGGCGGTCATCGCCAGCAACTCTACGAGTTTCCTCGCGCACGCCTTCGGCGTGTGGCGTGCCGGCCGCACGCTCGTCACGGTCTACCCGTCGTCGCCGGAGGCCGAGATCGACTATGCGCTCGGCCATGCGGACGTGGGCGTGGTGTTCGCCGACGAGGAATCGGCCGCCAGGGTGCCCGCGCGCTGGGCGGTGCGCGCGCTCGATCGGCACCTCCCGGGCTCAGGACCCTTCGACGCCGACGCCGTGACCGACACCGTGACCGATGCAGACGCGCAGGCGCTGATCTGCTACACATCCGGATCCACGCAGCGGCCGAAGGCGGTCGTGCACACGCACCGCAGCGTGCTCGGCGGCGCGCGCGCCTATGCCGAGGTCTGGCACCTTGGCCCAGATGACACGACCCTCGTCGTGCTGCCGATGGCGTGGGCGTTCGGGCTCGTGACGACGTCGATGGCCGCGCTGGTGAGCGGGGGCCGGGTGCGCTCGGTACGTCGCGCCCGTGCGGACGCGCTGCTCCCGGCGATCGGCGAAGACGAGGTCACGTTCGTCGCGGGCGTCACGACGATCTTCGCCAAGATGGTCGAGGCGCTCCGCGCCGGGGCGTCCGTCGACGGGCACCGCATCCGGTTGTGCATCTCCGGCGGCGAACCGCGCAACGAGCTCGTGTTCGACGAGTGGCGCTCGCGGACCGGTGTCCCGGTTCACGACGTCTACGCCGCCTCCGAGTGCTTCCCCGTGGTCACGTACGACCCGGTTCGCGATCCCGAACCGACCCCCGGGTTCGCCGGCAGGGTCGCGCCCGGGTCGGCGCTCCGACTGTGGGACGAGGCCCGCGAGGTGTTCTCCGACGGCCCGGGGACGGGCGAGGCGTTCGTACGCGGTGCGGCCTTCTTCAGCGGCTATCTCGGCGACAGCGAGACCACTGCCGCCGCGCTCACGGCGGACGGCTGGTACCGGACCGGCGACCTTGTCGAGGTTCGCCCGGACGGCCTGGTGCGGGTGCTCGGCCGCCTCTCCGGCATGATCATCCGCGGGGGAGCGAACGTCGCCCCGGCCGAGATCGAGCGCGTCGTGCGCGAGGCTCAGGACGTCGAGGACGCCGCAGCCATCGGGCTCCCCGACCACGATTATGGTCAGCGGATCGTGGTCGCCGTCACCGGCCACGCTGGTGCGGTGCCCGACCGCGACGCGATCATGGCGCGCTGCCGCCGGGATCTCGCAGGCTACAAGGTGCCGCAGGACATCGTCGTGCTGGAGGCCTTGCCCATCAACGACCGCACCGGCAAGCTCGATCGCCGGGCGCTCGAGCGCGAGCTCGCGGGCAGGCCGATATGAGCCGGACCGCGGTGAGCGTCGCACAATTCGAGCTCGCCGCTGACACGAGCTTCGACGCGTTCGCCGAACGCGTGACCGAGGTGGTCGGTGCAGCCGCCGACCAGGGGAGCGGGGCCGTGCTCCTCCCCGAGCTCGTCACCACGTCGCTGCTGGCGGCTCGGGACGACCGTGAGGAACTCAGGGTCGCCGATCTCGACCGGGTCTACCGCGCGCACTTCCCGCGGTTCACCGACGACCTCATCTCGCTGTATCGCGCACTCGCCGCGCGGCACGATCTCGTCGTGCTCGGTGGAAGCCATCTCCGCGCCGTCGGCGATGAGCTCCGGAACACCGCGCTCGTGGTGTTTCCCGACGGACGCCTGGTGCAGCAGGACAAGCTGCACCTCACGCCGCCGGAACGAGCCATGGGCATCACGCCGGGCGAGTCCGTCGAGACGTTCGACATCGACGGGATGCCGTGCGCCGTGCAGATCTGTGCCGACATCGAGTTCCCCGAGATCCCCCGCATCCTCGCCAGCCGCGGTGTCGAGGTGATCTTCTGCCCATCGCTGACCTGGAACACCCGAGGCTCGGAGCGCGTCCGGCTGGGCGCGCACGCCCGAGCCATGGAGAACCAGATGTACGTCGTCGTCTCGACGCTCGTGCATACCTCGGGCTACCCCCGCGACGGCGCCATCCACGGGACGGGCAATGCGCGCGTCGCGGTCCCGCTCGATCGCACGTTCGGAAAGAACGACGGCGTCTGGGCGGCGAGCCCAGATACTCGACGTTCGGCGTTGCTCTCGACCGTGATCGACCGTGAGATCCTCCACGCGTCGCGCGCGCGTCCCGAGCCGCCCGGCCTGCGCTACGTGCGCCCGGACCTGTACCGCTCGGTCGCGGAGGCCGGCCGATGAACGCCGTGCGTTACCGGCATCGTGTCCGGTCGTACGAGGTGGACCACCAGGGGTTCGTCTTCAACGGTCGGTACCTCGAGATCACGGACGCGGCCATGGCCGAGTACTTCCGCGGTCTCGGCTTCGCGTATCCGGAACTCATCGACGCCGGTTTCGATCCCGCCGTGGTCTCCATCGAGCTCCGGTTCGAGCGCCCGGCGCGTCTCGACGACCAGCTCGTCATCGACGCGCGGTGCGCACACGTCGGCAGGTCGAGCTTCGTCCTCGTGTTCACGTTCACCCGGGACGAGCAGGCGCTCGCCGAAGTGCGTACGACCTATGTCAACGTGGCGGCCGCGTCCGAGACATCCGTTCCCATTCCCCGAGACATCCGTGACCGTCTCGTCGATTCATCCATGAAGGAGTCATCATGAGGACCCGCGCAACCGAGCTGCTCGACATCGAGCACCCCGTGTTCTCCGCAGGAATGGCGAGGGTCGCCCAGGCGGAGCTGGCCGCCGCCGTCTCCGAAGCGGGCGGGCTGGGATGCCTCGGCGGGGTGAGCTTCCTGCCCGATGCGCTCGAGGCGGAGATGGCGAAGATCCGCGCACGCACCGCCAAGCCGTTCGCGGTGAACCTGCTGCTGCCTGACAGCCTGACCAACGATGACGATGACGTGTGGCGCCCGGTCAGGGAGCTCTGGAGTCGTCTGGGGGTGAGCGAGAAGGGAAAGATGGCCGGCGTCGAGCCATTGCTCACACCGGGTGCGGTTGCGGGACAGATCGAGGTCGTCCTGGACGCGGCACCCGCGATGGTGGTGCTGACGTTCGGCGCGCCCGCCGACTTCATCGCCGAATGCCACCGACGCGGCATCAAGGTCGCGGCTCTGGTCGGGTCGACCGGCGCCGCGGTCAAGGCGGCCGCGTCCGGTGTCGACCTCATCGTCGCACAGGGCACCGAGGGTGGCGGGCACACCGGATACACCTCGACCATGCCGCTTGTGCCGGCCGTCGTGGATCGCGTCGACACACCGGTGCTCGCGGCCGGAGGCATTGTCGACGGTCGCGGGCTGGCGGCGGCCCGAGCGCTCGGCGCCGAGGGCGTGTGGGTCGGGACGCGGTTCATCGCCACGCCCGAGGCCTACGGGCACGACGCGTTCAAGGCACGCGTCGTGCAGGGTGAGAGCCGCGAACTCACACTCACCCGCGCCTACACCGGCAAACCACTCCGCGCGTTCAGGAACGAGTGGACCGAGCAGTGGGAGGCGAGCGGCGAGACGCCGAGCGCGTTCCCCGGGCAATACGCGGTGGCGGGTGTGCGGGTCGAGACCGGCTACCAGGACGGCGACCTCGAGTGGGGCATGATGCCGGCCGGGCAGGGCATCAGCTCGGTGCACGAGATCACGCCGGCCGGCGTGGTGGTTCGTGCGTTCGTCACGCAGGCCGAGGAGATCCTGCGCAACCTGGCGGACGACCTGCGGAGCTGAGGCTGAGCGACGAGCGGTGCCCCGGCGGGGCGGCGCGCGACGCGGCCGTCGGTGGGGTGGTGCCGCCGCGTCGTCGGGCTCAGTCGAGCTCCGGCGGCTCGCCGACGCCGAGCTGCACGGGCGCCATGGCGCCGCCGTGGAGGACGTCGGTGTCACCGACGTCGGCCGCGCGGCGGGCGTTCGAGGTGCTCGGCCGCAGCGGTGCTGTGCTGCCCGCCTGAGAACGTTCCGCGGCGAGTGCCAGGTGCAGCGAGGCGATGCGGGCGGGCGACTGCAGCGGTCCGCCGAGCGTTTCCTCGATCTTCGTGAGCCGGTAGCGCAGCGTGTTGTGGTGGATACTCAGCCGCTTCGCGGCGGCCATCACGTCCAAGTTGTTCTCGAAGTACACGGTCAGCGCCTCCATGAGGATCGGCTTCTCACGCAGCGGCGCGAGGAGTTCCTGCACCCAGTACGCCATCTCGTTCTGGTCGACGTCGGCGAGCATGCGCGTGCCGAGATCGAAGTCGTCATAGCGCATGATGCGCCGGCCGCGGGCGCGGTTCGCGGCCTGCGCGGCGAGCGTCGCATCGCGCCAGGAGACGCGGGTCTCGCCGATGCGGCGGATGGGGCGTCCCACACCGATCAGCAGCCCGTCGCCGAGTCGAAGCAGCCGGTCGAGGGCCGCTTCGAGCTCGGGGCCCGGGCACTGCGCGAGGATGGTCGCCCCGTCGTCATGCTCATGCACGAGCAGCGGGATCTGGACGAACGCGGCGAGGATGTGATCCCTGAGGCCGAGCTTGCCCGCGCGGGCGGGCCGCAGGGCTCGCGCGCGCTGGACCTCGACGACTCGCGTCTCGTCAGTGAAGTCGATGCCGAGCGCGCCGACCCGGGTGGCGAGCAGATCGCTGTTCTCATACGGTTCGGTCTCGAGCGCTTCGCGAAGGACGAAGGCGCGCATCACCAGATCCTGATCGGTGGCGATCTCGTTGATCCTGCGGGTGGCATCGAGCAGGGAGGCGGCGACGCTGGCCGCGGCGCGAACGTAGGTCGAGGCGAACGCGGGTTGTCGCCGCGCCACGAACAGCCAGCTCTGGGGCTCCCCGGGCAAGGTCCGGAGGTGGCGGCCGACGCCCGACCAGCCTGCGACGTCGATGAGACCCTGCCCACCAGGGTCGGCGGACGCCTCCTGACGAAGCAGCACGAACGGGAGGACGCCGGACGACGCCTCGACACGCCCGTCATCGTCGGTGATGCCGACGATGCCGTCGGTGAGCGTCGCGAGCTCGCGGACGAGCGCCTCGACCGGAGGATCCTCCTGCAAGGAATCGGCCAGACGCATCTGCATGTGCAGCAAGCGCTGGAAGCGTGTCGTCTCCGGCAGCGCACCAGCCATGACGATGACACTGATCAGGTCCGCGACCCTCGTCGTCCTCGGGATGACGTACACGCCGATTCCCGCCGTCGCCGCGGCCGCGGCGAGCTCGTCCGGGATCGGCGCTCCGATCCATTCGGGCCAGACCAGTGCGGCGGCCCCAGCCTCGACCGCCGCGCGCGCGAGTTCGTCGGCGTCGCCCGCGGCGACCGCGTCGGCCGTGCACACCAGGACGAGGTCGCCGTCACGGATCGTTGCCCGATCGGCATCGTGCGTGAGGCAGGTCACCGAGGCGACGCCGCGGTCTCGGTGCGCGGGGCCCCGAGCGTGGCTGAATCCCAAGTCTGCGTGCTCGAGGAGGGTCGCGAGCGTGCATGCGGGGGCGGTCTTCGTCGCTGCCATCGCCCCACTCTCCGCCATCGAGGCTCGCTCGGGCACCAGAAATGTTCTGAAGCATACCTAAATCGAACTCGTATCATCGTGGAAATTCCCATAACACGGCCTGGAGTCCCTCATTAGGCTCGGCGCAAACGGGACGAACGGGAAGGCACCGATGAGCGAGGAACGGTACTGGCGCTCGGCCGTCAGCGTGGTCGAGGAACGCCGGGTTCGAGTCCGGGGGTACGACCTCGAGTCGTTGATCGGTCGGCTCACGTTCGCGGATGCCGCCTACCTGCTGATCCGCGGCGAGCTGCCCGACGCGACGCAGCGCCGGGTCCTCGACGCCGTGCTCACCTCGGTCCTCGACTACGCGCTCCAGAAGCCCGGGACCGTCGCGGCCCGGTTCATCACCTCGGCGAATCCGTCGATGGCCGCGGCGCTCGCAGGGGCGGCGCTCGCCGTCGGGCCGCACACGCTGGACCCGGCGGATACCGTCGCGTTCGCGCAGTCGAGCGTCCGCGCCTTCGCTGAATCCGGGAAGCCGCTCGACGAGTTCGCCGCCTCGGTCGTCGCCGATCTTCGGGCACGGCGGGCGCGGGTGCCCGGACTCGGCCATCCCGTGTTCCAGCGTGTCGACCCACGCGCGGCGCGGCTGCGTCAGATCGCGGTCGACGCCGGTGTCTGGAACGAGGTCGGCGACGTGTACGAGGCGATCCACCGCGCGTTCACCGCACTCCCGGGGAAGGAGGCCATCCCGATCAACGACGTCGGGATGATCGGCGTCGTGCTCGCCCAGCTCGGGTTCACGGCGGCCGAAAGCACGGGCCTCGCCATCGTCTCCACGCTGCCGGGCGTGATCGCGCACGTTTCGGAGGAACTCGATGCGCGCAAGCCGATCCGGGTGATCTCGCCCGAGCACGTGGACTACGAGATCGAGGCGCGAGAGCTGCCTGAGGGATGGGAGTACGGCAAATGACGAGGCGCAACATCGCCATCACCGGCGCGGGATCGGGCATCGGCCTCGCGATCGCGGCCGCCTTCGCCCGCGCCGGTGACCGGGTGCACATCGCCGATATCTCCGAGGACCGCCTGCGCGAGGCCCGCGAGGCGATCGGGCCTGAGCTCGCCACGACGGTCGTCGACGTGACGGATGCCTCGGCGGTGCGCGCCTTCGTGCAGGCAGCCGCCACCGACGGCGGGCTCGACGTCTTCGTCAGCAATGCGGGCATCTTCGACGGATATGCCGGCGTCGAGGAGACCACGCCTGAGCTCTGGCGCAAGATCATCGACGTGAACCTCACCGGCGCCTACTACGGGATCAAGGCCGCGGCTGACGTGATGATGCCGCAGAGGCGGGGCCGGCTCATCATCATCGGCTCGGTGGCAGGGCAGCGGGGAGCTGCCGACGGGCTCTCGTACGCGGCCAGCAAGGCGGGCCTCGAGGGCATGAATCGGCGCCTCGCGATCGATCTGGGGCCGCACGGCATCACGAGCAACGTGGTCGCGCCGGGCGTGATCCGCACCGACATCCGCAAGAACTCGGCCGAGCAGCTCGAGGGCATCGTCGATGTCAACCGCGGAGTCGGCGCATCGTCAGAGCTTATGGATTTCCTGATCCCGGCCAAACGGAACGGCGATCCGAGCGAGATCGCCGACGTGGTGGTGTTTCTTGCGAGCGAGCAGGCCTCGTATCTCACCGGTCAGACGATCGCCGTCGATGGCGGCTGGAGCGCGACGTAAGCCGTGGTACCCGTAGGCTCGGCGCAGTATCCGTCGTCGATGGGAGCGAATGTGCAGCTCGAACAAACCGATGTCGTGGTCGTCGGGGGTGGCATCTCGGGGGTGGCGACCGCGTTCGCCCTGCGCTCGCGCGGGTTCGACGTGGTCCTGCTCGAACAGCGCTTCCTGGCGTTCGGCTCGTCGGGGCGCAGCCTGGGAGGCGTGTGGTCGCAGGACGTGACGACGCCCGAGCAGGTGGCTGATCTCCGCGCCACGCACGCACTGTACGAGCGGCTCGTCGCCGACCATGGCGTGGACGCCTCGTTCACGCGTGCGGGCGGCGTCACCTTCGCCGAGACGGAGGCCGAGGCCGAAGCGGTCGAGCGCCGTGTCCAAGCGCAGCGCGCCCTCGGGCTCGACGTCTCGTTCGTCTCGGGCGAGGAGGCCCGCCGGGTGTCCGCCTTCGTACCCGACTCGGCGATCGCGGCGGCGGTGAGCGCGGAGGACGCGCGTGTCGATCTCGCCTCGCTCGTGCGCGCGCTCGGCGCGGCGTGCACTCAACTGGGGGTCCGCGCGTACGAACACACGCCGGTGCTGCGCGCCATCAGGTACGGCGATGACGTCGCCGGGGTGCTCACCATGCGCGGCGAGGTCCGTGCGTCGGCGGTGGTGTGGGCGGCTGGGCCGTGGGTCCAGCAGCTCGAGGCCGACGGCATCTCGGTCCCGCTCGAGGTCGTGCGCGTCGGCATGCTGCAGACGCAGCCCACGTCACGGTTGTCGGAGATGATGGCGCAAAGCGCCACGCACCTGCTGCAGGAGCCGGGAGCTCCGCTGCGGTTCGAGGAGACGTTCGTGCAGAACGCCGAGGGGCGGCTGCTCATCGGCAACACCTACGACCGCGCGAACTCACTGAACCCGCACCTGACCGCGGATGCCGCCGCGCATCTCATCGGTGCGCTGCACCGTCGGCAGCCGCAGCTCGGTTCGCTCGGCGTCACGGGGCTGTGGGCCGGTCTCGTCGGTGCGACGCCGGACCGGCAGCCCATCATCGACCGCACTGGCGGGCTCTACCTGAACGTCGGGCACGTGTCCGGGGCACTCTCCGGCCTGGTGTCAGGCGAGCATGTCGCCCAGCTCATCGCCGGGGAGACCACAGACGACCGGCTCGGGCGGTTCGCGATCGATCGCCCCATGCTCACCGCTTCAGCCACGACGGGATAAGAGGACGTACCGATGACGATGAGCGGGTTCGCCAGCTCCCTGACCGAGATCACCCGCCTCGCCGACGAGGTGCGGACCCAGGTCCACGAGCGGGACGCGAGTGGCGAGTACCCCGTCGATATCGTCGAGCGGATGCGCCGGCTTGGCGTGTTCGGCGCGTGCGCGGGCGACCTCCGCGCGTACGCGCTCGCCATGGAAGAGATCGGGCGGGCCTGGCTGAGTCTCGTCCCCATCGTCAACGCGCACTCGTCGTCCGTCTGGGTGGTGAAGCATCACGCCACCGACGAGCAGCGTGCCCGCTGGCTCGGGCCGTTCCTCCGCGGCGAGGAGCTCGCCTGTCTGGGGCTGACGGAGCCCGGCGGAGGCTCGGACCTCGCGAATCTCGGCTCGACCGCGCGGCGCGACGGTGACGGCTGGGTCCTCGACCTGCACAAGACCCTCATCACCCACGCCGATCACGCCGACCACATGCTCGTCCTCGCGCGGATCGCCGACTCGACCGCCGTCGGTTCGAGGGCGCTGAGTCTCTTTCTCATCGACCGTGACCAGTGGCACGTCACACGAAAACTCCCGAAGCTCGGTACCGTGTCCGTCGAGACCTGCGAGGTGCGCGCCGAGCAGGTCAGGGTGGGCGGCGACCGGCTCATCGGCGGGGTCGAAGGGCGCGGTTTCCCCCAGGTGATGGATGCGCTCGAAGTGGGCCGCATCGCCGTGGCCGCCGCGGCCGTGGGTGTGGCGCGCTCGGCGTTGTGGCGGGCGATCGAGCGAGTGCGCGAGCGGGAGGCGTTCGGCGCCCCACTCGCCGACAACGCCATCGTGAGGCAGCGCGTCGCAGGTATGACGACACGTATCGCGGCGGCGAAGGGGCTCGTTCAGCTGTCCGCCGACCGGAAGAACACGGGCGGGCGGTGCGATGTCGAGACCGCCGCGGCCAAGACCGTGGCGACGGATGCGGCGCTGCACGCCGCCCTCACGGCGATGGAGCTCGGCGGCGGGATGGGCTATACGGAGGAGTTCGATTTCGCGCGACACCTTCGTGACGCGGCGCTGTTCCTCGCAGGCGAGGGGGCGAACAGCCTGCTGGAGTCCTTGATCGGTGCGCGCATGGTAGCCGCCGAGCCGGATCTCGCCTGGGTCTGAGGGAAGGAACCACATGGCTCTGCAGCTGCCCGAGGGCACCCGACTGGCCGTTGCGATCACGTCCGACCTGGACGCCCAAGCCGTCTGGCTCGGCACCTTCGGTGCGGACAGTCCTTCCTATATGTCTCGCGGCGAGTTCGGTGCCGAGGTCGGTGTTCCGCGCGTGCTCGAGGCGCTGGACCGCTCCGGTGTGCCCGCCACGTGGTGCATCCCGACGCATTCGCTCCAGACGTTTCCCGCGGCGACCGAGGCGATTCTCGAGGCTGGTCACGAGATCGCGGCCCACGGGGTCTACCACGAATCCGTGCACAAGCTCGATCGCGACGTCGAGCGCCGGTACCTGGAGCTGCAGCTCCGCGTTCACGAGGATCTGGTCGGCCGACGTCCGCGGGGCTATCGGTCACCGTCCTGGAATTTCAGCGCGGCCACCCTCGATCTCCTCGTCGAGTTCGGGTTCGACTGGGATTCGTCGCTCATGGGCCGTGATTTCGAGGCCTACCGTCCGCGGCCGGTCACCTCGATCTCGCTCGAGGAGGGCAACACCTTCGGGCCACCGGCACCGATCATCGAGGTGCCCGTGTCGTGGTATCTCGATGACTTCCCTGCGCTTGAGAACCTGCCGCGGAGTGTGGGGATGGTCGACACCGAAGCGGTGCTCCGGCGGTGGGTCGACCTGTTCGATTTCGCCTACGCGCGAGTGCCGGGAGGCGTGTTCACCCTGACCGTGCATCCACAGACCATCGCGCGGGGCCACCACCTGCTCATGTTCGAGCGCTTTCTGGACCACGTGGCAGCGCACGACGGCGTCTGGTTCACGACGATGAGCGACCTCGTCGACACCTGGAGCGAGTGACCCGAAACGGCGTGTGGCCGGCACCCTCCGGGGTACCGGCCACACGCCGTCCGCCGCGTCGGCTACCAGACGACCGTGTTGCCCGGCACGATCGGGTCGAGGGGGCGGTCCCAGCGCGTTTCGAACATGTCCACCTCTGGCTGCTCGCCCATGACCATCTGGGTCACGAGCTTGCCGGTCATGGGGCCCGAGGAGTTCCCGAACACGTGCCCCGCGGCGATGAAGAGCCCGGGGGAGGCGAAGTCGACGATGGGCACCATGTCGCTCGTGAACGGCAGCACGCCGGCCCACACGCGGTCGATGGCCGCGTTCGCGAGCCCCGGGAAGTCGCGCGCGATCGTCTTCGAGATGGCCCCGAGGCCGCTCAGCGTCGGACGGAGGTCGACGTGGGCCGGATAATCGAGCGGGCAGCCGAGGAGGATCTCACCGTCAGCGCGCTGCGCGGCGAGCGTGAGCATGGTGTGCCCGAGCTCCTCTTCGATCTCGCTCGTGAAGGCGGCGTCGTTCCACGATGGCAGATCGCGGAAGAGCGCGTAGACCTTCGCCGTCTCCGGTCCGTACACGAGCGGTCCGATCTGCCGGGGCAGCTTCTCGGTGGCCATCACCTGCAGCCGCTCACGGCCCACGCGGACGTCCAGCCCGATCGTGTCGCGCATGAAATGCTGCGTCCATGCCCCGGTGGCCACGACCACAACATCGGCGTAGTAGTCCCCGTCGAGTGTGCGCGCACCGACGATCTGGTCGCCGGAGCGGATCAGGTCGGTCACGGCGACACCCTCATGGATCCGTGCGCCGTGCGCGACCGCTCCAGCCGCGAGAGCGGCCACCACCGTCGGCGTCTTGATCTGCGCGTCGTTGGCGCAGAAGCTCGCACCGAGGACGTCGTCCCTGATGGGCCCGACACGCGTCTTCGTCTCTGCCGCATCGAGCAGGTCCATGTCGAGGCCGTGGCCGGTACGCAGCTCGACGAACTCCTCCATGACGGCGCGCTGGCGCTCCTCGGTGAAGTAGATCAGGCCGCCTTCCTGGCGGAACTCGAATGGTGCCGGCAGGTCGTCGCGCAGCTGCTTGAGGAGTTCGACGCCCTTGAGCGAGACCTCCAGCGCCCAGCCTGGGTTCCGGCAGTGCAGCCAGACGAATCCCGGGTTCCGGCCGGAGGCGCCGTGCGCGATGTGCTTCTGCTCGAGCAGGGTCACGTTCAGGCCGGCTTTCGCCGCGTGGTAGGCGGTCGACGTGCCGACGAGGCCGCCGCCGATGACGATGATGGAGCGGGTCACAGTTTCGTCGCCTCCTTGGCGAAGTAGGGGGCCACCGCGGCGGCCTCGATGGGGTCGTGATCCTCGAGCGCTTGGTAGTAGGCGCGTCGGCTGATGCGGTACTGGCCGACGCGGGCGAGCGCCGCCAGGTTCTCGGCCATCTTCACGGCGAGCACGTTGGGGTTGATGATCGACAGGTCGCCGAGCTCGCTGGCGCCGTTGAGACAGGCGCGTTCGTAGCAGGCGGAGACGATGGTGCAGCCGACGATCACGGTTTCGGCGCCCGTGCGCTCCATCACGTCCTTCGCGTGCGCGTAGGTGTCGCGCGCGACCGCGTCGGGGTCCTTCACCATGTCGTCGACGAACCACCCGACGGCCTCGATGCCGCGGCAGTTGGCCTCGGCGCCGTAGATGCGCACCCGGTCTTCGAGCTCGGGCACCGCCTTGTGGTGGTCGGTGATGATCGCGTAGCGGTGACCGAAGGCACGGGCGAACCCGAGGGATGCCTCGAGCGGGCCGACGACCGGGATGGTCAGCAGCTCGCGCGCTTCGGTGAGCGCCGGGTCGTAGACGCACCCGATGACGACGGCGTCGAATCCGTCCTCCTGCGCCGCGAGCGCGGCGCGCAGGATCTCGACCTGCACGAGCTGTTTGGGCGCGTAGTAATCGAGGTTGCGGGGACCGTTCTCGAGATGACGGACCACGAGTTCGGTCGACGGGTCCAGCACGGGGGCCATGACGTCGCTGATGAGCGCGTCGTAGGCATCCGTGCCGAACGGATTGATGAAGCAGATTCGCATGCTGCCTGGCCTTCCAAGGTCGAGGTTGCTCCGACTCTAGGGGCGGCCTTCTGCCGAGCGGCATTGGAATGATGACGAGGATGAGCGAGCTCCGTCATCGGAAGTCCAAGCACCAGTGGCGGACCGGCGCGAGCAGGCGATGAGGCTGCCCGTCAGGCCGCGCGGCGGCGGGTGCGGGCGCACGCGCCGAGGAGACCCGCGATGCCGAGCGCCAGCAGCGCGGCGGCCCAGGCCAGGCCGTCGGTCGTCGGGCCCGTCTCGGGAAGCGTCGCGGATGCCGTGCCCGCCGGCGACGGCGCAGGGGCCGGAGTCTCGCGGACGGCCGCGATCAGCGCCGTGGGGTTCACCACGCCGGCGCCGCTGGTCTGCGCAGGGACGGTGCCGTTCCAGGTCGTCGCGATCGGGGTCGCGGTCGCGACGAGCGCGTCGACCAGGCGCCGGTTCGTCGCACTGGGCGCCGCCTGCTTGGCGAGCGCCAGGGTCGCGCCGACGACCGGGGTCGCGGCGGACGTCCCCGGGTAGAGGTAATAGCCGTCCTCGAGCACCCCGAAGAACGTGGTCGGGATGACGTCGATGCCCGTGACCGTCGGCCCCTCACGGCGTTCCGGGACGGGCAGCGGCGCCGGCGCGAGACCCGCGTCGTACGCCCCGAAGTACCGCAGCTGCGGGCCGATGCCGCTGTAGGCGTCGAGGCTGCGCGGGTTGACCAGTAGCGACGCCGCGGCGACCGTGACGGAGCTCAGGTTCGCAGCGCGGCCCACGAGCGACGATCCGACGGTGTCATTGCCGGATGAGGCGAAATACTCGGCGCCGACCACCACGTTCGGGCTGTTGTTGTCGAAGAAGGAGAACCGGACGGGCAGCGGTGCCGCCGAGGCATCCGCCCCCGCACCGACCTCGCGCGCGATGACCAGCGACCGGGAGCTGAGCGTGTCGGTCGGCAGCCCGCTGAAGACACTGGTGCCGGTCACCGGGTACGGCGAGGTGGGGTCGGTCGTGATCACGTCCGAGGCGACGACCTCGTCGTTCTCGTCGAGGAAGTACGCCGAGAACGACGAGGTCACGGCGTACGGCGCCTCGCCCCACTGGAGGATGCCGAGTGCGGTGCGCTGCGCGGGCGCCAGTGTGCTGCTCGGGTAGAGGGTGTACGTCGCGGTCGTGTCGATGGCCTCCGACGGGTCGAAGTCCACGCACTCGAGGGTCGCGGTCGGGTCGTAGGCGGCGACGGCTTCCGGACACGGCGCGCCGCGGAACTGCGTGGTCTGCCAGCTGCCGATCGGGTAGCCGGCGCTCGGCGACGGGGTGCCGTCGACGTCGAAGGTGTCGCCGACGACGTTCAGGTTTCCGGCCGCGACCGTGTAGATGACGCCGGCGTCCGTCGCCCGCTGCGCTGCGGTCGCGGCGAACCCCGAAGCGAAGGCGAGATCGCCCTCCAGCATGATGTCGTCGACGATCACGTCGACTCCCGCGTCGACCATGCTCGTGATCGCGGCGGCCAGCGCCTGGTCGTCGCTCACCGGATCATCGCCGCCGGCGCCCGTGGTGAACACCAGGTCGGCCGCGGGCGCGATCGCGTGCACGATCTGCAGCATGGCGCGACCCTCGTCGTCGCTCGCGGGGCCCTCCTGGATGACCTGCACCGGTTGCTCATACCCGCACGGGTTTCCCGCCCCGGGCAGCGCGCCCGACGCGACATCATCGGGCGCGGTGGTGGCCGGGGTGCCGTAGAGCTCGGTGCTGTAGCTGTTGTACGACGTCGAGATGACCCCGATCGTGAGGCCTGCGCCATCGAGCCCGGCGGCGTGGAGCTGGTCGATGCCGAGGACGTTCGCCACCGCGGATGCCGGTGCCGGGGTGCAGGCGGCGGCCGGCGACGCGTTGGCGGCGCCCGAGGAGAGGGCGAGCATGCTGGCAACGAGGACGGGCGCGGCGCTCACGGCGATCAGACGGCTCACGTCGGGAAGTGTAGTGAGTGGGGAACCTCCGGTTTGTCGGGTTCGGGTGCGTCTGCGGACTGCGACCGGCCAGCGGATGCCTCGATGGCCGGTCAGGGCCGGAATCGGTCGGCGTATCGGGTTCGGGCACCGGGAGTGGTACTACTCACCGCGGGAGACGGTATCGAGTGGCTGCGCAGGCGCCGCTGCTGTGACCGCCGAAGGGGCGGCTGCGGGCGATCAGCTCAGGCGAGCGGTGTAGGTCTCGTCTCGCTCGCTCCAATAGCGGAGATCGGTTCTGATGCGGACGGTGACCTCGTCCGAGTGCTCGGCGAAGGTGAAACTCCAGATCCGGCGGATTGCGGTCTCGACGAACTGCTCGTGGATCTCGAGCGTGTGCTCGTCGATCCATCCGGCGCGGGTTGCGCGTGCGGCGCGCGTGAGCTCAGGCTCGTACGGCCAGTGTTCGAGGACTCCGCGAACCCACGTGGACACGTGGGCGTCGATGTCGTCGACACCTCCCTCACCGGTGACCCGGAAGCGCGTACTGCCTCCCTCACTCGTGATGACGATGTGGCGGATGCCGAGAGCGTTCGGGGGGAGTGTCAACGTCCGGCCGAGGGCGAGCCGTGCGATCGGCGGCGCTGCGTCGAGGAACTCCGGAACCGACAGCTCGCCGGCCTCGATGCCGAGCCGACTCGGCGCATCGATGCCGAGTCGCCGACGCTCGGAGAGCGCCGGAAGCAGATGCGTCCACACGAGATCGAGCGTGCGTTGCGGGTCTCGGGTGCCCGATGCGATGGCGACCACGGCATCCTGATCAGGGAGGATCAGGCAGAACTGGCCATGCGCTCCGTCCATCCGGTACCCGTGGCGCGATGGCCAGAAGTGATAGCCGTAGCCGAGGCTCGAGTCCGGCGCTGCGGAACGGGTCGGGACGTGAGGTCGTCCCACGGCATCCGTCCATCCCTCGTCCAGGAGGCGAACGCCTTCCCACACGCCCCGTTGAAGGTACAGCTGACCGAGCTTCGCGACATCCGTCACACGGGCGCGCATGCCGCTGGAGCCGAGGGCGATCCCCTGTGAACTCTCCGCGATCACGAGGTCGGTGATGCCGAGGGGCGCCAGCAGACGCGGGCGGAGGAACTCCTCCAGTGACAGGCCGGTTCGCGCGGTGAGTGCGGCCGAGAGAACGTAACTCGATCCACCGTTGTAGAGGTGGAAAGAGCCGGGTGGGTGCACGAAGGGCACGGTGAAAAAGATGCGCACCCAGTCCTCTTCGCGCAGTGCGTGCATGACATCCATCACATCGGAGTCGTGGCCGCCCGACATCGTCAGCAGATGACGCAACCGCACCCGCTCTGCGCCGGCGCGTCCCCTAGGGGGCGTGATGGCCAGGACGTCGACGGCGAGCTCGTCGAGATCGATCAGGCCCTCCTGCACCGCGAAGCCGTACGCCGTGGCCAGGAAGCTCTTCGATATCGAGTGGAGGGCGTGCGGCGTACGCCCGTCGTACGGCTCCCAGTACCTCTCGTCGACCACTCGACCGGACTGCACGATGACGAGCCCGTGCAGGCCGACGCCCTCGCGCTCTGCGGCGTGCGTGAAGGCCGCGGACACCGGATCCACGCTTCCGGAGGGCTCGTTTCGGGTCGTCCTCGACCCCATCTTTTCCACGTCGGAGAACTTATCATCATTTCTTGATATCAACCTCGAAAGCTGCCATGCTCCTCTCAACGCCCGACCCCGTGGAGGTTCTTCGATGAAGATGAACAAGCGTGTCCTGCCCCTCGTGATGTCCGCAGCCATCGTCAGTCTGACGATGGCTGGCTGTTCGAACGCCGCAGAAGTGAACGACGGCGCCGTCGCCGTCGACCCGTCTCAGGCAAAGATCGGCCTGCTGCTGCCCGACTCCGTGACGGTCAGATACGAGAACGCAGACCGCCCCGAGTTCGAGGCCCGAATCGCCGAGCTCTGCCCCGACTGCGAGGTGCTCTACGCGAACGCCGACAACGATGCCGCCAAGCAGCAGCAGCAGGCCGAGTCGATGCTCTCGGAGGGCGTCAGCGTTCTCGTCCTCGCTGCGGCGGACGCCTCGGCCGCCGCGTCGATCGTCGGCCTCGCCGCGGCGCAGAACGTCCCCGTGATCGGGTACGACCGTCTCATCAACAGCCCGGACGCGGTGGCCTACCTGTCGTTCGACAACGAGGAGATCGGCCGGATCCAGGCCCAGGCGCTCCTGGACGAGCTCGCCGCGAACGGAGTGGAGCCCGGAGACGGTGGAATCCTGATGGTCAACGGAGCCATCGACGGAGGCGCTGCACCCTTCAAGAAGGGTGCCCACGAAGTCTTCGATGCGAGCGACTACACCATCCTCGCCGAGTACGACACGCCCGGCTGGGACCCCGCCAAAGCCCAGGACTGGGTCGCCGGCCAGCTCACGCAGTTCGGTGACCAGGTCAAAGGCATCTACTCGATGAACGACGGGATGACCGGAGGTGCGATCGCGGCGATGAAGGGCGCGGGGTTCCCGCTCGTTCCGATCACCGGGCAGGACGCCGAGGTGTCGGCGCTCCAGCGCATCCTCATCGGCGACCAGTTCATGACGATCTACCGCGTCATCAAGGAGGAAGCCGGCAAGGCGGCCGAGCTCGCCATCGACCTCGTCAACGGCAAGGAGCTCACGAGCGACCGGACGGCGACGACTCCCGACGGCGATGAGGTCCCCGCATTCCTCCTCGACCCCGTGGTCGTCACGATCGACAACATCCAGTCGACCGTCGTGGAGGATGGGTACGTCGACGCGTCGGAGATCTGCACCGCTGATTTCCTCGCGGCGTGCGCCGCGGCAGGCGTCGAATAGCGAGTCCGTCCGACGGGTCCGCCGTCATGCAGGTGAAGGAGCGAAATGATGGCCGTGAGCGAAGGAGCTGGCGGACGGGAAGCGCGGCGGCCCATCCTGTCGCTTCGGGGCATCTCGAAGGAGTTCGGCGCAGTTCGGGCCCTGACGGAGGTCGACTTCGACATCTACCCGGGTGAGGTCGTCGCCGTCGTCGGGGACAACGGCGCGGGCAAGTCGACGCTGGTGAAGATTCTGGCTGGGGTCCATCGCCCCGATGCGGGCACCATCGAGTTCGATGGCCGGCCTGTCGACATCGGCAGCCCCTCCGAGTCTCGCGCGCTCGGGATCGCGACGGTGTTCCAGGATCTCGCGCTGTGCGACAACCTCGACGTCGTATCGAACCTCTTCCTCGGCCGCGAGGTGGCACACGGGTTCATGCGCGAGGAGGAGATGGAGAAGCGCGCGTGGCAGCTCCTGCGCGATCTGTCAGCGAAGATCCCGTCAGTCCGCATGGCGGTCGCGGGTCTGTCCGGTGGGCAGCGTCAGACCGTCGCGATCGCGCGGTCGCTCATCGGGGACCCGCGCATCGTCCTGCTCGACGAACCGACCGCGGCCCTCGGCGTCGCGCAGACGGCCGAGGTGCTCAACCTCATCGAACGGCTTCGCGAGCGCGGACACGGCGTGATCCTCATCAGCCACAACATGGCCGACGTCCAGTCGGTGGCCGATCGTGTCGTCGTCCTGCGACTGGGGCGGAACAACGGCGACTTGCGGATACCAGACGTGAGTTATGAGGAGATCATCGCGGCCATCACCGGCGCGACGGACAATGTCGTCACTCGGCGCGCGGCTGCGGCGAAGAGCACGACCGAGACCAGCGAGGCGGCGAGCGCATGACGTCCAAGACAGTGGCCCCCCGCACGGGCGACGATGTTCAGGACGAGCGTCTGATCAGGGGTGTCGGCGTTCGCGGCGCCATCGACGGGTTCGCGCGGCGCGTCCGCGGCGGAGACCTGGGCGCCTTGCCGGTGATGATCGGTCTCGTGCTGATCTGGGCGGTGTTCCAGGCGCTGAACCCGAACTTCCTCTCGGCCAACAACCTGGTGAACCTGACCTTGCAGTGCGCTGCCGTCGGCACGATCGCGCTCGGCGTCGTCGTGGTCCTGCTGGTCGGTCAGATCGACCTTTCGGTGGGATCGGTCAGCGGACTCGCGGCCGCCGTCCTTGGCGTGACGTTCGCGCAGTCCGGCTGGCCCCTCCCCCTCGCCATCGTCGCCGCGCTCGCCGTCGGGCCACTGATCGGACTCTTCTACAGCTTTCTCTTCAACCGATTCGGTGTTCCGAGCTTCGTGATCACACTGGGCGGCCTGCTCGGCATCCTCGGGCTGCAGCTCGCCGTGCTCGGCGCCAACACGTCCATCAACATCCCCTACGGCTCCTGGCTCGTCACCTTCGCGCAGTCGACGTTCCTGCCGCCGTGGCTGGCGTACTGCCTCGCGGCAGTGGCCTCACTGGGTGTCTTCGCCTCAGCATGGACACGTTCGCGCCGCAGGAGGGCCCACGGGCTGTCCACGCGACCGTTGACCCTTGACGTCGTCAAAGCGGCCGCCCTGTTCGTGGCCATGGCGCTGGCGATCGCCTATCTCGCGACGGACCGTGGAGTCGGCGTGATGTTCGTGCTCTTCGTGCTGCTCGTCGTCGTGATGGATCTTCTGCTGCGTCGCACCCGCTGGGGGCGATCCGTCTACGCCGTCGGCGGATCGGTCGAGGCGGCCCGACGGGCCGGCATCCGCGTCGCGCGCGTCTACCTGTCGGCCTTCGTGATCTGCTCGACGCTCGCAGCGCTCGGCGGAATTCTCGCCGCGGGGCGGCTTGCATCGGCAGCCGCGACGAGTGGTGCCGGCGACACGAATCTGAACGCGATCGCGGCGGCCGTGATCGGCGGCACGAGCCTCTTCGGCGGACGCGGCAGTGCGTGGTCGGCCCTCCTCGGCATCCTGGTCATCCAGTCGATATCGTCGGGCCTGACACTGATGAACCTCAACTCGTCGGTGCGCTTCATCGTCACGGGCGCGGTGCTGCTGCTCGCGGTCGTCATCGATTCCCTGTCGCGACGTTCCCGGGAGTCGCACGGCACGGGCTGAGGCTGCCCGGGTGGCGCCGGGTCGTCCCGTCCCGTGCGTTCCGGGGTCACCACGGGGATGCGGCCTCGCCGACCTTCGCGGTGTGGCCGATGGCGATGATCGTCGCGCCGAGCACGGCTGCCCGGTCGCCCAGCACGCCTGCGCGCACGACGGGCACGCCTTGTCCGCGCACGATGAGTCCGGACTCGAGGGCGAATCGGATCGGCCCGAGGAGGAGCTCGCCCGCTCGGGCGAGTTCACCGCCCACGACGACGCTTTCAAGATCGAGCATGGTGCACACGTCTGCGAGCGCTCGACCGATGTCGCGACCCGCATCGGCGATGGTGCGGACGAACATCGCGTCACCCGCGAGCGCCCGCGCGACCACGTCTGTCAGCTTCATGTGGCGTTCGTCGTCGTTGACACCGGAGAGAATGGCCGGCCCGGCGGCGACGGTGTCGAGACAACCGCGCTTGCCGCATCGGCAGAGGAGTCCGTCGTCGCGCACTCGGACGTGGCCCAGCTCCCCCGCGATGCCGGTGTTGCCCCGGTACGGCTGTCCGTTCAGGATGAGGCCTGAGCTGATCCCCTGGCCGATGTCGAGCACGATGCTATGTCGATCCGACATCGCCGCTCCATGACGCCACTCCGCCAGAGCGATGGCATCGGCGGCCCGGTGGACGTAGACGGGACGGGAGAGCCGCCGCTGAAGGACGTCGGCGATGGCGACCCCATCCCAGCCGCTGAGGAGACCGTCCGCGGCGATGAGCCCCGTGTCCGTTCTCACGGGCGCGGCGATCGCCAACCCGATCGCGAGGACGTCGGAGAGCTGGTGGCCTCCCGACTCGAGCATGTCGACGAGCAGGAGGCTGGCTTTGTCGAGTTCGTTGTCTGCTCGGTGCCGGTGCGCGAGCGGCATGTGGTTTTCGGCGAGCACCTCGCGATTGACATCCGACAGCATGACCCGCATATGCCGCTGGGAGATGTGCACGCCGACGACCAGCCCGACGGCATGAGCGAGGGTGATGTGCTGCGCCCGACGGCCGCTCCGTGTGCTGGGCGAGGTCTGCAGCACGCCGCTCGCGGCGAGTTCCTTGACGATGTTCGACACCGTCGCCTGCGCCATTCCTGTCGCTCCGACGAGCTCGGTCTGGGTTAGGCCCCCGTGGGCGCGGACGGCGTCCACCACACGCGCCCTGTTCGCGTCGCGGAGGGACGTTTGAGAGCCAGGAGCGGCACCACGGTCCGACACGTCTTCACGATATCGCGAGGATGCCACCCCGGACGGCGCCCCACCTTGCCTCCTCGACAACACCCCCTCCAGGGGACAGCGGCCGGGAGCCGACCGGCTCGCGTGCGGCCCGTGGTTCCCCGAACCGCGGGCCGCACGGTCGTGTTCCGCCCTTCCCGTCGCAGGGAACAGGCGATAGACTCCATGATATGGATGCGACTTCCGTGGAATGGAATCTCTCCGCACTGCCGGACGGACCCGGTTCGATGGAGGAACTGGCGCGGGACCTGAGCGCGCTCGGCGCGGGCACGCCCGGAGCTATCTCCCGCTGGATGTCGCGACCCGCGGTGCTGCGCCGGGTCGGGCTTGCGCTCGCCGAGGCCGTGCCGGCCACCGCCAGCCGGGTGATCGCGAGCGGCGACGGGGCGATGGTGCTCGGTGCGTCCGTGTCGCTCATCACCGGGCTGCCGTTCGCCGTGGTCGAGGCGGACGCCGTGACCTTCGGCGAGATCCACCATGGCGAAGACGCATCCCTCGTCGCCGTCGACGCAGCTGACCTCACGACGGTGCGCTCCTCGATGGAGCGAGCCGGGATGGGCCGGGTCACCGCCCACAGCGTGTTCGGGTCGACGCCGGAGGCCCTGTTTTCCACCGACACCGAAGGTGCGGTGCAGTGGACGGAGAGATGATGACTGAAATCCGCGATGCGCTCACGATCGTCCGCTCGGGCGACGGCATCGACACGGGCCGCGACCCGCGCGCCGTCGCCCGCCTCGGTGAGGCGCTGGCCGACCGGTTGCGCCCCGAAACGCCGCAGGCCGTCGTCTGCTGGGAAGGCGACGACGAGAGTGTGCTCGCCCACGCGGTCGCCGTGGCCCTCGGGGTGCCGGTCCTGCGCGCGACCGAGGACATGGGGATCCTGATCGTCAGCGGTCCGCGATCGCCGGGCCTGCGGGTCGCCCTCGTCGCGACGCGGTGGGATGGCCGGAACCCCGCCGGGTCGCTGCTCGGATTGCTCCGCAACGAGTCCCTCCGCCCGGTCGCCCTCGCGTCGGTCGTGTCGAGTGCCGTCGACGCCGCCGACGGGGTGCCGGCCATCGCGCTGGACGGCGAATGAGCACGGTGCCGACGCCGACGCCGATGCCGACGACGACCCGCATCGACGCGGACGGGATCGCGCGAAGCATCGCGGCGTTCGCCGCGCTGAGCGAGCCGGGGGCGGGCGTCACCCGGCTCGGGTACTCGGCGCTCGAACGCGAGGCCCATGCGGTGTTCGCCCGGCACATGCGTGAGCTCGGGCTCGAGGTGCGGCAGGATGCCGCGGGCAACACCATCGCCGAAGCATCCGGCCGCCGCCCAGGCCCGGCCATCGGGACCGGCTCGCACCTCGACTCGGTGCCGCAGGGCGGTCGGTACGACGGCATCGCCGGGGTGTGCGCGGCGATGGCCGTGGCCGAAGCGCTGCGCGAGCGACCCGAGCCGACGAACCTCCCGTGGCGGTTCGTGGTCTTCGCAGCCGAGGAGGGCGCGCGATTCGGGCAGGCCTGCAACGGCAGCCGGGCGGCCGCCGGGGCGGTCTCCCAGGCCGATCTGGACCGCCTGGTCGACGCGACCGGGACGTCGATGTCCGCGGCCATGACCGAGGTCGGACTGGCCCCTCGGGAGATCGAGACGGCGGCGTGGCTCGCCGAGGACTGGGCGGCGTTCATCGAACTGCACATCGAGCAGGGGACGGTGCTCGAAGCCTCGTCGACCCGGATCGGTGTCGTGGACGCGATCTCCGGCAGTTCGCGGCTGCAGGTGCACCTCGACGGCGTGGCGTCGCACACCGGCGGGACCCCGATGCACCAGCGACACGACGCGCTGGTCGCGGCGGCCGAGTGCGTGCTCACGTGCGAGCGGGTCGCGAACGACCTCTCCCACCACGGCACTCGGGTCACCGTGGGACGCATGGACGTGCTGCCGGGGTCGATCACCACGATTCCGGGCCGCGTCGCCTTCACGGTCGACGTGCGCGATTTCGACAGCGAGCGACAACGACGGACGGCCCGCATGCTCGACCGCGAGTTCACGGCCGCGGCGGCCCGACGTGGCGTCGGCTACCGCAGCACCGTCATCGGGGACACCTCCCCCGTGGTGCTGCCGATCGGCATCGTCGACACGATCGCCGCGAAGGCGTCCGAGCTCGGGTACTCCTACCGGTTGCTGCCGAGCGGGGCGAGCCATGATGCGCAGCAGATCAGTCGCGTGACGCCGACCGGCATGATCTTCGTGCCCAGCATCCGCGGCCTCTCCCATGTGCCCGAGGAAGCGACCGACCCGGCCGACATCGCGCGCGGGGCCGAGGTCCTGTTCGCGAGCATGCTCGCGATCGACGAGGCGCACACGAGCGGGGGTGCGGGCGAGTGAGCGAGCTGCTGACCGTCGAGAACGTGCGGCTGCTCGGTTCCGGGCAGCCCGTCGACGTCCGTGTCGCAGACGGACGCATCCAGAACATCACCCCCGCTCGCGGCGGCGCGCCGAGCTCACGCGTGCTGCTGCCCGGGCTCGTCGACATGCACACGCACCTCCGTGAGCCCGGTGGCGAGCACGCCGAGACCATCGCGACCGGCACCGCGGCCGCCGCCGCGGGGGGCTACACCGACGTCTTCGCGATGGCCAACACGGTTCCGGTCACCGACACCGTCGAACGCGTGGACGCCATGCGGCGCCTCGCCGAGGGCGCCGCTGCTCGGGTGCACGTCGTCGCCGCCGCGACGCACGGGCTCGAGGGACGCGACGTCGTCGATGTGCGGGCGTTGCGTCGCGCTGGAGTCCGGATGTTCTCCGACGACGGTCACTGCGTCGATGACGACGGCGTCGCGCTGCGGGTGCTCGAGGCGGTGGCTGAGCACGGGGGCGTGTTCGCCCAGCATGCCCAGAGCTCGGCCATCGTCGGGTCCGGTGTGGTGAATCTGCCGGTCGCCGAGGCGATCGGATGCGACGGCTGGCCCGCCGTCGGCGAGGAGGCCATCGTCGCGAGGGACATCGCGATCGCGCGGGCGACCGGCGGCCGGCTGCACGTCTGTCACGTCTCCACGGCGAGGACCGTCGACCTCATCAGATGGGCCAAGGCCGTCGGCGCTCCGGTGACGGCCGAGGTGACGCCCCATCACCTCACCCTGCTCGACACGGATGCCGCGGCGCGGGGCCCGGCACTCAAGGTGAACCCGCCGCTCAGGTCCGAAGCGGACGTGCGCGCGCTGCGCGCGGCGCTGCTCGACGGGACGATCGACGTGGTCGGGACGGACCACGCGCCGCACCCGGCTGCCGCGAAGTCACGGTCCTGGGCGGATGCGGCGTTCGGGATGACGGCGATCGAGACGGCGCTGCCCGTGGTGGCCGAGGTGCTCACGGTCGCGGGCCGCACCGACTGGGCCAGGCTGGTCGACGTCATGTCGGCCCGTCCGGCCGAGCTCACGGGTCTCGTGCCGAACGCCGTCACGACGGGCGCGCCGGCGAACTTCACGGTGGTCGAGGAGACG
>Ga0182737_1000747_pt1 | contig 39700 bp, 34 predicted proteins | sample eDN5th30CBELigOP_FD_128878 | JGI IMG/M metagenome (GOLD analysis project Ga0182737, IMG submission 128878) | Enriched Organic Plus compost microbial communities from Emeryville, California, USA - eDNA 5th pass 30_C BE-Lig OP (version 2) (version 2) ... | reverse complement strand
GTGTCCGCATCGGTCACGGAATCCTGATCGGTCACCGTGTCGGCATCGGTCACGGAATCCTGATCGGTCACCGTGTTCGAGTCGTCCTGCTGATCAGCAGCGGCCAGCGTGTTCGGGCCACACGCGGCGCGAGCCAGCGCGAGATGCACACCCGATCCGAGCACGTTGACCTCCAGGGCCGTCACCTCGACCGATCCGTCAGCGTTGGTGACCTGCTTGTTGACCGTGCCGTTGAGGATCGGGCCGAGAGCATCGCCCAGCGGATCGAGCAGGGCCGGACCCAACTGATCGAGGACCGCGTTGATCACCTGATCCTGGACGCCATCAATCAGGGGATCGAGCGCGCCGAGAATGCCCGTCAGCGTGGTATCGGACAGCAAGGTTGCCCTGACATCGTCCAGGAGAGCGTTCACGATCTCCTGCGGCGCAACCGAGCCGACAAGGTCGGCGTTCGCGGTCAGATCGTTCACCGGCAGAACCGCGTCAACGATCTCGTTGCCGCCCAGTGATGCCTTCAAATGGGTATCGCCCGTGATGGTGGACTCCATGGTCGGAGTGCCATCGGCAGTCGCCGTGCAGCGAGCCTCAACGGCAGGCAGCTCCAGAGTGACATCAACAACCCCGCTCAGTGCGCCCGTGACATTGCTGATCACGAGCGACTGAACCTGGCCCAAGAGTGCGTCAAGGCTGGGGAGGCCCAACGTGGTGAGCACGGTGTTCAACAAGCCTCCCAGAGCACGGAGAGGGCCGTCCAACACGGTACCGGTGTCGATGGTGGAGAGGTCGGTACCCAGCGTCGAAATATCGACCGACTTCAGGCTCAGCGCATCCGCCACCGCCGCAGACGCCTCAGCCTGCGACGTGCCGGCCCGGCCGGACAGCCCCGTTGATGCGGTCTGGTTGAAGGTGCCGGCGATGTTGGCGACCGACAGACCCGTGTCACAAGTGCCGGTGCCGTCGGTCGGCGTGCCGTCAGGCGACGAGGCGGTGCACTGCTTCGAGTCGACGATAGCTCCCAGGCCTGTGGCCGTAATGGCGCTCGAGTTGCTCTGCGCGACGTCGCCCGGTGCGCCGTTGGCGGAGAACTGCACCGCGGCGGTCACGAGCAGCGTGGCCACGCCGACGGCGAGGCTGTTCCTACCCAACTTCTTCATCAAGAAACTCCCGATCCAGGTTCGCGTGTGGGGGCGTGCGCGCTCCCAGCCTTTGCGTACATGCGCGTGCAAACCTATGAGCAGGAGTGCCGCATGCGACATCTTAACCATGTCTCAGCCGATTCTTGCTATTCGGGGGCCATGTTTCGCCCTCCGAATCACCCTGCTGGGACGTGCCTGAGCCGACGTTTCGGGATCCTGGACCGCACGAAACGTCCGATCGAACGCCACGTGGTGTCGCTCACCAACATCATGTCGACCGCGATCATCGCCAGCGAGAAGTACATGATGCCCATGAAGACGCCGATGCCCAGGTGCATGCCGGTGACCGCGAGCAGCGCCAACGCCCGGGTCGGGCGGTACATCATCGCGACCGGGAACAGCAACTGCACCACGATCGCCGACCAGGTCGCGGCGTAGATGATCCACGACGCCGTCGACAGCGGATGGATCAGGTCGTTCCACGGCGAATAGGCCTGCGTCTGCAACGGGTAGTAGGTGGCGGTGCCGTCGCGCCACAACGGCCCCTGGACCTTCCAGAACGCCGAACCGACATAGACCATGACGACCTGGTGGACGATCAGCACGATCGCCGCGTTGTGCAAGGTCGTCGTGAACCACGACGGCATCAGCGGCCGCACCTCGCCGGTGCGGGCGGCCCGCCGGGCGTCGAAGGAGAAGTGCCGGCCCGAGTCGGTGAAGCACATGTAGAGCAGCACCATCCGCAGCACGGCGTCGCCGCCGGAGCCCACGAACGGGTTGGTCACGTACAACGACATCCAGGTGATGAGGGTCAGGATCGTCGAGGCGCGCGAGTACACCCCCAGCATCATGAGGAAGCCGAAGACCATGGTCAGCAGGTAGGCCAGGTCGAACCAATGCCCCGACATCCGGTCGAACGAGCCGAAGATCGCGGGCCAGGGCTTGGCGTCCTGGACCGGTGAGGTCCACCGCGCGCCGTCGCCCCACGTGTAATGCCGGTCGGGCCAATTCAAGGCGAGCTGACTCCAGACGACGAAGCCGAGCGTCGCCCGCGTGACGCCGACGCCGTACAGGGAGTGCTTCTCCCCCGTGACCCAGCGCTCGACGGCACGCCACGCGTCGACGGCCAGGCTCTTCATCGGTGCCTCGCGTCGAACTCGGCGACGACCTTGCGCTCGGCCTCGCTGCCCTCGACCGGGACGCGCCACCCCGAGTTCGTCTCGTTCGTCACGCGTAGAGCTTCGCGCTGATCTTCGGGAAGATGCCGCTTGCTGTACGGCACCACCGGCGTCTGGTGGATCGAGTACCGCACCGACACGATCTGCAGGTCAGGGAAGCGGTGACGCAGGACATCGGTGGCAAGCCGAGCCGTGGCTCGTTCGTACCGCAGCGCCGAGACCGCCCGCACGATCGAACCCTCCTGCCCGAGACGATCGGCCAGGTCGTCCCAGTCGGTCGGCTCACCGGCCGATCCCTGCAGCAGGATGTCGCGTTGCTCCGCGGTCAAGCCGCGCCGAGATCCGCTCAACGCCTCGATCAGTTTGCTCGTGACATAGCCGCCCCGGTTGCCGACGATCCGGTGATGCACGAGATCGAGTTCGACCGCGGTCCAGTCCACCCATTCGGTCTGCCGGACCTGGCCGTCGGAGTCGCGATAGGTCGCCTGGAACAGCATGGCCCGGTCCGCAGCCACCGGGTTCGGTGCGAATAGTCGCCAGTTCTGCGTGAAATAGGGCCGCAGGTATCCGGTCATCGGCTCCGCCGCCGACGAGTACCGGTTCGGCGGCAGCGCCGCAGCCGTGACCGCCACGAGGTGCCAGCCGGCGACGAGAACGACCAGCAGCACGAAGGTCCCTCGCAGGCTCGGTCGGCGCACGAACCGAGCATAGGAGGTCGGGCCGCGGCGGTCACCCAGAACACCACCACGACGATCTGGGCCAGACTGTGCGCAAGGCCCACTGCTCGTCGCCCGACCGCTCCCGACAAGGAGACGACCTCATGCCGTTCACCACCCCGGCCCTGCCCGATGTCGATCCCAGCGAGTTCAACCGCCGGCCGACGTTCGAACGCATCCGCGTGCTCAGCCGATTCTGGTCCGAGAACGGCTTCGGCAGTCCCACGATGCTGCACGTCATCTACATCGCCAAACTGGTCGTGCTCTCGACCATCGGCGGGCTCCTCATCATCACGGCCACGTCGGATGTCGGCTCGATCGTCGACGTCGGCCGGTGGTGGGACGAGCCGATCGTCTGGCAGAAACTGGTCCTCTGGGTCACGTTCCTCGAAGTCTTCGGCATCGGCGGCGCCTGGGGGCCACTGACCGGACACTTCAAGCCGTTCTACGGCGGCGCCCGCTACTTCGCCCGCCCCGGCCTCATCCGCATGGCCCCGTGGCCGGGCAAGGTCCCGTTCACGGCCGGCGACACACGTACCGTTTTCGATGCCGCCCTGTACGTCGCCTTCCTCATCAGTCTGATCGTCGCGATCGTGATGCCCGGCGTGCACGAGCGAGGCATCCCGGCCGAGTACACGGGCGGACTGGTGCGGTCGGAGCTGATGATCGCGCCGATCGTGCTCCTGATCGTCCTCGGCCTGCGCGACAAGGTCGTGTTCCTGTGTGCTCGGGGCGAGCAGTACCTGCCGGCGCTGGTGATCTTCGCCGTCCTGGACTTCGAAGACCTGATCATCGCCGGCAAGCTGCTGATCGTCATCGTGTGGTGCTGCGCGGCGATCTCCAAGTTCGGCGTTCACTTCACCCACGTGGTGCCGCCGATGGTCTCCAACGCGCCGTTCACCCCCAAGGCGCTGCGCCGCCTGCACTACCGCAACGCGCCCGATGACCTCCTGCCGTCGAGGTTCGCGTCGTTCATGGCTCACGTGCTGGGCACGACGGCCGAACTGGTCGTGCCGCTCGTGCTGCTGTTCAGCACCAACCGCACCCTCACACTGATCGGCGTCGCCTGCATGGTCGCGTTCCACCTGTTCATCACGTCGACGTTCCCGCTGGCCGTGCCGTTGGAGTGGAACATCCTGTTCGGCTACATCGCGATCATCCTGTTCGCAGGCTTCCAGGCCGGCGACGGCCACTTCGGTGTTTTCGACCTCTCCGAACCGTGGCTGCTGCCGGTGCTCGTCGTGGCGTTCGCGTTCTTCCCAGTCCTGGGGAATCTGCGGCCCGACCTGGTGTCGTTCCTGCCCTCGATGCGCCAGTACGCCGGCAACTGGGCGTCGTCGGTGTGGTCGTTCGCGCCCGGAGCCGAGCAGCGCCTGAACGACCTGAACCTGCCGGCCCGCACGCACATCGAACAGCTCGAGGCGCTCGACTACGACCCGGAGGTCGCCGAACTCATGCTGGACCTGTTCGTCGCGTGGCGCTCCATGCACAGCCAGGGCCGCGGCCTGCTGTCGGTGCTCTCGAGTCACCTCGGCGACGACTTCGACCGCTACACGGTCCGCGAGGGCGAGATCGGGGCCAACCTGATTCTGGGCTGGAACTTCGGCGACGGGCACATCCACGACCTGCGCTTCCTCGAAGCGGTTCAGCGTCGCCTGGGTTACGCGCCGGGCGAGTTCGTCGTCGCCTGGGTCGAATCGCAGCCGATCCACCGGCGTCGACAGGAGTACTTCGTCTGGGACGCGGCGCTCGGGGTCGTGCAGCGCGGCACGTGGCGCACCGACGACCTGGTGTCGGAACAGCCGTGGTTGCCGAACGGACCGATTCCGTTCCAGATCACCTGGCAGCCCGAGGCGCGCGTGTGAGCCGAGCCGTCGTCGTCGGCAGCGGACCCAACGGGCTCGCCGCTGCAGCCCTCCTGGCCACGGAGGGTGTCCAGGTCACGGTGCTGGAGGCCGCCGCCGAGATCGGTGGTGGAACCCGCAGCGGCGAGGCGATCGTGCCCGGTCTCGTACACGACCACTGTTCGGCGATCCACCCGATGGCGGTCGGATCGGCCTTGTTCCAGCGGCTCGACCTGGCATCGCACGGCCTCGAATGGCGGCTGCCCGAGATCGACTGTGCCCACCCGCTCGACGACGGTACGGCGGCCGCGCTGTACCGGTCCGTCGACGAGACCGCGGCGGGCCTCGGAGCCGACGGCTCGCGATGGCGTCGACTCTTCGCCGGTCCGAGCGCGTCCTACGACGCGCTCGCGGACGATGTGCTGGGACCCTTGCTGCGGTTCCCCTCGCATCCGTTGACACTCGCCCGCTTCGGCCTGCCCACCACGCTGCCCGCCACCTGGCTGGCTCGGTGGTTCCGCGACGAGCCGGCGCGAGCCCTGTTCGGCGGTGTCGCCGCGCACGCGTTCCGCCCGCTCGGCGGACCACTGACCTCGGCGATCGGGCTCGGCATCCTGACGGCCGGTCATCGACACGGCTGGGGTGTCGCGGCCGGAGGGTCAGAGGCGATCTCCCAAGCGCTCGCCTCCGTCATCGCCCAGCACGGCGGCGTCATCGAGACCGGCGTGCGCGTCACGGACGCCGCTCAGCTTCCCACCGCCGAGGTCACGATCTACGACCTCTCCCCCACGGCCGTCGCCCAGATCCTGGGCGATCGGCTGCCGCGCCGGGTGCGCCGCGGCTACCGGAGATTCCGCTACGGCCCCGGTGCGTTCAAGGTCGACTTCGCGGTCGAGGGCGGCGTGCCGTGGACCGCCACGGCAGCCCGACGTGCCGGCACCGTGCACCTGGGCGGGTCGTTCGCCGAGATCGTCCGCAACGAACGGCTGGTCGGTCGTGGTGCCATGCCCGAGCGGCCGTTCGTCCTGGTGGGTCAGCAGTATCTCGCCGATCCGCAGCGTTCGGTCGGCGACGTGCACCCCGTCTACTCGTACGCGCACGTGCCGCACGGCTACACCGGCGACGCGACCGAGGCGATCATCGGGCAGTTCGAGCGCTTCGCGCCGGGCTTTCGCGACCGCGTCGTCGGATTCCGCGTTCAGTCGACGTCCGACTTCGCCGCCGGCAATCCGAACTTCGTGGGCGGCGACATCCTGACCGGCGCCAAGACGATCCCCCAGCTGGTCTTCGGCCCCCGCACCACGCTCCAGCCGTACGACACCGGCCTGCCCGGTCACTTCATCTGCTCCGCGGCGACTCCCCCAGGGCCCGGCGCCCACGGGATGTGCGGCGCCCACGCAGCCGCGCGGGCGCTGCGTCACCTGAAGAACTCCTGATCACCTCGCCCTATCGTGGGGGCATCGATCCGAGGAGGGAACACGCATGACGACGATCGACCGCGACGCGGCCAAGATCTTCCAGAGGCGGATGCTGCAGCTGCTCGACGACGCCTCGTTGGGCCTGCTGCTCGGTATCGGCGACGAACTGGGTCTGCTCGAGGCGTTGGCCCGCACGAGCCCCACCGATCCCGCGGCGCTGGCGGTCGAGGCGAACGTGAACGAGCGGTACCTGCGGGAGTGGCTCGACGGCATCGTCGCCGGTGACGTCGCCGAATACGATCCCGACACCGGTCGCTACTCGTTGGCCCCAGAACGCGCCGCGTGCCTCACGCCGGACGACGGCCCCGTGAACCTGGCCCGCAACCTCAAGCTGCTGACGATGCTCGCCGGCGTCGAACCCGAACTCAGCGACCGGTTCCGGCACGGCGGCGGCCTGGGCTATGAGCATTACGCCGGCTTCCATCAGATGATGGCCGAGGGCGCGGCGGCCACCCACGATGCGGGCCTGCTCGACGTCGTCGTCCCGGCCGTGCCAGGCCTGCACGACCGTCTGACGGCCGGCGCGAGCCTGGCCGATATCGGCTGCGGGTCCGGCCACGCCGTCAACCTGCTGGCCCGCGCCTACCCGGACAGCCGTTTCGTCGGCTACGACTTCGGCGACGAGGCGATCGAGGCCGCCCGGGCCGAAGCCGCCGAATGGGGTCTGACCAACGCCACGTTCGAGGTGCGCGATGTCGCCGCACTCGACGAGAGCGCGGCATTCGATGTCGTCACGGCGTTCGACGCGATCCACGACCAGGCGTTCCCCGACCGCGTGCTCGCGGGTATCTCAGCAGCCTTGAAGCCGGGCGGCCTGTTCCTGATGGTCGACATCTTGGCCGAGACCGGTGTCGAGCACAATCTGACCCTGCCGTGGGCGACCTATCTCTACACGCTGAGCCTGATGCACTGCATGACGGTGTCGCTGGCCCAGGGCGGGGCGGGGCTCGGCACGGTGTGGGGCCGCCAGAAGGCGGTGCAGATGCTCGGCGAAGCCGGCCTGTCCGACATCGACGTCCTGGACATCCGATCCGATCCGTTCAACTACTTCTACGTGGCCCACAAGCCGGACGGGGTCGAACGCTCGAGCTGACGACTACCGGCGCAGGCTCCGCCGCAGGTGTGACGGCGCAGCCCCGAACCATCGCCGGCAGGCTCGGGTCAGCGCGCTCTGCTCGCTCAGGCCCAGGACGCCCGCCAGCTGGGCGAGCGGCATGTCGGTGTCGCGGAGGTACCGCTCGGCCTCATCGCGCCTGACGTCATCGACCAGCGCAGCGAACGAGGTGCCCTGAGCCGCCAGGTGCCGCTGCAGCGTGCGGCGATTCTGAGCGAGCTGGTCGGCCACCAGGTCCAGCTCGAGCGACCCGGTGGGCAGCATGCGCCGGATGAGGCGCGCGACGGCATCACTGGTCGAGCCCGCGGTCGGAATCGCGATCGTACTCAAGTAGTCGCGTACCACGGCGTGTACGGCGCCGTCGGCGGCGATCGGCCGACTCAGCAGCGCCGCGGCGAACCGGAATCCGTAGGTCGGGGCCGAGAACTCGACCGGACTGCCGAAATACGCGACGTAGTCGGACCGATCGGACAGCGCCTGGTGTCGCAACTGCACCGATGTAGGGAGGAAGTCCTCCCCCGCGAGCAGCTTGAACACTCGGCAGCTGACACCGAGGGCCAGTTCAGCTGCTTGCCGGTGTGCGGGCGGATGCGGATCGACGATGCGCCATTCGAACGTGGCCGAGGCAGCCCCCGACCCTGGCTTCACGGCCACGGCCAGCGCAGGGCTGTACACGGTCATGTACTGCTCGATCGACCGAAGGGCCGCGCCCACGGTGGGCGCGGTTCGCGCCGCGACCCCCAATGGCCCCAGGATCTCCAGTCCCTGGCGTGACCCCAGCTGCCGCCCGAAGCTACCCGTGTCGGTCACCCGCGCAGCCATCTCGAGCAAGGCCACCACGCTGCGGTAGCTGACGAAGCTGTCGTGATCGCCCACGGTGTCGGCATGCAGCCCGGCCATCTCGAGCAGCGCATGCGGTTCCTCGCCGAGTTCCTCGACGAGTTCGACGAATCCGAGGAGCGATGTGCCCCGGATCAACGACATGTCGTCCAGAGTCAAGAATCTGTCGCGTGAAGTCAAGACCCTGCACCCGTCGGCGCGAAAGAGTCTGATGCACCGCACGCTCGGCCCCGACACGGAGGACTCCATGAACCGCTACGACATCACGCAGACCAACGCAGCCGTCGAACGCCTGCTCGAGACCACCGACAACCCGCGCCACCGGTGGCTGCTGCAGGCCTACAACCGCCATCGGTACCTGGAGATGGCAGGGCGGTGGACGGAGATCTTCGCGCCCGAGATGACCGTGGCGCATCCGATCTACCACTTCAACGTCTTCGGCATCAACACGGTGCTCGACGGCGCCGAAGCCGTCCAGGCGGTCTACGCGGAGTGGTCTCGCACCGCACAATGCATCTTCTACACCGACGACGAGAAGCTCGCCGTCGGCGACAACATGATCGTGTCGACCGCGACGATCTACCAGCAGACTCCCGGTGCCGTCCTCGCCGAGGCAGGAGCCCCCGTCGACCCGACGGCCCACTACCTAGTCGCGAACGTCGAGCACATGATCTGGCCGTACGACGACGAAGGCCGCCTGATCGGCGAGGACGTCTGGGAGATCGACGAGTCCAAGCGCCAGGTCATCGCCCTCGACCCCAGCGAGGTGCTGACGGTCGAGCAGTCGGCCGAGCTGCTGGATCCGCTCATCAAGCCGCTTCCCGCACGCACGTTCTGAGCCGCCTACCCAGACCCCTGGAAACGACCAAGGGCCCCGTCTCGATGACGGGGCCCTTGGTGTCTCGGTGGAGCATAGGAGATTCGAACTCCTGACCTCTTCCATGCCATGGAAGCGCGCTACCAACTGCGCCAATGCCCCGGGGACCTGATTACTTTAGCGGAGACGCTCGGCGACTCCCAAACCGGGACCCGTCACTCGTCGGCGTCGTCCGGCTCGTCGTCGGACAACACCGGCAACGGCAGGGTTCCGGAGTTCCATTCGGTCAGGCGCCACTGCATCCAGTCCTCGTGACGAGTCTGTTCCAGCACCGACCACGAGCAGTTGTTGAGCCCGCCGAACGTATGCCAGAACTCCAGCGGCAGACCCAGGAACGCGCAGGCTCCGGCACGCAGCACACCGCCGTGCGCCACGATGACCGTGACACGATCCTCGCGTTCGTCGAGCTTCTCGTGCAGGCCCTCGGCGAAGCGCTCGCCGGCCATCTGATGTGTCTCGCTGCCCGGGATCTGGGTCTCGTCGCCGTTGACCCAGGCCTCCATCTCTGCCGGGTACTGCTGCCACGCCTGCTTCCAGGTCAGGCCTTCACGCACACCGAAGCTCATCTCGCGGAACCGCTGATCGGTCTCGACCTCGACGCCGGTGATGGCCCCGAGCGTCTCCGCCGTCTCGAGGGCTCGGGAGAGGTCCGAACTGATGATGCGGCTGGGCCGCAGCAGCGCCAACTGCTCACCCGCATCGCGGGCCTGCTGACGACCGACGTCGTCGAGCGGGATGTCGCTGCTGCCCTGAACTCGGCCCGCGACGTTCCACGCCGTGCGACCGTGGCGCCACAGCACCACCTGACGTGTGCCGACCGTCATGACAGCTCGATGAGCGGGCAGTCGCTCCAGAGCCGCTCCAGCGCGTAATACGACCGCATCTCGGCATGCTGGATGTGCACCACGATCTCGGCGAAGTCCAACAGGATCCACTGGCCCTCGCGCTCACCCTCGCGGCGCACGGGCTTGGCGCCCATCTCGATCAGGCGCTCCTCGATGGCGTCCTGGATCGCGCGGACCTGCGGCGGATTGCTGCCGGTGCACAGCAGGAACACGTCGGTGATCGCCAGTTGCCCCGACACGTCGAAGGCCAGCACATCCTGAGCCAACTTGTCCCGAGCCGCCTCCGCCGCGGCGCGGGTCAGCTCCACAGCTCGATCGGTGGCACTCATGCGGTTGCTCCATACAGACGATGCTTGGCGATGTACTGAACGACTCCGTCGGGCACCAGGTACCAGACCGGTTCGCCGCGCTTGACCCGATTCCGGCAGTCGGTCGAAGAGATCGTCAGCGCCGGGATCTCCAGGATCTGCACCCGCTCGGGTGGCAGCCCGTCGAGCGAATGCTCATCGAGGTCATGTCCGGGACGGGTGCAACCGACGAAGTGCGCGAGATCGAAGAGCTCGTCGTGATCCCGCCAGGTCAGCAGCGCGGCCAGGGCGTCGGCACCCGTGATGAAGAACAGATCCGCATCGGGGTGCTGATCACGCAGATCGCGCAGTGTGTCGATCGTGTACGTGGGGCCGTCGCGGTCGATGTCGACCCGGCTGACCGAGAACTGCGGATTCGAGGCGGTCGCGATGACCGTCATCAGATAGCGATGCTCGGCCGGCGACACCTGACGATCGGACTTCTGCCAGGGCTGGCCGGTGGGCACGAAGACGACCTCGTCGAGGTCGAACCACGCCCGCACCTCGCTGGCCGCGACCAGGTGCCCGTGGTGGATCGGGTCGAACGTGCCGCCCATGACGCCGATGCGACGTCGAGAGGTCTGCACGTCGGATGCCTGCGACGGACTCAGCTGTGCTCGCGACCCTGGCCGAACAGCAGCAACGCCACCATCAGGATCAGCAGGGCGCCGAGCGCGATAGCGCCCACGGCCCACGGCTCGATACCGATGTCGCGCAGGTGGTGCTCTCCCTCCTCGGCGGTGACGAGCAGAGAGTTCAGAGCGGCGAGATCGAGCATGGCAGCAATCTATCAGCGCACATGTCCGTCGCCCGTCACGACGTAGGTGGTCGTGGTCATCTCGGGCAGGCCCATGGGTCCTCGTGCGTGGAGCTTCTGGGTCGAGATGCCGATCTCGGCACCGAACCCGAACTCGCCGCCGTCGGTGAACCGGGTCGAGGCGTTGACCATCACAGCCGCGGAATCGACACCGAGCGTGAAGCGGCGCGCGGCCGCGATCGATGCGGTCACGATGGCCTCGGTGTGGCCGGACGAGAACCGGCGGATGTGGGCGACGGCATCGTCGAGCGTATCGACGACCTTCGCCGAGATGTCGAGGTCGAGGTACTCGACGGCGTAGTCGTCATCGGTAGCGGCCTCGACCGCCGGGTCGGCAGCGCGGAACGTCTCGTCGCCGTGGATCGTCACACCGGCCTCGCGCAGCGCGGACACCACGCGCGGCACGAACACATCCGCGACATCACGATGCACCAGCAGCGACTCGGCGGCGTTGCACACGCTGGTGCGGTGGGTCTTGGCGTTGATCACGATGTCGAGCGCCATGTCGAGGTCGGCGTCGGCGTCGACGAACACGTGACAGTTGCCCGTGCCGGTCTCGATCACAGGTACCGTCGACTCCTCGACGACCGTGCGAATCAGGCCCGCTCCCCCGCGCGGGATCACCAGATCGACCAGCCCGCGGGCGCGCATCAGTTCCTTGGCCGTGGAGCGGTCGTCCGCCGGCACCCCCTGGACGACGTCGGCGGGCAGTCCGACTCGTTCTACCGCACCACGCATCACGTCGACGATGACTTGATTGCTGTTCGAGGCCGACGAGGAACCGCGCAACAGCACCGCGCTGCCGGCCTTGAGGCAGATCGCGGCGGCGTCGGCGGTGACATTGGGGCGACCCTCGTAGATCATCCCGATGACACCCATCGGGACCCGGATCTGCTCCATGCGCAGGCCGTTGGGCAAGGTCGTACCGCGCACCACCTCGCCGATCGGGTCGGGAAGGCCCGCGATGTCGCGTACCCCTCGAGCGAATGCCGCGACGCGATCGGCGTCGAGCGCGAGCCGGTCGATCACGTGCTCCGGGGTGCCGTCGGCGCGAGCCGCAGCGACGTCCTGGGCGTTCGCGTCGAGGATCCGGTCGGTCGCCGCCACCAGGTCGTCGGCCATCGCGTTCAAGGCCGCATCCTTGGTGGCACGTGTCGCCAGCGCCAGGTCGGCCGCGGCCACCCGCGCCTGGCGAGCCAGGTCATGCACGATGCTCATGCCCTCATTGTCCCATCCCCGAACACGTGCAAGGTGACCACGGGTCGCGCTCACGAGTCACAGAGTCGCTCTCGCGAGCCGGTGAGACGAAAAACCGTCCGCAAGCCGCCTGCTTGCGAGTGCGACTGTGTGACTTGGTGAGCGCCGCGACGTGAGCCAAGCTCGGGGCGGGGCGAAAGAACCCGGCAACCACGCACCCCAACCAGCGTGAGAATCCCCAGCGACGCAGCCCACGAACCGGGCCCATCGAGCCCGCCAGCTCACCAGCGCCTACACGCCGCTCGTCCCTCGCGGCTGGCGACCGAGAGTGGTCGCCAGGTCCGAGGCGGTGCGCCAGCGACGAAGGGGCGGGTAGGCGACCAAACCTGCCCCGACTCACGCAACAACCGACTCCTCACCACCAACACGTGACTCGCCGGCGCCAACGAGTGACTCCTCAGCGATAGCTGAGGCGGGGGTCAGAGGACCGTGAGGTCGTCGCGATGCACCAGCTCGCGCTCGTACTCGTGGCCGAGGTCGGCGGCGAGGTCGTGTGTGCTGCGGCCCAGCATCTGCGGGAGTTCGCCTGCGTCGTAGGCGACGAGTCCGCGCGCCACGATCGTGCCGTCGGGGCCGATCAGGTCGACCGGGTCGCCGGCCGTGAAGTCACCGTCGATCGCGGTGACGCCCGCGGGCAGCAGCGATGCCTTGCGTTGGGTCAGCGCGCGTACCGCACCCGCGTCGAGGTGCAGGCGCCCTTTCGTCTCGCTGGCGTGCTCAAGCCACAGCAGCCGCGTGGGACGCCGCCGGCCGGTGGGATGGAACAGGGTGCCGACCTGCTCGCCGCGCAGCGCCGGATCGACCTGGGCGGCCGACGTCAGCACGACCGGGATGCCGGCGCCCGTCGCGATCCGCGCCGCGTCGATCTTGGTGACCATGCCACCGGTGCCTACTTTCGAGCCCACGCGGCTGACGTCGACATCGGACAGGTCGTCCTCGCCACGGACATCGGTGATCAGGGCGGTGCCGGGTTCGTCGGGGTGACCGTCGTACAGTCCGTCGACATCGGAGAGCAGCACGAGCCGGTCGGCGTGCACCAGGTGCGCGACCAGCGCCGCGAGCCGGTCGTTGTCGCCGAACCGGATCTCGCTGGTGGCCACCGTGTCGTTCTCGTTGACGACCGGCACGACGCCGAGTTCGTGCAGCTTGGCGAAGGTCTGATAGGCGTTGCGATAGTGGCTGCGACGAGTCACGTCGTCGACCGTCAGCAGGACCTGACCGACCGTCAACCCGTGTGTGGCGAACCGCTCGGCATAGTGCGCCACCAGCGCACCTTGCCCCACGCTGGCGGCCGCCTGCTGGGTCGGCAGGTCACGCGGTCGGCTGCGTAGGCCGAGTGGCCCCAATCCGGCGGCGATCGCACCCGAGCTGACCAGGACGACGTCGTCGTCGCGCTCTCGCGCACCAGCGATGGCGTCGACGACTGCATCGACGCGGTGAGGATCGAGATGACCGTCCGATGTGGTCAGCGACGACGAGCCGACCTTGACCACCAGTCTCACGGTCGGTCGCCGTCTTCAGGTGCGTCCGAATCGTCGAACTCCCAATACGTCTCGTCGCCGGACTCACGGTGTTCGCGCTGTTCGGCCTCGAACGCCCGCTTCGCGGCCAGTTCCTCACGCCGCCGCACATTGGTGCGTCTGGTGGACTGGTCGATGCGCAGGTCCTCGCCACGCCGTCCGAGGACCTCGGCTCCGGCCTGGATCCGGGGATCGAAGTCGAACACGACCGCGTTGGCGAGATCCTCGTGCGGGCCGATACCGATCAGCACGTCGTCGCCGGGCTCGGCGCCCAGCGCCAGCAGCTTGTCCTCGACACCCAACCGGTTCAAGCGGTCGGCCAGGAAGCCGACGGCCTCGTCGTTGGTGAAGTCGGTCTGCTGGACCCAGCGGCGCGGCTTCTCACCGCGCACGACCCAGCGCCCGTCGACCTCGGTCACGGTGAACTCCTCGCCGACGCCCGCCTCGGCGGTCGGCCGGAGCACGATCCGGGTGGCCTCGACCTTGGGCGCAGCCGCACGGGCGGCGGTCACGATCTGCGCCATCGCGAACGACAGTTCACGCAGACCCGCGTGGCTGGCGGCCGAGACCGCGAACACGCGATAGCCGCGGCCCACCAAGTCGTCGCGCACCATGTCGGCGATATCGGAGCCGTCGGGCACGTCGACCTTGTTGAGCGCGACCAGACGAGGACGCTCGTGCAGGTCGGAACCCGTCGCCTCGGCATACGCCCTCAGCTCGCGCTCGATGACATCGAGATCGGTCAGCGGGTCACGGCCGGGTTCGACCGTGGCGCTGTCGATGACATGCACCAGCGCCGCGCACCGCTCGACGTGCCGCAGGAAGTCGTGCCCCAGACCACGGCCCTCGCTCGCGCCCTCGATCAGGCCGGGAACGTCAGCGACCGTGAACGTGGTGGAACCGGCTGTCACGACGCCGAGATTCGGCACGAGTGTGGTGAACGGGTAGTCGGCGATCTTCGGGCGTGCGCGCGACAGTGCGGCGATCAGGCTCGACTTGCCCGCGCTCGGGAAGCCGATCAGGCCGACATCGGCCACGACCTTCAGCTCGAGCGTGATGGTCAGCTCTTCACCGGGCTCGCCCTTCAGTGCGAAGCCGGGCGCCTTGCGTTTGCTCGACGCCAGCGCGGCGTTGCCCAAGCCGCCACGCCCGCCGGCAGCGATGACGACCTCGGTGCCCGCACCCGTCAGATCGGCCAGCACCTCGCCACCCACGCGCACCACCGTGCCGTCGGGCACCGGCAGCAGCAGGTCCGCACCGTTGGCGCCGCTGCGGTTACTGCCCGCTCCGGGCGCACCGTTGGTGGCCTTGCGGTGCGGCTCGTGGTGATAGTCGATCAACGTCGTGACATCGGGGTCGACGCGAAGGATCACATCGCCACCATGGCCACCGTTGCCGCCGTCGGGGCCGCCGAGCGGCTTGAACTTCTCACGATGCACCGACGCGATGCCGTGGCCGCCGGAACCGGCCGCGACATGCAGGGTCACGGTGTCGACGAACGTCGGCACAGCCATGTCGCTGCTCCTGTCGTGGCGTTGGTAGTGGAAAGAAGAAGGGGCGGCCCGCGTCAGCGGACCACCCCAACTTCTGAAAGAGTCGTTCGCCCGATTACTCCGCCGGAGTGGCCGGGACGATGCTGACGACCTTGCGGCCGCGCTTCCTACCGAACTCGACCGCACCGGCCGAGAGCGCGAACAGCGTGTCGTCGCCGCCACGGCCCACGTTGGTGCCGGGGTGGAAGTGCGTACCGCGCTGACGGACGATGATCTCGCCGGCGCTGACGACCTGTCCGCCGAAGCGCTTCACGCCGAGTCGCTGAGCGTTGGAATCGCGGCCGTTCTTGGTGGACGCCGCGCCCTTCTTGTGTGCCATGTGTCAGATCCCCTTCACTTGATCCCGGTGATCTTGACCTGGGTGTACTGCTGGCGATGACCCTGGCGCTTCTTGTAACCGGTCTTGTTCTTGTACTTCTGGATGACGATCTTCGGGCCCTTGGTGGCGCCGAGCACCTCGGCGGTCACCTTGACCTTGGCCAACTTGTCGGCGTCGGAGGTCACGGCGTCACCGTCGACCAGCAGCACGGCCGGCAGCGAGACGGACTCGCCGACCTCGGCCTTCTGGTCGATCTCGATGACGTCGCCCACGGCAACCTTCTGCTGGCCACCGCCACTGCGCACGACTGCGTACACCACGGTCATTCCTTTGATCGTTACGAAAACTTGATGCTGGGGAAGAAAGAGAAAGTCTCAGCAGCGTGCACATACGGCACGCCGACGGTCCAGTCTACGAAGTCGCACCCGGCTCGGTCAAAACGGGGGCCTCGCCCTCGGCCGGCGTGCCCGGATCAGACGGCGACGCCGCCTGTTTCTTGGCGCGCCCGCCCTGGCTCTTCCCCTGCGACTGACCACTCTTGGTCTGATCGGCCTTGTCCGCTGCGGCGCCATCACCTGATGAGGCCGAGCCGTCCTGCTGGTCTGACTTGTTGCCCTGGCCACCGGACTTGTTGCCACCGCGGTTGCCGCCGCGGTTGCGGCCACCCCCACGTCCACCACGCCGCGGACCCTCGTCGCGCTTGGGCTCGATCGGGTGGTCCGCGATCGTGACGCCACGGCCCTGGCAGTGCTCGCATTCGGTGCTGAACGCCTCGAGCAGGCCGGTGCCGATGCGCTTGCGGGTCATCTGCACCAGGCCAAGCGACGTGACCTCGGCGACCTGGTGGCGGGTCCGGTCGCGCCCCAGGCATTCCACCAGACGTCGCAGGACCAGCTCGCGGTTGCTCTCGAGCACCATGTCGATGAAGTCGACGACGATGATGCCGCCGATGTCGCGCAACCGCAGCTGACGGACGACCTCCTCGGCGGCCTCGAGGTTGTTCTTGGTGACGGTCTCCTCGAGGTTGCCGCCCGAACCGGTGTACTTGCCGGTGTTGACGTCGACGACCGTCATGGCCTCGGTGCGATCGATGATCAGCGAGCCCCCCGACGGCAGATGCACCTTGCGGTCGAGGGCCTTGTGGATCTGCTCGTCGATACGGAAGCCGGCGAAGGAATCCTGCGGGGCGTCTTGTGGGGCCTCCCACCGCGAGACGCGGTCGGCCAGATCGGGCGCAACGTGATCGATGTAGCCCTTGACCATGTCCCAGGCGTCGTCGCCCTCGACGACCAAGGACGCGAAGTCCTCGTTGAACAGGTCGCGAATGACCTTGATCATCAGATCGGGCTCCGAATACAGCAATTCGGGCGACTTGCCGGCCGCGACCTTGCCCTCGATGTCCTTCCAGCGAGCGGTCAGGGCCGTGACGTCACGCGTCAGCTGATCCTCGGTGGCGCCCTCAGCCGCCGTCCGGACGATGAAGCCCGCCTCGTCGGGGAGCACCTCCTTGAGAAGCCCCTTCAGCCGGGCACGCTCGTTCTCGGGCAGCTTGCGCGAGATGCCGCTGGTGTGGCCGCTGGGTACGAGCACGAGGAACCGGCCCGGCAGGCTGACCTGGCTGGTGAGCCGGGCGCCCTTCTGACCGATCGGATCCTTCGTGACCTGCACCAGGATCGACTGGCCCGGGCTGAGGACCTCCTCGATCTTGCGCGGCTTGCCGTTCTCGAGGGTGGTCCAGTCGACCTCGCCGGCGTAGAGGACGGCGTTACGGCCCGCCCCGATGTCGACGAACGCGGCCTCCATACTGGGGAGGACGTTCTGGACCTTGCCCAGATAGACATTGCCGATCAGCGAAGTCTGCGACTCGCGGGCGACGTAATGCTCAACGAGAACGCCGTCCTCGAGGACGGCGATCTGGGTGTAGTCGCCTTCACCGTCGACGCTGCGCTGTCGCACGACCATCTCGCGCTTGACCGACTCGCGACGCGCCAGGAACTCGGCCTCGGAGACGATCGGGGCACGCCGGCGGCCGGCTTCGCGGCCCTCGCGACGGCGCTGCTTCTTGGCCTCGAGGCGGGTCGAGCCGGTGACACCGGTGATCTCGTCCTCCGCGGTACGTCCCTGCCGGACCTTGACCACCGTGTTCTCGGGGTCGTCGGGTGATCCGTCGGTCTGCTCTCCGGCGCGAGCACGCCTGCGGCGCCGACGGGTGTTGCCACCGCCCTCACCGTCGCCGGAGTCATCATCGGAGTCGTTGTCGTCGTCGGACGAAGCGTCGGTGTCGCCCTCGCCCTCGGGCTTGCGCCGACGTCGGCCGCCCCGGCTGCGGCGGCGGCGCTTCGGCGTGCCGTCCTCGTTCTCGTCATCGTCGTCGGCATCGTCGTCGGCCTGCGACTGCTTGGCTGCCGCCTTGTTCCGTGGTGGCTCGTCGTCGTCGCGGTCGGGCTTCGGCAGCGCCGGAGCCAGGCCAGCGGGCGGCGCCTGGAACGCGACAGCCACGGGCGGCCCTGCCGGGCGACCGGCCGCGCGCCGCCGTGTCGTGGTGACCTGCGGGGCGGATGTGGTGTCGTCGCCCTTCGCGTCGGCAGCGCCGTCGGCTTCGTTCGGGGTGTTGTCGTTCGTGGTGTGGTCGAGCATCAGCTCTCCTTCACCGGTCCGCGACCGCGGTCGCAATGGATCGGTACGTCTACGGCCCACTCCGCGAGAAGCGGACCTCAAGTCTGGTGCGGTGCAGACGTCGGGCGGTGTGTCACATCGGCGGTTCGGCCACCCCTGCCGCGGTCGACACCCTCGCTGTGACGGGTTGCGTCACGTTCTGGATGCGTCGCGGTCGGGGGCGATCGGTCGCCCACCAGGCCGGAATCGGTCCGGCCGGACGTCGTCGTTCTTCAGCCAGTATCGCATACGCCACACGCCACGGAGGTATCTGGCAGACTCGCCCCGACAGCGCGGCGGTCGGCATCGTCGCATCAGTCGATCGCGAAGGGGGCCCATGACGACCCGCCCGCTGCCCCGTCAGTGCCCGGTGTGCTCTGGCACCGTACGCAAGAAATTCCGCAACGGACCCCACGCTCGGCCTGACGCGAAGTGCCCGCAGTGCGGCAGCCTGGAGCGGCATCGCTTCCTCGCCCTGCTGCTTCGATGGGCAGCGCCCGATCTGGTCCAGGCCGGCGCCATCCTCGACGTCGCACCGAGCAACGCGATGACGCCGTTGCTCGAGGCGCTCGATGCGCGCCACGTGATCCGGGCCGATCTTGATCCGGCGGCCGACGGACGGCAGATCGACCTCCAAGCGAGTCTGACCGGACTTCCTTTGGCGGACGACAGCGTCGATGTCCTCCTCTGCTATCACGTCCTGGAGCACATTCCCGACGATCGCGCGGCTATCGGTGAGATCGCACGGGTGCTCTCGGCCAGGGGCATCGCGTACCTGCAGGTCCCCTGGCGGCCAGGCGTCCCGACCGATGAGGATCCGACCGCTGACGTCGAGACCCGGCTCGCCCGGTTCGGGCAGGCCAATCACGTGCGCTGGTACGGCGACGACTTCGAGGACCGTCTCGTCGCCGGCGGGCTCGACGTGTGCCGCGTCCTGCCGTCCGACCTGCTCAGCGAGGATCAATGCCTTCTCTACGGCATCAAGTCCGATGAGGCGATGTGGCTGGCGCGATCCGCTCGCGGCGGGGCGCCGGGGCGCATGCGCGATCTGTCGGCCCTGGCAGCACCCGGGCTGGTCGACCCGCGGGTCGCAGAGCTCGAGCAGCGCCTCGAGAAGATGCGCGCGAGCCGCGATGCTGCGGTGGCACGCCACGAGGCATTGCTGGCGCGCTGGCCTCTGCGGCTCGTGGTGCGCCTGCGCCGAGCCCTACGTCACAGGATCAGCGCCCGCCGCTGATCGTGCTACCGCTGACGAAGGCGCCAGAGCTCGATCGCGTCGTCGACCAGGACACGGGCCCGCGCATCGAAGGAATGCTCGGCCACGACGTGCGCGGCGAGCTCGAGACGCTGCGTGGCCGGCGGATACAGCGATTCGCGCTGCCTGACGATCCGCACCAGGTCCGACGCATCGGTGAACTCCCGCACCAGGGCACCCAGAACATCGGTCACTCCCGCGATCGGGTCGGTCAGGATCCGGGCACCGCAGGCGGCGGCGTCGAACAGGCGGTTGGACAGGAAGCCGTCGCGACGCATGTCATCCCAGTGATCATTCAGTGTGATACCCGCTGAGGCATAGAGGCCACCGAGTTCGTGATTGGCGACGTACGCCGCGGCTGCCGTTCCCTCGGGGAGGATGTCGTCCCAGCCGTTGCCGTACAACGTCAGATCGACGCCGCCCTCGATCGCGCCACGAACAGCCGAGCGATACACGCCGCGCGAGTTGCCGACGAACAGCACCGGCGGTCCCGAGTCGGGCTCGGCCAGCCCGGGCCGGAACAGAGTCGCGTCGGTGCATTGCAGAAGCGGGACGATCTCGATGCCCCACGCGCGGGTGCGCTCTTGCGACCAGGACGTACTCGCGGCGTACACGCGGTCGAAGCCGGACACCTCCTCGGCGGACACCAGATCGGGATGACTGATGATCCACTCCAGATTGACCACACCGACTCGCGGCCGGGGCTCGTCGAGACCGCGGAGCACCAGCAGTACGTCGTCGAGATCTCGGCTCTCACGATGCCGCACGGTGCGACGATCCACGGCCACGTGCTGGCCGTCGCGCCGCAACGCCTCGGCGAGCGAGCGCCCGAAATGCGTATCGCCCCACTGGTCGCCCTTCAGCCCGCCCGGTGACGCGAGGTCGATGGTCCACCGCAGCCGCGGGCGCGCCTCGTCGACCTGCAGGCTCGACCTGGAGGCGAGGACCAGGCGGGGCGTGGTCACCACCTCGTCGTCCGGCTTCGGCATGGCGGCGGCGCGTTTCGGCCGGCTCAGCGGCACGTTCTGCACCCCGACCACGTCGAGCCCGGCCCGCCGGACGACGTCACGGGTCAACATCTGCCGCGGCGGGCTGAACGGCCAGCGACGCGCGAACGCGCTCGCGCCCGCCGCGAACGCCTCGCCGAACAACGACCGCGCGTCGTGGTGGAGCACGACCAGATCCGGGCACAGCAGAGTTGTGGACCCCGACCGCAGGGCGAGATCGGCGCACGCCCACACCATCGGCAGGGTCGCCTCGAGACCGCCCGCCTCGCGGAAGGTCGTCGTGGACATCGCGACCACGTCACCGAGCGGGGCCGGGATCTCATGGCGGCCCACCGCCTCGGCGTCGGCGAGTGCGTGACCTCGGAGCAGCGGTGCGGGCACCGCGCTCTGGAAGAACCCGGCGCCGGCCGTGAGCACGAGGTCGGAGCGGACCGCTGTCACGGGGACGGCGAGGGCACCTCCGGGCACATCGGCCGCCTCCCCCAGGCCGATGACGGTCGAACGACTCGCCCGCGAGGCCGCGCTCGCGAAGACCAGCCTGGTCCCCGTCGCCGCGAATCCACCAGCCGTGGCGGCCGCAGAGGCGGTCTCGGATGCGTCGACCAGCACGACGGTCCATCCGAGCCGATCGGCCGTCAGATCGGCCACGACCCGGTCGGAGACCCCGAGCCCTCGGCCCACGACGATCACCTCCAGATCGTGATCGTCGCCGGCGTCGAGGGCCTCGAGCCACTCGAGCAGACCCACCGACTCGCCGGCCGCGATCACGAGGACGAGACTGGTTCGGCCGTCGACCGGGGCGGCGCCCATGGTCGGTGATCCCACGAGTGGGCGGCCCGATATCGCCGACGCAGTGGCGGCCCGCCGGAACTCCCCCCACGTGAGCCGGGGCAACCCCGGCCGGAACGGCAGCACCGACGCATCGGTGGCGGAACCGAGCCAATCGACCAACGAACCCGATCGAGCTTCGCCCGATGGTGACGCACCGAACGCATCGGCGTCGAGCAGCGGATGAGGACAGGGACGCCGCGACGGTTCGGACAGATACGCGATCAGCGGATTCCGGGTCGTCTTCTCACCGGCCGCCCTGCCGCGAGCCGGCGGCCGCGCTTCGGCGAACAACGGATGGGGTGAGATGTCGTGCGGGGCGCCGAGGTAGACGTCGACCGCCTGCCGACGCGTCAGCGGCCGACCGACCTGCGCCGATATCCATGCTTCGTCCAGCAACGGCGTGCGGAGCAGAGTGCGCCGGTCACGCCCCAGGACCGCGCGGACCCGCCGGACCGTTGCACGGCCTCGACTCACGCGTCCCCCCCTTCAGTCGCTCGCAGCGTACCCGACCGAGGAGACGCCGGCGCCTGGTCGTCCGGCCGCACCAGGCGAGCCGTTGGGCGCGGCTAACATGTCCGGAGTGCAGACGGGTTCGGATCGATGACAGCGGACTCACAGCTTCTCGATGACCTGCGCAGCGGCACGTGGCGGCGCGCCGTGAGGGCGCTGACGGACGATGGGGCCGATGTCGCCCACGTGCTGGTGGCGGCCATCGCGTCCGGCGACCTCCCCCAGGATCCGGCGGGTGCCCGGGTCCGGCGCGAGGCGGAACGAGCGGCCCGATTCGCCGCATCGGCGACACCCGTGCCAGAACCCCATCCCGACGATCGACCGGCCGTCTCCGTCGTGGTCACCGCGCACGAGGTCGAGGAGTGGATCGACGAGACGCTCGAGAGCCTCCACCTGCAGACCGACCCGGCCCTCGAGTTCATCGTGGTGGACGATCACTCCACCGACGCCACCGCATCGATCGTCGAACGCTGGGCGGCCCGCGATCCGCGGTTCCGGGTCGTCACACCGCTGCTCCGCGGTGGCGCCAACGCGCGCAATCTGGGCGCTGACCTGGCTGCCGGCACGTTCCTGGCCTTCGTCGACGGAGACGACATCGTGGCTCCCGACGCCTACCGGCACCTGCTGTCGGGCGTCGCCTCGGAACGCACCGACCTCGTCTACGGGAACTTCGTCCGCTTCGACCCCGCCGGACGCGAGACGCGATCGACGACGGCGATCCCGTCGTTCTCCGACGACCTTCGCGATGTCGCCTTCGACGAGCACGGCGATCTGCTGGCGAACCGCGCCTGCTGGAACAAGCTGTACCGCCTGGAGACCTGGAGGCGCCACGATGTGGTCTTCGCCGAGGCGTCGCGGGCCAACGACATCGCGGCGGGGACCGCGATGTGCCTGGCGGCCGACCGGGTCTCGGTCGTGACGCGCGACGTGTATCGCTATCGGACCCGCCCCGGCGGAACGTCCATGACGGCGCGGGCCGGGTCGCTCCACTCGATCGTCAGCTATCTGGACCAGGAACGATGGTGCCGCGACACCATGGTGCGCGCCGGCCGACCTGACATCATCGCGGCCCACGCGGACGTCGCCCTGCACAAGAGCGCCTGGAGCGAAGTCCGCCGCTATCTCGGCACGACCGACGAGCGTGGCGTCGACCCCGAAGTGGCCAGCGCACTCGGCCGGCTCCTGGCCGCGTTCGATCCCGAAGTGCACCACCTGCCCGTCGCCGTACGCCTGGTGTTCGGCGCCGTCGTCGACTCGTGGCCCACGGCGGGCGCCCTAGTGGGCCTGACCAGGCGAGGCAAGGCCGCCGAGATCACGTCTCGCCTGACGGGCTGGGCCGAGGTACTCGACGGGATGCCTGAGCCTCAGCACGACTGGCAGCCCGCTGCGGACGAGATCGTCGACACGTTCGTCGCCGCCCAGGTCGCACGCCTTCACGACGTGCCCCCGCACCCCGATGTGACCGCCGCCCTGCAACGGATCGCCGCAGCCGCGAGTGGATTCGCGGCTCGCCCGAGCGTCGCCGACGCCGATGCGCGAACCGGAGGCGTGGTCTCGGCGGCACTGGACGGAGATCTGCGACGCTGGGCGCGAATCGTCCGTCGACGCAGGGCGCGGACTCGGGTCGCGAAGGTCGTCAGGCGGCTCCGACCCTCGGTCGAGGAGCGATGAACGCGGCCCGACAGGATCAGTCCGTGCGCCCCCACCCCTGGCTCCTGCCGACCATCGCCATCGTCCTGCTCGCACTCAACCTGCGAGCCGCGGTGGGCAGCCTTGGCGTTCTGCTGGACCCGGTCAGCGACGACCTGGGCCTGAATCCGGCGGTCGCCGGCGCGCTGACGACCCTGCCGGTGCTGTGCTTCGCCGGTTTCGGCGCCTTCTCACCGCAGCTCGTGCGCTGGGCCGGTCTGAACCGTACGGCTTTCGGACTGCTGGTGGTGGCCGCAGCCGGACTGGCCGTGCGAGCCGTCGTCAGTTCAGGCGTGGCCTTCGTGGCTCTCACCGTGGTGGCCCTGGCGGCTGCGGCCGTCGGCAACGTGATTCTGCCGGCCCTCGCCAAGCAACACCTGCCCGAACACGTTTCGGTCATCAGCGCGATCTCCGGCGCGGCTCTCATGGGCGGTGCCGCCCTGAGCTCTGGTCTGACGGTGCCGATCGCACACGCCGTCACCGACGGATCCGGCGACAGCTGGCGCGCGGGCCTGGGCGCCTGGGCCATCCTGGCGCTCGCCGCCGCGCTGCCGTGGATCCCGATGCTGCGACACGACGTGCACGTCTCGGTGAGCACTCCTCACACTCGCATCGGGATGAGGCAGGTCGCCCACTCCCCGATGGCCTGGGCGCTTGCCGCCTCGTTCGGCGTCCAGTCCTCCCAGGCCTATGCCCAGTTCGGTTGGTTTCCCTCGATACTCGACGACGCCGGCCTGTCCCCCTCCTCGGCCGGCGCGATGCTCGGCATCTTGAGTGCGGTCGGCATCCCGGTCTCGCTCAGCCTGCCGACCCTGATCCGTCGGGCCGGCGACCGACCCGTCCTCCCCTGGATGTTCGCCCTCGCCACCATCGGCGGCTGGCTCGGCGTGCTGTTGTCGCCGACCGCCGCGCCGATCCTCTGGTCGGCACTCCTCGGTTTCGGCGGCGGCATGTTCCCGTGGTGCCTGACGATGATCGGCCGCCGCAGCGCCACGGTCGACGGCACGGCAGCGCTCTCCGGATTCGTCCAGGGCATCGGATACTCGATCGCTGCTATCGGCCCGTTCGGTGTGGGACTGCTGCATGGCGCGACCGGAGGCTTCGACGCCGCGATCTACGCGTTGATCGGTGGCGGCGTCCTGATGGGCATCGTCGGGACACTGGTCGTGCGGGGCGGCACGCTGGAGAGCGAGCTGGCCGGACCGTAGGCTGGCGCCGTGAGACGCCGATCCCGCCGTGACCAGCCGTTCAGCGTCGCGTACACGGCACGCAGCGACGACGACGGGCCCGATCAGGTGCTGACGCTCACCAACAACACCGACGTGAGCGTCATCCCGAAGATCGCCTTCACGGCTTTCAACATGTACGGCATCGAGTTGCCGCACGTCACGACCCAGGGCGTCAACGGCTCGCACCGTGGCACGCCGCTCCTGCCGGCTCATGGCTCACTCGTCGATCTGCTGCGATTCGACGGACCCGGCGCGGCCGACGTCCGCCACGTCGGTGTGCAGCTCGAGGCCGTCGAGGAGGTCGATCACCCGGCGCTCGAGGGACCGGTCCGCGTCGTGATGATCGACCTCGACAAGCGCGCCGTCGCCGACCCCGAGGACTTCTGGGGCATCGGCATCGCCAACTCCAATCCGTTCGGCGTCACGGTGCGCATCTCGCTGGTGTCACTGGAGGATCAGGTACGCGACCAACCGCGCCAGCCCCTCGACGTCGTCACCCTGCAGGAGGACGTCGATGTCGCCTCGAACTCCAACGAGGTGATCTGGCTCCCCGAGGACGTCCGCGGGCACTACGACCTGGTGACCCACCACCTGCGCCCCCAGATCCTGGTCTGACCCGTGCGGCTGTTTCCCAACTTAAGTTGGGATCAAGCCACGATCGTGGGGGAATTACCCCATCCCGGTGGCGGTTTCCCAACTTAAGTTGGGAAACCGCAGGGCCGTCAGAGCGACGGGAACCAGAGCGCGATCTCGCGGGCCGCGGACTCCTCGGAGTCTGAGGCATGTACGAGGTTCTCGCGATTCGACAGCGAGAGGTCGCCGCGGATCGTGCCGGGCGCAGCGGCGCGGCCATCAGTGGCACCGTTGAGCAGACGCACGACCGCGATGGCCTCGTCGCCTTCGAGCACCAGCGCCACCAAGGGACCGGACGTCGCGAACTCCCGCAACGGCGGGTACCACGGCTGCTCGACATGCTCGGCATAGTGGGCATCGGCCTGGGCGGCGTCGATCCAACGGTGCTCCATCGCGACGATCGTCAGCCCCTTGTCCTCGAACCGGGACAGGACGGCTCCGACGAGTCCCCGACGGACGGCATCAGGCTTGATCAGGACCAGGGTGCGCTGCGTCATGATTCCCAACCTATCGGCACCTTGCGCGCGGCTCTTACGGTGTCCTGGTGACGCATTCCCCCTGGTGGCGCGATGCCGTGATCTATCAGATCTACCCGCGGTCGTGGGCTGACTCCGATGGCGACGGCGTCGGAGATCTGCCGGGAATCACATCGCACCTGGACCATCTGACCGACCTCGGGGTCGACGCGATCTGGCTGTCCCCGTTCTACCCCTCGCCTCAGCTCGATGCCGGATACGACGTGGCCGACTACCGCGGCGTCGATCCGCTGTTCGGCACGCTCGACGACTTCGACCGGCTCGTCGATCGCGCCCACGCACTCGGCCTGCGCGTCATCGTCGACGTCGTCCCGAATCACACGTCGGCCGAGCACCCCTGGTTCCAGGACGCCCTCCTCGCCGAAGCCGGGTCACGCGAGCGCGCCCGCTATCTGTTCCGCGACGGGCGAGACGACGGTGAGACGCCGCCGAACAACTGGCCCAGCAGGTTCGGCGGGCCTGCCTGGACGCGCGTCGCGGATGGCCAGTGGTACCTGCACCTGTTCGACGTCTCGCAGCCCGACCTGGACTGGACGAACCCCGAGGTACAGGCCGAGTTCGAGTCGATCCTGCGGTTCTGGCTCGACCGCGGGGTCGACGGCTTCCGGGTCGACGTCGCACATGGCCTGGTCAAGGAGGCCGGCCTGCCTGACGCGACCGACGAGACGCTCCCGATGTGGGACCAGCCTGGCGTGCACGAGATCTACCGTGGCTGGCGGCGCCTGATCGACGCCTACGAGGGCGAACGGATCTTGTGCGCTGAAGCGTGGGTCGAGTCAGGTGAGGCGCTGGCTCGCTACGTGCGTGTCGACGAGATGCACCATTCGTTCAACTTCAGGTTCCTGACGACCCCGTGGCGCGCCGATCTGCTCCGCGCCACGATCGACGACTCGCTCCGGCAGGCTGCGGCCGTGGGGGCACCCCAGACCTGGGTGTTGTCCAATCACGACGTGGTCCGCCATGCGACTCGTCTCGGCCGAACCGACGCCACCGACGTCGTCGACACCACCGGGATCGGCCCCGGCGATCCGCAGCCCGATCCCGTACTCGGCCTCCGTCGGGCGCGCGCGGCCACGGCGTTGATGCTGGCCCTGCCGGGCTCGGCCTATCTGTACCAGGGCGAGGAACTGGGTCTTCCCGAGGCGACGATGCTCCCCGACGAGCTCCGGCAGGACCCGACGTGGAGACGATCGGGGCATACCGACCGAGGCCGTGACGGCTGTCGCATCCCCGTCCCCTGGTCGACGGAGGGGCCGTCCTTGGGCTTCGGTTCCGGAAGGCCATGGCTCCCCCAGCCGCCCGAGTACGCCGATCTCGCGCCCGACCGCCAGCGTGGTGCGGCAGACTCGACGCTGGAGCTCTATCGCCGATTGCTCGCCCAACGACGGGCTCACCGTCTCGGCACCGCCACCCTCCGATGGGTGGAACAGCCCGACGACGTCATCGCGTTCGATCTCGTCGAGCGTGACATCACGGTCGTCGCGAATCTGGGATCCGCCCCCATCGACCTGCCTCACGATCGAGAGGTCCTGATCGCTTCGACACCGATCGGCGCGCGCGGACTTCCGCCCGACACGACGGTCTGGTTGTCGCCTCGCGCACGACCAGCAGTTGCGTCCTCCCATGGTCGCGTCTAGGTTGAACGTGACTCACTTCACAGCGGGGCTCTGGGGAGGCAGGCATGACGAATCCGACGGTGACACGGATCGTCAGGGCTGCGGGATCGGCGGTTCTGGCTGCCGGACTTCTCAGCGCCTGTGGCGGTGAGAGCGGCAAGGCGACGCTGAACTGGTACATCAACCCGGACGGTCAGGCCACGCTGAACGAACTGGCCAAGTCGTGCAGCACCGACGACTACCAGATCAAGATCCAGCTGCTTCCCGCCAGCGCCACCGATCAGCGCACCCAGCTGGCCCGGCGTCTCGCCGCCAAGGACAGTTCGACCGACCTGATGAGTCTCGACCCGGTCTTCGTGCCGGAGTTCGCGAACGCCGAGTGGTTGCTGCCCTTCGAGGGTGATCTCGCGTCGCAGGTGCTCGACGACGACGTGCTGAAAGGCGCCGCCGAGACGGTGCAGTGGGACGACAAGGTCGTCGCGGCGCCGCAATGGGCCAACACCCAGGTGCTCTGGTATCGCAAATCGCTCGCCGAAGCCGCGGGGCTCGACATGACTCAACCCGTCACGTGGGATCAGGTCATCGATGCCGCGGCCGATCACGACGGCACCGTCGGGGTGCAAGCCAACAAGTACGAGGCATACGTCGTGTGGATCAATGCGCTGATCCAGGGAGCCGGCGGCGACATCATCGACCCGTCGACGGCCGAGGCCGGCCGCGACGCCAAGGTCGACATCGACTCCGACGCCGGCCGCAAGGCGGCCGCGGTGATCGCCAAGCTTGCCCACTCCCCGGCCCGGCAGTCCGATTTCACCACCTCCAACGAGGGCACCAGCCTGCCCAGGATGTTCCCTGAGAACGGTGCCGGCGAGTTCATGGTCAACTGGACGTTCGTCTACCAGAACTACAAGGGCCTGATCGGCAAGCCGGGCGGCCCGGCCGACGATCAGGCCTTCGACGACCTGGGCTGGGCCCGCTACCCGCAGACCGTCGCGGGCGAGGATTCCAAGCCGCCGATCGGCGGCATCGACATCGGCGTCGGCGCCTACAGCAAGCATCCGGAGTTCGCCCAGGAGGCGGCCGTCTGCGTGACGTCGGCGGACGCGCAGGCCGCACTCGCGGTCAACGAGGGACTGATGCCGTCGCGGCAGTCGGTCTACGACTCGGCCAAGCTGAAGGAGGCCTATCCGGCCGATCTGCTCCAGCTGTTCAGCCAGAGCATCGATTCGGGCGGCCCCCGGCCCAAGAGCGCGTTCTACAGCCAGCTCTCCAGCGCGATCCAGTCTCGCTGGCACTCGCCCGCCTCGGTCAACGAGAACACACCCAGGAAGTCGGCCGAATTCCTCGAGTCGGTGTTGAAGGGAGAGGCGTTGCTATGAGCGAGCGTCAGCTGGGGGTCCCCCCACGCGCTTTGCGCGTAGGGGGCGCGAACAATCCAGCGATTCTCACGATGACGCCGACCTATCCTGCACGTCCCTTGAGGGAGGTGTCATCGTGAGTCATGCAGCCGCCATCGCACCGCGGGACTCCGATCGGGCACGGGCCGAGAGTTCGCTGGGCCGCCGACTGGTCACGCCGGCCATCGTGTTGATGCTGCTGGTCACGGCGTTCCCGATGCTGCGGGCGCTCTACCTGTCGCTGTTCGACTATTCGCTCACGGCACCCGACGACAAGGAATTCGTCGGGCTGACGAACTACTGGACCGCACTGAGCGACTCGCTGTTCTGGCGCGACACCGCCAACACGGTCGGCATCATGATCGTCACGGTCGCGTTCGAGCTGGTCATCGGTTTCGCGTTCGCGATGGTGATGCACCGCATCATCTTCGCCCGCGGCGCGATCCGCACCTCGATCCTGATCCCCTACGGCATCATCACAGTGGTGTCGGGCTTCGCCTGGCAGTTCGCGTTCTCCAACACGCGTGGTTTCGTCAACGGCTGGCTGCCGTTCGTCAGCGACGACTTCGACTGGTTCTCCCAGTACCCGTCGTCGATGATCGCGATCATGGCCTCGGAGATCTGGAAGACCACGCCGTTCATGTCCTTGCTCCTGCTGGCCGGCCTGGCCCAGGTGTCCGACGACATGATCGAGGCCGCCAAGGTCGACGGCGCCTCCTGGTGGCAGCGGCTGTGGCGCGTGATCCTGCCGAACATGCGGTCCGCGATCATGGTGGCCGTCCTGTTCCGGGCCCTCGACGCCTACCGCATCTTCGACAACATCTTCGTCATGACGGCCGGCGCGAACAACACCGAGTCCATCTCGTTCCTGACCTACAAGCAGGTGATCGAGCAGTTCCAGCTCGGCATCGGCTCGGCGCTGTCGGTGCTGCTGTTCCTGTCGGTCCTCGTGGTGGCATTCGTGATCGTCAAGCTCTTCAGAGTCAACCTCGCCGACGCGCGGCAGGAGGCCTGACATGACGCAATCAGTCTGGTCCAAGATCGGCACCGTCGTCGGGGCCGCCCTGATCCTGATCTGGTGCCTGCTGCCGGTCGCCTGGATCATTTCGCTATCGTTCAAGAGCCAGGAGGCCGTCATCAATGGCAGCCCCGGCTTCCTCCCGAAGTCGGGCGGGGGCGCCGGGTTCAGCAACTACAAGGACGTACTGACCGACGGCGACTTCCTGCTGGCGATCCGCAACTCCATCGTCGTGTCCCTCGGCGCGACTCTGCTGTCGGTCGTCATCGCGACACTCGCGGCCTACGCGATCGCCCGGCTGGAGTTCCGGGGCAAGAGGTTCGTGCTCACGACGGCCCTGGTGATCGCGATGTTCCCGGTCGTGTCCCTGGTCGGTCCGCTGTTCGACATGTGGCGCACCGTGGGGCTCTACGACACCTGGTGGGGCCTGATGATCCCCTACATCTCGTTCACGCTGCCGCTGGCGATCTGGACGCTGTCGGCGTTCTTCCGCGAGATCCCCTGGGAGATGGAGCAGGCGGCGCAGGTCGACGGCGCGACGTCGTGGCAGGCGTTCCGCAAGGTCATCGTGCCTCTCGCCGCCCCGGGCGTGTTCACCGCCGCGATCCTGACGTTCTTCTTCGCGTGGAACGACTTCGTGTTCGGGATCTCGCTGACCTCGACCGAGAACGCCCGGCCCATCCCGGCCGCCTTGTCCTTCTTCGTCGGACAGGATCCGTTCAACCGGCCCGCGTCGCTGCTGTCCGCGGCCGCCGTCGTCGCCACCGTCCCCGTCGTCGTCCTGGTTCTGTTCTTCCAGCGCAAGATCGTCGCCGGCCTCACCGCCGGCGCAGTGAAGGGTTGATGCACATGGCATCCATCGAGATGAAGAACATCGTCAAGAAGTACGGTGACGGCTTTCCCGCCGTCAACGATGTCAGCATCGATGTCGCCGACGGCGAGTTCATGATCCTGGTCGGCCCGTCGGGCTGCGGCAAGTCGACGCTCCTGCGGATGATCGTGGGGCTCGAGGACATCACGTCCGGTGACCTGGTCATCGGCGGCAAACGGGTCAACGATCTCGCCCCGCGCGATCGCAATCTGTCGATGGTGTTCCAGAACTACGCGCTCTACCCCCACCTGACGGTGTACGAGAACATCGCCTTCCCGCTGCGTCTGGCGAAGCGGCCTGAGAAGGAAGTCGACGAGAAGGTGCGCGAGGCGAGCAAGACGCTCGATCTCGACGAGCACCTGCAACGCAAGCCCGCCAATCTGTCCGGTGGTCAACGGCAGCGCGTCGCGATGGGCCGAGCGATCGTCCGCGATGCGCAGGCGTTCTTGTTCGACGAACCGCTGTCGAACCTCGATGCCAAGCTGCGTGGTCAGATGCGCACCGAGATCGCCCGTCTGCAGAAGAAGCTGGGCATCACGACCGTCTATGTCACGCACGACCAGACCGAGGCGATGACGCTGGGTGACCGGGTCGCGGTCATGAAGCGGGGTGTCCTGCAGCAGTTGGCGTCGCCGCGCGAGCTCTACGAACAGCCCGTCAACCTCTTCGTCGCGGGCTTCATCGGATCGCCGCCGATGAACTTCCTGCCCGCCACCGTCGAGGGCGGCCAGGTCACCCTGCCGTTCGGTACGTTCCCGCTGCCTGCGGCGAAGGCCGAGAAGGCGGCCGGCAAGGGGCTGCTGATGGCCGGCATCCGGCCCGAGCACTTCGAGGACGCGACCGTGCTGGACTCTGCGGCGATCGACCAGGCTCGCACGTTCACCGCACGGATCGACGTCCGGGAGTGGCTCGGCGACCAGCAGTACGCCTACATTCCCTACGACGCCGAGGCCCAGGTTCAAGACCAGCTCAAGGAGCTGGCCCGCGAAGCGGACAGCGACTCGCTGCGCACCCAGCTCGTGGTGTCGCTCGATGCTCAGAGCAAGGGCCAGGAGGGCGACGAGGCGACCCTGTTCATCGACACCGACAAGATGCACCTGTTCGATCCGTCGACCGGCGAGAACCTCACGCTCAACGCCTGACGCCCACCCGGATCGTCAACGCTTGCGTTTCCTGGCCTTCCGGACCTGTTCGACGATCTCGGCATTCCATTCGTGCTCGCGGATCAGGCGGTACCGCTCACACGCAACGCGCAGGTAGGCCTCGGCCGGTCGCTCCTTGGGTCCACGCACCCCGGCCTCCTCGATCAGCTCGACGACCGGCTTGAACTCCTCGGCATACCAGCGGCGGGCCATCGTCGCCTGGTCCATGTAGACGCCCTCGGCGAACATCCGCCGCGCCGCCCACGCCTCCGCGTTCTCGGCGATCTCGCCGTACAACTCGGGTGTGTCCACCGCCACCGCGGCCCGCGCTTCGCCCGTGAACGGCACCCGCTCCAACATCAGCCGCCGCCAGAACTTCAACTCCAGGTCCGAGCGCGCATCGATCCCGACGGGGGTCAACAGCGTGTCGATCTCGGTGATCCTGGCCTCGATCAAATCGACGCCCAGGCTGCGTGCCACCGAGACGCGATGATGTCCGTCGCGCACGAAGTGGTAATCGCCGATGCGATAGACGTCGATCGGCGGAATGACCTCACCCGTGCGGTTCGCCCGGGCAAGTCGTTCCCACCGTTCCCGGCTGCGGCCAGATGTCGGCCGGAACCGGCGATCGAAATCGCGGGCCTTGTCGACGGAGCCGACGATCGAATCGAGCCGGATCACCTTGGTGCCGACATAATGCTCGCCGCGACGCCCCAGAGCATCGACGACGTCGTCGAAGGACATCGACTGGACGACATCGTCGGTGTCGTTGCGTACTCGAGCCGCCAGCGCCGCGAGAACCTGACGCCGGCGAGCCTTCAGGAAATCGCTCTCGGCGTCGACACGGGCTGATCCGGAGCTGCCGACCATGTCAGTTCGTTCCTTCCTCGGGATCGACATCAACGATGCTCCACGGGATGACGTTGCGGATCGTGGTGGCACCGAGGCGGCGGTCCGGCTTCTGCATGCCGTACGGATGGATGTGCCCGTGCAGGTGCCACCGCGGGCGAAGAGCCTCGATCAGGTCGTGCAGCGCGGCGATACCGATGTGGGCCGGGTCTTCCGGTTCGTCACCGAGGCCGAACGGCGGGGCGTGCGTCAACAGCAGGGCGACCGGTTCTGACTGCGCCGCCAGCATCTGCCCGGCGCGATCGGCGTACTCCTCCTGCGTGTACTGATGGGTGCCGCCGTTGTAGTGGACGCAACCGCCGAGACCAGCGATCCGTAGGCCCCCGACGGAACCGACGCGGCCGTCGAGGTCGATCATGCCGCGCGGCGCTGCCCCGGGCGGCTCGTGGTTGCCGGGCACGAAGGCCGCCGGCACCCCGAAGTCGTCGACCAGGCGCTCCAGATAGTCCCAGGGCAGGTCGCCGGCCGACACGATGATGTCGGGCCGCAGATCGCGCACCCTCGCGGAGTGGACCGACTCGGACGTCTCGTCCGCCACGGCCAGCACCCGGACCATGGGTCGAGCCTAATCCGGCGGCGGCGACCCGTCACCCTCAGCGGCCCAGCGGGTCCGGTCGTCCTCGATGCGACGGCCGAGCAGATAGGCCGTGAACCACAGCAGGGCGAACAGGCCGCCGACCGCGAACATCGACGGCTCGAAGAAGCCGAGCGCGATCGTGGCGAACTGCAGCAGGTGGCCGAGCCAATAGGCCCAGCGCATCCGCAGCAGGCCCGCGACGACGACGCAGAGCCCGGCGATGCCGAGGCCGCACATCAGGGCCGTCGAACGGCCCACGTCGGCGACGTGGATCAGGACCGGGGTCGACAACCCCACCACGATGGCCTGCAGCAGCAGCATCGCGGCGCACATGCGGCGCAGTGTGGCATCGTATGGGGTTGCATCGTGCGGGGTCGCCTCGCTCATCAGCGACCTCCCCCGAACAGGATGCGCGCCTCGCCGACCGTGACCACCGAGCCCGTCACCAGGACGCCGCCGCCTGCGACCTCGTCGCCGAAGCCTGCGGCCGTCTCGGCCAGCTGGATGCCCCGCTCGAGCGCATCGTCGAGCCGGCGCACCACCGTGACCCGGTCCTCACCGAAGATGTCGTCGGCGATCTCGCCCAGCTCGGCGGCCGGCATGGCGCGCGGCGTGCTGTTCTGAGTCACCACGATCTCGGCCAGCACGGGCTCGAGGATCCGCAGGATCTCCTCGACGTCCTTGTCGGCCATCACACCGACGACGCCGATCAGCGGACTGAAGCTGAACTCGTCCTGGATCGATTCGACCGTGGCCGTCATGCCGTGCGGGTTGTGGGCGGCGTCGAGCACGACGGTCGGGCTGCGGCGCACCACTTCGAGCCGCCCCGGCGACGTGACCTGGGCGAACGCATCGCGCACCAGGTTCGCGTCGAGTTCTCGCCCGCCGGTGAACGCCTCGACCGCAGCCAGGGCGTACCCGGCGTTGTGCGCCTGGAACGCCCCGTGCAGCGGCAGGAAGATGTCGTCGTACAGCGCCGCAGCGCCCTGCAGAGCAAGCTGCTGGCCGCCCACCGCGTTGGCGCGCATGGCGACCCCGAAGTCGACCCCTTCGCGCAGCGGCACCGCGCCCACCTCGAGCGCCCGGCGCATCACCACGTCGAGCACCGCCGGCTCCTGCTCCGCGATGATCGCGTGCGCACCTGGCTTGATGATGCCGGCCTTCTCGACGGCGATGATCTCGGGGCGATCGCCGAGATAGCGCGTGTGGTCGATCGCGATCGGTGTCACCACCGCGACCTGTCCATCGGCGACGTTGGTGGCGTCCCAGGAGCCACCCATGCCGACCTCGACGACCGCGACATCGACCGGAGCATCGGCGAAGGCGGCGTAGGCCATCGCCACCACCATCTCGAAGAACGACAGCGGCGGACCGCCGGCGGCGGCCGATCGATCGTCGACCAGCTCGGCGAACGGCGCGACGTCGGCGAACGCCTCGACGAACAGCTCCGGTGTCAGCGGATCTCCGTCGACGCTGATGCGCTCGGTCATCGACTCCAGGTGCGGGCTGGTGAACCGGCCCGTGCGCAGATCGAGCGCCCGCAGCAGCGTGTCGATCATGCGGCTGGTCGACGTCTTGCCGTTCGTGCCGGTCAGATGCACGACCTTGAACGCCTGCTGCGGCTGACCCAGCAGGTCGCACAGCGCGGAGATCCGGTCCAGGGACGGCTCGAGACGGGTCTCGGGCCATCGGCCGAGCAGGAGCCGCTCGACCTCGGCGTAGCTGGGGTTCATCGTGGTCCAGTATCTCAGGCCGACATCTCAGGGTTGTCCCTGATTCCGTCCTGTCGGTCCCGTCCACCAGGATGGGTGACCATGAACCGACAGATCGCGGGCTGGATCGCTCATCGCTGGGTCAAATGGGTCGTCCTCGTCCTCTCCCTCTTCGTGATCGCCGGTATCGGCGGGGCGTTCGGCAGCAAGCTCGGCGAGGTCCAGAAGAACGACATCGCCGCGTGGCTGCCCGCCGACGCCGAATCGACCGAGGTCATCGATCAGTCGGCCCAGTTCCAAGACCCCGACGCCGTGCCGGCCATCGTGCTGCTCGTGCGCGACGGCGGCATCCGGCCCGATGATCTGCAGCGTCTCGATCAGGCGAAGACAGAACTCGCGGGCATCGACGGTGTCATGGGCGACGTGGTCGGTCCCGTTCCGTCGAAGGACGGAGAGGCTGCTCAGCTGGTCGTCACGCTCAAGATGGACGACGACGGCTGGGAGAAGCTGCCCGACATCGTCGACGAGCTCGAGAGCACGGCCGGGGCACAGGCCGACGGCGCCCAGGTCTACATCGCGGGTCCGGCGGCATTCGGAGCCGATCAGGCCGAGGCCTTCGCCGGCATCGACGGCATCCTGCTGCTCGCGGCGGTCGGCGTCGTGGTCGTGATGCTGCTACTCACGTATCGCAGCCCGATCCTGTGGCTGATCCCGCTCCTGTGCGGCCTGTTCAGTGTCTTCACGGCCCAGGGTGCGGTGTACCTGCTGGCCAAGTACGCCGATCTCACCGTCAACGGCCAGAGCGCAGGCATCCTGTCGGTGCTGGTCCTCGGTGCCAGCATCGACTACGCCCTGCTGCTCGTCGCCCGGTATCGCGAGGAACTGCACCGCTACGAGGACCGTCACGAGGCCATGGCGCACGCCCTGCACCGCGCCGCCCCCGCGATCCTGGCCAGCGGCGCCACGGTCGTCATCGGCCTGCTGTGCCTGCTGTTCGCCCAGATGAACTCCACAGCAGGTCTCGGGCCTGTCGGCGCTGCGGGCATCGTGATCGCGTTGTTCATGATGCTGGTGCTGTTGCCCGCGCTCCTGGTCATCTTCGGCCGCTGGGTTTTCTGGCCGTTCATCCCCCGCTATGGCGCACCGCTGCGGTCCGAACGCGGTTTCTGGGCCCGCACCGGCACTCGCATCGCCCGGGCCCCTCGCGCGGTCTGGCTCGTCACCACGGGCGTACTGCTGGCCTGCTCGCTCGGTGTCGTTCAGCTCGATGCTGACGGGCTGAGCAACGAGGGCAGCTTCACCACCGAGCAGCCGTCGGTCGCGGCCGAGAAGGTGTTGGCCGAGCACTTCCCCGGTGGCGCGGGCGATCCGGTCGCCGTCATCGCGAAGGCCGATCACGCCGACGAGGTCGCGGCAGCGGTCGATGCCACCGATGGCATCGAGGCGTCGTCCGCGCAGGTGCTGGCGACCAAGGGCGGTCTGGCCTACATCGAGGCCACGCTGACCGACGCGCCCGATTCGCCCGCGGCGTTCGCCACGATCGACCGAGTGCGCGACGCCGTCCACGACGTCGGCGGCGCCGATGCCAAGGTCGGCGGCAACACGGCGGTGAACAAGGACGTGCAAGATGCCTCGGGCGCCGACAACCGGTTGATCATCCCGATCATCCTCGTGGTCGTGCTCCTGGTGCTGGCGCTACTCCTGCGGTCGATCCTCGCGCCGCTGATCCTGCTCGGCACCGTCGTGCTGTCGTTCTTCGCCGCCATCGGCATCAGTGCCCTGGTGTTCCGGCACATCTTCGGATTCGAAGGGGCCGACTCCTCGTTCCCGCTGTTCGTCTTCGTCTTCCTGGTGGCGCTGGGCATCGACTACAACATCTTCCTGATGACCCGGGTGCGTGAGGAGGCGCTGATCCACGGCACCCGGAAGGGTGCCCTGATCGGGCTCGCGGCCACCGGTGGGGTCATCACCTCGGCCGGCCTGGTGCTGGCCGGTACGTTCTCGGCGCTCGGCACCCTACCGATCGTGGCGATGGCCGAGGTCGGCTTCGCCGTCGCCCTGGGCGTGCTGCTCGACACCATCGTCGTGCGCTCAGTCCTGGTCACCGCCCTCAATCTCGACATCGGCCGGTGGATGTGGTGGCCGAGCCGTCTGTGGAGGACCGACGGTGAGGTCGAGAGCCGGGAGCCTGCCTCGTAGACTTATCGCTCGTGACCACTGCGAACCGTGTGCCCGAGAAGCCCGCCCTCGAAGGACTCGAGGACAAGTGGAGCGCGGTATGGGCCGAGCAGGGCACCTACGCGTTCGACCGGTCCAAGAGCCGCGACGAGATCTACTCGATCGACACGCCGCCCCCGACCGTCTCGGGCTCGCTGCACGTCGGTCACGTGTTCAGCTACACGCACACCGACCTGATCGCCCGCTACCAGCGCATGCGCGGCAAAGAGGTCTTCTACCCGATGGGCTGGGACGACAACGGGCTGCCCACCGAGCGCCGAGTGCAGAACTACTTCGGCGTGCGCTGCGATCCGTCGCTGCCGTACGACGCCGACTTCACCCCACCGGAGAAGCCCGATCCCAAGAAGCAGATCCCGATCAGCCGGCGCAACTTCATCGAGCTGTGCAACGAACTGGTGGTCGAGGACGAGTTGGTCTTCGAGAAGCTGTGGCGCACGCTCGGGCTGAGCGTCGACTGGTCGCAGACATACACCACGATCGGCCCCGACGCGCAGGCCACGAGCCAGCGCGCGTTCCTGCGCAACGTGCGGCGCGGCGAGGCCTACCTGCAGGACGCCCCCACCCTGTGGGACGTCACGTACCAGACCGCCGTGGCCCAGGCCGAGCTCGAGGCGCGCGACTACCCCGGCGCGTACCACCGCGTGGCCTACCAGCACGCGTCCGGTCCGATCGTGGTCGAGACCACTCGCCCCGAGCTCACGCCCGCCGCGGTCGCGATCATCGCCCACCCCGACGACGAGCGCTACCAGCATCTGTTCGGTACCACAGCCACCTCTCCCCTGTTCGGCGTCGAGGTCCCGATCATCGCCAGCACGCTGGCCGATCCCGAGAAGGGTTCGGGCATCGTCCACTGCTGTACGTTCGGCGATCTGACCGACGTCCAGTGGTGGCGCGAGTTCCAGCTGCCGAACCGCACGGTCATCGGACGCGACGGACGCATCCTGCGTGACGTTCCGGAGTGGATCGCCGACGGGCCGGGCGAGGCGCTGTGGACCGAACTGGCCGGCAAGACGACGTTCACCGCCCGCGAGTTGATCGTCCAGGCGCTGCGCGACAGCGGTGATCTGGACGGCGAGCCCGAGCCCACGCAGCGCATGGCGAACTTCTACGAACGCGGCGACAAACCGCTCGAGATCGTCTCGACCCGCCAGTGGTACATCACCAACGGCGGCCGCGATGCCGACCTGCGTAGCGCGCTCATCGCGCGCGGCGACGAACTCGACTGGGTGCCCGGGTACATGCAGAGCAGGTACACGAACTGGATCGAGGGCCTCAACGGCGACTGGCTGGTCAGCCGGCAACGGTTCTTCGGCATCCCGTTCCCGGTCTGGTACCGCCTCGACGCCGAGGGGCAGCCCGACTACGACGATCCGATCTTCGCCGACGAGGCATCGTTGCCGGTCGATCCCGCCTCGCAGGCGCCCGCCGGGTTCGACGAAGCGCAGCGCGGCCAGGCCGGTGGTTTCATCGCCGATCCCGACGTCCTCGACACCTGGGCCACCTCGTCGCTGACCCCGCAGATCGTGTGCGGGTGGGAGCGCGATCCCGAGCTGTTCGAGAAGACGTTCCCGATGGATCTGCGTCCGCAGGGTCACGACATCATCCGCACGTGGCTGTTCTCGACCGTCACCCGCTCGCACCTCGAGCACGGCGAGGTGCCGTGGCGGAACGCGGCGCTGTCGGGCTTCGTGGTCGACCCCGATCGCAAGAAGATGTCCAAGTCCAAGGGCAATGTCGTGGTTCCCGACGAGATCCTCGACAAGTACGGTGCCGATGCCGTGCGCTGGCGCGCCGCGCTCGCCCGCCCCGGCGCCGACTCGCCCTTCGACGAGACCCAGATGAAGGTCGGCCGACGACTCACCATGAAGGTGCTGAACGCCAGCAAGTTCGTGGTCGCCTCGCCCGAGCAGTACGGCCTGGGCGCCGACGCATCGCTGCTGGATCCCGCACTCGTCACCGAGGCGCTGGACCGGTCGATGCTGGCCCGCCTCACGAGCGCGGTGGCGTAGTCGTAACGCTCGAAGTGACCGGTGG
>Ga0182737_1000746_pt1 | contig 39737 bp, 42 predicted proteins | sample eDN5th30CBELigOP_FD_128878 | JGI IMG/M metagenome (GOLD analysis project Ga0182737, IMG submission 128878) | Enriched Organic Plus compost microbial communities from Emeryville, California, USA - eDNA 5th pass 30_C BE-Lig OP (version 2) (version 2) ... | reverse complement strand
TTACTGCCCCAGGGTTAAAGAGCTGGATGGTCTTCTGGTCGTCGAGCAGAATAACTCCATCCTCAATGGTCTTGAGGATGATTTCTGACTTGAGCTTTTCGTCGCGGAGGTTTTTGGCAAGCGCGTTAGCGTTACCTGTCAGGGTGTTCATTTTGGCCTTGCGTCGCTTGATGTTCCATAGCAACGCTGCGAATAACGTCACAACGACGACTGCAACTACTGCCCCACCAACGATTGTAGTTTGGTCTTCCATACCGCTTATCGTTTTATTATGATCTGTTGTCCTCGATAACGCAACCTCTTGCCTGCCTCTCCACCTCTGGACGTTCGCTAACAGATGTGGTAGTATGTATCTCGATTCGCTATTCTCTTTTCGAGCACCGGCTTCATATGGATCCTCCGGACCATATCAGCCCAGTTTCTCGGAAAATGATTTTATGCGAGCACAAAATCGCTTTCCTGCGAAACTGGCCTCATCGTCTAACGGCTAGGACACAAGGTTCTCATCCTTGCAATCGGGGTTCGATTCCCCGTGAGGTCACCACGAAAATAGCTCACCAAAAGGTGGGCTTTTTTCGTGGTGTTCTTCGTCGCGGGGTTGAACCCCTGCACGAAGTGCAGGTTCGATATTCGAGGATGCCCGCAGAAGCTCGCTCCGAGGATTGGAGGTCATTATCCCAAAGCGAAGCGACCCCCGTGAGGTCACCCGTCAGTATTTTTCTGCCACTTGTCGTTGTTGATGAACGGAGCGAAGAGGTCGTCTTCGAGCGTGATGTTGAGGGTTTTGAGGTCGTGTTCGTCCGGGTCGGAGTCCTTGAACTGGACAAACGGCACATCTTCTATAAGGGCAAGCGGCGTCTGCTCTGCTCCTTCGCCCATGGCCAGGACTGCAGCGGCCGCAAGCCCGTCCAGTATGTCAGCGGTATCGGTCTGGAGCGTCCGTCCGAATAAGTCAGGCTCGGTTGCGTAGCTATGTACTGGCACAAAACCGCTAAAAGCAAGCCCAATACCAGTCGCACCGAGTCGCATAGGCCGGCTGGTGCTGTCGGTGATAATGACCCCGAGGTTTTGCAAATTGTATGTTTCACGCAGGTGCTTGCGGAGGGTATTGGCAGTGCCCTGGGCGTCTCTTGGCCAGAGTACAAGCTGTCCGTCTGCGTTCGAAGCATCGATGCCGGCGTTGGCGATGATCGTTCCCTTAATGAGCATGAAACCAAAACCATACTTGTTCTCACTGGCCGGGATGTACATATCGGCATGCTCCCGCATAAGGGCATCTTTCCCAAGGGCTTCTGGCGCCACGCTGCCCTCACACAACGAAACAATTTTTGAGGTGATTGCCAGTACACTTCCCTCTTGCAGCGCGGGCAGGTTTCTATCCAAGATATTTAGGAGGCTTTGCTCATTTGCATGGATGACTGGGGTTTTGATTGGTGTGACTTTCATGGATCTCCTGTTATTTATGGTACGGTAAGCCGGCGTTGATGGTGCTGGCGCGGTACAGTGCTTCAAGCAGCGTCACCATGGCAAGGTCATGTGGTAGTGTGAGTTTGCCAAAACTCCACTGGCAGTCGGCTGCATCCCTGACCTCTTGCGGTAGCCCTTCTGGTCCGCCGATAATAAGACTGACTTCACGCGCTTCAAGCTCGCGCTTTTTGAGAAATTCTGCTAGCTCAGGGCTGCTGAATTGCTTCCCCTCTATCTCTAGTACAACCCTGTAGGTTTCTTGGGTTGCGTCGAGAATTTTCGTGGCGTCATAGGCATATTTATCTTGTAAGTGTGTCACGCGTACCGAATGCAAACGCTGCAACCGTTCAAAATACTCATTCCAGCCAAGCTTTGCATAGGCGAGCTTCGGCTGTCCAACCGTCACTACATGTAATTTCATTAGTTCTATTGTACTATCTTTGCTACTGGCAATTCATCCCACCTGCTGACATAGCGTGGGCTGCGGATTTTGCGTCTTGGCTGCCAGGCTTTACTAAGGTCTTCAGCAGCGTAGTAGATGTGCCGGCGTCCGAAGCGGTTGTTGATGGCGTCTACGGCGGTCATGCGGGCGGCAGAACGGTCGTATTTGGCAGGGTCAAGCGTGCCGAGTATATCCGTCTGCATGCGGTCGGCTGGCACGAAATCATATAAAAATGTGTTCGCGCGGTGGTAAGCCTGGGCTGGATTATAGATTTGAGCAAATTCTTCGATTAGCGCGGTGATAAGCTGCCCGCTGTCGTTGGTGGGGTGCGGCAAGACAATTTCTCGATACCAGCGGCGGTAGCCGGGTTTGTGTTTGTTGGTTTCGAGCATCAGGGCGACTCTACGGGCGGCCTGTCCTTCACTGCGCAGCCGGAATGCGGCCTGGGTGATAAGTGTAGTAATAGCAGCTTCAATAACATGTTCTTGGTTGGTGTCTTCGCCGAATGTACGGCCGCGCATGATGCTCTTGCGTACGCTCTTTAGACGGTGGAGCGGAAAACATAGTGCGCCGTTCAGCTCGGCGACCATTTGCCGGCCGGTGATGCCCATGAGTTGCTGGGCGTATTGGGGACGCATGTCGGCGAGCTGGAGTGCGGTGGCAACACCTTCGGCCTTCAGTCTTGGTGCCAGCCGCCAGCCGACACCCCAGATGTCTTCGATCGGAAAATGTGCTAGATATGTCTCCCGGTTAGTTTCGGTAATAGTGAGTGCGCCGTTGAGCGAGGCGTCCTTTTTGGCGATGATACTGGCGAGTTTGGCAAGAGTTTTGGTAGGTGCGATGCCGAGCGATACCGGCACGCCGACTTCGTGTAAGATACGGTCGCGCACGCTGACGCCCCAAGCATGAAAGTCTGAGATGTCGAGTTTGGAAATATCCAGGAACGACTCGTCGATTGAATAGACCTCGATGCGCGGCGTGATATCGCTTAAAATGTTGGTAATGCGCCGGGCGATGTTGCCGTAGAGTTCGAAGTTGGCACTGAAGCTGACAACGCCTTCACGCTTAAACAGCTCCTTATACTTAAACGCCGGTGCGCCCATTGGTATACCGAGGGCTTTGGCTTCATTGCTTCGCGATACTGCGCAGCCGTCGTTGCTGCTGAGTACGACTACAGGCCTATTTTCGAGATCTGGCCGAAACAGCCGCTCACAGCTGACAAAGAAGTTATTACAATCGATTAAGACAAACATACTGTTCTCCGGAGCGCCTGGTGGTCGCATCTCTTTGTGCTTACCTCATGTTGTCCCAAGAGTACAATCCGAGCAGGCTCGCCTACCCGGCATGGAACGCACTCTTGAAGCAATATGATCGAACGCACGTGAACACAGCCTAAAACGTGCATGGCGGTTTCTCTGGCTCGGTAATGTGCCGCAATAGCGGCATGGCTTTGTGCTGGATAAGATGTTTTTCCGATTCACGAGATTGGTTCATAACGAGTTCCTTTCCATTGATGGATTGTTGTCGTAATAACGCCCCACATCTGGGCGCCTTTCGGCATCTGGCCAAAAGTACTGATAGCAAACGTATCGTGGCGCCACCATACGACCAGGTCGTTTTTGTGGGGGTCGAGTGCGCGGTCGACTAGTGCAATATCACCGTCGAATATGCCGATGACCTGCCAATCTTTGCCGCTAACGCGGAAATGGAAGGTGCTGTTAGGGTTTTCAATTAAGAGCGTGTTGAGGTCGAGCGACGTTAGTCTAGAATCATCGGCAGCGTTCGGGAAGCCAGCGTGTACGCTGATGCCTTTGTAGGCGTTGCGCTCTGGATTGTGATTGAGATCGTCCCACATCGCTCTACCCTACCGTCACTACATGCTGGAGCTTCCAGGCTTGGCTAAGTGCTTCGAATTTTAGTTCATACTGGTTGCGTCCGTCGGTCATTTCATACGTTGTGACGTCGCCGCGGTCTTCGCGCAAGTCCCCGTCCTCGAACGTAACTTCCTGCCCGTCAAAGACCATGTGCTTTGGGAAGGCGCGTAGGCGCTCGCGGCCCTTAAATGTGACAGCGTCAACAATTACTTCTTTGCCCGTAAAAAAGTACATTTCCATATCAAGATTCTCCTGCTCAAAAGTTATAAAAAAGAGAGACTGAGAGGTGCTATCACCTTCAGCGAACGGATTTTTGAGGAGATACGTATGCCCTGTTACAAAACGACCGTTCTCGTTGTAATTCGCCGGGTTGATACGTATGTTGATATGGTTGGTTCGCAGGGACGCTTAACCTTTGTCCGGTCAGTGAGTATGCTCCCAAAAAATGCATGTAAGCTTGTGCGGAGGAAGGCCAACCGGCCAGCCCACACATAACTGGACTTCTAGTATACTCCCGCCCAACAAGTGCCTGTCAATATTAAAATTTCAATAAATACGTATGATTCTGTGGGGGGAACAGGCGAAGACGTGACGAGGTGCGAAAGTAGGAAGAGTTGCGCGGACGGATCCCGGCAGGATACCCTTGCGGGTAAATCCTCCCAGCCGGGATCCGTCACGTCGCGGTTTGGCGTCCGTCCGTGCCAAGAGAGGATTTGAGGATGCCGCGGGCGGCCCGTTCTGCTCGGGAGACCGTGCACGAGATGGTTCTGAACCGTGCGTTGAAGCGGAGAGCCCAGAACATGACCCAGACAGCGTCAGGGAGAGTAGGCCACTTAATCTCTTCAGACAGCCTAGCGCGGCTATGAGGACTTGCAATTGCCTGCGGGAATCTTTCTATGAACATCGCAGGTCTTTTGGCGGTACTACCACTACCTTAGACTAGATGCCGATAGGTGGTTCTCCTTTCTGATGGTGTCGCATCCTGTCGGCGAGCCCGAGAGGTTATGGACAGGAGGGGTTGGATGCGAACACGGTTTATCCTTGTGTCACTGAGGGATGAGCAGATGCACTAAAGTAATGCGCCTACTCATCCCTCACTTCGCCTGTTTGTAAAGGTACTTCGGATAACTCAAGCGTTCTCAACGAAGTTATCTGCATTGTAGAGTATTTTGTTATATTTTCAAACAAAAAAACACCCCGGCGATAGGTGTTTCTGTAACTGTGTTGAAGATTTACAGCAGGCGGGACAGTGGCGGGACGGAGAGCACGCAGGGCGCGACGACGTTTGGGGTGGGGTTGTCGAAGAACGTCGCCGCGCCGCAGTTGCGTGCATCGAGCCGATCTGGGGGCACCGGTGAGGGATCCGGAATCGACTCGAAGTATGGAAGTCTGTCGCCAGCAGCTCAGAATCTCGACGCGGTGCGCATGACGACCAGATGCGTTGACGGTCATCCGTTTATAGAAATGTCGCCAGAGGCGCACCGCGGAGTTTCGCAGCACCACACGTCCGTGCGTGGTAGCTCTGCGTGTCTGCTGAACTTAGCTCAACCTAGATCCATCTAGGGAGGCACACCGCAGATGCAGTGTGTGGTGTTCCGTCGACAGGAGGTGTTGGTTCGCCCCAGGAACGCGACGTGTTGGTCGGGTATACGAGAACTGCTAGTTGTCACGTAGGAGCAATAAATACACTATGCGAACATACTGTACTTGTTGCTCCTACGATTCGCCTGCTGTAAAGGTGCCTCGGAGAACTCACACGTTCTCAACGAAGTTACTTGGAGTGTAAAATATTTTACAAATTTATGCAAGCTCTATTCAATGCCGTTGAGAAATTCGACTAGTTCTCGGGGTGTGACGTTGGCTTTAACAATATAGCCATCCGCCTGCTGTTCGATGGTTGATTTGATGTCGTCGCGCTGCTCGAGGTTGGTTGTGACGATAATTTTGGCTTTGAGCTCGGGAGTTTTGCTAGGGTCGCGCAGGATGCTCAAGATTTCGGTGCCAGTGAGGTGTGGGATCATCAGGTCAAGCAATATAATGTCAAACTGGTTGGACTGAGCGAGTTCCAGGCCTTTCATACCGTCTAGCTCAACCACAATATCGTAGCCAGCCTTAGTTAGTGCCCTGCTGTACAGTTCGCTAATAAACAGCTCATCTTCGATACATAATACTTTTTTGCCTTGTGGGCTTGCGGGTTGGTCGTCCATGTTATCTCCTATACAGCGAATGGTTTTTTATCCAGCCGTGGGCGCTACGGGTAATCTGCGGGTTGCTATCGGTATTATTATGGTTTTTCTGTTCTGCTGCAAGCTGGGCGTACGGTACAAGCGTGAAGCCGAAGGTAGTACCCTCCCCTTCGTGGCTGCGGACCCAGATGTTGCCGCCGTGGGCGGTGATGAATGTTTTACAGAGGTATAACCCAAGGCCTGAGCCGCCAACACGGGTGCGGTTGTGGTGGTCACGGTAAAACTTTTCGAAAAGTTTTGGCACGGCGTTTGCCGGGATGCCGACACCAAAGTCCTGTATGGTCGTTTCGACAAGGTCGTGCTCGCCGCGCTTGCAGGTGACAATAATCTCTTTCCGATTGCGCGTCGAGTACTTAATTGCGTTGTCGATAAGGTTATTCACGACCTCGTACATACTGACCTTATCTATGCCGACTGTTGGCAAATCAGAGTCGATATGGGTGGTGATTTTGATGCCGTGGGCGCGCGCACGGACTTCAAGGTCTTTGAGGATATTCGGCAAAACTTCTTGCCATTTCTCTTCCTGAAGCGTGAACAGCATCTGGTCGTCGTCGATTTGGGCAACATTCAAGATGTTATTGATAAACACCGTCAGTTGGCTAGCGGACGCCTGGGCACGCTCGATATACTGTCTGATTTCAGGTGAAGTGTTTGCCAAATCTTCCTCAAGCGCCTCGATGTAGCCACGCAGTACGGTAAGTGGTGTGCGGAGTTCGTGGACTGCGAGTGCGACGAAGTTCACAGCCTGGTTTTCGACTGCGTAAGCGGTGCTGTGGTCAAATAGCACGAGCATAGTCTCGTATCCTGCGACGTTATCTTTGCTGTAATACGCGGCGAGGTCGAGTAGTTTCACGGTGGGTTTTTCGCCTGGTATGGTGAGTCGGACACGCTCCCAGGTGCCGGTTGCGGTGGGGGCTGATGTTTTGGCGTTTGCATGCCAGGCGTCAAAAGTGTTTTCGTCACCGAATGATAGATCGAGCACAGAGTGAATGTTCTGTCCCTGTATCATGTCTGCAGGTCGCTCTAAATAGCTTGTGAGTGCTGAGTTTGCGAACACCACAGTATCATCTTTATCGAGCACTACTAGCGGTAATGGCAAACTTTGGGCGATGAAATTGGTATCAAGCCCTTTGTTATTTTCTGCGGCCGATGCTTCTGCGCCGACATGCGCGAGCTGGTAAATGTGGGTTACGAGATTGGTGACCAGCTCGCGGGCGTATTTGATATTCGCAATATCTGGCGCCTTGGTGCCGGCTGTTTCCGGGGTGGTGTACAAAATTGCCTGCCAGACAAACTTGAGCGGTGAGGTAAACAATTTAGTGATGACCGGCAAAATAAGCAGTGGTATGAGCAATGCGCTCGCAACCAGGCTTATGAGTACAAATACGGTGTCTAGTGCGAGGATCCGGGCGGTCAGCCACCACACACCAACACCGACCAGCTGCGCCAGTAAAATCAAGAGGTAAACATACGCTTGGGAAGCGCGGATAAACTGTTGGAGCTGGTCCACTGTGTTGCTCCTTTATGGCGCTGCGACGATGCTGCCGGCGTTATTAACCATAGTGAGCCAGGTCTGGCCGGCATTGAGTTTGATTGGCTTGCCAGCGCTGTCGGTAAAAGTAATTTGGCCGTTCTTGCTGGCTTTTGACCATGTGCCTGTAGTCGCGATGCCGTCCTGGAATATGGTAACCGGACCGCTGCCGACAGTGTTGTACTCTGAGTGCTTGCCGTCAGCCTGAATGCTGTACTGCATGACCATTGCGATAACTACCTTCGGATTTATCTGTTTTCCGGCGGCTTCATCGGTATGCGGTGCGCCTGCAAGATTGCGCATATAGCTGTTGGTGGCTGAATCGTAGGTGTAGCTGACGTTGTATTTGGCACTGCTGATATTGAGGTTGATCGTTGTGGCGGTTGGTGTTTTTGACGCCTTATCTTTCTTGCGTTCAAAACCGGTAAAATCGCTCTTGTCGTAGCCCTTGCTCTCGGCGAGTTTGTTGAGCTGTGCGGCAGAGCTATAGACATTGTGCGGCGCAAATTTATTAGTTACCCGCTGATAGGAGCTCGGGTTGAATGATTGGTCGAGGTCTTTGATGCCTTCATTTTTGATGCGCTGCAGTGCCTCAGGGCTGCCACCGACGTGTGCGATGGGGGCATCAAAGCCAGCTGCCCAATCGAGGTAATATGGACGGATTGAGCGGATTGGTCCGATTGATTCTGGCTCGGTGTCCTGGTAGAGCGCAAGGAAGCGGGTAATGCCACCTTCGGCAATCGCCTCAAACACCACGCCAGCATCGTACAACCCTGACTGGGGCCGGGCGTCCAGGCTGTTCTCGATAATCACGGCCGTGACAGGCTTTTCGTTGACCTCAGGTTTGACTTGGCGACCGGTCAAGGTGTTCGCTACCGTCGTTGGTTTTGGTGCTGATTTTTTAGGTGCTTGCTTTACCGGCTCTGGCTCGGATCGAGTTAGGGCATAGATCCCGCCGCCGATGCCGGCCAGCAGCACAACGATACCGAGAATTACAAGTGTCTTTTGCTTCTTGTTGAGTCCAGCAAACCACGGGCCGATTTTCTTCCACCAGTGCTCTTTCGGTTCTTTTGGAGGCTGTTCACTTCCCTCATCTTCTCCCATGTCAATAACGTCATCGACTTTTTCGCGGTCATCTTTTGCCGCGGCTTCGTCGGGGCTTATGAAATCACTTTTTTGTTCAGATTCTTGAGTTGGTTGCGAGAGGTCGGGCATAAAGTCCTCATTGTCGTCGCTGGAAGTGTTGGGGCCCTTCCCTGGCCGCCGAAAGTCGTCAATCATAACACCCAGTATACCAAATGCTTATGGTTGGGAACTAGAGGGCTTGGAGTGTTGTATTAATCCGGTCTATGCTTCGGTCTTTGCCGAGGATCGCGAGCGTTTCAGCCAGGCCTGGGCTGGCTGGGCTTTGGGTTGTCGCAATACGAATGAGGCTAAACAGGACGCCTGGTTTCTGGCCAGTGGCTTCAAGCAGATCGTTCAGCCGAGTGGTGAGGTCGCTTTCGGTGAAGTCGCTTTGCTCCAGGTTGACCCTGGCGGTTTCGAGTAGAGTTTTTAGCTCGCTGTGCTCGAATTTCTTGAGCTGTTTATTATTATCGATCAAGCTCATATCGACAGGCAGGTCGACGAAGAAAAATCTAGTGAGGCTTGGTAGTTCGGCAAAATATTTCAAGCGTTCTTGCACCAGCGCGACAACATTTTTACGGTAAGGTTCATCAAAGCTATCTGCTTCTGGCGGCAAGTAGTGCCTGCACAGTTCGTAGAGTTCTGCTGGCGCCAGTTCGCGGATAAAGTGGCCATTCATCCAAAGCAATCGCTGTTCGTCAAAGCGTGCTCCGCTCTTCTGAACGCGGTCAAGCGAGAATTTCTCAAGCAACTCCTCTCGTGTAAAAACTTCCTGAGTAGTGCCGTCGTTCCAGCCAAGGGTCGCGATGAAGCTTATAAGCGCTTCTGGCAGGTAGCCGTCGCGCAGATAGTCGAGCACATCTTTTGCCCCGTCGCGCTTGCTGAGCTTCTTCTTGCCATCTGGCCCCATGATGTGTGGTACAGTGGCAATTTTCGGCGGTGCAAGCCCAAGCGCTTCGTAAAGGTTGAGGTAGTTTGGAATGCTTGAGAGGAACTCTTGGCCGCGGATAATGTGGGTGATTTCCATCTCGGCATCATCAACGATGTGAGCGAAGTTGTAGGTTGGGTAGCCGTCGGATTTGATGAGCACGAAGTCATCAATCACCTCTGGGCCAGTATGGAGGTCGCCCATAACTTCATCATGACGATCGTAGGCCTTTGGCTCTGATTTAAAGCGTAACGGCTGACTACCGTCCCAAGCCGGCGGATTCTCAGGGCGGTGATTGCGGTACAAGAACGGTCGCTTCTCTTTTTGAGCTTGCTCACGGAAAGTCTGCACTTCCTCAGGACTGTATGGGTCGGCGTATGCCCTGCCCACGTCAATCAGCTTCTGTGCCCATTCTTTGTAGCGATCTAATCGTTCGCTCTGGGTGTATGGCCCATAAGGTCCGCCGATATCTGGCCCTTCGTCGTAGTCGAGTCCAAGTGCGCGTAAACTCTCAATTAAGTGTTCACGTGCGCCTTCGACTTCGCGTTTTTTGTCAGTATCTTCAAACCTGAGCACAAATTTTCCATTTGTTTGTCTCGCGACCAACCACGCAAACAGCGCAGTACGGATACCGCCAACATGCAGATACCCCGTAGGGCTCGGCGCAAATCGTGTTCGGACTTCTGGCATAACAGAGGTAGTATATCAGATTTGTTACGTTTTTATTCTAAGAGGTTGTTAATACGCTCCAGCGTTTCGCGGAATATACGAACTGTTTCTCGGATCGGATTTCTTAAGATAGTTAATGTTCTGCTCCTGGTATCGTAGGCGGCGATTGGCTTTTCTCCTTCCGTAAGACGACCTCATTGGTCATCTGTAAAGTCGTTTTCGTGCACCATAACCGACTTAATGTTGTCCGGACAACCGCGCGAACCCTGCTGGGTGTTAGTGTGACCAATATCTTCTCGTGTAGGTCCGTTTAGTATGGCGTAGGTATTGTCGAGTTTTAGATACAGCCGTAGTATTTTTATTGCTCGCGGCGATAGGGTTGTCGTGCCGTCTTTCTTTACACGCTGCCTCACCAGAGTATTATCTACATGCTAGAAGCGAGGGAGATGATTTGATCGCTGCTGAGCGAAGCATTGCCGGTTATCTGGTATAGAATACCGCCGTCTACCCATGCGGCGTTACCGTCGCCGTATATGTAAATCGTGCGACCATGGCTCTGTACGGTTTGGTATGAATCATCACTGACCGATACCAGACTGTCGAAGAGGGTCTGACTATCCCAATCGGAGGATTCTTGTGTGAGTGTGAAAGCCTGATTGCTTGTTGGGGACACGAAGCTTATTGCAACTTTTTTGTCTTGAGTACTTGCGGCCTGGCGTTCAAAGCCTTGCGGGGAGTAGCTCGGCATAGAGGCCTGGAAGCCTGCGCGCACAGACGCTACCTGCAGCTGTACGGAAGCGCGGTTCATATATGTGACAAACCCGCCGATTACGAGTACTGCACCGAGTGCCGCTAGCGAACTGACGAGTCGGCGGTATGTTCTATGGCGGCTGACCTTATGCTTTGGTTGCTCATGACTGGTCGCCTCAGCCAGGGCTTTCTCGAAAATATCTACCTTTTCGCGGTGAACCGCTTGTGGGCTTTTGGTCTTTTGAGTCTGTGCGGGGCTTGGTGCATGCTGAACGGAGGTCTTATGAGGCTTGTGTGCTGTTGTAGGCTGTGCGTGCACTGGCGCAGATGCAACAGCTAGCGGCTTTACTTGAGGCACGATACGGTGTGACGATACGGGTGGATGGAACTTCCCTACGTGTTGACTCTTTGGTGTGCGGGCTGCGCGCTCGGAACGCGGGCTGTTGATTTTGCTCACTGATAACTTTGGCGATATCCCTACCCCAGGAGTTTTTTTGACAAGCGGATACTGACGCTTTGTCGTAGGTAGGTCGCGGCGTTCGGGTTTCTGCACTGCATGGCGCATCAATGTTTTGGCTGGTTCTGGCCGGTGTGCGGCCACTATTTTCGGTTGGCCATGGTGTGCGCGGGTGGCGTGCTTGGCGGCGACGGTTTGTGCAGCTACTGGAGCTGTGGGACGAGTGTGCGGTTTTACTGAAGGTTGCAAGCGTGAAGCATGAGGGTTGCTGACTGGCTTGTGGTGACTTCGCTTGAGTTCACTGTCAAGGCCGAGGAATGCCCCGGTCACGGCGTCATAACGCTTGCCATTCAGCACGATGAAATGTTTGTCCACTTGTGTTGTTACCCCTTTTGTCACGTCGCTTGCGAACCGAACGCGAGTTATATGTATCTTACCGCTTGTGTTCAAATGCTGCAAGCACTTTGTACACCAATTGTACTCAGTTTCAAACACTGGCTGACGTTGGTATAATAATACAAATATATGGATTTCCTTGACCCAAAAAAAACACGTCGGCTGACGATACAATTATTTATCGGTTACTTCTTAGTTACTGTCATGGTAGTGCTGGCGACTGCTATTCTTGTGCATTATTCTTACGGCTACAACGTGAACCGCAAGGGTGATCTGGTACAGAAAGGACTGGTTTTCGTGTCATCGCAGCCGTCTGGGGCCCGACTGTTTATCGACAACAAACAGATAGACACGACGAACGCTAAATTAAACCTGCAGTCCGGGAAGTATAAACTGACGCTCAAGCGTGATGGCTATCGTGACTGGAGCCGGAATATTATTGTAGATGGTGGTGACGTGAGTCATTATGTGTATCCGTTGCTCATACCAAACCGGCTGCAGACGAACGAACTAAAAACATTTGACACTGCACCGGCACTGACGAGCCAGAGTCCTGATCGACGTTGGCTGGTTGCGTTGACTGACGTGAATACGGGTACCTTTGAAGTATTTGACCTGAACCGCAAGCAAAACCAGGTTGCCGAAACAGTAAGTTTTTCGGTACCCAATAACCTCATGACCGCCTCGACTGGGGCAGTTCGCTGGGAGGTGTTGGAATGGTCGACCAATAATCGTCATATGCTGCTGAAGCGTCACTTTGTAGCCGAAGATGGGACCGAACAATTCGAGTATATTTTAGCCGACCGTCAGCGGCCCGATGGCTCGTACAATCTGTCCCGTGAGCTCAGAGCAAATCCTACCGAACTGACGTTGCGCGACAAAAAACCTGACTCATACTACCTCTATGATGCAACTACAAAAGAGCTGAGTACGGCAAGTCTCGGCGAGCCAAGGCCAGTTGTAGTCGTCAAGGAAGTTGAAGCGTACAAGACACACGATACCAACACAGTCGTATATGCCACGACCGAAGGAGCTGAGCCTGGCAAAGTGTCCATAAAGGTACGCCAGCGTGACAAGGAACATACCATCAGAAACGTCACGACCAGCGAGAAATATCTACTCGATATTGCCCGCTACGAAGGTGATTGGTATGTGGTGCTCGGCTCGCAAGTCGATAGCCGCGTCTATATCTACAAAAATCCCGTAGAGCAGATACAGTCTGACAAAAAACCAGAAGCTCTGTATGCCCTGCGCCTCAACAAGCCAATATCAGTGTCATTCTCGGCAAATGCGCAGTTTGTTCTGACACAAAACGGCAAAGCATTTCATATTTATGACCTAGAGAACGTTCGCAGCTACCGTTACAGTGCAAAGTATCCAGTAGATGAGCCACAGTCTCGTGCTCAGTGGATGGATAGCAATCGCTTGACGTATGCGAGCGGCGGCAAGCAGGTCATCTTCGACTACGATAATATCAATCGCCGTGAACTGGCTCCGGCCAGTGCAACTTATCTCTCGGCTTTTGACCGCGAGTACCGATATCTTTACACCTTCACTCAGAATGACAGCGGCGCACTCGTGCTATCTTCCACCGCTCTGCGTACCCAAAACGACCTTTAGGCTAGAAGAGCCAGCTAGTCATACGGCTCCAAAGTGAAGGGGCGTTGCCGGGAAGCTTTGTCTCGGTGTTATTAGCCACCGTATGGTCGCTCGCCGCCACGTTCGTCGCGGGGTCTGGGCTGACTTGTTCGCCCCAGACGACCAGTCGGTTGATGGTAGTGCCTGGCGGATCACAGGTAATCAAAGCCGCTGTCGCAGTTTTGCCCTCGACACCGTCGAGAATTGACACCTGGTCTGGGCTGACTACACGCTTCTCAAACACCTTATAGGCGTATACCTGCTTGTTATACGTCAGGTAGAACATGTCGCCGCTCTCGAGTTTGCTAAGCAGTACAAACGCAAACTTGTATTTGCCAGGATTAAAGATGTTGTTGCTGGAGTGGCCAAAAAACGCTGCATTGCCCTGCTCTCCTGGGCGGACAGTGCTGGGATAGTGGACAACACCGCCTTCGAGACCTTTTTGGATGTCCTCCTCTTTCATGCTCGGCACATTGTAATCAACCGGGATTTCGACATTGATTTTGGGAATAATGATCTTGGTGGTGCCGTCAGCTGCAATTGATGCGTCACTGAGAATGATAGGCGTTGCGCTGACATTGCGGCTCGGCTCAATAAACGGCGCAATAATGCGCTCATTGAAAAGCCCGAATAAAAGAACGACAAGAACAACAGCGCCGGTTGCCAGCCCGAAGAGGATCGACGACATCGGTCCCTTCTGTTCTCGCTCGCGGCTTTCGGTGACCTTGTTGCGGACATGCTCTTTGATGTCGCGAGTGCTGCGGCTATCGCGGAGGCGTTTGCGGCTGGCTGAAGATGTTGCGGGCTCGTGCTTCGATACCACAACTCTGCTAGGGCCTTCATGTTGCTGGTGGCTCGCAAATTGTGCATAGCGGGATTGGTTGGCCTGTTCGGCGTAAAACTCCTGCCAGACTTCATGCTTCTCATGCGCAGGCAAATTGACATAGTAGTGATGCCACCGGGTTTGGATTTCGGCGATAGAAGTGGTGCTGGACTGCAGCTCTTTCAGGAACTTCTGATGTTTTGAGAGCGGCATTTCCGCATGGGCGAGCTCAGCCAGCTCCTGTTTGACCGCTGGTTCCTCGGCATAAAGCCTGTCTAGCTTCTTTCGTACCGCGTTCGCGGCGGCATTGCGGTTATGAGGGTCTTTCTTGGGCTTGATTTCCTTTTTGCTCGAGGGCAGCACATAACCCTCAGACGATTGGTCCTTTTTGCTGGAGTTATCGAACAGCGGGTTTGTAGTTGCCATAATCTATTGTGATTTACACTATAAGTATAGTACAATATACCCCTGTTAGCTATGGGATAGTTCATATGCTTGTTGTTTAAAGTTATTCCTGAGCCGTGGCGACAGGAATTGGTAGATATTTACCGAAACAGCAAATCAGTACGAGCCTCTCTGGCGGGCGGGTGGCGGAATTGGTAGACGCGCTAGACTCAAAATCTGGTATCCATTCGGGTGTGAGGGTTCGAGTCCCTCCTCGCCCACCAAAGATGCTCGTACCACACTAGAAGAAGCCCACCATAGAAGGACTCCTTCGCTCACGCTTTGCCAAAATCTGGCGCCCATTCAGACGCGCCGGGTCATACACGAAGAGGAGATGTATCTTGGCTTGTTTACATACTTCGGCACAGCAAGAAAGAGGCAAAGTGGATAGTTTGGCCAGCGGTACTAAAGAGCTATCAACTTAAACTGAGTCTTCGGCCACGAGACTACTGACATTCGCTTCAAGTCGTCTCCCATGCTCACGGCGATACGCAGCACTCACCCTTTCGGCGAATTCAGGACCGTCTTGTTTGGTTGCAGCTGATGCTAGCTCTTCCTCTAGGTGGAGGGCAACTGACAAGATGTCTCCTTCGGTAGCAATATATCGTACGTATTCAGCCACTTGCCTAATATGGCCAATGGATGCTCGGACGAGTCCTGATTCGTCAACTTCAGGATCGTAAGGTCCGGTAGACCATATTGGGATAGAATCGCCATTTTCATCTGCGAACGCAGGAAACATATCACTCGTTAGTTTGTTTGCAAGCACGAACGCTTACAGTGCTGCGGTGGTTAGGGCTTCAAAGGGTTTAGCGGGGTTTTGTAGCCACCAGACACTGGCTGCCGCAGCTGTCTGCACGCGCCAGATTTTTGGTGGGTTTTCGAGCTTGGTAGTGCTGACCTGACTTTTCACGCCAACACAGGTGTTTTTTTCAAAACACGTCAATATATTGACATGATATTCAGCCGTGAAATGATGGAGATTTTCGACAAATTTCAAGAGTCCCATGCTGTAGGTGAGCGGAGATTGGAAGCCCACGCTGCTAGCTAAAGGCTGTAACTGACTAAAACTGAGTACAAGTGTTGTATCGGGCCGTGCAAGTACGGCTTGCGGTGATTTCACAAAATAATCTACCGCATCTTTGGTCAGTGTTGCTCGGCCGTCATATTTTTCGAGGAATCGCTCAAGTAGTATGGCGGTTTCTGAGTTGCGCCCAAAATCACCAGCAAGCAGCACGCCGTCAGCCCAGGCAGCAGCAGCCAATAGTTCGGCCAGAGCTTCGACCGAGAAACTACCGCTCGGCGTACTTTTTGCGAACTCGGCTTCAGGAAATACCGCGCCGACCGTTTTGGACAAAGTGTCCGGCAACAGTACACGCACTGTCCCTGCCCCTGCTTTCATGGCTGCGCTATACGCATCGGCAGGCGCCTTAAAATCGTGCAGATTCCCACCGACAATTAGCAGTTTGCCGGCATGCAGGCGATTTTCGGGTCGGTTCCAGATAAGATCAGGAAACAGTGGTTTGTCCTTGGTTTGTTTGTGCCAAAACGCGTGGTCCATAACAGATAGTTTAGCGTAAACTATCGACGATCGTCAGCGTTGCTTCTTTCATCTGGTCTTGTTCGTCGAACACAAACGTCGCGGTGAGCTTGTCTCCGCGCAGCACGAGCGGTAGCCAGAGCATGTCATCCTGCCACATCTGCTCGTAAGGGATCTCGGTTCGCTTAAACCATTTTGGCGCCATTTCGTCAGACTCTTTTGGCTCGCCTTTCCATTCAGTCACTAAATAGACGTGCGCTTCGATGTGCTCGTAGTTTTTGGGCTGGTCGCCTGTCATTTTGAATATGAGGATGGCCACTTTAGTATAGGCGGTCGGGGTGACAGAGATTTCTTCCTGGCACTCGCGGACCATGGCTTGTTCTATGGTCTCGTGTTGGTTCGGCTTACCACCTGCCCCGTTCCAAAACCCCTTCCCAAAGCCGCGTTTTTTCATAGCGAGCAAGATCTCATCATCACGCACGCAGAGTGCAAGCGAAACAGTTTGTGGCATTATGCGAGGCTTTCAATTATCGTTTTGGTGACATCAAAATTTGCCCGGTCGTTCTTTGAGTGTCCTGCCATTGTCCAGAGTAGTTTGCTATGTGGTAACCGCTTATGCAGCTCATACGCACTGGCAGGTTTGCAAATTGCATCGTATCTGCCCTGCACTATCCATACAGGCACTGCAATTTTATGAGCGTTGTCCATGACAAAGTTGTCTTCCATAAAACACAAGTTTGTCATGTAGTGTACCTCTATGGTTACGGGCACAGGGTCGAACGTACTCGGATCAAGTGTCGTGGTTCGGTCATCGAGGCGCAACACAGAAAGCTCAAGCTCTGAATAAGCATACGCCGACTCACGTGCTGCTGCCACATCTGGACCAAGCATGCGTTTCATATGATATTTGGCTGGTGCCGTCTGGTAAGCCTTTGGCGTTTTGGCTAAGAACTTGTCCCAGGCATCCGGGAAGAAATCGCGGAACTGCCCTTCCTCCAAAAATGCAATCTCGCTAGAATTCCCGGTAAAGACACCTCCCGTAACAATCGCAGTGACTCTAGTAGGTTCTGCTATCGTGTACGCAAGCGCCAGGCATGCTCCCCACGAACGGCCGACAAGTACAAACTTCTCTATACCAAGGTGGTCAGCAATTTTGGAAACATCGCTCATCAAATCCTGGGTTGTGTTATCTTTGAGCGATCCGTATGGCGTACTCTTGCCGCAACCGCGCTGGTCAAAGAAAATGACACGCATGGTGTGAGGGTTGAATAAATTCTTGTCATTGTCACCGCAGCCGCTACCTGGTCCACCGTGTAGGTAAACATACACAGTCTTGGCATCCTGCTTGCCCCAGTCGTGCACGTATAGGATATGGTCTTCGCTAACGTTCAAGAATATCTCATCATTTGTGAATTCGTCAGGTGTCATATAACTACTCTAGCAGATGTATAGGTTGCTCCATATCTTAAGTTTTGAGCAAAATGTTATTGTCTACGTTTGTAGCTTTGTTATAAAAATCAGTATGTATGCACTACGCAAACAACCACGTGTGGCTTTCATTCGAAGAGCGCTAGTTGTTGTGACCACGGTTGGGTTTGTGTTGAGTGTGGTGCTTGCGAACCTCCCCGTACAGGCTCAGCAGGAGCCTGTGACGTGGTTGAATACGACAAAACAACCCGGGATCGAGCCCGGCAAAACCATAGACGAAAACGAGTACCAGCGTTTATTGGGGGTAAAACGTGGTTTTTCGGCAGGACTGACCTGCATCGAGAAAAGAGTAGCGATCTTGCGGCTCGCCAATACCAACATTGTTTATAGTGACGGTTGTTGGCATCAAACCAAGTTAGGACTACTTGAACAAGGTGGCCGATATTTGCTGGAGCCTGGCACGACCATGGCCGGACGCATCCGCGGTAATGCGCAGGATACTTCTACCTTGCACCCAACACCCAATCCGGATGTATTTTTGGAGCTTATCGAGGATGCGGCAACTGGTTATGGGAATTTTGTGCAGTTTCGTACTGTCGAGACGGCAACTTTTGACCATGAAATTGCAATAAACAGCGCGATCAATTTGTCGTACCGGCACACTGTTGGTGTTCCGCGTTTGCGCACAGCGTCCAGTGGGTCGGTAAATGTGCAGAATTCTGAAGTTTGGTACTCACAAAATGGCACGTGGATGCTGGTTGGTACAAATGATGGTGTTGTGTACCGGATAAATCTTCAGGAGCTCACCGTGCTGGGTATAAGATTTAGCGATAAACCTTCCGGGGCTCAGCTACCGATAATGGCTGATATTACCAACGACGGACGCTACATTGCCGTCAGTGTCAACGGCCAGCCGCGTAGTGAGCTTTTTATTATCGACACATCACAATGTAGTGAAGCAGAAACAGTGATCAACGCTGTGGTTACGGGTACGTGTGCCACGCGGCAGTTAAAGTCTGGCTTGCAAACGGTTATCACCAGCTATCATAGTATCGTACTCCCTCGTTTTTATGGGAATGACACGCTTGGAATATACCACCGCGAAGGTAGCGAGTACCGCCAGTACATTCTGCAAGCGCCGGATACTGTGGCGAGCGGCTGGGACTATATCGCACTCGGTGATTCGTTTGCGTCGGGTGAAGGCGCGTTTGACTACATGTACGGCACAGATGACCCAAATAATAAATGCCACACTTCCCTGCGCTCCTATCCCTATTTGATTGAACGTGAGGTTAATCTAACTTCTTTTTACTCAGCAGCATGCTCAGGTGCTCTTATCGAACATATCATTGCCGGTACAGACACGAATAACCACAGGGCTAAACCATCAGAAGCATTCCCAAACAAACACCCCGGCTATTTGAGACAAATAGAACAGCTATCAAAGAATACGGATATAGTGACGATTTCAATTGCGGGTAATGATATAGGCTTTTCAGATCGCATTAAGTACTGTGTAGCGGGAAATGCGCATTGCTTTGCTACTCACGAGGATCGAGCAGAGATTATCCAGGAAATTAATCGGCAGTATGAGCGTCTAGCTGGTAAAAATGGCGTATATACCAAGCTGAGAGATGCTGCTGCCCCCAATGCCAAAATCTATGTGATTGGCTACCCGCAAACTATGTATACTGGTGAAGATGAAAATTGCGCCGTGAATGTACGTCTGAATGCCTATCAGCGTACAATGGCGCAGCAGCTTGTAGAATACCTGAACACAGTTATTCGTCATGCCGCTCACGATGCCGGTGTGCAGTATGTGGATGTAGAGCGTGCGCTCGATGGTCACAGACTGTGTCAGACTGCTTCTGCGGCTACTGCTGTCAATGGCATTACTGCCGGGAATGACTTATTGTTAGTGATTGGCTCGGAGAGCTACCATCCGAACGAATTGGGGCACCAGCTCATGCAAAAGGCCATCTTGCAGCAGACGGACTACTTCACGAAGCCCATGCCGCCCGTCCCTGCTCAAAAACTGGGGCTGCCGAACGCGGCAGACTATGCGTTTTCGCAAGGTATAAGAACAGGCAGACTCACAGTGAGTCTCTATTATATAGGACATGACTTTGTGCCAATTCACTATCGGGAAGGCACAATTCGCTTCGAGTTGGGCGGATTATTTGACGTGGCGCTCTCGTTTACTCCACAGACTGACTACAATGTGTTTCTTCATTCTGATCCAGTTAAGCTAGGTACTATTACAAGCGATGAACTAGGTACGCTCCGTGGTACGTTCACAATCCCAGATTCAGTTGAACCTGGGATGCATACGCTTCGTATAACCGGCAAAGGCGTAGACGGCCACCAGATAGAATTGTACAAATACGTTTACATAGGTGTACACGAAGAAGACTGGGACGGAGATGGGGTACCGAACGACCAAGAGGCGTGTGGCATTTTTGACCCTGTTGGCCAAGATTCCGATAAGGACGGAATAGATGACGCCTGCGACCCGCTCATCACGGATACGCCGAGCCGGCCGGATAACACTTCTCAACTGCCGGTTAAAACTCGAGGAACTATAGACCTTGACCGCATCCGTACGCAGTTAAAAGGCGTGATAGAAGGACTTCCCAGCCGACCAGCGAGCGTACAATCTCAGGTACAAAATCTGTTTCCCGAGGCCTACCCTAGCGCCGTACAAGGGGTGTCGGCAACTACGCACAGTCCAGATGTCACGGTCTCTCGAATTAAAGTGGAGCAGAAATCACAAAGCTGGTTACCTTCAGTAATTGCCGCATGCTTTACCCTGATAACGCTTTTGCTTTATGCTAAGACTAAACAAAGGAATCACCATGCCTAAACCCAAAAAAACTTCAAAGCCAACCAGTAGGTTCGTATCGTTTTTAAAGAGACGACCTAAAACTTCCATAACCCTTACAGTCATACTAGTAGCCGTAGTCGGCTTTGCGATTAGCCAAGAAATTGAGCAGCAGACCCAGGCACATAAATTACGGGTTGCGGACCAAAAAATCCAACAATTTGCTGACGAGATAGAGAAAGCCGATCCTACTATAAAGCTTCAGAGGAAGAAGTACTGTCGTCATAATGATGAAAAATATGGCAAGGGCGCTCTGATCTGTGTAGTATCTGTCAATTATGAACATAAACACATCGATGAGCAGGACTTGCAAGCTAAGATTGAAAAATTCAAATTCTTAATAAAAACACAAACTGCTCTACCAGGACTTGAGTTTCAGTTAGAGCGTGGCGATGAGTTTCGGTCAACAACTTCTTCTGGCGGGACGGGTTATAAACTTAACGGTGATGTCGTAATAGGTATTAGTTACCAGTTTAACCATTTTGAAGGCGAGCCATCTAAACAAGACGGGGTGTCTTATCTGCATATCGGAGCGAGCGAAAAAGTTCACCGACCGATATTCCGTTACATTGACTAGCTTATAGTCCTTTTTTCAGGGCGGTGAGAGCGAGGATGGTGGCGATTTTAGCACCCAAGGTTCGGTCGACAAGGTTGTCGCTGAGCCAACCGCTGTAGCCTTGATTTTTGCCAATTTCTGGGATACCGTAGGCGGCTTGCATAGCTTCTGTAATGTTCTTGCCGCCTCGCACGAGCTCAAGGATATGTTTTGGTACGGGATATGCGGGGGCGGAGCCGATTTGGTATTTGCCCGATGCGCAGTCGATGACGCACGCCCAGGCTTGCTCAAAACAGTACTCGGTTGTACCGACTTTTACAAAATGCAGGCCGCCCTCAATCCCCACTGCGTAATCAGTGCTCTCATGATGCGAGACGTTTTGGGCGCGGTTGATTGCCCCTTCTACTGTCTCGCTGATGCTCATAGGCTGGTCGCTGACACCGCTTGGCGATTCAATCGGAATGACCTCAATGGTTTCGCCGACAAAGCCTAGCTGAAATGCTTGAGTCACCGCGTCGATTTTGACCGGGTTATTTGAAGCAACGATAATCTTCATCTCACCAATATAGCATAAGCACTATGCTGCTACTGCTGTAGAATTTAATGCACCTTACATATCGAGTTCGATACTGACTGGGCAATGGTCGGAGCCCATGATATCAGGATGAATATTGGCATTTTTGATGCTGTCTTTCAGGCTTTCGGAAACCAAAATATAGTCAATACGCCAGCCAACATTCCGGGCGCGGGCGTTTGCAAAATGACTCCACCAAGTGTAATAGCCCTTGCCCTGCTTAAACATACGAAACGTATCAACGAAGCCTGCATCGATAAAATTCTGGAAACCCTCACGCTCTTCATCTGTAAAGCCCTTTTTGCCGACATTGGCTTTGTCGTTTGCCAGGTCGTCTGGTGTGTGTGCTACGTTCAGATCGCCGCAAAATACCACGGGTTTGGTCTTTTCGAGTTGCTTCATGTATGCCAGAAACGCCGGATCCCAGGACTTGTGCCGGAGTGGTATACGCGACAAGTCGTCTTTGGCATTAGGTGTATAAACCGTGGCGAACCAAAACTTGTCATATTCGGCGGCAATTACTCTGCCCTCGAGATTTGGATCGCCGTACGTATCACCGGTCACATGAAATTGTTCAATGATATCGCGTGGCAGCCCGTTGATGACTTGCAGCGGCTTTGGTTTGCTGAAGATTGCTGTGCCTGAGTATCCTGGTTTGTCGGCAGAGTACCAAAACTCTTGGTAGTCGGGCAGATCGACCTCGGACTGTTCCTGCTTGGCCTTAGTTTCCTGTAGGCCTAAAATGTCAGGCTGCTCTTTCTCTATAAACGGTACAAACAGTTGTTTACGGTGCACTGCCCGGATGCCGTTTACGTTCCACGAGTATATTTTCATAGCACCAGTGTAGCACAGGCCCTGTAACTATAGATTTTACAGTGCCAATCTGTTATACTTGCCCGTAATGTATAAGCGCGTGCTCTTAAAACTGTCTGGCGAACAACTAGCTGGTAAATATGAGCATGGTATTGACCCTGAAATTGCTGGCTGGCTGGCGAACGAAATCAACGAAGCTGCTGCTAATGGCACACAATTCGTAATTATGATTGGCGGTGGCAACTTCGTGCGAGGTGCGCAAGTGGCTGGTCATGGGATTAAACGCGTCACCGCTGACCATATGGGCATGCTCGGTACGATGATTAATGCGATTGCCTTGACTGATATCTTCGAAGCGCACAATGTTAAAACCCGCTGCTTGAGCAATATATTTGCCCAGCAAGTCAGCGAGCCGTTCTCGCATCGTCTGGCTGAAAAACATCTGCAAAAGGGCCGTATTGTTATCCTGGCTGGCGGTACCGGTCGACCATTCTTTACGACCGATACTGGAGCAGTCAACCTTGCGCTTGAATTGAGTTGCGAAGTGGTCTTCAAGGCTACAAAAGTTGATGGTGTATACGACAAAGATCCTGCAACAAACGACGATGCTGTACGACTTGAGAAATTAGCATACAAAGAAGCAGTCGATAACGAAGAAATTAAAGTTATGGACAACGCAGCGATGGCCTTGGCTATGGACCACAATTTAGAAATTCGTATATTTGACGCCATGACCCCTGGCAATATCCGTCGGGCTGCCGCCGGTGAGCCAATCGGTACGAGCGTTAACTAATCTCTAGAGACTCGCCGGGCTGCAGGCGTTTATACTCGGCGCCAGTTTTGCCTGCGGCATCTGAAAGCAGGCCGTCGTGGATTTGTTTGCCCTGCTCTGACAAAATCGCGTCATGCGTCGGTATCACGAGATTGGCTTGCGTGCTTGCAATATAGTCTATTGCTTCACTGATTTTCATCCAAGGCGCAGCTGCCGGAGCCAACAGCACTTGAAGCTTCACGCCGGACTCAACAAATGAATCACCTGGGTAAAACACTGTATCATTCACAAGCACGCCGACGTTTTGGATGACTGGTCGTTCGGGATGAATAGTGGCATGTTGCCCGCCGGTAAATTCAAGTGTGAACGGGCCGGCAATAATGCTGTCGCCCGGCTTTACTGCTTCGATTTGAAGTTCTGGGTATACAGCCTTCATATCTTCCGGCGCGTAAACTACCATATCGGGATTTTGTGCGAGCAACCGTGTAACTTTTGCTGTATCTACATGGTCCGGGTGCTGGTGAGTTAGTACTACGGCTGCCACGTCTCCAAGTTCCGGCAACGAATTGCTGAATATACCAGGATCAATCACCAGCTGTTCATCGCCCTCGCTCACTACAACGCACGCATGTTCGTATTTCGTTATTACCATCTCAAGCACCCTCGACTACTATGTTATTAGTGTAGCAAACCTATACTGCTGCACTGCTGGAATAATCCTCATAGAGAACTAGGTAAGTGGCGCGTCACTGCCGAGGCTCTTTAGTAGCCCAACGAGCTCTTTGCGCTCAAGATTTGAAATATCCATCTGTTTCATATGTGCGATGACATGGCCTTCTATGATGCGCTTCACGGCGATAGTGTCTTTGCGTGACAAAAATGTAATGCGCAATGGGTCGGTGCCGTAAATGCGAGTGTAGATTTTGAGTGAGCCAAAAAACGGCCCGGTATCAGCTTCGACATTGAGAATGTCGGAAATCTGCAGACTGATTACCTCTGCAACCTTAAAAAATGACCGGATCGTAATAGCGACTTTGGTCCGGCTGACGGCGATGGTATCTGGGAACAGCACAAACGGGAAAATGCTTTCGGCTTTAATGAGGACGTCTTTTGCTTTTTTGGCTTCGTCGTGCAAATCATTGATATCGCTTTGGGTAGGTTCGCGGGTCTTTTCTGTATGTGACATAACAGCTCCTTGTCTGGTGAAAAGTATAAGTACAAGGAATTCAGAAGACTGTAAAATATTTAGCTGCTGATGCGGGTTTTAACTTAGAACTGTTTTTTATTATCAAATGTCTTGGTAAATGTCTTGCCGTTTTTGGTTGTGCATGTCTCGGGGTGTTTTTCCTGCACGGGGTTGCCGGCCTCGACACACTCCTCGAAGCTGTTAACGTTGGTGTCTTTATAAGCATTATCTTTGTTTTGGCTGGTGCTGCGGACCAACGCAAGCGCACCTGAAAGGCCGATTAAAATCACCACAGAACAAGCAACCAAAATAATCGTTTTGCTTGAGCCGGCTTGGCTTCTGGGAATACGCATACTAACTCTTGTGTGCTGCAAACCACTGCATGGCTGCTGTGATAGCAATGAGACCAGGTAGGGCGATAGTGATACCTTCAGCAACGGTGTCCTGGTCTGCTGCCACAACGAGAATTAGGACAAGCAATAGTACGTATGGAATGTACAGTGCTTTTCCTTGGGGCGATACTGGCAAGTAGCTCCAGCGCGTTGCCACGAACCACACATCCTTCTTGGATTTGGTTGATTTGGTTTTCGAACGAGACTTCGCAGCCGCCGCTCTGGTTGTTTTCTTCTTTCCGCTCATGCTTATATACTACCCCTCACCTCCCAAAGACGCAAATCACGAAAAATAACAGAGGGCTAGCAGGAAGTTACTTTTCAGCTAACTCGGCGCGACCACGCTTAAATAAACGTGCCATCCACAGTAATTCATCGTACTGCTTTTGCAGGTTGCGTTCGTAACGTTCGGCATGTTCGGGCTTGATATCGCCATTTTCCTCAAACATCTTATTGACGTATGGGAAGTAAATATCCCATGACAGTACTACTAGCCCGGTTTCGCGAATAGCTGGCACCAAAGCTTCGACGGCACGTACTCCGCCCCAGTTGCCGTCGCTGGCTCCGGCTATAGCGACAGGCTTGTGGTTGTAATTCGCAAGTTCGCTGTCGAGCATGCGCTTGAGGCTGCCAGGAAAGCTGTGGTTGTATTCAGGGGTGACAATATAAAACGCATCAGCCCGCGCGGTAATTTCGCTGTAACGAGGGTCTTTCCCTTCCGGATCATTACCGTCGCCTGGAAAATGAAACTCAACTGGGTCAACAAAGACTATTTCTACTCCCGGCAACTTCCTGCCAAACTCCGCAACGTAGCGAGCGGCCTTAATCGACTCTCGCTTTACCCGTGTCGTCCCTGCCAGGACTGCAATTATAATCGAATCATCGCTCATAGTCTCATAATACACCTTTCATTCAGGCTACCAGCCGCCGGTGCCGCCTCCGCCGCCTCCGCCGCCTGAGAAGCCGCCACCGCTTGAGTAACCGCTTGAAGATGAACTCGTTGGCGGGGAGAAGCTGCTTGTTGTGTTTGTTGACAGGCTGGATATGGAACCGGCAAAAACGCCTGCGTTGAACGAGGCCCAATTGCCGCTGTACCAATCTGGCGGTTGCTCATAAAGACTGGCAAATTGCTTTGCCCACTGCTTTTCGATGCCGAATAACATTGCGTACGGCAGTAAGCGTTCGTAAAGTCTCACGAGCTGTTGACTATCACTCACGTCAATTTTTTCAGCAGTACCGGGTGTCTGGAGTTGTTTGATACGATCAGCTTCAGCAATCTGCATATACATTTTCAGTCCGTGCAAGTAGTCGCGCAGTTCAACTCCGGCGTGAGTGCGTGCCGGCATATGATGTGCCAGCAGCAGGACGATAATAGCCGCAATGACAGAGGGTATGTTGAGCGTTAACAAGCTAAGAACCAGTAACACCCAGCCCCATGTAGCAAGCTGCTTTTCCTGTTTGGTGACGTCCTGCATGTACCCCTTGTCCAGAGCAGCCTTACCTGCTTGTTTGGCGATGGACGGGATGCGTTTGTACATAGTATGGCTATTGGCATCGAGTTCGGCCCGGGCACGCACTGCAGTGCCGGCGCCAAACCAAAGATGTGCGACCGACTGCTCTTCTGGCGTGAGGTCACTCAACGATTTCACAAGTTCGAGCTCATATTTCTTTTTGTCTTTTTCGTACAGCTTTATATATCCGCGGATTGCTAGGTCAATCAGCTGTGCGCCAATGGCTTTTACGGGCATTCTGTCCTTGAGTACGACGCTTGCTATTGCTACGCTTACATCTTTCGGCGGGGTGTACTGTGGGACTATCGTGCCCTTGCTTTTCGGGTCGCGACCGTACGCGTGCCAATACTGTATGGCGCGAATAGTGACTACTATTGGCACAATAATATACCACAACAGTATAACTACTCCGATAAGGTACCAAATCGGACTGAGGGGTGGCTTCACGTATGCTGCAAATGTGCCCGTGCTGAAGCCGACAATGAACGTAAGATTTTCGTCTGCGACGAGACGCCGGTCTGCGGTGAATGTGATAACTGTTTCAGTAGCGTCATCCGTGTGGATTGTACAGGCTTGCTCTCTTGATTCCGCCCTGCCTGTATAGCACACCGGCGGCTTAGATGTTTCGAGCGACCCGGCGAGATCGGGCGGTATATGCAAACGTGCCGTCAGGTTATTGATTGGCTGATCTCCCTGCTCGCGGACATCCCAGTATAGTTCATCGTGATTACCGAAGTTTCTTGTGACATCTTGCACGGTGTATGAAATGACGTAGGTTTGCTCGCCGCGGACATACTTATCTGCATCACCAATACGGAGAATCAGGTTGTCATTGCTCGTATATGTGGTGTAATTCCAGACATTGCCAGCGCGGTCTTTGACGCTCTCAACCCGTAAGTTGACATCATGGCCATCATATTCCTGTGGGATTGCTCGCTCGATGCCATGATTTTGGTTATACGACGGAAATTGCGCGACTAATGTCTCGACCACCTTCAGTGTCGAACGGTTTTCGCTATCTCGGCTAATGTAGTAATCTGCCTCAAACGACGAAAAATAGAAGTTATTGGTATTCTGGGCATTGACCGAAGGTGTAACTAATCCGAATAGCCCAAACAGTAATAACAGTACTAGAACAAGTCGTCGCATATATCTTAGTATACGCTCTGCAAGCACTATCTGCCCTGCAAGGCGTCGAGAGCTACAGCAATAGCTGCGAGCGTGCGTTGGTCGTGTGCCGCATAAGCATCGTCGGTCATCGACAGGCGATAACGGTCGAAGAAAAGTGTGGTCTTTTGGTACTTACCAACGATTGCTTTGCTGCTTGGGTCGATAAAGTTGAAGTGATAGCGAAAAAACGCCACAAGGATGTCAATGAATTCGCCGACAATAGGAATCCAGCCAGCAAACCGCCGCAGGATTGCCAAGCCGATATTGCTTTCAGCGACTTGTAGTTTCACATTGTCAGTGTCGTCTAGAATACTCCAGGTGCTGACGAGCAACGATTCCTTGAATTCTTTGCGGAATACACCAATGAGCGTGCCATCAGGATCTTCGACAAAAAACTTGCCGTGAATATCCATCACTTTTTCGGCGCGCATCGTAAAAGCAAGTTGGTTCTTTTCCTCGTTGGTATAAAACTCGACTTTTTCTTTGAACGCGAGGCGCTTTTGGTGTGCAAACGCCAACATATTCCCTTTGTTGCCGGCATCATCTGCCGCGTAGACACGGTATCGATTGGCAAATGCTGTGATTTTCTGCTCAACAATCAGACGCGGCTTCATGCCACTCAGTATAGCGCTGTTTGCAATGGCGTGCGATACGAAAGAGTCTTACCACTTATCCCAACTGTCCTGTATAACCTGCTGGGCAGTATATTCCTCGGGTGATAAAATGCGCGGTTCACCATGTTCTGCAGGCTTGCCTGGTACTGTATCGACAGGTGTTTGTGAAGTTCGTAATATGTGTCCTTTATGAGCGTGAAGGTCGTCAGTAAGCTCTGCGTCGACCTCTCCAGCTGTCATTTGGTTTGGATTGAGGAAAGGATTTTGGAGGAACCGATTCAGGTTCGCACCAAAGCTAGTACTCTCTGTAGGGGTTAGCTCGACGAGGTCATCGTCACCTGGGATGGTAATGTCAGGATCTTCGCCCCTTAAAAATTCACTCATAATTTCATTATAGCATAAGTAATTTAAAAAGTCAACGCGTGTTCCTGGCTGGTCAAGAAGATATAGTGATGTCAGTGTCAGTTTTACCCAGGTTATACTATTCCGCCATCTGTTGCTGCGGTGTATACTAGAACATAAATAGGAGAGAAGTTATGGCCACAGCTAAGAAGAAAGAGCCAAAGCGTATTTACCGTTCGGAAAAAGATAAAATGATTTCCGGCGTTTGCGGCGGGTTAGGCGAATATTTGAATGTAGACCCTACGCTTATCCGCTTGGCATGGGTTGCAGTTACGGTTTTCACGGCGGTTGCACCTGGCGTATTGGCGTATCTCATTGCAGCAGTTATTATTCCAGCCGCTCCAGATAACCCTGAAAGTAAGTAGTCGTGAAACGACTTGTGCCTCTGCTCATTGTCGGTGCTGCTATCTTACTGTTTGCGGGCGGTCTCGGTTATATCTGGCTGGGCAGCAACGATAGCCAGAAGCAATCAGATTCACGGCCACCGTCACAGTCCGAAGAAGATAGTGAACCGACCGAGCTCGAAAAGTCGCAGATGGTTACGCTTGAAGGTACGTATAACTGTCTGCAGAAAAGCGGTGATGGCCCGCAAACGATGGAATGTGCATTGGGTTTGATACTCGACGATGGCACGGCATATGCACTGAGCATGCAAGAGCCAGGTCTGCTTGCAGGGGTTCCAACAGGCGCTCGAATTGAAGTGACCGGGCCGCTCCAAAAGGTGCCTGACAAAACGTATCAGACCAGCGGTACACTCGAAGTACATACTTTCCTGCGCTTGTAAGCAGTGCTATGCTTGTGCTTAGGATACCCTTAATGCAATGAAGCACCTCTTTACTGCTGCCGCTGCCCTCTTCTGTGTCGCCATCTTTTGGTATCAGGCAGCCATAGGTACCAGCTCGTCTATACTTTGGGCAGGATCTCTGCTGCTTACGATAATGTTGCCGATTGCAAGTGCGCAGTACATCTACACCGGCAAACGCAAAATATGGGCCTCTGTGCTCGGTGTGGTGGCTACGATGTGTGTACTGGTATTTGCGACAGCTCTAGGGGCACGTCAAGAGTCGCCGTTTCTGGATTGTCCTGAGCTGCGTGCCGCAACCCTAGAGCTTGGACACACGTGTGACGAAGGCAACACCACGATATCCGATAGTAGAATCGTGCAGTATGCGCAAATGGTATATATTTTCGTCGTAGCCGCCAGTATTCTTAACTTTGGATTAGTCTTGGCGAGTATACTTTGGCCGCACAAGCAGAGTAAAGTCATACAGCTAAACCTCCCTATTCGGCTAAAGCGGTTTTGGCCAAACGTAATACTGGTCTCTATCGGTATATCGCTTCTGACTATGCTGGTGCCAACGCCGCACTTTATGCAGCCAGATACCAATAGTTATGATAGCCTCGCTACGAGCTACTATGGCGTACCCTATCCTGCACGTGAGGTGAAAATGGCCGACTGCTACGAACCAACATGGTGCTTGGAGGCGACAAGGCCATATGGTTATAGATACGATCGTACCGAACGTTCTACGTATAATCTCGCCAGCATAGTCATCAACGCAGCAGTCTGGACAGCCGTAGGTTCGGCACTAGCCTTGTTCATCCGACGGCAGTATAAATAATTGTCGTAATGTAACGACGGCACAGGCTTCAGTATGAGCATGGGAACTTGATTTGCACAAAAACCGAAGCACCCGGCAAAGATGACGGCGATTCGAATGTTCGTGAGCCCCGCGGTTCAACCCCTCCCTCGTCGTCAGCTTCAGCCGGCTGTTACACCGCCTGAAGTAGCTGATGAGTTGCTTGAAGTTGTCGGTAGAGTTGCTCATTAGTGATTTTGGTACGACGACTCCGTTGGTGCGCGGTATACTGTAAGTATGAAGCAGCACGTTAGCTCCAATGGAAGCTTCCTTGTCGTGTCCAAAGGAGAGGAAGTTATGTCGGCGTTGGTCGAGTTTGCACGCACGCAGAACCTACAATCTGCATGGGTGCAAGGTATCGGTGGTGCTGCCAAAACCACGATCGGCTTCCGCGACCCTGCGGCCAAGGAATACATCTGGCACACATACGACCGGCCGCTGGAGATTGTCAGTTTGCAAGGTAATGTAGCATGGGTGGACGGCGAGCCATTTTGGCATGTACATGGCACATTTTCTGGTGCAGACTACGGGGCTATCGGTGGGCACGTCAAAGAGCTGGTCGTCGGCCTAACTTGCGAATTATTCATTACCCCTACCCCATTCAAACTCACTCGCAGCCACGACGAAGACACTGGCCTTAAATTAATCCAAGGTCTGTAGCGTCACTATTTTTGCTGCGGATCGAAGGGATCCTTACTGTTGTTCGGATCCATATCTTTCAGTACCATGTCTTTAAGTGATGTGTGTGGTTCGGGTGCGGCTGGCGTTGCTATTGTTGGGTGCATTACCGGAGACTGTAGTGGGGCGACAGGTGTGCGTCGCTTGCGATAGAGCAAGTATCCGCCGCCAGCTCCCAGTAGTACCAAGACGCCTACAATCCCGGCGACAGCTACACCGCTGGTCTTGCTGGTTTCAAGCGGTTTGCCGGATGTGTCCATAGCCACGGTGTTTGCTGATTCGACCTTGCCAGTGACCGTGGCGACCTCTGAATTATTGCCAGCATCGTCTTTTGCAGTCACTCGGTAGTAATAGAGAGTGTCGGGCTCTACGTCTGTGTCGGTAAACGTGGTCTCAGAGAGTGCCTGGCTAATAGGTTGCCAGCTTTCATTGTCAATCGAGCGTTCTACGGTGTATTGCACACTACTGACATCATCTGTCGAGGCGGCCCACGATATCCGAATAGCGTCTTTACTTGCTGAGACTTTCAGGTCAGCGGGCTTGCTCGGTGGCGTTGTGTCTGCGGCTGGGGATTGAGGTGTCTGGGTGGTCGATTTCGGTTTGCTCGGGGTTGTCGGTTTGGTTGCGGGAGCGGATGGTGTTGCTGGCGCAGATGTGACTGCCTCCATAGTTATCGTAAAAGTTACACGTGTCTGGCCTGCCCCTGCGGAGCCAGGTTTTGCGCAGATTCCGTCGAAGCCGATTGGATCTGGGTCTTCACCTACCGGGTAGTCATAATATGTAAATTTATAACCTGATTTGCTGATGCTTTTTCGTGACAAGCAGTAGTTCAACGTAGAGTCGCAGCCAGTTCCGACAACTGCTTCGCCGCTGCCATTTGTGGTAAAGGATATCTGGGCAGGTTTGCCTGGGCACTGGCCTGCTGCGCCGGTATAGATAGTGCCAGACACGCCGCTAAGCGTTTGTCCATTCGCGTAGGCATAGACATAAATCGTAGCGTTCGGTGCAGCATTTGCGGTGCGTACTGTGAGCATGCTGACGCTGCTGAATGTCAAAACAAATAGCGCCAGGATGGTGAATGTGCGGCGGAAGGATTGCTGTATTTGTGCCATCGGGCGTTATTTTCTATCATTATAAAGCCTGTGCGACACAATAGCAATCAGAAGTATGGTCTCGCCTGTCTGCACGGTATACTTATGAGCATGAAAGCGCAGATACAGCTTAGTCGGGCAATAGGTTGTGAATTTTTGGCACGCAAACTACGTTCGGTCATGATTCTGTTGTCAGTCGTTATGTTCGCCGTGCTGGCGCTCGCCATATGGCTGACGACAGTGAGCGCCTGGTGGTGGCTGTTCGCTGTGCCGGTGATATTAATTTCCATCGTGCTCATTGCCGCGTTCGTGGTTGCAAATGTTGCCATCAAAGTCCTGAGGCCTAATCTTACGGAGCAACAAGACGGTGCCGTTAAAGCGTTTATAAATAAGTTCGAAAGAGTTGCCGAACACCTGCAAACGCCGATGTTCATTATCGTTTTCCGCGTAATCCTCGATATCATCCGCAAGCGCGACCCGTCATTTATTCAAACAGCTACAAAAGACAGCACCACTCTCCATAAAGACCTGCTTGAACTTCAAAAATCGTTCAAATAAATATATCACTTTGTTTGGAAATTGGCGGTTGTCGATCTCGAAACTGGTGAGGGTTAGGAGGAGGAAATGTGCGGGAGCATGGCTCCACGCTCCCGCACGTTCCTCTAGATCAATCTGCACATACGCGCTGTCTGCGGCCAGGGGTAAAACCCGCGTCCACTGGATCGTGCCCGCTCGGCAACCCACATCTGGGCGTACCAAGGCCAGTTGTTGGCCGTACCGAGGCGTTTGTATAGCCGCCAGCCGTACTGCCTGATGAACGTGAGGTTCATCTGTAGGCCGCCGTAGTAGCCGTTGCCTGTGTTGGTCTTCCAGCCGCCATACCACGGTGGTGCTTCTTTGCTATGGATGCAGCGCCACGCCGATTCATTGGGCGGGTTGAGTGCCCTATGCTTGGCCTGCTTCAGCCGCTTCTGCCATAGCTTCACGAGCATCTTAAGGCGCCAGGTCTTGTTCCAGTAGCGCTCTTGGTACTTCGTGCTCGAACGTGGGGTTGTCGAGGCGTCCTGCCAGTGCCATGTGGCCTGTCTGAGCCTGCGAACCTTGCGCTTCAGTTTGCGGGCGTACCGCTTCTGTTTGCGCAGCTGCTCTGCTTTGTCGGCGGCCGTTACCGCGCCGGTACTGCTCTCGCGGAGCGTATCACTGGTCTGCTGACCAGGTGTCGGTGCGGCTGTCGGTTGTGGTGTCTGTGCGCTTGGCTGCGCAATTGCGATACTAGGCGTCGCTGCCGTAATGCAGCACGCCAGAGCCGTGAAGGCTCCTCGTATGTTAATCACTCCCACCCTTTCAGGGAACGCGGATACCTCCCCATGAAGTATCCTGTTTTGTTGTCAGTTTCTAAGCCATCCTCATCGCCGCATGTGTAGCGCGACTAGGCTTAAAGTCCGCTTCTCTCAGGTTTGCGTCTGCCTGCAGACTCCCTGCGAGTCAACGGACCGGTCTGACAACCGCCTCTCTTATGATAGCAGCCGTACCTCTTTATGTGAATACTCAGCTAGATTCAAATCGAATATGCTTTGACCCGGGAGTTATCTGTGGCAGAATTTAATTAAGGAGTTAAGAAATGTCAGCCGAACAAATCCAGGAGATAGTTAGATTGCCAGAAGAGCAAGATGCTGTCATGCCCGAAGTACTCGACGAACACGCTGACATAGTGGACGCAGTGGGATTGCCAGACGTTGATGGCATGGCTGACGTGTCCCCAGACGATCCAGAGGTTGTGCAGACAGACAAAAGCTCCATCTTGAGATTTCGGTTTTGTGCAGGAGATAACGTAGTCAGAGAGACAATGAGTGCGTCGAAATTTTTGGAGTTATCTCCACTCCAAAGAGTATTGTTCGCAGTTGGCCAACACAGTAGTTTCCGCACAAACACTCCGTTGATGGATTACATCAGGCGAGTTGCTAATAAAGGGGCTATCAATGGTTCATGCCTCAGCGAGGAAGAACTCAGTCAGTTACTAACTAAGGCGAGTAACGACGGACTGATACAGCATGAGGATGAAGGCATACATTTAACTAACGCTGCCCTAGAGCATGTCATGATTACCCAGGCAAAACGTAACGATGCAGCGAATCGCTCATTTGGTCCGATGTACGTCAAAGAGTATGAAGAGCCAATGACGCTGATTGAACGCTTCACAAAATCCGAGATTGCCGCGGCAGCTGCAACCATCGGCCCTGTAACGCTCGCAAGGTATCAAGAGATCAAAAAGCTGAAGTTCCGTGCTCTCGATACGCTCGGCGCGATTGCGATGATGAACGGCACGGTTGCTAGCAAGAGATTAGACTTTGAACTTCGTAGGCTTGCAGGGTTAACTACCGAAGCGAAAATATATAAATTGAACCTCGCGCAATTAGTTGACGCAGGGATGGTCGATCTTAGAACTGATAAGGTGGACGGAGAGAAAATCCAGGTTGCCACATTGACAGAACAAGGAGCCGAGTTGGTAGCCGACATCATGAAGAATCCCGATATATTAAAGAAAAAGATGCCGAATGAGAAGTTAACCAAAGGGAGTATGTATGAAGTAATCAGCATGTTTGCCGATATGCTGGATTACGAACCTGGAAAATGGCTGCGTCCGGAAAAATCACTGGTTCCGATTGATTTATTGAGCCTTGCGCGGAGTATTGGCCAAAGCGAAGAAGTTTTCATGAAAAGGTTCTATTGCGCACGTCGCGATAAAGGTTACCTTGAGGTAATGAAAGACCATGAAGGCAAAGTCTATAATGTTCGGCTAACAGAAAAAGGCCTGGAATACTTGCTCAGGCTGGAGCAAAGAGATTATGATGAGCTACCTGTCGGGGAAAAGATAGGGCTGTATAAGGGTCAGATTCAGGATTTACAGCTACGACAAGGCGCATGTATGAAGTTTGCAGATCAGCTAGGTCGGCGGGATATTTTCCAGCAAATTAAAAAGCTGGAATTTTCCAAAGATCCAAGATCACTCAACCTGGTACAGTTCCATCGTGCCAAGAGAGCAGTAGATCGTGCCCTAGAAGAGCTTGAACGCGTAGAAACCGCATCAGAACATCGGCACATGTACCAACAACAGGCCGCGTAGACTGTGTCTGCTAAATTTGCAAGACGGTGAAAATCTTATAGATAAGCAGTGCTGGCCACACAGCTGCCTGCAGGAATGCAAGCAGTACTTCGCCGAAGCCGTCAGCTCTGTTCAGGAAGTATATGAGTGCGCCGAAATACGCCAGCAGAAACATGAACGCGGGCGGACCACCCTTGTTTACGACTTTGATGGTTTTTTCAGATTTTGCCATTACTTATGTCCTCCTAGTTCCACAATACTCCTTTTAACCACAAGCGCAATACCCATCGTATCTTTACACTGATTCAAAGTATATGACAGTGGTTTGCTGTTATACTTTGACCCATGCAGTCCTATCAGAGCATATTGGCGCGGCATTTTGCCAAATTGCGGTTACTCAAGCGCGTGTCAGATGTGATTTTCCCAGTCATCAGCGAGGTGCAGTGGGTTGTGGTGGCGACGGTGCTCATATGCCAGGCATATGTAGCGCGTGATATGTGGTGGGTTGGTCCTAATTCATCCTGGATAAGCACTGTATTGGTTGCAGTTGGGATAGCCGCACTGCTGTGGCTGCTCTATATCGATGTACTGCAGCGCAAACACTTTTCACATGGCCGCAAATTCGTTATGAGCGCGGTTTACTATGTGTTTTATGCGCTATTTGCCGGCATAGTTCTCTGGAAGAATCCGCTGCCCGAAGATGGCTGGTGGCAAACATTCAACTACGCGCTTGTGGTTGGTATGCTCGGAGTTTCAATCATACGAGGCCTGGTAATCTTCTATGCTGCAAAGATGAATTCGATGATCGCCGAAGCCATCATTGCAAATCGTATGAGCGATCTGCAGTATCCCCCACTATTACTGATTGGTGTAAGCGCTTTGGTGCCGTGCGTATACTACCTACTAAACACATATGCGAGCGGCGGCATACCTGCTGCGTTCCTGACGGCGATTTACGTAGGTATTTTTGCCCACTTAGTTGAGTACTACTGGCTCAGATCCAGTACTACGCACTAATCAGATTCGGCGTGTTTTTTGAAATTGTCGAGGATGGCTTGCCAGCCTTCGCGTTGCATCTCAAGCGGGTTTTCATTTTCTGGGTCAAATGTCTGTGTGACATGCACGCCATCAGGTGTTTCTGTGAGCGTCGTTTTAACGTGGCGTTTATCTTCCCCGTCCATGTCGTACTCGATAAGTTCATGTTCTTTCACGGCAGTATATGTGCCAGTGAAATCAAAGCCGTCGCTGCCATCTTTTGCGGCCATCACTGTTTTGAACCGGCCGCCTACGCGCAGGTCATTTTCGGCTGCCGGCGCTTCCCAGTCGTCACTAGCAAATGCCCACTTCGTTATGTGCTCCGGTTTGTTCAAGCACTCCCACACCTTCTCTATCGGTGCATGAATGGTTGTTTCTACGGTAATTGATTCGTTACTCATGAATATAGTGTACTCCCTACTCTTATTTTTTACTGTGAAATTTTCACCACAAAGTTTTTAAAAAGTTGATAGTTGCTACCGTTTTGTCTTGGTTTTGTGCTTCGCTGCCTTGGTGGCTTTGGCGCCTACATATCCAATAAGCGGAAGTCCTGTTGCTAGCAGGCCAATATTCGCAATCACCGCCGCGGAAATGTCGGTTTTAGCATCTTTTCCGTATGCACCAACCCACAACGGGAAACCACGCACTTTCTTGCGATGAGATGGTGCGTAACAGTAGCCACCACGCTCCTCGTACAAACATACACCACACTCGGGCGACATGGCCAAGCATGATGCGTCCCCGTCTCTTTCACTTGTTCGAATCTTCTGACCTGGCGGGCGATACGTAATTTCACGTACATAAAACATTTGCCCAATACCCAGCACCAGCCCAACAGCAAACAGGCTTAGCAGTAGCTTTTTCATTCCCTAATCATACACTACCGCACCCCAAGCACAAGAGGCAGACCCCAACTTGACAAATGATACACAAGCATGGTATAATATAAATATAGGGTTAAAAAGAAACAACTAGATATTTTCAATAAAAGTGTCAATAAAGCTCACTATTCGGCTTTTGACTTTTTGCAAGATGTTCTCGCGTTGCAGAACGCTCGGTTGCCTCACAAGTGCTTCTCCGAGGTCATGATTTCGCGGAATGCGCCCAGTTGAGACATAGCGGTCAAGTAAGCGCTGTGTTCTCTCGGCGTCCAGCCCTTCTTCTTCGCACATAGATCGAAAAGCTTTCACCTGCTCTTCGCTCACAAACTCTATCCATTCACCTTCTACATCACTTGCATTCGTGATGTCAGGTAGTGCGCTACTGATGAACCGTTCGATCAGCTCGCGTTTGCTACGCAGTTCGGGCGTGTTGTTCATTGTGTCAGATATTGTTTTCTTGAGCTCCTGTTGTTTGTAGTCATCCGCGCCTACCATGCGCGCAATCAAACGAAGTATGTAGCTCACATTAATCTCGTCACGTTTCGTAAGCTCTAGCTCGAAGTCGATATCGTCTAAGATTGAGACTTTTTCTTTCTGATTCTCGGTCTTCACCTTGTCGTAGATGTCCAGGTACTTGCCCTTGAAGTTCTCGAGCGTTTGCTCATCAATGTCCAGGTGAGAGAAATCAAAATCCGCAAACGATATCACCACATTGCGCAGCCGCAACACCTCGCGAAACGCCTCAACAAATGCCTTCTCGGCTTCCTCGTCGGGTAGCGCATCTACGTCTTTCGGTGTCTGCGCAATCTCTTTCAATCGCGCGATAGCCTCGTTCATCTGCTGCACGTAGTCTTCGTATGGTCGCAAGAAGATGTCTTCTTTGGCATTTTTGTTGGCGAATAGCTCAAGTGCGTCATCTGTTGCCTTTTTAAGGCTGCGGAACACCACGATATTACCCTGGGATTTCGTCTCGTTGAGGATGCGATTAGTGCGCGAGTACGCCTGTAGTAGCCCGTGGTAACGCAGATTTTTATCAACATACAGCGTATTGAGTGTTTTACTATCGAATCCAGTTAGGAACATGTTTACCACGAGCAAAATATCAATTTCGCGGGATTTTACACGGTCGGCAATGTTGCGGTAGTAATTGTAGAAGCTGTCGCTATCGCGGGTGCTGTAGCTTGTGCTGAACATACGATTGTAGTCTTCGATATAGCTTTCAAGTTTATCGCGTGTGTGCTGATTTGCCGCACCAGTAAAAAGGTCTAGTTGCGGATCATCATCAAGCATGCTATCGGCATCTTTGTCTTCTTCGTTTGCTATATAGCTAAAAATCGTAGCTATGCGCAAATTATGCTCGCCCGCGTGTTTTTTGCGCCGAAATAGCTCGTAATATTTCGTGAGCATATCCACGCTACTGACGGCCATGATGGCGGTAAAATCTCGGTTATGTGTTTTGCGGTCGTGGTTTTGGATGATGAAGTCGACGATTTTCTCCAGTCGCATTTCGGATTCCATAGCTTCTTGTATGTCTATGTCCTCGACGTCTTCATCTATGTCCGCGCGGCCGTCTTTAAACTTAAAGCCTTTGTAGTATTCGACTGAAAACTTCAGCACATTCTCGTCGCGAATCGCATCGGTAATTACGTATTTATGGAGGCATTCACCGAACAGATCTTTTGTGGTGCGCTTACCGAGTTTGTTGCTGCCAGCATTCTTGGCAAATATCGGTGTTCCGGTAAAGCCAAATAGCTGATAACTCGTAAAATACTCAGTAATTTTCTTGTGGGTTTCACCAAACTGACTGCGGTGGCACTCGTCGAAGATGAAAACAATCTTTTTGTCTTTGTGCTGCTCCATCTTTAGCGCGTGACGGTCGTTGCTGATCGCATTATTGAGCTTCTGGATCGTTGTCACGATCAGCTGGGTGTCGGGATCATTAAACTGCTTTACTAAAGTTGTAGTATTGGTCGTGGCGTCAACACTTCCCTTGCGGAAGCTATTAAACTCGCGAATCGTCTGGTTGTCGAGGTCATTACGGTCTACTACAAACACCACTTTGTGCACCTCTGGTTTGTTACAGATAATTTGGCTGGCTTTGAAGCTTGTGAGAGTTTTGCCGCTACCGGTTGTATGCCAGATATAGCCGCCCTTGCCCTCGTTCTCTACCTTGTCGACAATCGCCTCAACCGCATAGTACTGATACGGCCGCAGCACCATCAGTTTTTTATCTGTAGTGAGTACCATGTACTTTGTGATCATTTTGGCCAGGTGGCACTTTTCCAAGAACGTACTCGCAAAATCTTCGAGCTCGGTGATTTTATTGTTGTCTTTGTCGGCCCAAAAGCTCGTGAATTTGAACGATTCTTTTTTACTGTTGTTGTAGCCGACGGTGTTTGCGTAATATTTGGTATTGCCGCCGTTGCTTATCACAAAAAGCTGCACGAACTGATACAAGCCATAGCTGCTCGCGAAGCTATGTCGGCGGTAGCGGTTTACTTGGTTAAACGCTTCTTTTAGCTCGATACCTCGACGCTTCAGTTCTATTTGTACGAGCGGCAGTCCGTTGATCAGGATCGTTACATCATAGCGGTTTTTGTAGTTGCCGGTTTGCGATACTTGGTTTGTGACCTGGAAGCGGTTTTGGCACCACTTAGTCATGTTTAAGAACTCGATATTT
>Ga0182737_1000743_pt1 | contig 39789 bp, 33 predicted proteins | sample eDN5th30CBELigOP_FD_128878 | JGI IMG/M metagenome (GOLD analysis project Ga0182737, IMG submission 128878) | Enriched Organic Plus compost microbial communities from Emeryville, California, USA - eDNA 5th pass 30_C BE-Lig OP (version 2) (version 2) ... | reverse complement strand
GGAGGAGGAGTTCCCCGACCGCTTCATCCGCATCCACCGCAACTGCCTGGTCGCGCGCGAGGAGCTGGTGGAACTGCGCCGCGGCACCGACGGCCACGTGCGCGCGGTGCTGCGCAGCGGCGGCGAACCGCTGGAAGTCAGCCGCCGCTGCGTGCCGCAGCTGCGGCAGACGCTGCGCCAGCTCTGATCGTTCCCGCCGCGCCCCGCCGCGATGGCGGATAATGCGCGGATGGATACCCTGCGCATCGCCACCCGCAAGAGCCCGCTCGCCCTGTGGCAGAGCGAACACGTCGCCGCCCGCCTGCGCGCGGCCCATCCCGGCCTGGAGGTGGTGCTGGTGCCGATGAGCACCCGCGGCGACGAGCAGCTGGACCGCTCGCTGGCGGCGATCGGCGGCAAGGGCCTGTTCCTCAAGGAACTGGAGCTGGCGATGCAGCGCGGCGAGGCCGACTGCGCGGTGCACTCGCTCAAGGACGTGCCGATGGAGCTGGAACCGGGCTTCGCCCTGCCGGCCGTGCTCGAGCGCGCCGATCCGGCCGACGCCTTCGTCAGCAACCGCTACGCCGGCCTGGACGCGCTGCCGCAGGGCGCGGTGGTCGGCACCTCGTCGCTGCGCCGCCAGGCGCAGCTGCGCGCGCGCCGCCCGGACCTGCAGCTGCGCGACCTGCGCGGCAACGTGAACACCCGCCTGGCCAAGCTCGACGCCGGCGAGTACGACGCCATCGTGCTGGCCTGCGCCGGCCTGCAGCGCCTGGGCCTGGACGCGCGCATCCGCGCCCGGCTGGTGGCGCCGGAGTGGCTGCCGGCACCCGCGCAGGCGGTGGTCGCGGTGGAGACGCGCGAAGGCGACGCACGCACCGCGGCGCTGGTATCGGTGCTGGAAGACGCGCCGACCCGCATCCGGATCGAGGCCGAGCGCGCGCTCAACCTGGCCCTGCACGGCAGCTGCCACGTTCCGGTGGCGGCCTACGCGGAACTGGACGGCAGCCGCCTGCGCCTGGAGGCCTGGGTGGGTTCGGCCAGCGACGGCAGCGGCGTGCGCGCGGAAGGCGAGGGCAGCGCCGAGGATCCGCGCGCGCTGGGCCGTGCCGTGGCCGCCGACCTGCTCGCGCAGGGGGCGGCGCGCTTCCTCGGCTGAGCTGGTCCACCGCCCCGGCCGGCCGGGCGCAAGCGCTCAGGCGCGAAGAGGGTCGGCGCTGGAGCCAGTGCAGGGCAATGGCGGTGACTGCAAGGCGCCGAAGCGCCGGGCTCTCCCCCCCTCTCCCTCCGGGAGAGGGGCAGGGGGTGAGGGTCGGCACCCCACTCCACCCCGGAACACCCTCTCCCCAACCCCCGCTCCGCGCCCCGCCCCGCGTCCATGGACGCGGGCGTTCGCCGGCATGCGCCAGTGGCGCGCATGCATGCCGCCTCACCCGGGGGAGAGGGGCCAGGCCGCGGTCATCGACCGGCGCCGTGCGGACGGGTGGCGCCGGCCCGGTGACGGCGTTCATGGTTTCCACGCGCCGCCCGGTCGCCGCAGCCGGCGCCGGCGCGCCATAATCCGGCGCATGGACCGCTACGAACGCATCAACGCGCTGCATCGCATCCTCAAGGCCGCCCGCTATCCGGTGACGGTGCCGCGGTTGCAGGAGGAACTGGGCTGTTCGCGCGCCACGGTCTACCGCGACCTGGCGTTCCTGCGCGACGCACTGATGGCGCCGGTCGAGGGCGACGGTGAAGCGGGCTTCCGCTACGCGGCCAACGAGAGCGACCGCTTCGAGCTCCCGGGCCTGTGGCTCAGCTCGGAGGAACTGCATGCGCTGCTGGCCTCGCAGCAGCTGCTGCGCCGCACCGGTGGCGGTGGCGTGCTGTCGAGCATGCTGGCGCCGCTGCAGCAGCGCATCGAGGGCCTGCTCGCGGCGCAGGCCGGCAGCAACCGCTGGCCGGTCGAGCGGGTGCGCGTGATCCCGCATCGCGGCCGCCGCCTGGACGAGGCCAGCTTCCGGATCGTCGCCTCGGCGGTGCTGGAGCGCCGCCAGCTGGCCTTCGAATACCGCGCGCGCTCCACCGATGAGGCGACGCGCCGGCGGGTGTCGCCGCAGCGCATCACCCACTACCGCGACAACTGGTACCTGGACGCGTGGGACCACGACCGCGAGGCGCTGCGCAGCTTCGCGGTGGACCGGATCAGCCATGCGCGCCTGCTCGACGAGCCGGCCACCGACCTGGAGGAGGGCGTGCTCGACCAGCAGCTGGCTTCCAGCTACGGCATCTTCTCCGGCGAGCCGAAGGGCTGGGCGACGATCGTGTTCAGCCCGAAGGTCGCGCGCTGGGTCGCCGACGAGCACTGGCATTCGAAGCAGCAGGGTCGCTTCCTGCCCGACGGCCGCTACGAGCTGAAGCTGCCCTACAGCGTGCCGCGCGAGCTGCTGATGGACGTGCTGCACTACGGCGCCGACGCCGAGATCGTTGAACCGCCGATGCTGCGCGAACAGGCCAAGACCCTGCTCGCCCTGGCCCTGTCCCAGTACGACCGCTGAGGCCCGCAGGACCCCTCTCCCTCCGGGAGAGGGCAGGGGAGAGGGTCGGGATCCGACAAGCGCTCCCGTTCGCGATGGCGCTTGCCTCCCGACGTTCCCGGTCGATCTGATCCGCTCGATCGGACAGCAACAGCAACAGCAACAGCAACAGCAACAGCAACAGCAACAGCAACGGCGTTGGGTTGCGCGGGCTTCGGGCGGAGCCGCGGCAGCGCAGGGGCGCCGGGAATGCACGTAGGTACTGGCGACGTCCGGTGCGTCGCCACGCGCCAGCTGCGTTACCGCATGCGCAGCGCCGTTTGAAAGCATTGGCGTGGTCGGCTTCGGACGGAGCCGCGGCAGCACGGGGGTATGCCGCATCGCGCGGTTCCGCGTCCTGCTCCAACGCGCGAGCGCGGCACATCCATGTGCCGCTTGCGGCATACCCCCGTGCCACCGCGTCTTCGGGAGTGTTGAGGTCGTGGCTTCGCTCTTTGCACCCCTCTCCCTCCGGGAGAGGGGCCGGGGGTGAGGGTCGGGTGGCCAGCGGCGTTGCAATACCAACCCTCTCCCCAAGCCCCGCTTCGCCCTCCGGCCCGCGTCCATGGGACGCGGTCGTTCGACGGCATGCGCGCCAGTGGGGCGCAAACATGCCGTCTCACACCGGGGGCAGGGTTTCACGCGCCCGTCTTAACCCGTGAGATGCCCCCCCGGCACGCTGCGCCTCCCAACCCAGGAGCTGCAGCCATGTCGAACTGGTCGCCCACCCCCGCCGCCGCCCCCCGCCATGCCGAGCTGGCCGATGCGCCGGAGTCGGCGCTGGAACGGGCGCTGCGCTACGGGTTCGCCGCCGGGCTGCTGGGGGTGTGCCTGGTTCCCCAGCTGCGGGGCAGCTCCGAGTGGGTCGGCTGGCTGCCGCTGTGGCTGGTCGGCATGCCGGCCGCGGCCTGGTGGGCGCTGCACCGTTTCCGCCTGCCGCGCGTGGTGGGGCGCCTGGCATCCACGGCCCGCCGCCGTCGTGCCGGCAGCCAGGCCCGGCGCCGCCCGGCCCAGGGCCTGCGGGCGGCCCGGCGCCAAGCCACGCAGGTGCTGCGGGCTGGCTGATGGTGTGTGCGGACCGGTTCATTGCCGGACACCGTCCGTAGACCACCCTTGCGCACGATCCTGGCCGGCGAACCCGCCGGCGACCGGCTGGATCCAGTCCGTTGCCGGACCTCGACGAGCCCGGCCGGATCCGTCTGGGGGGCTGTCCCGCCCGCAACCGGCTGACCTGACGGGTATTGCGGTGCCCCCGGGCGGGCTCGTGGTTCGCGCCTGCGGGCGGTCTGGAGATCCGCGGGGCTGGACGCGGCCCGGGGCCGGGTCGACGGCCCCGACGTCCGTCCCAGCCGGCCTGACCATTGGCACAAGGGCCCGGTCCGGGCCTGTGCTAGCTTCCGGGGTTTGTCCGAATCCCGGAGTTTGTGGATGTCCCGTATCGCCCAGGCCTGCCTCGCCGCCGGCCTCATCGCCGCCGGCGCGGCCCATGCCCAGGAGGCCAAGATGGCCGACGACCCCTACCAGTGGCTCGAAGAGGTCACCGGCGAGAAGCCGCTGGCCTGGGTCCGCGCCCGCAATGCCGAGTCCGACGCCGCGCTGGCCTCCACCCCGGAGTTCAAGCGCATGGAAGCCGGCATCCGCGAGGTCCTCGATTCGGACGCCAAGATCCCGTTCGTGCAGAAGATGGGCGGGTACTACTACAACTTCTGGAAGGACCGTAAGCACGAGCGCGGCGTCTGGCGCCGCACCACCCTCGAGGAATACCGCAAGCCGAATCCGGCCTGGGAAACCATCATCGACCTCGACGCGCTGAACAGGGCCGAGGGCGAGAACTGGGTCTGGCACGGCGCCGACTGCCTGCGCCCGACCTACGAGCGCTGCCTGGTCGCGCTGTCGCGCGGCGGTGCCGACGCCGACGTGACCCGCGAGTTCGACCTGTCGAAGAAGAGCTGGGTCGAGGGCGGCTTCTTCCGTCCGGAGGCCAAGGGCGGCCTGGGCTGGATCGACCGCGACAACGTCTACGTCTACACCGACTTCGGCCCCGGCTCGATGACCGAATCCGGCTATCCGCGCGTGGTCAAGCGCTGGAAGCGCGGCACCCCGCTGGAATCGGCGCAGGTGGTGTACGAAGGCAAGCCGCAGGACATGTACATCGCGGCGATGCGCGACGACACGCCCGGCTACGAGCGCGATTTCGTCTCCCGCACCCTGGCGTTCTACAACGACGAGCTGTACCTGGTCGGCAAGGACGGCTCGCTGACCAGGATCGACGTGCCGAACTCGGCGCAGAAGTCGGTGCACCGCCAGTGGCTGGCGCTGGAACTGCGCGAGCCGTGGACCGTCGGCAGCCGCACCTACAAGGCCGGCTCGTTCATCGTCGCCGACTTCGACGGCTTCATGGCCGGCAAGCGCGAGTTCGACGTGCTGTTCGAGCCGGACGAGCACACCTCGCTGGCCAGCGCCACGCTGACCCGCAACCATGTCGTGCTCAACGTGTTCGAGGACGTCAAGAACCGGATCAGCGTGCTGGGCCACGGCCCGCAGGGCTGGACCTCGCAGCCGCTGCAGGTCGGCGACGGCGCCATCGGCACCACCAGTGTCGGCGCGGTCGACGCGGACGAGGGCGACCTGCTGTGGGTCACCACCACCAGCTACCTGACCCCGACCACCCTGCTGATGGCCGACGCCTCGCGTCCGGCGGAGGCGCCGCAGGCGCTGAAGTCGATGCCGGAGTTCTTCGACGGCAGCCGCAACGTGGTCGAGCAGCACTTCGCCACCTCCAGGGACGGCACCCGCGTGCCGTACTTCATCGTGCGCCCGAAGGACCTGAAGGCCGACGGCAGCAACCCGACCCTGCTGTACGGCTACGGTGGCTTCGAGATCCCGATGGTGCCGGGCTACTCCGGCGGCCTCGGCCGCGCCTGGCTGGAGAAGGGCGGCGTGTACGTGGTCGCCAACATCCGCGGCGGCGGCGAGTACGGCCCGCGCTGGCACCAGGCCGCGCTCAAGGCCAACCGCCACAAAGCCTACGAGGACTTCGCCGCGGTCGCGCAGGACCTGTTCAAGCGCGGCATCACCTCGCCCAGGCACCTCGGCGCGCAGGGCGGCAGCAACGGCGGCCTGCTGATGGGCAACATGCTGACCCAGTACCCGGAACTGTTCGGCGCGATCGTCGTGCAGGTGCCGCTGCTGGACATGAAGCGCTACAACAAGCTGCTGGCCGGCGCCTCGTGGATGGCCGAGTACGGCGATCCGGACACCGCCGACTGGGAGTTCATCCAGCGCTTCTCGCCGTACCACCTGTTCGATGCGGCGAAGCAGTACCCGCCGGTGCTGTTCACCACCTCCACGCGCGACGACCGCGTCCATCCGGGCCACGCCCGCAAGATGGCGGCGAAGATGATCGACGCCGGCAAGGACGTGACCTACTACGAGAACATCGAAGGCGGCCACGGCGGCGCGGCGAACAACGCCCAGGCCGCGCACATGGCGGCGCTGGCGTACAGCTTCCTGTGGAGCCGGCTGGCCGGCGACGCTTCGAAGTGACCCCGGAACCCCGGCCTCGGCCGGGGTTTCTCCTTTCGTGGGCCGTGGCTGGCGTCCATGCCGTGCCCCGGCCGTGTTGATGGCTTGGAATCCAACCCGGCGGACCCCATCGATGAAGTCTTCCCTCCTGCTGCTTGCCACGCTCATGACCCTGCCCACGCCCCACGCCGACGCCGCCCCGACCCCGCCCGACGTGGAGCGCCGCCCGCACGTGGTCGAGGCGCCGTTCGGCGCGAAGCGCACCGACGACTACTACTGGCTGCGCGACGACGACCGCAAGGACGAGGCCATGGTGGCCTACCTGCAGGCCGAGAACGCCTACGCCGACGCGCAGATGGCGCGGCTGAAGCCGCTGCAGGACCGGCTCTACGAGGAGATCGTCGGCCGCATCAAGCAGGACGACAGCTCGGTGCCGTTCCGCGACCACGGCTGGTGGTACTACTCGCGCTACGAGGCCGGCAAGGACTATCCGGTGTACGCGCGGCGCAAGGACGGCCCGGGCGTGGACGCGATCGCCATCCAGGCCGCGAACGCGGCCGGCGACTTCGCCGGCGAGCAGGTGCTGCTGGACGTCAACGTGCTGGCCGCCGGCAAGGACTACTTCAGCGTCGGCGAGTACGAGGTCAGCCCCGACAACACCTTGCTGGCCTGGGCCGAGGACGACGTCGGCCGCCGCCAGTACACGATCCGCTTCCGCAACCTCGCCACCGGCGAGGTCTATCCGGACACGATCAGCGGCGTGTCGCCCAACCTGGTCTGGGCCGACGACAACCGCACCCTGTTCTACGTCGAGAACGACCCGGAGACCCTGTTGACCGTGCGGGTGAAGAAGCACGTGCTGGGCACCCCGGTCGAACAGGACGCGCTGGTGTACGAGGAGGCCGACGACAGCTTCTACATGGGCATCGGCCGCACCCGCGACGAGAAGTTCATCACCATCGGCGTGGAAAGCACGGTGTCGTCGGAGCTGCGCTACGCGCCCGCCAGCGACCCGCGCGAGTTCACCGTGCTGGCCCCGCGCCAGCGCGACGTCGAGTACGACGCCGACCACCACGGCGGCCGCTGGGTGATCCGCACCAATGCCGACGGCGCCACCAACTTCAAGCTGGTCACCGCGCCCAGCGATGCCACCTCCCGCAGGCAGTGGCAGGACTGGCTGCCGCACGACCCGGAGGTGTTCCTCGAGGAATACGAGCTGTTCGACGGCTTCACCGCGGTGGGCGAGCGCTCCGGCGGCCTGGAGCGGGTGCGCATCCTGCGCGCCGACGGCAGCCAGCAGTACGTATCGGCCGACGAGCCGGCCTACTCGATGGGCCTGTCGGTGAACGCCGAGCCGCATACGCAGTGGCTGCGCTACGGCTACACCTCGCTGACCACGCCGGCCACCACCTACGAACTCAATGTGCTCACCGGCGAGCGCCGCCAGCTCAAGCAGCAGCCGGTGCCCGGCTACGACCCGTCCCGGTACGTGACCGAGCGGGTGTGGGTGGAGGCGCGCGACGGCGTGCGCATCCCGGTGTCGCTGGTCTACCGCAAGGGTTTCACGAAGGACGGCACCGCCGCGCTGTTCCAGTACGCCTACGGCAGCTACGGCATTTCCATGGACCCGGGCTTCAACGGGCCGGTGGTGAGCCTGCTCGACCGCGGCGTGGTCTACGCCATCGCCCACATCCGCGGCGGCCAGGAGATGGGCCGCAAGTGGTACGAGGACGGCAAGCTGCTGAAGAAGCAGAACACCTTCAACGACTTCGTCGACGTGACCCGCGCGCTGGTCGCGCAGGGCTATGCCGCGCCGGGCCGCGTCGCGGCGATGGGCGGCAGCGCCGGCGGCCTGCTGATGGGTGCGGTCGCCAACCAGGCGCCGCAGGACTACAAGGTGATGGTGGCGCAGGTGCCGTTCGTGGACGTGGTCACCACCATGCTCGACCCGTCGATCCCGCTGACTACCAACGAGTACGACGAGTGGGGCAACCCGGAGCAGCAGGAGTACTACGAGTACATGCTGAAGTATTCGCCGTACGACAACGTCGCCGCGCAGGCGTATCCGGCCATGTTCGTCGGCACCGGCCTGTGGGACTCGCAGGTGCAGTACTGGGAGCCGGCCAAGTGGGTGGCGAAGCTGCGCGACCTCGACACCGGCAGCGCGCCGATCCTGTTCCGCACCAACATGGATGCCGGCCATGGCGGCAAGTCCGGCCGTTTCCGCCGGTTCCGCGAGCAGGCCGAGTACTACGCCTTCGTCCTCGACCAGCTGGGCGTGGCCGACGCGCCCTGAAGCCCGTCGCCGCCTATGATGGGCGGCGATGGACGAACGCAGACGCTTCCGCTGGCTCTGGTGGCTGCTGGCCTACACCAGCCTGGCGGTGGGCATCGCCGGGGTCTTCATCCCCGGCCTGCCCACGACGGTATTCGTGCTGGTCGCGGCCTGGGCGGCCGCGCGCGGTTCGCAGCGCCTCGAGCAGCGCCTGCTCGCCCATCCGCATTTCGGTCCGGTGATCCGCAGCTGGCGTGAGCACCGGGCGGTGCCGCGCCACGCCAAGTGGGCGGCGACCTGGACGATGCTGGCCTGTGCGGTGGTGCTGCTGGCGGTGATGGTCGCCGTGCCCTCGCACCGGGCGTGGATGGTGGCGCTGCCGATCGGCTGCATGGCCATCGTCGGGACCTGGCTGTGGCGGCGCCCGGAACCGCCGCCGGCCGACGCGGGCCGCGCCGTGCCCCGGGAATAGCCCGCGCCCGCTGGTCACTGCGTGCCGCCCGGCGTGGACGCGAAGCTGCGGCGGCGCTGGCTATACTGCGGCCATGAACGCCCGAACCGTCTTTTCCGTGCTCGCCGCCGCCGCGCTGCTGTCCGCCTGCGGCAACAAGGGCCCGCTGGTGATGCCGCAGCAGCCCGTCCCCGTCGAACAGCAGCAGGTGCCGACGCCGGCCGAACCGGCCCCGGCGGACGAGCCCGCCGCGGACGACGCCGACGCTGCCGATACCAGCGCGGACGACACCGACGCGGACGACAGCGGAACGGATGCGGACGATACCGACACGGACGACCCCGCCGACCCGCCGGGCGCCGGCCGTGGCTGAGGCGCTGCGCTTCAGCAAGATGCACGGCGCGGGCAACGACTTCGTCGTCATCGACCTGCGCGACGGCAGCCCGCCGCCCGATCCCGCCCTCGCCGCGAAGCTGGCCGACCGCCACCGCGGCGTCGGCTGCGACCAGATCCTGACCATCGGCCCGCCGCGCAGCGCCGGGGCGGTGGCTTCGTACGCGATCTGGAATTCCGACGGCAGTCCGTCGGGGCAGTGCGGCAACGGCGCGCGCTGCATCGCCGCCTGGCTGGAACGCGACGGCACCGCCGCCGGTCCGCGCTTCGTCGTCGACAGCCCCGCCGGCACCCATGCGGTCGAGTCGCTGGGCAATGGCCAGTACGCCATCGCCATGGGCGTGCCGCGTTTCGCGCCGGCGGAGATCCCGCTGGCCGGGTTCGACGAGGCCCGGGCCGAGTACGCGCTGGAGCTGCCGGAGGGCAGGGTGGTGTTCGGTGCGGTGTCGATGGGCAATCCACACGCGGTAATCGAGGTCGATGACGCGGCGGCCGCGGACGTGGCCGGCCTCGGCCCGGCGCTGCAGCGTTCGGCGGCGTTCCCGCAGTCGTGCAACGTCGGCTTCGCCCAGGTGCTGGCGCCGGACCACGTGCGCCTGCGCGTGTACGAGCGCGGCGTGGGCGAGACCCTGGCCTGCGGCAGCGGCGCCTGCGCGGCGGTGGCGTCGCTGGTGCGGCGCGGGCGCCTGGCGCGCGAGGCGACGGTATCGCTGCCCGGCGGCGAGCTGCGCATCCGCTGGCCGGACGATGGCGCCGAGGTCATCATGTCGGGACCGACGGCTTTCGTTTTCGAGGGGGAATGGCGGGCATGAGCGACACGCAGGAAATGCAGGGGGCACACGAGGTCGCGGCATGGCTGCGGCGGCATCCGGGCTTCCTCAAGCAGTTCCCGGACCTGGCGCTGAGCCTGGTGGTCCCGCGCGACGACGGCCGCACGGCTTCGCTGGCCAGTTACCAGCTGGAAGTGCTGCGCGACAAGAACCGCGAGCTGTCGCGGCGGCTGGCGGAGCTGTCGGCCAACGCGCAGGTCAACGAGCGGCTGGCGGTGCGCACGCACCAGCTGACGCTGTCGCTGATGCGGCAGACCAGGTATGCGGACACGCTGCGGGCGATGGCGGCGTCGCTGGCCGAGGATTTCGCCGGCGACCTGGTGCGGATCGTGTCGTTCCGCCCGGTGCCGGGCATGGAGGACGCGGACTGGCTGCAGGTGCGCGGGGAGGGGGAGCCGGAGCTGCAGCCGTTCCGCGATGCGCTGCGCGAGGGCGAGCCGCTGTGCGGGCGCCTGCAGGCGGAGAAGAACGCGGTGCTGTACGGGCCGCGCCGGGAGGAGGTGCAGTCGAGCGCGCTGTTGCCGCTCACCGGGGTGGGCCTGGTCGCGGTCGGCAGCCACGATCCGAACCGGTTCTACCCGGGCATGGGCACGCTGTTCCTGCGCATGATGGGCGAGTCGCTGGTGGTGGCGCTGGAGCGGTTCGAGGCGCCGTAAGCATGGGGTGCCGTCGCCTGCGCCTGTGGCGTGGGCGATTGCGACGGCAACAGCAACAGCAACAGCAACAGCGTTGGATGGCGCTGGCTTCGGACGGAGCCGCGGCAGCGCGGGCGTATGGCGCATCGCGCGGTTCCGCCGTCCATGGCTCCAACGCGCGAACGCAGGCCATCCATGGCCTGCTTGCGCCATACGCCCGCGCTACCGCGTCTTTCGGCGCTTTCGGGTCGTGGCTTCGCTCTTTGCACCCCTCTCCCACCGGGAGAGGGGCCGGGGGTGAGGGTCGGGAGCCCACGGCGTCGAAATCCCTACCCTCTCCCCAACCCCTCTCCCGGGGGGAGAGGGGCTCTTCGCCCGAATGGCTTGCCGCGTTTTCCACCACGGCGCTTTCCGCGCATCATGTCCCCATGCACACCCGTGCCGGCCCCCTCCGATGAGCGGCATCGACGCCTTCCTCGAGCATCTGCGCGTGGAGCGGGCGGTGTCGCCGCATACGCTGGATGCGTACCGGCGCGACCTGGAGGCGCTGGGTGCGTTCGCGCAGCAGCAGGGCGTGGCGGCACCGGCGCGGCTGGATGCGGCGCGGCTGCGCGAGTTCGTCGCGGCGGAGCATCGGCGCGGGTTGTCGCCGAAGAGCCTGCAGCGGCGGCTGTCGGCGTGCCGCAGCTACTACGCGTGGCTGCTGCGCAACGGGGTGATCCCGGCCAGCCCGGCGGCGGGACTGCGCGCGCCCAAGGCGCCGCGCAAGCTGCCGCAGGTGCTGGACGTGGACGAGGCGGTGCGCCTGGTCGAGGTGCCGACCGATGCGCCGCTGGGGCTGCGCGATCGCGCGCTGCTGGAGCTGTTCTATTCGTCGGGCCTGCGCCTGAGCGAGCTGTGCGCGCTGCGCTGGCGCGACCTGCAGCTGGACGCGGGGCTGGTCACGGTGCTGGGCAAGGGCTCCAAGCAGCGCAGCGTGCCGGTGGGTTCGCATGCGCGGCGGGCGCTGGGCGAGTGGCGCACGTCCACCGGTGCGGGCGAGGGCGATTTCGTGTTCCCGGGGCGCGGCGGCGGGCCGATCAGCCAACGGGCGGTGCAGATCCGTATCCGCCAACTGGCGGCGCGCCAGGGGCTGTTCAAGAACGTGCACCCGCACATGCTGCGGCACAGTTTCGCCAGCCACGTGCTGGAATCCTCCGGCGACCTGCGCGGGGTGCAGGAGCTGCTCGGCCACGCCGACATCGCCACCACGCAGATCTACACCCATCTGGACTTCCAGCACCTGTCGAAGGTGTACGACGCGGCGCATCCGCGGGCGAGGCGCAAGGGCAGCGGCTGAGCAGGGAGCGGCGTCGGGCCGTCCCGGTGCCATGTCCGGATCCGGCGAGAAGTGCGGTGCGCTGCCGGCGATGCTGCGGGTTGCTGATCGACCTGGAGTCCGTGCATGTCGTCCTTCCGCCTCGTGGGCCTGGATCCGGCCCCGTTCGCCCCGCTGTTCCTGCTCGACGACGCGCAACTGGCCGCGCGCGGCATGGCGCGCGTCTTCGCCGATGCCGACCACGGCTATCCCTGCCGGGTCAGCCTGGCGGACGCGCGCCGCGGCGAGGAGCTGCTGCTCCTGCCGTGGATGCACCAGGCGGCACCCTCGCCTTACCGCGCATCCGGGCCGGTGTTCGTGCGCCGCACCGCGTGCCGGCGCGTGCTGCCGCCGGGCGAGGTGCCGCCGTACGTGGGCGACCGGCTGGTCTCGCTGCGGGCCTATGACGCCGCGCACCTGATGGTCGACGCGGAGGTCTGCGAGGGGCGCGAGGCCGGCGCGTGGCTGGAGGCGGCGTTCGGCCGTGGCGAGGTCGCCTACGTGCACCTGCACAACGCCCGTCGCGGCTGCTATTCCTGCCTGGCCGAGCGGGTCGGGGCGCCCGCCGATCCGGAGGGTTGATCGGCGCGGTGGCGTCCCCATCTCCGGGGGACAGCTTCCCGGAGGCCGCATGGACCCCAGCCAGAACCCCAACGTGTTCCACGCCACCACCATCATTTCCGTGCGCCGCGACGGCAAGGTCGCCGTGGCCGGCGACGGCCAGGTCACCCTCGGCCACACGGTGATGAAGGGCAACGCCCGCAAGGTGCGCCGACTCGGCCGCGATGGCCAGGTCCTCGCCGGCTTCGCCGGCGCCGCCGCCGATGCCTTCACCCTGTTCGAACTGTTCGAGGCCAAGCTGGAGAAGCACGGCCAGCTGCAGCGCGCCGCGGTGGAGCTGGCCAAGGACTGGCGTACCGACCGCCGCTACGGGAAACTCGAGGCGCTGCTCGCCGTCGCCGACCAGGACACCTCGCTGATCATCAGCGGCACCGGCGACGTGATCGAGCCGGAGGACGGCATCATCGCCATCGGCTCCGGCGGCAGCTACGCGCTGTCGGCCGCGCGCGCGCTGCTCGCGCACACCTCGCTCGACGCCCGCTCCATCGCCGTGGAGGCGCTGAACATCGCCGGCGACATCTGCATCTATACGAACCGCAACGTGGTGGTCGAGGAGTTGTGATCGGGAGCCGTGATTCGTGACTGGTGATTGGTGATTCGAAATAGCAAGAGCCTTCGATTCCCTCCCATCGCGATGTCACCAGCTTCTGCTTCTTCCAATCCCGAATCCCGAATCACCAATCACGAATGCCGAATCACAGACCAGTGCCCCCAATGACCGCGAACACCTCATCCTCCACCATGACCCCGCGCGAGATCGTGCAGGAGCTCGACCGCCACATCGTCGGCCAGCACGCGGCCAAGCGCGCGGTGGCGATCGCCCTGCGCAACCGTTGGCGCCGCATGCAGCTGGCGCCGGAGCTGCGCAACGAGGTCATGCCCAAGAACATCCTGATGATCGGCCCCACCGGCGTGGGCAAGACCGAGATCGCGCGCCGCCTGGCGACGCTGGCCAATGCGCCCTTCGTCAAGGTCGAGGCCACGCGCTTCACCGAGGTCGGCTACGTCGGCAAGGACGTCGAGCAGATCATCCGCGACCTGGCCGACACCGCGGTGAAGATGTACCGCGAGCAGGCCAAGGCGCGCGTGCGCCTGCAGGCCGAGGAACGCGCCGAGGAGCGGATCCTCGACGCGCTGCTGCCGCGCCGCGCGCCGGCGATGGGCTTCGATACCGGGCCTGCCGAGGTCCAGGTTTCCGGGCCGGAAGACTCCACCCGCGCCAAGTTCCGCAAGATGCTGCGCGCCGGCGAGCTGGACGAGCGCGAGATCGAGCTGGAGCTGGCGGCCAACACCGGCGTGGACATCATGACCCCGCCGGGCATGGAGGAAATGGGCCAGCAGCTGCGGCAGATGTTCGCCAACCTCGGCGGCGGCAAGACCCACAAGCGCACGGTCACGATCAAGGCGGCGCGCCCGCAGCTGGTCGAGGAAGAGGCGGCCAGGCTGGTCAACGAGGACGACGTGCGCGCCGCAGCGATCGAGGCCTGCGAGCAGCACGGCATCGTCTTCATCGACGAGATCGACAAGGTCGCCAAGCGCGGCGATTCGCTCTCATCCGGCGGCGACGTGTCCCGCGAAGGCGTGCAGCGCGACCTGCTGCCGCTGGTCGAGGGCTCCACCGTGTCGACCAAGTACGGCACGGTGCGCACCGACCACATCCTGTTCATCGCCTCCGGCGCGTTCCACCTGGCCAAGCCTTCGGACCTGATCCCGGAGCTGCAGGGCCGCTTCCCGATCCGGGTCGAGCTGAGCGCGCTGACCAGGGACGACTTCGTCCGCATCCTCACCGAGCCGAAGGCCTCGCTGACCCGCCAGTACGTGGAGCTGATGGCCACCGAGGGCGTGAAGCTGGAATTCGCGCCGGACGCGATCACCCGCCTCGCGGAGATCGCCGCGCAGGTCAACGAACGCCAGGAGAACATCGGTGCGCGGCGCCTGCATACGGTGCTCGAGCGCCTGCTCGACACGCTCAGCTACGAGGCGCCGGACCGCGACGGCCAGGCGGTGGGCATCGACCGCGCCTACGTCGACGCGCACCTGGGCGACCTGGTCCAGGATCCGGACCTGAGCCGCTACATCCTGTGAGCGTGGCGGGGCTGGCCGCGGCCGTGGGCCGTGGCTAGCCCCACAGTTCCGGCGACGGCAGCGCCATGCGCCCCTGCTCGTAGGCCATGCCGCCGGGCCAGTCCTCGGACTGCAGCCACGGGCCGTCGAGGTCGCAGACCTCGCACAGCTGCGCCAGCACCATGCCCGGCGCCACCGACACCGAGCCGCCGAGCATGCAGCCCACCATCAGGCGGAAGCCGGCCGCGCGCGCGGCCCCGGCCAGTTCCAGCGCAGGGGTCAGGCCGCCGACCTTGTCGAGCTTGATGTTGACGAACCGGTAGCGCCCGGCCAGGCCGGGCAGATCGGCTGCGGTCGACAACGACTCGTCGGCGCACAGCGGGATCTGCCCGGCATAGCCCACCAGCCCAGCATCGGCGCCCGCGGCAACGGGCTGCTCCAGCAGGTCCACCCCCAACGGCCTCAACAACGGTTCGTACTCGCACAGTTCCTCGACGCTCCAGGACTGGTTGGCGTCGACGATCAGGCGTGCGCGCGGCGCTCCGCGGCGCACGGCCTGGATGGCGGCCTCGGGCGAGCCCGGGCCGACCTTCACCTTGATCCACGGATAGCCGTCGTAGGCGCGCGCGGCGGCCTCGTAGGCATCGATGTCGCGCATGCCGATGGTCACCGCGCTGTCGACCGGCTCCCAGCGTCCCACGCCGGCGCGCTGCCACACGGGCACGCCGCTGAGCTTCGCTTCCAGGTCCCACAGTGCGGCGTCCAGCGCATGGCGCGCGCCACCGGCGGGCAGCAGGTCGGCCAGCTGCCGGCGGTCGCAACCGGCTTCCACCGCCGCGCGCACCTGTTCGATCTGCGTCGCCATGCTTTCCGGGGTTTCGCCGTGGTAGGCGACGCCGCCGGCTTCGCCGCGGCCGGCCTTGCCGGCCTCGTGCACCTCGACGATCACGACGCGCGCATGCGTGCGCGTGCCGCGCGAGATCGCGAACGGCTCCTTCAGCGCCCAGGCATGCGGGCGGACGGACAGGGTGCGTGGCATGCGCTCAGCCCACGATCGAGGCGATGACGCGCCCGTGGGCGGTACGCATCGGATCGAATGCCGGCACGCCGAGTTCGCGTTCGGCCTGCTCCAGCGCCTCGCGTGCCGCCGCCTCGTCCAGCGCCGACGTGTTGAGGCTGACCGCGGCCAGCCGGGCCTGCGGATTGGTCAGGCGGGCGACGGCGAGGTACAGGTCGCGCGCCTCGCGCAGGCCCGGCACCGGATAGTCCGGCCAGCTGACCAGGTGCTCGCGCAGCGGGTCGTGACACAGCACCAGCGCATCGGCCTGCGAGCCGTGCAGCAGGCCCATGGTCACGCCGGCGTAGGCCGGATGGAACAGCGAGCCCTGGCCTTCGATCAGGTCCCAGTGGTCCGCCGCGGCGGCCGGGGAAATGCATTCGGCGGCGCCGGCGATGAAGTCGGCGACGACCGCGTCGATGGCGATGCCCGCGCCGGCGATCATGATCCCGGTCTGCCCGGTGGCGCGGAAATCCGCATCCAGGCCGGCGGCGCGCATCGAGCGGGCCAGGGCCAGCGCGGTGTACTTCTTGCCCAGCGCGCAGTCGGTGCCGACCATCGCCACGCGCCTGCCGCTGCGCTTCCTGCCGGTGGCGCGGGGCAGGTCCGCCGGCGGGCGGCGCACGTCGACCAGGCGCACGCCGGCCTCGGCCGCCGCTTCGGCCAGGCCGGGCACGATGTCCAGCGGGGTGTGCAGGCCGCTGACGATGTCCAGGCCGTTGCGCACCGCGTCCAGCAGCAGCGGCGCCCAGTGCGCCGGGATCCGGCCCTGCGGCGGGGTCACGCCGATCAGCAGCGAGCGCGCGCCGGCGGCGTGGGCCGCGGCGGCGTCCATCTCCGGCAGGCCCAGGTCGACGCTGCCGCCCGGGGCCCGGGTCTGGCCGACGCAGTCCGCGCCGGCCCAGTCGCGCAGGCCGAAGGCGGTCTTGGCCTTGAGCGGGTTGGTTTCCTCGCCGAGGAAGAGCAGGTAGGGCTTGCGCAGGTTGACCGTGTTGACGAGCTGGTTCATCGGGTTTCCCGAGGTGTGCCGGGGAGGGGCTGGGGTCCGGAGGGACTGTGGAAGCCCATTCCAGCACTTTCGCGAGGCCGGCGAATCGGAAGAAACCCCCATTCCCGACCGGCGGATCCATCGCGTGCTTGCCGGCCGGGCGATGGCGATGCTAATTGTCGGCGTGCCCCGCGACCTGTCCGGAAGGTGATGCAGTTCCTGATCCCCGCACTGAGCGACTCCCCGCCTGCCGAGGCCGACCTTCCGGCGGCGGATCCGTGGGTGGCCCAGCGCATGGCGCTGGTCCGCGCCCTGGACATGGACGCGCTGTGGGAGGCCTGCGTGGCCTGGATCGGCAAGGCCCTGCCGTGCCACTCCTTCAGCCTGCTCTACGACATCGACGGTTACCGGCCGCAGCAGGGGCGGCATTACCTGGCCGAGGCGCGCGACGCCGGGGCGCGGCTGGTCACCAGCCTGGACGTGGCCGCGCCGTACCTGGACGCCAATCCGCGGATCCCCTGGTACACGTATTCGCAGATCGCCTCCGGCGACGGCCAGGCCGAGGCGCGCCTGCGGGCGCAGGACCCGGCCCCGGCCTGGCGCGATTTCGTGCACCTGGCCTTCTGGGGCCCGAGGTCGCTGGAGGCGGTGCTGAGCATCCGCCTGCATCCCAGCCTCGCCGAACTCGGCAGGCGCGAACTGGCCCTGCTGCAGGAGCTGTATCCGCTGCTCGAGGCCAGCCTGCAGCGGATCCGCGCGGCGGAAAGCGAGCGTGCGAAGCGGCAGACGCTGGAGGCGCTGGTCCACGAACTGCCGATCGCGGCGGTGCTGGTGGACGCGAAGCTGGTGCCGTTCTACATGTCGGCCGAGGCCCGGCGCATCTGCCGCACCTGGAGCGAGGAGGGCGACCAGAAGGGACGCCTGCCGCTGGCGATCGAGCTGCCGCTGCGGCAATGGCTGCATGGCCACGGCGTCGCCGCCGGTCCCGCCCCGGCGCTGGGGCCGGGCGGCGCGTTCGAGGTCCGCCATGCCCACCGCAGGCACCTGCGCCTGGGGATCGAGGTGTCGTCCGCCGCGCGCGCGTCGGGCCGCGACCTCCACCACATGCTGGTGCTCACGCCGGTCGACGAGAAGCTGCCCGACGGGCCGGAGCCGTCGCCGCAGGCGCTGGCCCTGCTGCGTGGCCTCTCACCAAGCGAGCGCAAGGTCGCCCTGCTGGCCGCCAGCGGCCTGAGCAACGAGGAGATCGCCGCGCGGCTTTCGCGGTCGCGCAAGACCATCGAGAGCCAGCTCAGTTCGGCCTACCGCAAGTTGAACGTATCCAGCCGCACCCAGCTGGCGCGGCTGCTGTCCTGAGCCTGTTGTTCAGGGCGCCGGACGGGTCCGCGCGCCTGCGCGATCCAGCGCTTCCAGCACCGGCTCCAGCGGCAGCGCCGCGGCGGTGCCGCGGTGCCCATGCACGGTGCGGGCGCGAAACATCGAATTGACGATCGCTTCCTCGGTGGCCTCGGCGGCGGCCTGGAACAGCGGCGACATCGCCTCGCCGGCCAGGCTGCGCGCCGGCTGCACCGGCGCGTCCGGGTTGCGCAGGTTCTCCGGCGCGGTGGAGAAGGCGATCACGTAGTCGCCCGAGCCGTTGGACATCACCGAACCGGTGCGCGCCAGTCCGACCAGGGCACGCTTCGCCAGGCGCTGCAGCTGGTGCGCGTCCAGCGGCGCATCGGTGGCCACGACCATCATGATGCTGCCGTCGCCGGTACTCGGCGGCGCGGTGGTGTTGCGTGCGTACTCGCCCGGATCGGGCAGCTGCTTCCACACCGGCACGCCGGCGATGGTCAGTTCGCCGCCGAAGTTGCTCTGCACCAGCACGCCGACGGTGTAGCCGCCGTCGCCCTCGGCCAGCCGGCGCGAGCTGGTACCGATGCCGCCCTTCCAGCCGAAGGCCACGGTACCGGCGCCGGCGCCGACGGCGCCTTCCTCGACTTCCCCGAAGGAGATGCCGGCCAAGGCTTTCTCCACCAGCGCCGGGGTGAGCGGCCGCGCGCGGATGTCGCTGAGGTAACCGTCGTTGGTCTCGCCCACGACCGGGTTGATCGAACGCACCTTGTCCATGCCCGGCTGGCGCAGCAGCCAGTCCACCGCCGCGTCGGCGACCTTCCAGGTGCTCAGGGTGCCGGTGAGGAAGACCGGCGTCTCCAGTTCGCCGAGCTCCTGCACCTGGGTGATGCCAGCCAGCTTGCCGAAGCCGTTGCCGACCACGATCGCCGCCGGCACGCGCTCGCGGTAGGTGTTGCGCGGATGCGGGACGATCACGGTGACGCCGGTATTGAAGCGCGTGCCGCCGGCCAGGGTGGCATGGCCCACGCCGACGCCGGCCACGTCGGTGATCGCGTTGCGCGGTCCGGTCGGCAGCGTGCCGATCGCCACGCCCGCCTCCCGCGCCCGTGGCCGCACCTCCGCGGCCTGCGCGTCGGCAGCGACGATCGTGGCGAGCAGGAGCGGGAGGACGTGCCAGGGCTTCGCGGTCATGAGTACGGGATCCGGTGCGTGCCGGGTAACCGGCGGAAAAAAAGGCGGCCACGCGGCGCTGGAACCGCGTGGCCGCCAAGGCCCATCAGAAGTCGATGTCGACGTTGAGGAAGTAGGAGCGGCCGATCGCGCCGTAGGCCATGGAGTAGAACGGGAACCAGGTGATGGTCTCGTCCTTCGGGCCGAACCTGTCGAACAGGTTGACCACGTCCACGCCCACGCGGATGTTGTCGGTGATCTGCCTGGACAGGCTGCCGTTCCACTGCACGTAGGCCGGCAGCAGCGCGGTGCCGCGGTAGTTCACCCGGCCGGCGTTGCGGTAGCCGTACAGGCTGGCGTTCCAGGCGTCACGGCTCCAGGACATGGTCCAGTTGCTGCGCGAACGGAACGCGACCGGCTGCTCGCCGCAGACGTAGTACGAGCACTCCAGGTAGTCCTCCCACGGATCGCCGGCGGCGATCTGCACTTCGTACTTGCGGGTCCGGCTGTGGCCGGCGGCCAGGTTGAAGCGGCCCAGGCTGGCGGTGTCGATGGCGTAGCGCAGGGTCAGGTCGAAGCCCTCGGTCCGCACGCCGGCCTGGTTGATCGCGTCGAGGAAGTACTCGCGCACCCGGCCGCTGGCATCGCGGTCGACGTAGTCCAGGTAGATCGCGCAGGCCGCCGAGTTCGGATCCACCGCGGTCCCGTCGATGCGCCGGCCCAGCAGGCAGTTGGCGTTCTCGCTCATCAGGAACTCGGAGTCCATGTACTGGCTCTTGCCGGACAGCTCGATCCGCCAGTAGTCGGCGCTGAGCGAGAGCTGGTCGGTGACGTCCCAGACGATGCCGAAGCCGGTGGAGGTGGCGGTTTCCTCGTGCAGGCGGGTGTTGTTGCCGCCCTCGGTGTACCACGCGCCCTGGCGGTGGGTGGCGCGGCACTGGTTCAGGCCCTCGCTGGTGTTGAGGTCCATGCCGTCGACGCGGCACAGGTAGTAGTTGGTCAGGTAGTCGTTGTACTCGACCACCGGCTCGCCGTAGAGCCACATGATGTTCGGGGCCATGAAGCTGGTCTGGCGGCTGGCGCGGACCAGCAGGCGGTCGACCGGGCGCCATTCCAGGCTGGCCTGCCAGGTGGTCGCGTCGCCGACGTCGGAGATGTCGTCGTACTTGTCCCAGCGGCCGGCGAAGTTCGCGGTCAGGCTGTCCAGCAGCGGGACGCGCAGCTCCAGGCCGGCGCCATAGCGGTCGCGGGGGCCGCCGCCGGAGACGCCGGTGAAGTTGAAGGTCTTGTCGGGGCCGTCGTAGGTGCTGACGCTGCGCGGATCCGGGCCGAGCTCGTACTTCGAGTGCGAGGCTTCCAGCACCGCCGCCATGTCGACGTCGCCGGCCGGCAGCGAGAACAGCGGGCCGGTGAACACGAACTGCGCCTGGCTGGTCTGCGACAGGTTGCGGTTGCGCACCGTGTCGACCATCTGGTTGTAGGCTTCCGGGCTCACCGGGCCGAACAGCACGCGCGGGTCGATCTCGTAGAGCGGGGCGCCGTCGACCTCGCCGATGGCTTCGCCGAACAGGTAGCGGTGGACGCGGTCCTTCAGCAGCTGGCGCCAGCTGCTGCGCATCTCGTCGCGCGACAGGGCGACGCTGGCGTCCCAGTCGAAGCGGTCGGCGACGGTGCCGCGCACGCCGAGGTTCAGGCTGGCGAAGTTCTCGTCCCAGGTGCGCCAGGGCGCGCCGCCGATGCCCTGCGGGGTCAGCGGGCGCCAGTACTCGAACTTGCCGATGTTGACGTCGTAGGCGTCGCCCGAGTTGTACAGGTACATGCTGGTGCGGTGCGTCGACTTGCTCTTGGACTGCTGCACCAGCAGCTGGCCGTAGCCTTCCAGCGAATCGGTCAGGCGGTAGGTGCCGGCGACATAGGCCGACAGCTTGTCCTGCCTGTTGGCGATGGTGTCCTGGTCGTAGTAGGCGGCGTTGCCGCAGGTGCCCGGGTTGGCGTCGCTGGACGACCAGTACATCGGGAAGAACAGCGGGTCGGAGGTGCGGCAGGAGTTCTCCAGCGCCGCGCGCGCGGTGGCCGCGTCGACGTCGCCGGCGTAGATCAGCTCGCCGTTGGGCGCCATCCAGTAGTAGTCGTTGTAGTCGCCGTCCATCAGGCCCATGTCCAGGCCCCACGTGGGACGGTCGGTGCCGGCGTTGCCGGGCGCGCGCATGCCGCTGAGGATCACGTTGCCGCGCTGCGCGGCGAAGATCGGATCGCGGTTCAGTTTCTCGATCGAGTAGGTAAGGCTGCCGCGGTCGGAAGCCTTGCCGCCGGTCAGCTGCAGCTGCAGGGTGTCGCCGCCGCCGCGCTCGGTGGTGCCGGCGCGGACGCGGACGTTGTGGCCTTCCCAGTTGTCCTTGGTGACGATGTTGACCACGCCGGCGACCGCGTCGGAGCCATAGATGGCCGAGGCGCCGCCGTTGAGCACCTCGATGCGCGCGACTGCCGCAGCGGGAATGCTGCCGAGGCTCACGCCGGTGGAAGCGGCGCCGGAACTGGCCGCGTACTCGGTCATGCGCTTGCCGTTGAGCAGCACCAGCTGGTAGCCGACGCCCATGCCGCGCAGGTTGAGGAAGGAGGCGTCCGGCTGGGTATTGCTGAGGTTGAGGAAGTTGTCGGGCGAAGCGCCGGCGACGTTGGCGCCGTTGTTGACGGTCAGCGTCTGCAGCGCTTCGGCGACGGTGCTGTAGCCCTGCTTGCGGATGTCTTCGGCAGTGATCGTGATCACCGGGGAGGGGCCTTCGATGTCGGTGCGCTTGATGCGCGAGCCGGTCACCTGCACGCGGTCCAGCGACTTGACCTCGGCGTCCTGGGCGGTTTCCACCGCGGGTTCGGCGTCCTGCGGCATGCCGTCCGGGTCGGGCGCTGCCACGGCGGTCGTGGACAGGCCGAGGGCGATGGCTAGGAACAGCGGGCGTTTCTTCGGAAACGGCGTGCGGCTGGCAAACATGTCTGACCTTCTCTCCGGGTGGTCTGGCGTGGGCGGGGCAGGGGAAGCTGCACCAGTCCGGTGCCGTCGCCCGATGTGCTGCACGCTTTGCGTGCGACAGGCGACGGCCAACGGCGTTGGCGCGGGTGGCAGGCTCTTCCGGGGTCCCCGCGTCCGATCCTAGGTGGGAGGTCAGGCCCCAGCCATCAGTGAAAACCCCTAATTCGATCCGCGCCGAACACGCCCGCCGGGCGCATGGCTATGCTGGTTCGAGGCCGGGGGAAGGCCCGGGAACCAGGAGGAAGGATGAAAGGAACGATGCGGTCGCGGCGTTGGCTGGCCGTCGTGTTCGGGGTGATGGCGGTGTTCGCCATGCAGGCGGCAACCGCGTCGGTCGACGGCCGGCAGGCCGATGCCGCCAGCGGCGGCAATGCGGAAGCCTTTGCCGCGATCATGCAGCGCCACGGCATTCCCGGCGCCCAGCTGGTGCACGTGCGCGACGGCCACGCGGAGGCGTTCGAATACGGGGTGATGCGCGCCGATGCGACGCGCCCGGTGGATGCGGACACGCTGTTCCAGGCCGCCTCGCTGTCGAAGGTGGTCGGCGCCTATATCACGCTGCGCATGGTCGACCGCGGCGTGCTCGAGCTGGACCGCCCGCTGTTCGAGTACTGGCCTTCGCCGCGTGCCAGCGACAACCCGCAGGCGCGGCGCATCACCGCGCGCATGGTGCTCGACCACACCACCGGGCTGAAGAACTGGGAGATCTCGCCGTCCAACCCGGCGATCGACGAAACGCCGCTGCAGAGCCTGTTCGATGCCGGCGCGCGCTACTCCTATTCCGGCGAGGGCTTCTACCTGCTGCAGCGCACGCTCGAGCACCTCGCCGTCAAGCGCTGGGAGCAGCTGGCGCGCGAGGAGGTGTTCGACGTGTTCGACATGCCCGGCAGCCGTTACATGACCGATCCGGAGTCGGCCACGCGTAACGCATCGGGCCATCGCCCGGATGGTTCGGTGATGGCCGACCGCGTGTTCGGCTGGGAGAACACGGCCTGGACGCTGGTCACCACCGCGCGCGAGTACAGCACCTTCCTGCAGCGCGCGCTGTACCGTGGCGAAGGCCTGTCGCCGGCCAGCCATGCGCTGCTGAAGACGCCGTCCAGCAATGCCGACGACCAGGCCGTGCCGGTGCCGGTGGATCCGTACATCGACTGGAGCCTGGGCGTGGGCCTGGAGACCGTCGATGGCCGCGTCCGGCTGTGGCACTGGGGCGACAACCCGGGCTTCAAGGCCTTCTTCATGCTCGACCCGGAAAGCGGCGAGAGCCTGGTGCTGCTGACCAACAGCGAGACCGGCCTGGAGACCTACAAGGACGTGCTGCGCCTGTTCCTGGGCGAGGGCGAGTACCCGGCGGTGGACTGGGCGCGCTCGCAGAGCTGAGCGGAAGCGGCGCGGCCGGCTCGCCGGCCGCGCTCAGTGGTCGTGGCCGCAGCCGTAGCCGTCCTCGCCGATGTCCTCGTTCCAGACATGCGGGTGGGCGGCGATCCAGTCGCCGAGCATGCGGATGCATCCGGCGTCGTCGAGGTCGATCACTTCCACGCCCTGTTCGCGCAGCCAGTCGTGGCCGCCCTGGAAGTTCACCGCCTCGCCCATCACCACCGTGCCGATGCCGAACTGCTTGACCAGGCCGCTGCAGTACCAGCACGGCGACAGCGTGGTGACCATGATCGTGTCGCGGTAGCTGCGCTGGCGCCCGGCCTTGCGGAAGGCGTCGGTCTCGCCGTGCACGGACGGGTCGCCCTCCTGCACGCGGCGGTTGTGGCCGCGGCCGAGCAGGGTGCCGTCGCGACGGAACAGGGCGGCGCCGATCGGGATGCCGCCTTCGGCCAGGCCCTGGCGGGCCTCTTCCAGGGCGACGGCGAGCATGGCGCGGTAATCGGGGGTCTGGCTCACGTGGGTCCGGTCCGGTGGCGGGGCGGACAGGGTACGCCGCGGCGGCCCGGCGCGGCAGGCTCTGGCGACATGGTCGGATGGCTACGGCGCGGCGTGCAGCCGCGCTGGAGTCGCCGCCGTGAGCCGCCCGTGACCCCGGCACCGGCGCCCGGTGCCATAATTGCCGCATGAGCGAATCCCCCTACGAACGCGGCACCACCCACTTCGGCTTCAAGGACGTCCCGGCCACGGAGAAGCAGAAGCTGGTGGGCCAGGTGTTCACCTCGGTCGCGCGCAAGTACGACCTGATGAACGACCTGATGAGCCTGGGCATCCACCGCGCGTGGAAGCGCTACTTCACCGCCACCTGCCAGGTGAAGCCGGGCGACCGCGTGCTCGACCTGGCCGGCGGCACCGGCGACATCGCCGCGCTGCTGAAGCCGCGCGTGGGCGACACCGGCACGATCGTCCTGGGCGACATCAACGCCGGCATGCTCACCGTCGGCCGCGACCGGATGACCGACCGCGGCCTGGTCTCCGGCTTCGAGTACGTGCAGTGCAACGCCGAGAAGCTGCCGTTCCCGGATGGCAGCTTCGACCTGGTGACCATGGCCTTCGGCCTGCGCAACGTCACCGACAAGGACGCGGCCCTGCGCGAGATCGCGCGCGTGCTGCGCGTCGGCGGCCAGGCGCGGGTGCTGGAGTTCTCCGAGGTCACCGCCGACTGGTTCAAGCCGATCTACGACTTCCACTCGTTCAAGGTGCTGCCGAAGCTGGGCCAGCTGTTCGCCGGCGACGCCGGCAGCTACCAGTACCTGGCCGAGAGCATCCGCAAGCACCCGCCGCAGGAGCAGCTCAAGGCGATGATGGAGGAGGCCGGCCTGTCGCGCTGCGGCTACGTGAACCTCAGCGGCGGCATCGTCGCCGTGCATACCGGCTACAAGGTCTGACGCCGGCGGCGACCGGTGCCGTACCGCCGGTCGTTCCGCCAGCCGGGGTAAAGCCAATGCGGATCGCGGCGCGGTTAAACTGCGCCTTTCCCCTGATCCAGGCTGTCTGCATGCGCTTGCCCCTGTTGCTGTTATCCCTCGCGATGGTCGCCACGAGCGGCTGCTCCGGCGACAAGGCCGGCACCGATCCGGCCCAGGCCGCCAGGCCGGCCAAGGAGGCCACCGTGTCCGCCCGCCGCCACGACGAAAGCTCCTACGCCCAGCCGGAGAAGGTGAAGATCACCGACCTGGCCCTCGACCTGGCCCTGGACTTCGACCGCAAGCAGCTGGCCGGTACCGCCACCTACACCCTGGACTGGATCGATCCGCAGGCCACCGAGCTGGCCCTGGACACCCGCGACCTGGCCATCGACAAGGTCGAGGGCGAGGCCGGCGGCAGCTGGTCGCCGCTGGAGTTCGCCCTGGCCGACGCCGACCCGGTGTTCGGCAGCAAGCTGACCGTGCAGGTGCCGCAGCGCAACGCCAGGGTGCGCGTGACCTACGCCACCTCGCCGCAAGCCTCCGGCCTGCAGTGGCTGGAGCCGTCGATGACCGAGGGCGGGCAGCTGCCCTTCATGTTCAGCCAGTCGCAGGCGATCCACGCCCGCAGCTGGGTGCCGCTGCAGGACACCCCTGGCGTGCGCTTCACCTACAGCGCGCACGTGACCTCGCGCCCGGACGTGATGGTGCTGATGAGCGCCGACAACGACCCGGCCGCGGCGCGCGACGGCGACTACAGCTTCACCATGCCGCAGCCGATCCCGTCGTACCTGCTGGCCATTGCCGCCGGCGACCTGGTGTTCAAGCCGATCTCCGCGCGCAGCGGCGTGTGGGCCGAGCCGGCGATGGTCGACCGCGCGGTCAAGGAGTTCGAAGACACCGAGCAGATGATCGTCACCACCGAGCAGCTGTACGGCCCGTACCGGTGGGAGCGCTACGACATGCTGGTGCTGCCGCCGTCGTTCCCGTTCGGCGGCATGGAGAACCCGCGCCTGAGCTTCATCACCCCGACGGTGATCGTGGGCGACAAGTCGCTGGTCTCGCTGATCGCGCACGAGCTGGCGCACAGCTGGTCCGGCAACCTGGTGACCAACGCCAGCTGGAAGGACATCTGGCTCAACGAGGGCTTCACCACCTACGTCCAGGGCCGCATCGTCGAGGCGCTGTACGGCAACGAGCTGGCCGAGATGGAACGCCAGATCGACCAGGCCGGCGTGAAGCGCGACATGGAGCAGATGAGCCCGGGCGACCAGGCGCTGATGCTGCCGCCGCTGGCCGAGCGCGACCCGGACGAGGCGCTGAGCGAGGTGGCCTACGTCAAGGGTTCCTGGTTCCTGCAGTTCCTCGAGCAGCGCTTCGGCCGCGAGGTGTTCGATCCGTTCCTGCGCGGCTGGTTCGACGACCACGCCTTCCAGAGCGCGGACACCGACCAGTTCATCGCCTACATGCGCGAGCACCTGCTGCCGAAGAACCCGAACGCGGTGCGTGAGGACGAGCTGGACGCGTGGCTGAACCAGCCGGGCATCCCGGCGATCGCCCCGGCGGCGCGTTCGCGCATGTTCTCCAATGTCGACACCGCGCGGATCGCCTGGCGCGGCAGCGCCGAGCTGCCCAACCCGCAGATCGCCAACGAGTGGGGCACCCAGGCGTGGCTGCATTTCCTGGAGGGCATGGGCGAGAAGCTCAAGCCGGAGCAGCTGAAGCAGCTGGACGAGGCCTACCACTTCACCGGCACGCCGAACGGCGAGATCGCCATGCGCTGGTATCCGCTGGCGCTGCGCAGCGGCTACCTGGAGGCGCGCCCGGCCGCGGGCGAGTTCATCCAGCGCGTCGGCCGCCGCAAGCTGATCCTGCCGGTGTACGAGGAGCTGGTGAAGACGCCGGACGGCCTGGCCTTCGCCCGCGAGGTGTTCGAGCGGGCCAGGCCGGGCTACCACCCGATCACCACCGCCTCGGTGGAGGCGATCCTGGCCAAGGCCGAAAAGGCCCAGGCCCGGTAAGCAGTCGCGCCACGCGCCGGCCCCAGGGCCGGCGCGTGCGTTTCCAGGGCCGGAATGCCGGCCCATGCAGGAGGCAGCATCGATGAAACCGACCCCGTCCCGATTCGCCCTGGGCGCGCTGCTGGCCGCCGCCGTGCTGGCCACCGGCGCCTGCACCGACCGCGAGGCCCAGCGCCAGGCCCAGGCCGCCGCCGAGGCCCAGGCCAGGGAAGAGGCCGCCAGCCGGCTGCAGGGCGAGTACGAGGCGGCGGTGGCCGCGAACAACTGGGAGCTGGCGCGCGTGCATGGCGCCGCGCTGCTGGCCCAGTACCCCGGCAGCGAAGCCGCGGCCGCGGTCGAGCCCGGCCTGGCGGAGGTCACCGCCAGGGCCGAGGCCGCGCGCGAGCAGCGCCGCCTGGCCACGCTGTGGAACTACGCGCGCGTGGCCGCCGGCAAGGGCGAGCAGCGCACCGCGGCGATCTTCAGCAAAGACGCGGTCGATACCGGCGGCAGCTCGGCGGCGACCGTGCAGCTGGTGATCCGCGACCATCCGGAGTGGAAGCGCAGCGCCTACCTGGTGCTGGAAGGCGGCGACTTCGACTGCTACGGCGGCTGCAAGGTCAAGGTGAAGTTCGACGACGCGGCGGCCAGGCCGATGTCGGCGTGGCGGCCGAAGACCGACGAGGCCATCGCCATGTTCATCGAGGACTACCGCGGCCTGTGGAAGCAGATGCGCCAGGCGCAGCGGCTGGAGATCGAGTTCCCGGTGAAGGCCGGCGGCACCCGCACCGCGGTGTTCGAGGTAGGCGGCCTCGACGGCAGCCAGATGCCCGGCTGGGACTGAGCGAGGCGCAGGGGGGGCGTGCGGTGAATTGGGATTACGTCGTCGTGGGCGTGGTCAGCCTGCTGGCGCTGGCCATGCACGTGGTCCTGTTCGTGCTGGTGCGGCGCTGGATGGACCGCGACCTGGCCCTGTCGATGGCCGGCGACGACCCGGCCCGGCGCGCCTGGATGCTGGAAAAGCTCGCCCAGGCGAAGCGCGAGGGCGTGCGCCGCCGCGACCTGCAGGCCTGGCTGGAGCGGGTTGCGTCGGAAGCGCCGGGCGGGCGCGGCTGATCGCGGGGCCGGACCAGCTGGACGCCGGGAGGGGCCGGGCCGATATGTGGCGGGGTGGGGGCGAAGCGGGGCGCAGCGGGGCAAGCCCCGCTCTACAGGGGTCGGGCGAATCGGCGTGGAGGATGCCCGGCGGGCCCATGTCCCTGCCCGGAGCGGGGCCAGCGGATGCGGGCGGAACGCGGGTCGGACCGCGACAGACGGCCCCGGCGGCAGGGCTCAGCCCAGCGAGTAGCCGAACTGCTGCTTGAACTGCTCGTTGAACTCGTCGAAGGTGAAGCGCTGGTTCTGGGTGCCCGGGTGCTCGACCTTGAGCGCGCCCATCAGGTTGCCCATGCGGCCGATCGTCAGCCAGTCGTAGCCCTTCTCGATGCCGAAGATCAGGCCGGCGCGGAACGCATCGCCGCAGCCGGTCGGGTCGACCACGCGGCGCTCGTGCGCCGGCGGGACCTCGTAGGTCTTCTCCGGGGTGTGCACCAGGGCGCCGCGCGGGCCCTGGGTGGTGATGTAGGCCTTGACCCTCGAGACGATCTCGCGGTCGGTCCAGCCGGTGCGTTCCTGCAGCAGGTTGGATTCGTAGTCGTTGACCACGACGTAGTCGGCCTGCTCGATGAACTGGCGCAGCTCCTGGCCGTTGAACAGCGGCATGGCCTGGCCCGGGTCGAAGATGAACGGGACGCCCATCTCCTGGAACTCGGCGGCGTTCTGCAGCATGCCCTCGCGCCCGTCCGGACCGACCAGGCCCAGGGTGATCCCCGGCACGTCCTTCACGTGGTTCTCGTAGGACCGCATCATCGCGCCCGGGTGGAAGGCGGTGATCTGGTTGTTGTCGTGGTCGGTGGTGATGAAGGCCTGCGGGGTGAACAGCTCCTCGATCACCTTGACCCGCGACAGGTCGATGCCCAGGGCCTCGAAATGCTCGCGGTACGGGCCGAAATCCGAGCCGACCGTGCCCATCGGGACCGGCTTGCCGCCCAGCAGGTGCAGGTTGTAGGCGATGTTGCCGGCGCAGCCGCCGAACTCGCGGCGCATCCGCGGCACCAGGAACGAGACGTTCAGGATGTGGACCTTGTCCGGCAGGATGTGGTTCTTGAACTGGTCCGGGAACACCATGATGGTGTCGTAGGCAAGGGAACCACAGATCAGGGTGGACATCGTCTGGCTGCTCGGGGAGGCCCGGTGGCGGGCATGGAACGCGGGCGGCACCGGCGCCGCAGGTGCAAAGGTTACCGGCTGCGTCCCCGCGCGGCCAGCCCGGACTTGCCGGCGGCACCGCCGCGAGGGTCCCCGCAGGTGACGGAAATCGCCGTTTTAACGCGGATTTTTCCTTGCCCGCGTGCGGTACCGTTGCTAGGCTAGCCGGCCAGTTTCGTGCCCAATTTTTCGCCACCGGCGCCCCTTCCTGCGCCGCCTCCCGGCCCCTTCCGCCCGCCCCCCAGGATCGCCCCTCCCGATGTTCAAGAAGCTCCGCGGCATGTTCTCCAACGACCTGTCCATCGACCTGGGCACGGCCAACACCCTGATCTACGTGCGCGGCCAGGGCATCGTGCTGAACGAGCCGTCAGTGGTCGCGGTACGCCAGGACCGGGCGATCGGGGGGACCCGCTCGGTGGCGGCGGTGGGCGCGGAAGCCAAGCAGATGCTGGGCCGCACCCCGGGCAACATCACCACCATCCGCCCGATGAAGGACGGCGTCATCGCCGACTTCACCTACACCGAGGCGATGCTCAAGCACTTCATCAAGAAGGTGCACAAGTCGCGCTTCCTGCGCCCGAGCCCGCGCGTGCTGGTGTGCGTGCCGGCCGGCTCCACCCAGGTCGAGCGCCGCGCGATCAAGGAATCGGCCGAGGAGGCCGGCGCCCGCGACGTCTACCTGATCGAGGAGCCGATGGCCGCGGCGATCGGCGCCGGCATGCCGGTGTCCGAGGCGCGCGGCTCGATGGTCATCGACATCGGCGGCGGCACCACCGAGGTGGCGGTGATCTCGCTCAACGGCATCGTCTACTCGGCCTCGGTGCGCATCGGCGGCGACCGCTTCGACGAATCGATCACCAACTACGTGCGCCGCAACCACGGCATGCTGATCGGCGAGGCCACCGCCGAGCGGATCAAGGTCGAGCTGGGCTGCGCCTATCCGCAGACCGTGGTCCAGGAACTGGAGATCTCCGGCCGCAACCTCGCCGAGGGCGTGCCGAAGATGATCAAGATCAGCTCCAACGAGGTGCTGGAAGCGCTGCACGAGCCGCTGTCGGGGATTGTCTCGGCGGTGAAGCTGGCGCTGGAGCAGACCCCGCCGGAGCTGTGCGCCGACGTGGCCGAGCGCGGCATCGTCCTCACCGGCGGCGGCGCCCTGCTGCGCGACCTGGACAAGCTGATCTCCGAGGAGACCGGCCTGCACGTGCAGGTGGCCGACGATCCGCTGACCTGCGTCGCCCGCGGCGGTGGCCGCGCGCTGGAGCTGGTCGACATGCACGGCAACGAGTTCTTCGCGCCGGACTGACCGGCGTAGCGTTCCACGTGCCCGGCGGTGGGGACACGCCGGGCGCGCCATGCCGTCCGCCCTCATACTCGCCTCTGCCCAACACGCGACCGCCGATCCCCTTCCGTGTCGTCCTTTCCCGGACCCGCCGCCGCCGCCCGTCCCGGTGATACCGCCGGCACGTTGCGGTTGCTGGCCTACCTCGCCCTCGCCATCACCCTGCTGGTGCTCGACCACCGCGGCGGCTGGCTGCGCCAGATCCGTACCCAGGCCAACCTGCTGGCGCAGCCGGTGTGGGCGCTGGCCGGGCTGCCCGGCCGCGTGGGCGGCTCGCTGCGCGACCACCTGGCCACGCGCTCGGCGCTGCTGGAGGAGAACCGCGAGCTGCGCAACGAGCTGCTGCTGGCCAACGCGCGCCTGACCCGGCTGCGCAACGCCGCCATCGACAACGCCCAGCTGCGCGACCTGCTCGGCGTGGTCGAGCGCAGCGGCCTGGACGTGCAGCTGGCGCCGATCCTGGACATCGACCTGGAGCCGTCGCGGCAGCGCCTGGTGCTGGCCGCCGGCAGCCGCCAGGGCGTGCACGAGGGCCAGGCGGTCATCGACGCCGGCGGCCTGCTCGGCCAGGTGGTCGAGGTCACGCCGATGCATTCGACCGTGCTGCTGCTGACCGACCCGGACCACGCGGTGCCGGTGATGATCGCCCGCAACGGCGTGCGCCTGATCGCCTACGGCCGCGGCGACCGCCTGGAACTGCACGACGTCCCGCTCAACCGCGACGTCCAGGTCGGCGACCTGCTGGTCACCTCCGGGCTGGGCGGGCGCTTCCCGCCGGGCTTCCCGGTGGCCACGATCACCGCGCTGCGCCCGGACGAGAGCCAGGCCTTCCTGGTCGGCGAACTGGCCCCGGCCGCGCACCTGGACCGCGGCCGCGACGTGCTGCTGCTGCGCACCGGCCCGGCGCCGGAGCTGCCGGCGGCCAGCGAAGCCGCGGAGGCCGCGGCCGATGGCGACGCGGCCCAGGCGGAGGCCGCCGGTACCGCGACGCCTGGTGGCCCGCCGCCCCGGCAGGGACCGGCGCCGCGTCCCGCGACCCCGCCGGCGGCCGCGCCCGACAGGGCCGTGCCGACCACCGCTTCGCCGCCCGCCACCCCGCCGGAGGAGGCCCGATGAGCCGCCTGCGCGAAGGCGGCTGGGTGCTGCCGGCGAGCCTGTTCGTGGCCCTGCTGCTGGGCCTGTTGCCGCTGCCGGTGATGCTGCAGCCGCTGCGCCCGTTCTGGCTGGCGCTGGTGCTGGCCTACTGGCTGATCGAGACGCCCTCGCGCGCCGGCCTCGGCCTGGCCTTCGTGGTCGGCATCGTCGCCGACCTCACCTACGGCGGCGTGCTCGGCGAGCACGCGCTGCGGCTGGTGATCATGGCCTTCATCCTGCAGCGCTTCCGCGCGCGGCTGCGCTTCTTCCCGCTCTCGCAGCAGGCGCTGGCGATCGGCGCGCTGCTGCTGAACGACCGCATCGTCGACGCGGCCGTGCACCTGTCGCTGGGCCTGCCGCTGCTGCCCTGGAACTACTGGTGGGCGCCGGCGCTGGGCGTGGTCCTGTGGCCGCCGCTGTTCCTGGTCCTGGACGCGCTGCGGCTGGGCCGGCGCCGCGACTGAGGCCCGCGCGATGATGAGCAGCCGGCGCCAGGTCAAGAACCCGCACGCGGAAGCCGAGCAGTTCCGCCGCCGCGCCGTGCTCGGCTTCCTCGCCGTGGCCTTGGCCCTGGTCGGACTGGCGGCGTGGTACTTCCGCCTGCAGGTGGTGCAGCACGCCGACTACGCCACCCGTTCGGAAGCCAACCGCATCCGCCCGCGCCCGGTGGTGCCGGCACGCGGCATGATCTACGACCGCCAGGGCCGGCTGCTGGCCGAGAACCTGCCGGCGTTCCGCCTCGACGTCACCCCGGACAAGGCCGGCGACCTCGACCGCCTGCTCGGGGAGCTGGGCAAGGTGGTGCCGCTGGGCGAGGACGAGATCGAGCGCTTCCACCGCGAGCGCAAGGCCGGCCGCGGCTTCCTGCCGATCACCCTGAAGCTGCGCCTGAGCGACGAGGAGATGGCCGCCTTCGCGGTCAACCGCTGGCGCTTTCCCGGGGTCGAGCTGCAGCCCTACCTGACCCGCCACTACCCTTACGGCGACCTGCTCGCGCACGTCGTCGGCTACGTCGGCCGCGTCGACGAGGACGACCTGGAGAAGCTGGGCGAGGCCGGCGCGGCGCTGACCCACGTCGGCAAGACCGGCATCGAGCGTTCCTACGACGACCTGCTGCGCGGCCAGGTCGGCTACGAGCAGATCGAGACCAACGTCCAGGGCCGCGCGCTGCGCACGATCGGCCGGGTGCCGGCCAGGCCCGGCGCCGACCTGCGCCTCTCGATCGACGCCGAGCTGCAGCGCGCAACGGTGGCCGCGTTCGGCGAGCTGGAAGGCACGGCGGTGGCGATGGACCCGCGCACCGGCGAGATCCTGGCGCTGGTGAGCCTGCCCAGCTTCGACCCGAACCTGTTCGTCAACGGCATTTCCCACGCCGACTACCGCGCGCTGACCGACAATCCCTCGCGCCCGCAGTTCAACCGCGCCGTGCTTGGCGGCGTCGCGCCGGGCTCGACGCTGAAGCCGTTCATGGCCCTGGCCGGCCTCGACAGCGGCACGCGCCGGCCGGACGACCGCACCCTCTCCACCGGCATGTTCTACCTGCCCGGCACCAGTCGCGGCTGGGGCGATTCGCACCGTGGCGGCCACGGCTGGACCGACGCGCGCAAGTCGATCGCCGATTCGGTCAACACGTACTACTACAAGCTCGCCCTGGACATGGGCATCGCCCGCATCGGCGAGTACCTGACGAAGTACGGCTTCGGCCAGCCCAGCGGCATCGACCTGTCCGGCGAGAGCAGCGGCATCCTGCCCGGCCCGGCGTGGAAGATGAAGACGCGCAAGGAGCGCTGGTATCCGGGGGATACGGTGAACATCAGCATCGGCCAGGGCGACTGGAAGGTGACCCCGTTGCAGATGGTGCGCGGCACCGGCGCGCTGGCCGATGGCGGGCGCCTGCGCCGGCCGCACCTGGTCGATGCGCGCCGCGAGGGTTTCGACGCGCCGTGGGCGCCGCTGCCGCAGCCGGAGCCGAGCCTGATCAGCGAGCGCCCGGACAACCTGCAGGTGGTACGCGAGGGCATGATCGCCACCGTGCACGGGCCCGGCGGCACCGCGCGCCCGATCGGCGTCGGCATCCCGTACCGGATCGCCGGCAAGACCGGCACCGCGCAGGTGGTCAGCCGCCGCGGCACCGCCGCGGTCAACCCGCGCAGCCTGCCGATGCACCTGCGCCACCGTGCGCTGTTCATCGGCTACGCGCCGGCCGACGACCCGCAGATCGCGGTGGCGGTGGCGGTCGAAGGCGGCGGCTACGGCGGCAGCACCGCCGCGCCGATCGCCCGCGCGATCTTCGACGCCTGGCTGTTGGGCAAGCTGCCGGAAGGACTGGAACCGATCGACGGACCGGCACCGGCGGCGGCCTGCGCCGACGGCGCGGCGGCCTGCGCGCCTGCGGATGCAGCGGCCGGTGCATCCGTCGCGGCCGCGGCGGGCGCTGCGCCTGCAGGTGCGACGCCGCCGTCTTCGCCCGTGACCGCCCCGGCGAACGGCGTCGCGGCGCCTGGTCCGACCGCGTTGCCCGCAGGTCCCGTGACCTCGACCCAGGGCCGCACGCCGGCGCTGGCCGCCGATGCCACGCCCTCGCAGAACACCTTCGGCAGCTGGATCCGCCGCCAGGGCGGCGCCGTGGCCGTGCCCGCCGCGCCCGCAAGCCGGCCGGCCGCGCCTGCCGCGACGCCCACGGTAACGCCCGCCACGAAGCCGGCTGCGCCGGAGCCGCCGGCCGATGCGCCCGCGGTGCCGGCCGGAGAGCAGGAGGACGTCCGATGAGGGACTTCCTGCGCTGGCTGCTGGAGATGCTCGGGCGGATCACCCGCACCATCGACTGGCCGCTGCTGCTGGCGCTGGCCGCGCTGATGGGCTTCGGCCTGGCGGTGCTGTACAGCGCCGGCGGGCCGACCAACGGGCCGGCGCTGGTGAAGGCGCAGGGCGCGCGCTTCGCGATCGGGCTGATGGCGATGTGGGGCCTGTCGCGGATCACGGTGGTCCGCCTGCGCGCCTGGTCGCCGGCGGTCTACGCGCTGTCGCTGCTGCCGCTGCTGGCGGTGCTGCTGGTCGGCACCGGCAAGCACGGCCGGCACTGGCTCAACCTGGGCGTGTTCTTCCTGCAGCCGTCGGAGCTGCTGAAGATCACCCTGCCGATGATGGTGGCCTGGTACCTGCACCTGCGGCCGCTGCCGCCGCGCGTGGGCACGGTGCTGGTGGCCGGCCTCCTGGTCGCGGTGCCGACCGGGCTGATCCTGCTGCAGCCGGACTTCGGCACGGCGATGCTGATCGCCTCCAGCGGCGTGTTCGCGCTGCTGCTGGCCGGATTGCCGTGGTGGTGGGTCGGCGTGGCCGTCGGCGGCGTGGCCGCGGTGGCGCCGGTGGCCTGGTTCTGGCTGCTGCGCCCGTACCAGAAGGACCGCATCCTCACCTTCCTCGAGCCCGAACGCGACCCGCTGGGCACCGGCTGGAACATCATCCAGTCGAAGATCGCGATCGGTTCCGGCGGCCTTACCGGCAAGGGCTGGGGCGAGGGCAGCCAGGCCCACCTGAACTTCATCCCGGAGCAGACCACCGACTTCATCTTCGCCGTGCTCAGCGAGGAGTTCGGCTGGATCGGCGTGGCCACGGTGCTGGCGCTGTACCTGTTCGTGGTCGGGCGCTGCCTGTGGATCGCGGTGGAGGCGCGCGACGGCTACGCGCGCCTGCTCGCCGGTTCGCTGGGCCTGGCCTTCTTCGTCTACGTGCTGGTCAACGGTGGCATGGTCTCCGGGCTGCTGCCGGTGGTGGGCGTGCCGATGCCGCTGCTCAGCTACGGCGGCACCTCGGCGGTATCGCTGCTGGCCGGACTGGGCCTGGTGATGGCGGTGCGCACGCACCGGCCGGTGCACGGCTACCGCTGAGTGACGACCTGCGCGGCGCGGCTGAACGCCGCGGAAAACGCGGTTCCGCGCCCCTGCGGGCGATGCTAATCTGCCGACGATGATGAAGCCCGCATTGACCGGCCTGCTCGCCCTCGTCCTGTTCGGTTGCGTGCCGAAGGACGCGAAACTGGCCTCTCCGCCCGCGTCCGTTCCGGTGTCCACGCCCCCGGCGTCGGTGCCGGCCGAAGCCGCGCCCGAAAAGACCGCCGCGCCGGCGGTGGACCTGACCCCGGTGCCGTTCGAGACCGCGCGCGCGAACTTCGTCCGCGACACCTCCGCGCGCTTCGGCATTCCCGCCGCGGAAATCGAGGCGACGCTGGCGAAGGCGAACTTCCTCGACAGCGTGGTCGCGGCGATGTCGCGTCCGGCCGAGCGGGTCAAGCCGTGGCACGAATACCGGCCGATGTTCATCACCCAGGCGCGGATCGACGGCGGCCGCGCCTTCCTGGCGAAGAACCGCGAGGCGCTGGAGAAGGTGCAGGCGGCCACCGGCGTGCCGGCCGAGGTGATCGTGGCGATCATCGGCGTGGAGACCAGCTACGGCGGCAACACCGGCAGGTACTCGGTGCTCGATGCGCTGTACACGCTGGCTTTCCGCTATCCGCGCAGCGGCGATCCGGCCAGGCTCGAACGCGAGGTGCGCCGCGAGCTGTTCTTCCGCGACGAGCTGGCGCAGCTGTTCGCGCTGGGTCGCGAGGAGCAGCTGGACATCACCGCACTCAAGGGCAGCTACGCCGGCGCGATGGGCATGGGCCAGTTCATGCCGTCGAGCTACCGCCAGTTCGCGGTCGACGGCGACGGCGACGGCCGCCGCGACCTGTTCAACAGCCTCGACGACGTATTCGCCTCGGTCGCCAACTACTTCGTGGAGAAGGGCGGCTGGGTCGCCGGCGGCCCGATCGCGGTGCCGGCCACCCTGGCCGAAGGCCGCGAGCCGTTCAATCCCGAGGACTGGACGCCGGAACACAGCCTCGAATCGCTGGCCGCGCGCGGCTACAGCGCGCGGCAGCCGGTGCCGGCCGGCGCCACCGCCACCCCGGTGTCGCTGGAAGGCAGCGCCGGGCCGCAGTACTGGCTCGGCTTCCGCAACTACTACGCGATCACCCGCTACAACATCTCCAAGATGTACGCGATGGCGGTGTTCCAGCTGTCGGAGGCGATCGCCGGCCGCGAGCTGCCGCCGGCATGAAGCGCTGGCTGCCGGTGCTGCTGGTCCTGGGCCTGGCCGCCTGCGGCAGCGCGCCGAAGAAGGACGGGCACGGGCGGGCTCACGGCACGGCGGTGTCCGGGCACGCGGGCCACGGCGCGACCGCGGCGCTGCCGCCGGGCTGCACCGGCGTCTCGCCGTACAGGCCGGCGGAGGAGGATCCCTCGACCCGCGGCGACTACGTCGCCGGCGGCCTCTACAAGCCGGGCGTGAAGGACACCACGCCGGACTACATCCCCAACGTCGACTGCATCCCCGAGCCGCTGGTCGTGGCCGAACCGCGCTCGCCGGTCGGCAACCGCTCGCCGTACACCGTGCTGGGCAAGCAGTACTACGTGATGGACCGCCCGCGCGGCTACGTCGAGCAGGGCATCGCCTCGTACTACGGCGCCAAGTTCCATGGCCGCCGCACCTCCAACCAGGAGGTGTACGACATGTACGCCTTCACCGCCGCGCACAAGACCCTGCCGCTGCCGAGCTTCGCCCGGGTCACCAACCTGGACAACGGCAAGTCGGTGGTGGTGCGGGTGAACGATCGCGGGCCGTTCCACGACGGCCGGGTGATCGACCTCAGCTACGCGGCCGCGGTGAAGCTGGGCATCGTCGCCCGCGGCACCGGCCGGGTCGAGGTGCGCGCGCTGGAACCGGGCGACGAAGGCAATCCGGTCGCCGCGGCGCCGGCGAACGCCACGCGCGTCGCGGGCAGCGGCAGCGCCGCCGTCACCTCGCCGGCGACGCCGGCCACCGGCCTGGACCAGCTGGTGCAGGCGCTGCCGTCCACCACCGGCAGCTTCGCCCAGGCGCCGGTCCAGGTCACCCCGGTGGCGACGCCGAAGGTCGAAGTCGCCACACCGGCGCCGGTAACGGGCGCCGTGACGGCTGCGCCGGCCCCCGCTTCGTCCGGCCAGGTCCTGCAGGTGGCCAGTTTCTCCAGTCTCGACAACGCCCGCCGCGCGCTGGAACGCCTGATCGCCGCCGGCATCGCCGGGGCCCGCCTGGACGACGTGGTCGCCGGTGGCCGCACCATGTGGCGGCTGCGGGTCGCCGCCGGCAGCGACGACGCCGCGGAACTCGCCGGGCGCATCGCCGGTCTGGGTTTCGGTGCGCCGCAGCTGGTCCGCGAATGAGGCCGCGCCGCGGCGGCCGCTTACAATCTCCCCCTTGCGCCGCCATCCACCCAGGCGCCCTGTCCGTCCTGCCGGCGCCCGCGCCGGCCCAGCTGGAGTCCCCGTCCACATGAAGTTCCGTTCCGCCACTGGCGTCTTCGCCGTCGCGCTGGCCTCGACGTTCGCCGTCGGCCTGGCCGTCGCCCAGGCGCCGGCACCGGCCCCCGCGCAACCTGCCGCCGCGGCATCCGCCACCGTCGCGATTCCCGCGGCGCCGGCCCCCGCCAAGTCCAGCGCCTGGCTGGTCATGGACTACGCCACCGGCCAGGTGCTGGCCGGCGAGAACGTCGACGCCCGCGTCGAGCCGGCCAGCATCACCAAGGTGATGACCGCCTACGTGATCGCCGCCGAGATGGCCAACGGCAAGGTCAAGCCCGACGACCAGGTGCTGATGAGCGAGCGCGCCTGGCGCGAGGGCGGCGCCCGCACCGACGGCAGCTTCAGCGGCTTCCCGGTCAACCAGCGCGCGCCGCTGGTGGACATGGAGAAGGGCATGGCCGTGCAGTCGGGCAACGACGCCGCCATCGCCCTGGCCGAGCACGTCGCCGGCACCCAGGAGGCCTTCGCCGACCTGATGAACAGCTACGCGGCGAAGATCGGCATGAAGAACAGCCACTTCGTCAACGCGCACGGCCTGTCGGCGCCGGAGCACTTCAGTACCGCCCGCGACCTGGCCCTGCTGGGCCGCGCGTTCGTGCGCGACTACCCGGAGTCCTATGCCTACAACTCCATCAAGGAGTTCACGGTCAACGGCATCACCCAGCCGAACCGCAACCTGCTGCTGTGGCGCGATTCCAGCGTCGATGGCATCAAGACCGGCCACCACTCCGGTGCCGGCTACTGCCTGATGAGCTCGGCCAAGCGCGGCGACCAGCGCCTGATCGCGGTGGTGATGGGCGCCGGCTCGGAGAAGCAGCGCGCCGACGACAGCCTGGCCCTGCTCAACTGGGGCTTCCGCTTCTTCGAGACCCACAGGCTCTACGAGCCGGGCAAGCCGGTGGCACAGCTGAAGGTGTGGAAGGGCAAGGCCGACCAGGTCCAGATGGGCGTGGCCGAGCCGCTGCTGGTCAGCGTGCCGCGCGGCCGCTACGCCGAGCTGAAGCCGACCATGGAAGTGCCCAGGTCGCTGGTGGCGCCGATCGAGGTCGGCCAGCAGATCGGCACGGTCAAGGTTGCCCTGGACGGCCAGGTCCTGGCGCAGGCGCCGCTGGTGGCGGTGTCGGCGGTGGAGGAGGGCGGCTTCTTCAAGCGCCTGTGGGACGCGTTCTGGATGTGGTGGGAGTCCGAGTAAGCGGCTCCGGCCCTTCCATGCGGTACCTCCGGCAGCCGGCGCAAGCCGGCTGTCGCGTTTCCGGCCCCTGGGCACCCTGACCAATGGCCTTGTGTCCAATGGCCGGGTGTCCGGCCCATTCGCGTGATCTATGATTGCCCGGCGAGGGGAGGGATGGCCTCGATGGATCGGTGGCCGCGGCGACCCGTCGCTATCCAAACCAGAGTGGGGAAAATCGACATGCGTAAAGGGAATTCCGGGGCGGTCGCCTCGGCCGTCGGCCTGCTGGCCGTCATGCTGTGCGTGGCGGGTCCGGCTTCGGCCCAGCGCCAGAGCGCGCAGGAGC
>Ga0182737_1000742_pt1 | contig 39848 bp, 33 predicted proteins | sample eDN5th30CBELigOP_FD_128878 | JGI IMG/M metagenome (GOLD analysis project Ga0182737, IMG submission 128878) | Enriched Organic Plus compost microbial communities from Emeryville, California, USA - eDNA 5th pass 30_C BE-Lig OP (version 2) (version 2) ... | reverse complement strand
TTCACCGAGAACGCGCGGCGACGGTAGTCGGCCAGAGACGACGTGCCCCCGCTCATGACTTGCTCGAATGTCTCGTTCGGGCCAAGCGCGAGACGCGGTGGATTGACGGCCACAACGCCCCTGATGCGGGGATCGCGAACGGTTGCCTGAACGGCGGCATAGCCGCCGCTGCAGCGGCCGCACACCAGCACCGGACCGAGGCCCAACCTCTCTATTGCGGTGACCGCCTCCAGCACATCGCCGATCTGGCCCTCGTCGTAGAAAAGCGGCCGGTCGACGCTGTGGCTGTCACCGATCCCCCCGGTATCGACGCGCAGGCTTGCAATACCCTGCTGCGCCAGGGAACGGGCGAACTCCACATGCATACGGGCCCAGCCGATATGGTAGTTGTCGCCGGAATTGACGAAAACGACCACCGCCCTGCTCGCGCGCGACAGGGGTTTGCACAAGATACCGAAAAGTCTGCCGGATAAGCCGAACAGCATCGGTGTTTCGGCAAATCCGGTTCCCGTCAAAGCGGGCGCCGCGGCCAACGGGCGTGCACCGGTTGTTTCGCCCGGCGGGACGATGTTCTCAAGCCAGCTCAGCACCTCCTTGAAGTCGCCGATAGGCGGAGTGGAAGCACGGCTATAAGTCACGAAGCTTTCGTGAGCCGCATAGTCGACGGCAGTCACGGTAAAGCCGGCCGCTGCAAGCCGCTCCGGCCATGCCTTGGCGGCGCGGGTGCCCGGCGGCAGCATTGCCAGGACCGGAAGCGGCTGCGGCAGGTGGCACAGGCGCAATGCGCAGATTTCCGCGGCAAGTCCTCTCGACAGAAAGTGCCCGGCGATGTTGAGGCTGTTTTCCGAGGTTTCGAGCGGCAGGCGCAGGAAGGAGCCGATCATCTTGCTCCAGACCTCCAGCTCGCGCAGGCCCGCCCGCCCCTCGTTTTGCGGCGCCATCACAACCAGCGCGTCCGCAAGCAGCCCTTCCACGGAATGAACCGCCATGAGGGCGCCGAGCCCGTGACCGACGAGAACGAGCTTCTCGATACCGTGAACGGTCCTCAGGAGGCTCGCGGCTGCACGCAGCGCCTCTGTCCAAATCTCCAGGGATTCGATCGAGCCCGCATCCCCCAGACTGTCCCCGGCACCCGGCCAATCGAAACGCAGGCAACAATAGCCGGCGTCGGCTAGAAGATCGGCGAAGACAGACCAGCCTCGCCGGATGGTGAATTCTTCCAAACCCCACGCTGGGGCCATCAGGACACCGACCTTCCCGCCACCGTCATGGAGAAAGCCGGCGCAAGCGCCAAAGGCAACCGGTACGCCGAAGGCGCGTCTCAAGGTCTTGTCTCGTAAAATGGTTTTGCAAACGTCTTGGTCAAACTGGTTCCTGCCGACGTGTGAGATGAACCGAGGCCGGCACGGCCAGCGCAAACGGCGCGCCCCCGCATTCGCCCGGAGTATGCCTTAAGACGCAAGTGCGGACCGCGCGAACCTTCGGCAAACGGCGCCTTGGCAAAATATTCGAGATTTGCGGACCGCTGTCCATTCCCGAAATGGAACGAAGGTAACCAAACCATTAACTTTACCCCGTCTGCGAAATCGCAAGAGACCGCCACGACAGGGCGCCGGGCCGCAATGGTCTTCAGTGCGCCGCCACACGCATGTGATCCGCCGCGTGCCGGGCTTTTCGCTCCTCCAGTATCTCAGAAAGCAGGTCTATGTACTGCCCTGCAATATTGTCCCAGCTGTAGTTTTCCGCGGTCGCCCGGGCGGCGACCCGCAACTGCGCGGCGAGCGTTGCGCTCTGAAATACCGTCTCGACCTTTTGCGCGATATCGGCGCCGTCCTGCGTGATCACCATGCCGTTCCGGCCGTCCTTCAGATACTCCTCGATGCCGCCGACAGGCGTGGCGAAGACCGCAAGGCCGCTCGCCATGGCCTCCATGCACACCAGCGAAAAGGTCTCGTACGATGTCGGAAAGACGAAGGCATCCGCGGCGGCGAAGAACCGTTCGACGTTCTTTTGCTCTCCCGCATAGACGATCCTGCCGACCGAAACCTTTGCCATGGCCCGATAGGGCGCCTGATTGTCCGAGCCGACCACGAGGAGATGGAATTCGGGGCCGAGCCGCTCCATCGCGTCGATGAGGTGGGCAAGACCCTTGCGGTTGAACTCGTGTCCGACGAAGAGCAGCAGTGGGGCCTCTTGCGGGATACCGAAATCCTCCCGTATCTGGCGTCTCGCGGACGCATCCGGCTTGAAGCGCTCGACATCGACGCCGTTCGAGATGACCCGAATGCGGCTCTCGGGAACGCGGTAATGTTTGACCAGTTCCTGTGACACGCGGCGCGATACGGCGATGTAGCGCTTGTAGCGAAGATGTCCGATCATCCAATAGTCGCGCAGGGCAACCCAGGCATGAATCGGATTGAGAAGCCAGCGCCATTGCCCTGCGGCCTTCTTGATCGCCAGGTTTTCCGCGTTCACGGCATGCACGACGACGACGTCGCCGGCAAGGCAATCTCCGTGACTAATGACCAAGGATTTCGCCCTCCGCCTGACCGCACATGTCGCGGCGAGTGTGAAGGTCGGGAAAACGAGCAGGCGCGCCAGATGGCGCATACCTCCACGTGTCGACAAACCGGTGATCCAGGAACTGACGAGGACCACGTCCGTCGCAGTGTCGCTGGCATCGCGCGCGGTGGAAGTAACAACGCCATTGATCAGTCCCATGCGATTGAATGCCTGGGCCAGTTCCCAGGCGACCCGATCCGCGCCTCCGATTGCACCGAACTCCTGGATGACCTGGAGAACTTCCGGAAACATCGGATTACCTTCCTGGGCGCCGTATCGCGCCCTTGCATCACTTCGGTCCGCATCATGCGGCTCGTCCGCGTATATATCTACTCTCTTAAAAGACGACCAAGGCCCATCCCCAATTAACGTTAACTCGTGCCGTTCTGGCTCTTAGAACCCCTGTACGGACGAAGCGGCGTGCGCGCGCCTGTGCCGATAAGGGAAAGCCGTGGACACCTTTGTACGGTGTCGGGCCGCGTGCAGGCGGGAGGAGCGGCCGACGACAGAGCCGAGAGGGCAGCGACCAAGCGGTCAAACTCCTGCCGACCCGAGGCTCTTTCAGATCCGGGCGTCGCCGCGGGAAAGGCGCGATCGCCCTGACCGTGCTGGACAGTGCCTGCCGTCGAAAATTAAGATGCGAGCGTGGCTGGCGATGCTCCTTCCGCATCGTCGCGCGGGCCGTTCACGATGCCTATGACGTCATCGGCATCGTGGAAGGGTCAAATCGACTGCGACGCAGACCTGGCTGGCATCGAAGGGACGCGGCAGGTCCCTTCGAGCATAAAGCTATACTGCTGGAGACTTACCCCCATGAGCGGCAGGAGGGGCGCCTGCTGACGGGGCTTGCCAAAAGGCTGGCGCCGCATGTCGCCCTGAAACCCCGCCCAGCTGACACGATCTACGATCGGACCGTTTTGTTGAAGCAGGTCGATGACTTTTCGAAGCTGCTTGGAACGTTCGTGCGCAGGTTCAAGAGCGGCGGTTATAGCCTGCAGGACTGCGAGATTAAGTCCGACTGCGCATGTCCTGCGCGCCATCGACTGCGCGTAGAGCTGGCGGCGCGGTTCGTGCGCGGCGAGGCGTCGACGAGCGCCGACATTTCCACCGCCGAGAAGATGACCGACCGCTTTGTCCGCTGGATGAGGCAGCTGGCCTGGCTCGCGCCGGATGTGCTGGAGAGGCTCGTCATCCAACGCATTGCGCGCTCCCTCTCTCGCACCGATCTGGTCGCCGCACAAACCTGCCATGGGCGGAGCAGATGGAGGCCGTGTTCGGGCAGATTAGGTCCTGATGGCTACCGGGTGACGCAGGATATCACCTTCGCAGCAGATGGGGTGTCATCGCGTGACGACCTGCCCGTCAGGCGACCTTGAATTGCTCCAGGAGGGCATCCACGATCATTTGCGAATGCTTGTCCATGCGGTCTTCGTCGATGCCCAGAACGTCCTTCATGGTCACATACATCTCGAAGCCGGTTGTGGCGGCAAGGGCCAGCGCAAGTTCTTCGGTTCGCTCTTTGCCAAGTTTCGCGGACACCGGCAACAGCGATTGCGCGAACATCGGCAGGCGGCGTGCGGTGCGCTGATATCGCGGCGCGCCATTTGGGGCGGGTTCCATCGCCCGTGCCACCAGGACACGCATGCGGTTCTCGCAATCGCGGTAAAAGGATAGCCAGAAGCGACGCACCGCATGCACGCGTTCACGCGCCGACGTGCCGTTCGGCATGATATCTGTATCCGTCTCCACCATGCCGTCTAGCACCGCTTCGAGCGCAAGCGCAGCCGGATCGGAAAAGTAGCGATACACGGTTGCGCGCGAAATAGCCGCTTCCTGCGCCACGGCTGCCAGAGTGACCTCACGGCCGCTGTCGATCAGTGCGCGGGTGGCCGTCAGAACGTCCCGGCGCGTGCGCAGTTTCTGTTTCATTCTTCCACGATTGGCCATCGAATCTTCAATTGATCGGAATCCCATTTTATGAGACACTTGTCGCATAAAGAGAGGATTTGATCAAGGAGGCCACCATGAGCGAAACAGACACCTATCACCTGTTCGGCAATCTCATCCGCTTTCACGCACGCGGCGAGATGGGCTATTGCCTGGTCGATGTGACGACCGCACCGGGCGCAGGGGTGCCGCCCAACAGCCATCCCGGTGACAACGAAGCCTTCTGCATTCTTGAAGGCAATTATTCATTCACCATCAACGGCGAGGAGCGCATCGCGGCTGCCGGTGATGTCGTGCTCATCCCCAATGGCGCGGTCCATGCTCTGCGAAATATCGGCGACACGGCGGGACGAATGTTCATCGTGAATGTCCCCGGCAAGATCCATGCCGCGTTCTTCTCGAGCGTCGGCGAACCCCTCGCCCAGGGCGCGCGCGATTTTCCGCCGCCGCCAGCGACGCCACCGGACATTCCGCGGCTCATTGAACAGTCAAAGGAACTGGGCGTCGTCATTCACCAGCACTGAGATTGCGGGCGCCGGGCAGGCGGACGGGTTTGTCAGCGGTCATTGTCGCATGGCCTGTCTAAGTGCCGGACGTGCTGCGCAGCCTCGTCACCGACGCCGGAATTTGGCTGCTGATAAGTTGCACGCCGATCATTTCCGCGCCCGGCGCCAGCCGGCCGCCTGCGCCTCCTCCTCGGTGCATAACCAACGCTCACCCTTGCTCTCGGCGATCTGCGTCTTGTGGTAATCCTGCTGACCAGGCACATGATAGATCCGCGTGCCGTTTCGGCTGATGTTGCCCTTGATCTGGCATCCGGTTGTTGGATTCGCAGATGCCACGGGTTGTGGCAAAAGATGCTGTTGCGCACTGATCGGCACCGAGACGGCACCGAGAAGCTCGGTCTGCGGGCCGCGCTGACGCCAATCCCATGGAGCAATGAATGCGCCAGACCACAGACCCGCTTGCTGGCTACGCGCGAGCTGTTCCTCACCAACATAGATATCCGAGTAGCGTCGAAACGCGAGCGCCCAGCCCGCGGCGACCATCGCCGCGTTGATGTCCATCTCGCCGACAAAGCAGGTCATGATACGTCGGTCATAGCGGTCTATCTCATTACCCGTGCAGGAAATGGTGCGGTTACGAACCAGCCGGACCAACGCCGCGCGAGCGGCGAGGCCGCAAGCGTACGTCTTTTCGGCGGCGTTGACGCAGATCTGATCAGTCTCCGGCGCATCGATGCCGTTCAACCGGACCCTCTTGTCCTTTATCGTTATCGTGTCGCCATCGGATATCCTCGCCGGGCCTGATATTGTCGTGGTCTCTGCAGCAACAATCGGGCCGGCGAACAGTATAATCGCAATCAGGGAAATCAGGGCAAGACGAAGAATCATGGGGGCATTTTCGGCGGTGACGACGTGGATTGGAAGACGGCGAGAATTGAGGCGCCTTTTCCAAGATAATGCCCGCGAACGCATCGAGAGATATCCCGTTACCGCTCGCTGTGATGCGCAACGGGCTGCCGCTCCGGTCCGATTTGGCAGTGACGGGCGGGCTTGTCTGCCTTGGGCGAAAGGGCAGCAGAGCGCGCGCGGATCCAACAAGGCCCGATTGACTACGAGCTCGCCAAAAGGCGCGTCTACGAAGAGGAAGAGCAGGCAAGGCTGTCGAACTGAAGAACCGACATCCGTTATTTGAGGTAAGCGCCTCATGCGATCAGCAGCTCTAGTGAAACATGACGCCCCCACGTCTTGGCAAGCCTCCTGTGGCGGTTTATCATTTCGGCAACGTGGAGTGACACCGATGATATCGAGTTTCAACGTTCACGAAGCAAGCGGCTATGAGCAACTCATGGGTCGCTGGAGTCAAATGCTGGCGCCCAAGCTCATCGAATTTGCCGGGCTTTCCAGCGGCGAAAAGGTTCTCGATGTCGGCTGTGGCACCGGTAGCCTGACCTTTGCGCTCGCCAAGTCACCGGATCTGACCGAGATCGCGGCAATCGATTTTTCACCCATCTTCGTTGAGGCGGCCACGCGGCGCAATACCGATCCTCGCATCAAGATTGGCCAGGCCGATGCCTGCGCCTTGCCGTTTGAGGATGGCGCGTTCAACCGCGCCCTATCGCTGCTCGTGCTCCACTTCGTGCCGGAGGCGGGCAAGGCCGTAGCCGAAATGCGCCGTGTCGTGAAATCGGGAGGTGTCGTGGCCGCTGTCGTATGGGACCATTTTGGTGGCATGCCCGGCATGCGCATGATGGTCGATACGGTGGCAGCCCTCAGCGAGGGTGGGCGTCAGCTGCGCAGCCGATATTGCTTCCAACCAATGATGCAGCCCGGTGAAATGAAGCAGACCTTTGTCGAGCAGGGACTTGCGGACGTTACGGAGGCAGAACTGATGATCCGCATGGACTATCAGAACTTCGACGATTACTGGGCCCCAATCGCTGCCGGAGAGGGCCCGCTGGGCAAATTCATGGTCACACTGGACGCCACGGAGCGGATGCGCACTGGCGCGGCCGTGCGCGATGCGTACGAAGCGGGCCGCCCTGACGGCCCGCGATCGTTTGGGAACATTGCCTGGGCCGTTCGCGGCGTCGTTCCCTGAGCGCAAACCAAATGCGTCAGCAAGGGTTCACAGATTTCGGCCCCAATGTCCAATCCTTGATGAGGTTTGACGGCACGCACGCCTCCCTGCAAGTCAGGGCAAGGTAGAACGGCTCCCTGGCCGGCCTCACAACCAAGAGGACCGGCGAATGGTTCCGTCTGGGGCCTGCCCCACCATGATGGGGCAGGCGGGCCGCATCAGTTCAGAACCTGAACGACCGTGTAGGTGTTCGGGTCGACGATGACGCGCTTGTCGTTGACGACTGCATAGGCATATGCGGGATCGTCAGGAACGGGCGTGAGAACAACGGTCTTGGGAAGCGGGTGGCCAACCTCGACGACCTCCTCAATGACGACCGGGTTGGCGGGCATTGGCCGCTGCTCCACATAGGTCACGACCTTGCGCGGGGGAGGGTCGATGGCTGCACCGGCAATCGCACCGACTGCACCGCCGACGACCGCGCCCACCGGACCGCCGACAACGGCCCCCGTTGCGGCGCCGCCGACGATACCCACCGCCGCCCCCTCGCTGCCGTCGTCATCCGCAAAGGCAGGGGCCGAAATGAACGTGACGGCGATTGCCGCCGAAAGAGCGATTTTGGAAAGCATAACTGTCTCCTTTTGTCTATGACGGGAGGAATAAGGAGCGTGGCGCATCATGGTTCCGGGCCCGGACCTTTGCGGGCGCGCATCAGACCAAAGTCTGTGGCGGGACTATGCTTTCGCCAGCGCGGCGCCCGGCATTAAAGGCGGGTGAGTGAGCAAGTTCGGTACACATCGGCGATAATGATAACCTGGCGTAAACCAACAGCTCGCTCGCAATCGCAGGTATGTATTCTCAGCCAGGCGAGACGATATTTTGGCGACGCTCCATGATGGAGTTTGATTCGAGGAATGACCATGTCCAACCAGCTGCGCCGCCCTTTGCCGGACCACGCACCGGCCGAACGCCTGGCCCGAGCAATCCGCGAGATCGACAGACAGATCGAGCAAACGCGGCTCGCCCGTGAGCCGGCCCTGCTTAGCGCCTACCGCGCCCGCGGCATCCTCAGGAAAGCACATGCCCGCTGCAAGGCGCTTGCGGAGACACACATACCGCAAGCGCCTTGCCAACCAGCTGTGCGGCCCGATGTGTTGCCCAAGCCGCATCGGTCGCGCAGGGACCCGGTCGAGTGCAACGAGGCGCTCCCGGGTCCTCACCCTCCTCGCCTGGTATGGCAGGATGTTGGATACGCACGCGAGCCTGCTGCCGCAACAGGCCCCTGTGACCGGACCGGCAAGAGCATACCCAATCGCAGTCGGCTCATCTTGGCGGCCGGCCTGCTCCTCGGCCTGATCGCGGCGCTCTCGATCTGGAGTGCCACAGCGATTTAACTTGGACCCCAGCGGCACTCGGCATATCGACGACCACTTCTGTCAATCGCGACAGACTTTTCACTCCCGGCGCGCATTCCTCATGGACTAGTCTCTGCTTCGCACAACCGGCCACGGCCGGGAAACGAGCGGTGAACCGAAGATGACGACGCCCATGACAATCGCACACAGAATGTCGACGCAGACGGCGACGGATTGGCTTTGCCTTGCCGCAACGCCGACCTTCGCCATCATGGCCTGGATCAGCGCAGGAGATTTGATGCCTCTTTGTGCGCCCCGGCCGAGCTCTCTGCCTTTCGGCGATATGGTCTCGATGTACCTGATAATGGGCTTCTTCCACCTCCCGCCATGGCTCACGACCATTTCCCGCCGAGGCACGGCTACTCCCCTCACCAACCAGACCGATGGAGATTGACGATGCCGCACACGATTGTTTCGCAGGAAGACTGGCTTGTAGCCCGCAGGGCCCTTTTCGAGAAGGAACGCGCGATGACGCAGCAGCTCGACGCGTTGCGCGCCGAGCGACGGCAATTGCCTTGGGTCAGGGTGGAGAAAGACTATGTTTTCGATGCGCTCGCCGGGACTGTGACCCTTCGGGACCTGTTTGCAGACCGCAGCCAGCTGGCAATCTATCACTTCATGCTGACGCCCGGGTCGGATCATCTATGTCCTGGATGCTCCTTCACCATGGACCATGTCGATGCGGCACGCCAGCACTTCGAGCACGCGGATCTGGCGTTTGCTGCGGTCTCGCGCGCATCGGTCCAACGCATCGAGGACATCAAGCGACGTATGCACTGGACGTTCCGCTGGGTTTCCTCGGGCGACCGAGACTTCAACTATGATTTCGGCGTGTCGTTCTCTGCGCAGGACCGGACCGCCGGCAACGCACGCTACAATTACGGTCTGACCCAGATCCGCAACGCCGCCGACATGTTCGGCCTCAGCGTCTTCGCAAAGGATAAGCGGGGCGACGTCTTTCACACCTATTCGACCTATCATCGTGGAACGGAGCTCTTAATGGGCGCGCTCAACTGGCTCGACCTTGTTCCAAAGGGGCGCAACGAGACTGGCACGATGAGCTGGGTGAAGCTGCATGACCAATACTAGGCTTGAAAGGTGTCTTGTTTGGCTCCTGGGACCGCCTCGTCTCCATTGTAATACGCGTCTGTGATCTCGATCGCGCCGTCCTCGAGCAATTCTGCGTGGCCGTCGCCAAAGACCCCGTCCATGGCGTCAAATCCGGCCCACGTAAAGTGGACCGGGATTTGCTGTAGCCGAGATCCGAACCGGCCTGCAGCGCCGAGGACCCATCAGGAATTTTGTGCGCGGGCCAGCTTCCTCAGTCAAACAACAGTTCGCCGAAGATGACGGCGAACTGTGTCATTGCCTCGGCCCCCTTGCGCGGCGCGCTTTCACCCTGTCGGCCTGCTCGATCTACAGCCCAGGAATTTCCTTTGTGCCGTCTGCCAGAACCGAAAGCGCGACATGAACGACCTTGGGCGAACGAAGCCTTCGTCCCCAATCCTGACCCGGATGGACGTCGAAGAACCCGGGGGATACCAGAACTCGAGCGGGGGGATTTGCCATTCGCCAACGGCCTCCAGGACCCTGTGGGTCACTGTCGAGATCCCTTCTGTCGACGCATCGATGCCATAGATTTCCTACAGGTGGCCCTGGACTTCCCGCACCGCCAGGCCGCGGGCGTACATGGAAATGATCTTGCCGTCGAAATCGAAGAAGGCGACGCTGACATTTGGCGTTCAGTTTCGGACTTTGACACCAGGGAGGTGATTCCGGCAGTCAAAGCACGGGGAGCCGCGCGGCTCCCGGTGCGTCTCGTGCTGCCGGCGCCCCACCTGCCACCGCCTCCGGTGCGAACGCCTGTGCCCGAATGGGGAGCAGGTGCCTGAAGCCTATGCCGGCGCCCTTGCCGGAGCCATTGCCAGGCGGCAGCAGCGAAGCGGATCAACCGGCGCATTGACGTGACCGCGGCCGCCTGGCGGGCCGAACCGATCCCGGCTTCGCGCACGCCTACCGGCTGGATCGGATGCCTGATGGAAGGCCACCTAGGCGCACTCCGACTGCCCGAGCCGTCGGAGCCCGGCTTCCCGTACAATGTCGGCGATACGGGAAAATTGCGCTGAAAGCGGATTGGTCTTGCGCCAGACCATGCCGATGGTCCGCGTGGGACGCGGCTCGGCCAGGTGCGCGACGCAAACCGGAGACGAACGCATCTCTGTCTTGACGGCCATCTGGGGAATGAGCGTCACGCCGATACCGGCGCCGACCATTTGAACGAGCGTCGACAGTGAACTTCCTTCCATCAGGGCCCGGGTGGAGGCTGGGGCGATATTGCAGACGGAGAGTGCCTGGTCGCGGAAGCAGTGGCCCTCCTCGAGGAGAAGCAGGCGCATCTCATGCAGCCTCTCGGAAACCGGGACGGGCTTTGCGGCATCTTCCAGCGGCCGCACGAGCACGAACTCCTCATCGAAGAGCGGCATTTCTTCCAGCGCGGGCTCGGACACGGGAAGAGCCACGATGGCCACATCCAGTTTCGCCTCCGCCAGGTCCTCGATCAGCCTTTGGGTGATCGCCTCGCGCGGGCGCGGGTCGAGCCCCGGATAGAGCCGCGCCAGAGCCTTGATGATGTCCGGCAGCAGATATGGCGCGACCGTGGGGATGATGCCGAGGCGAAGGCGACCCGCGAAGGGCCCGTGTGCGGCCCGGCCGAGATCCTCCAGTTCGTCGACGGCGCGCAGGATCGAGCGTACGCGCCCTGCAAATTCCTCGCCGAGGCCGGTCAGGCGGATGCGCCGCCCTCCTCTTTCCACGAGCGGCGCACCAACGAGGTCCTCCAGTTCCCTGATCTGTACGGAAAGCGCAGGCTGCGAGATGGCGCAGCTTTCTGCGGCACGGCCGAAATGGCCGATGCGGGCAAGCGCATCGAAATATCTCAGGTGCTTCATGGAAAGACTACTCATAAAGATAACCTATCCCTGCTTTTAGTTTTTACAATTGGAATTTATGATAAGGCTTTGCTACCTCTGGGTCACTTGGAAGATGGCCTGTAAGGCGGCGCCTTTGTGCGCGTGCCGGCAAAAGCGCTTCCGGTGTCCTTTTAAGTCAAAAAATCCGTTGGAGGGACCAAATGGATACGAAGATCCCCACGACCGGCAAGTGTCCGGTCATGCATGGTGGCAACACGGCGCTCGGCAAGTCCGTCATGGAATGGTGGCCCAACGCGCTGAACCTCGACATCCTGCACCAGCACGATACCAAGACCAATCCGCTCGGAAAGGACTTCAACTACCGCGAGGAAGTCCGCAAGCTCGACGTGGAAGCCCTGAAGGCGGACCTGCGCGCGCTCATGACGGACAGCCAGGAGTGGTGGCCGGCCGACTGGGGCAGTTATGTCGGCATGATGGCGCGTGTGAGCTGGCATGCGGCCGGCTCTTACCGCGTCACGGACGGCCGCGGCGGCACGGGCACGGGCAACCAGCGCTTCGCGCCGCTCAATTCCTGGCCGGACAACGTCAACACCGACAAGGGCCGACGCCTGCTGTGGCCGATCAAGAAGAAATACGGCAACAAGCTCTCCTGGGCCGACCTGATCGCGCTTGCCGGTACCATCGCCTATGAGGTCGCGGGCCTCAAGACCTTTGGCTTTGCCTTCGGCCGCGAGGACATCTGGCATCCGGAAAAGGACACCTACTGGGGTGCGGAAAAGGAATGGCTTGCGCCAAGCGATGGCCGCTACGGCGATATCGCCAAGCCCGACACGCTGGAAAACCCGCTCGCAGCAGTGCAGATGGGCCTCATCTACGTCAACCCGGAAGGCGTCAACGGCAAGTCGGACCCGATGGCGACGGCCGCGCAGATGCGCGAGACCTTCGCTCGCATGGGTATGGACGACGAGGAAACTGTCGCCTTGACGGCCGGCGGCCACACCATCGGCAAATGCCACGGCAATGGCAATCCGCGCGACCTCAGCCCTGAGCCTGAAGCGGCGGGCCCGGAATTTCAGGGCCTCGGCTGGATGAACACCAAGGGCCGCGGCATCGGCCGCGACACGGTCGTCTCGGGCCTGGAAGGCGCCTGGACCTCCGAGCCGACCAAGTGGGACAACGGCTTCTTCGAGATGCTGTTCAAGCATGAATGGACTTTGGCCCACAGCCCGGCCGGCGCCTCGCAATGGGTGCCGATCACCATCGCCGAGGAAGACAAGCCCGTCGATGTCGAGGACCCCTCGATCCGCGTCCTGCCGATGATGACCGACGCCGACATGGCGCTGAAGGTGGACCCTATCTACCGCGAGATCTCGCTGCGCTTCAGGAACGACTTCAACGCCTTCTCCGAGGCCTTCGCACGCGGCTGGTTCAAGCTGACGCACCGCGACATGGGCCCGAAGAGCCGGTACATCGGCCCGGACGTGCCAGCAGAAGACCTCATCTGGCAGGATCCGATCCCGGCAGGCCGCAAGGACTATGACGTCGCCGCCGTCGAGGCGATGGTCGCCGCTTGCGGCCTTTCCGTTTCGGACCTCGTCACCACCGCCTGGGACAGCGCCCGCACCTATCGCGGCTCCGACCACCGGGGCGGCGCCAACGGTGCCCGCATCCGCCTTGCACCGCAGAAGGACTGGGAAGGCAACGAGCCGGAGCGGCTTGCCCGCGTGCTTGCCGTTCTCGAGCCGATCGCGGCCGCCACGGGCGCAAGCCTTGCAGACGTGATTGTTCTTGCCGGCAACTACGGCGTCAAGCAGGCCGCGAAGGCCGCCGGCTTCGACGTGAACATGCCCTTCGCACCGGGCCGGGGCGATGCCGCCGCCGAGCAGACCGACGCGGACAGCTTCGCGCCGCTGGAGCCGCTGGCGGACGGTTTCCGCAACTGGCTGAAGAAGGACTATGTGGTGAGCCCGGAAGAGTTGCTGCTCGACCGCGCCCAGCTCATGGGCCTGACGGCGCCGGAGATGACGGCGCTGATCGGCGGCTTGCGCGTCATCGGCACGAACCATGCCGGCACGGCGCACGGCGTCTTCACCGACCGCGTGGGCGCCCTGACCACGGACTTCTTCGTTACGTTGACCGACATGGCGTATTCGTGGGTTCCGACCGGCAACAACCTCTACGAGATCCGCGACCGCAAGACCGGCGCGGCCCGTTACACGGCGACCCGCGTCGACCTCGTCTTCGGCTCCAACTCGGTCCTGCGCGCCTATGCGGAAGTCTATGCCCAGGACGACAACCGGGAGAAGTTCGTCAACGACTTCGTCTCGGCCTGGACGAAGGTGATGAACGCCGACCGTTTCGATCTGGCCTGATTGCCGCGATCACGACCGATCCTTCCCCCGGCCCGGCCGGGGGAAGCTTTTCGCGTATACCTGAATTGCCTAGTCCGCTTTTCCGTCGGTCGACGCCTTCGCCTGCGCATCCGCGGGCTTGACGCTCCGCCCCGGCGGCGTTTTTCCGGCGCCCTCGCGCGCATGCGCATCCGGCCCGGCGACGATCGTCCCGGGTTTGGTACTCTCCGAACGTTTGCTGTTCTTCGACGTGCGGGCTCCCGCCTCTTTTTCCATGACTGCCGTTCTCCATTGCAGGATGCGACGTTAACGGCGCCCGCCCGCACCTGGTTCCATGGCGGCGTGGTTCTGGAAACCTGCAGGTCAGCGGGCGGCGGAGAGCAGCGTCTCCATCTTGCCGAGGAGCCGCGGGAGATCGACGGGCTTGGTATCGAAGTCGTTGCAGCCCGCGTCCCGGGCGCGGGCCTCGTCGACGCTCATGGCATGGGCGGTGAGCGCGATGATGGGGAGGGTGGCGCCGGAAGGCGTCTGCCGGATGCGGCGGGTCGCCTCGCAGCCGTCGATTCCCGGCAGGCCGATATCCATGAGCACGAGGTCGGGCGCTTCCGAGATCGCGCGGGCGACGGCTTCCTCGCCGTCGACGGCAAGAAGCACCTCGTAGCCCTTGCGCTCCAGCCGGCGCGAAAGCATGTCGCGGTTCATCTCATTGTCCTCGACGAGCAGAATTCGTGTCATGGCATCACGTCCCGGCCGCTTTCGGCGAGCGCGCGGAAAGGACCTCGCGCAGCGCCTGCGTCAGTTCCACTTGCGCGCCGCCCTTGCCGATGATCTGCGTCGCGCGGGCCCCTAGCAGTTCGCGCTCTGCATTGGAAAGGTGCTTTGCGGTCACCACGAGAACCGGCACCCTTGTCCATTTCTCCTGTTCGCGAAGCGCCGAAAGGAATTCAAAGCCGTTCATTTCGGGCATCTGCAGGTCGAGGAGGATGGCGATCGGCGGGGGATTGGCGGCAAGCCAGTCCATGCCCTGCCGGCCGTTCTCCGTCAGCGCCACGCTGCGACCGAGCCGTTCCACGGTACGCTGCATCAAAAGCCGCGTCGCCGCATCGTCCTCGACCACCAGCACCGTACCCTCCTCCCGGCCGCCGGTGAGCCTCGCGATGAAATCGCTGAGCTCGCCCCGGTCGACCGGCTTGGTGAGCATCGCCGCCGCGCCGAGCGTGAAGCCGAGCGCCCTCTCATTGCTGATACTGACGATGACGACCGGAGTTTCGGCAAGGTCCGGGTCGGATTTCAGCGCGACGAGCACGGACCATCCGTCCATCTGCGGCATCAGGATGTCGAGCGTGATGGCGGCAGGACGGTGCTTGCGCGCCATCTCCAGCGCCTGCTCGCCGCCGCTCGCATAGAGCACGCGGTAACCGTCACGCTTCAGATGCGAGCCGATGATGTTCATCGAGGCCTCGTCATCGTCGACGACGAGCACGGACGGACGGTCGGACGGATCCGCCTTTGCAGATGCGCCCCCCTCTTCTGCGGCGTCAGTGGATGCCGCAGCCTCTTGCGGATCGGGAAGGGTAAGGGTGAAGCGCGACCCCGCCCCCGGGCGACTTTCCACCGTGAGGTCGCCGCCGAGCATCTGCGCGAAGCTGCGGCTGATGGCAAGGCCGAGGCCGGTGCCGCCGAACTTGCGCGAGGTGGAGCTGTCGGCTTGCGAGAAGGCCTGGAAGAGCCGGCCGAGCTGTTCTTCGCTCATGCCGATGCCGGTATCGGTGACCGTCAGCGCCAGATGCCGCGCGGCATGCGTTCCCTGCCGTGTGACCGCGAGCGTCACCGTCCCCTTCTCGGTGAACTTGCAGGCATTGCTTAGAAGATTGAGGAGCGCCTGCTTGACCTTCGTGACGTCGGTCTCGATCGAGCCGATGTCGTCACGGCATTCCACCACGAAGGCATTGCCGTTCTTGGCGGCAAGCGGCCGGATCAGCGCGGCGACATCGCCGACGAGGGCGGGCACGTCGAAGCGTTCCTTGTAGACCTCCATGCGGCCGGCCTCGATCTTCGACAGGTCGAGAATGCCGTTGATGAGGCCGAGCAGATGGTTGCCGGCGCTCTCGATCTTCCTGAGGTCGGGCAGGAAATCCTTCTGGCCGGTGTCCTCGGCATCCTCCTGGAGAATCTGGGCGTAGCCGATGATCGCGTTGAGCGGCGTTCTGAGCTCGTGGCTCATGTTGGCGAGGAATTCGGACTTCACCTGCGTCGCGCGTTGCGCCTCGTCGCGGGCAAGCTCCAGTTCCTCCTGGCGGCGGCGCAGCTCCGTGATGTCGACATAGACGACGGTGAAGCCGCCCTCATGGGTGCGCCGTTCGCTGATCTGCATCCACCGGCCGTCCCTGAAGGGCGTGACACGGGTGGCGCTATGATCGTGCGAGGTCAGCCGGGCGGCGATCCACGCCTCGAAGGGTTCGTCGAAAGCGACGACATGGCGCCCGCCCGCCTCGATGACGTCGCGGAAGGTCGACTTTCCCGCCACGAGCCCGCCATGGGCCGGATGCATGTCGCGGAAGCGCTGGTTGGTGATGATGAGCCGCTCGTCGGGGCCGTAGAGCGTGAAGCCCTCCGCGATGCTTTCGATGGCATCGACGAGGGTCTTTCGCTGATGCTCGGCCTCGCGCGTCAGGCGCTCGCGCTCTTGTTGCCCCTCCTTCAGGAGCTGCAGGGCTTCGCTCACGCGGCCGAGCTCGTCGGCGCCCGCCGGCGGCACGACCACGTCCGCATCGCCCGCCGTCAATCCCCGCACGGCCGTGACGATCTCGCCGAGAGGCTTGAGGATCGAGCCGAGGATGACGATCGTCAGTGCCGTGCCGACGATGACGGCGACGATCGACAGCAGCGAGGCGACATTGGCCGCCCGCTCGAATTGCAGCAGGATGTTCGCCCGCGCCGCCGCGGCCTGCGTGCCGAGATCGGCCTGCAGCGCGGCGAGCTTTTCTTCCACGCTGATGCCGTGCCGGCGCGCCTCGGCGAAATGGGTATTGCCGATGACGCGCTGGTCGCCGGTATAGGCTTCGACCGCCTGGCTGGCGAGCGTATCGAACTGCTCGATCTCCTGGCGTATCGCCGCTGCCTCCGCCGGACGGTGCAGGGCGAGTTTGTCGAGCCGTTCGCCAAGGCGCGTGCGCGCCTGTCCGGCACGCGTTTCCGCAAGCGTCAGCAGGCTGACGGACAGATCGGCCTGCCAGTAGCGCAGACTGTTGAAATCGGCGCGCACTTCATGCGCGATGTTGATGATCTCGGCGATACGGTTCGCCTCGTCCTCGGAACGCAGCGCCTCGGAGAGCTCGCCGCGCGTGAAGAGGCTGCTGCCGATGATCGCCAGCAGCAGCACCGCCGCAAGCAGGATGAGACGAACGCGGATGGGCAGACGGCGCAGCGAGAGAAAGGACATGGATGCCTGCCTCATTGCGGGATAAGCCCGATGCTGATCACGCCGCCAAGATCGCCCTCATGCGCTCCCTCCTTCGGATAGCCGGTGACATCGAGCTCACCGGCGGGCCCGCCATGACAGGTCAGGCATGACGGCACGTAATATTCCGGAACCATGACGCGCGCCCGCGGCTTGCCGTCCTCGGTGACGATGGCCGAATAGATCTGCCCTTTCGGCCAGTCGGCGGCCTGAAGGTAGTCGCGGATTGCGGCCGCCTCGAAGGCGTCGGCCCGGGCCTTGCGGTTGCGCACCAGCTCCGGCGGGGCCGTCACCTTCATGCTCGCCTGCGTACCGACGCGCGCGGCGAAGGCCTCGTTGACGAGACGTCCGAAGGTGGCGGGGATGAGACCCTTGAAGCCCGTGCCCTTGGCGTTGATCGTCGCCTGCTGTGCCTCGACGACCGCGACGACGGCATCCATCTGGGCCTTGAGAAGGCGCCCCTCATAGGAAGACGGATCGACCGCACGCGGATCGCGTCCGGTCGCCTTCTCGTAGTTGGCGATGGCTGCCTCCAGCACGACGGCACCCGTGAGGCCCTTGTCCCCGATATCCGGGTCGTTGATCCGATCCTGGTTGACCGAGATGACCGCACGCGCCGATTGCAGCATGGTCGCAAGGCTGCGGGCGATGGCAAGGTCGCCGGGACCTGCCTCCTCAGCCGAAACGCTGCCCGCAAGCAGCGGAAAGACCACGAGCACTGCGGTGCAGCTCTTCACGAACGCGATAATAGCCGTCTCCCCTCAACAGGCCGCGAACGGGCGATAGAGCGGAAAACCATAGCGCGATTCCGTCGCCCGGCAATCGACAAATCGAAAGGAGCGACCCGCGTGTCGGCAAGCCCGCGGTTTGATAAACACAATCGCGTGAACGGCAGTATCTCGGCCGCATCAGAACCGGATTTCCAGTAACGAGAAGTCGTCCGGCAACGGGCCTTCCGCGTTGAAGGATCGTACCCACTCGTGGATCTCCTGCGGGCGGCTTCCGCGCTCCGCGGCATGGTCAGCAAGCGCCTCGACGCTCAGCATCTCATCGCCGGGACCATTGACCTCGAAGGTGCCGTCACTGATGACGAGCAGGCGATCGCCGGGCATGACATGGGTGAGGCTGCTTTCGTAGTCCATCTCCGGCAGGGCGCCGATTGCCATTCCACCGACAGTGATGAGCATTTCCCGCGCCGCGCCGTCGCCCCGCAGCAGGATGGAGGGCGGATGGCCGCCGGTGGCAAAGCGAAGCTCTCCCGTACTCGCCTTGTAGACGCCGTACCAGATGGTGAAGAACATGTTGTTCTGCCTTTCCATCGGGAACGTGTCGTTGAGCGCCTTCAGGACCGTCGAGGGATCGCGGAAATCCGCCTTCGCAAGCGCGGAGGCCCTCAGCACGTTGATCACCGTGACGGACAGCAGCGCCGCGCCGACCCCGTGCCCGCAGACATCGAGCAGATAGATGGCGAAATGATCGTCGTCGATCCAGTGATAGCCGAAGGAATCCCCGCCGAGCTCTGTGGAGGGAACGAGCAGCCAGTCGGTCGCCGGACTTGCCGCGCGCTTATCCGGAAGGATGGAGAAGACATAGCGGCCGGCGTCGTTCAGCTCCGCGTCTAGCCGGGCCTGGGTACTCTCGAGCAGAAGATTCTGCTCGGCAAGCTGGTCCTCCACCGCCTCGCCATGCTCGATCATCGCCTCGTAAAGCAGCTTCAGATCGTCGTATTCGGCCTGCAGTTGTTCAAGCTCGCGACGCACCCGCGCAAGCTCGGCTGCATCGACGCTTTCGCTGGAAGCCGGGGAATCCGGAAGTGGGTTTGACGAATCTTTCATGATTGTATGGAAAGCTTCCGCTGGAGTTCGAAGGGGACGGCGCAACCAGCGATATCATATCGCCGGTGCCACTTCCTGCTGGTCATGTCTGCGCTTGTGCCCGCACTTCGGACATTACATAGTCTATTCCCGAAAGATAGAGCACGCGCCAGCACGTCCGCTCGTGGTGTCACAAGGCAGGGGTCAATGAATCTGGGGGCAGTATCGAAGGACGCCGGCGAACACGCCGAGCTTCTGGAATTCGACATGGACATGGACGGCTTTGCCTCCAACTGGGCCTATTGCGACCGGCTGTCCACCTATTTCGCACGCATGATCAGCCACAATCGCAGCGATTCGCTGCTCTATTCCAACCTGTTCTCCTCCGCGCTCAACGAGCTCCTGGAAACCGTCTACCGGCTGCATGCCCCATCGGGCCGGTTCGTGTGCTCCGTTGCGCGCAGGGGCGCGAGCGAACGCATCACCCTCACCGTCCCGGTCGATGCTGAAACGGCAATCTTTTACCGGGAATCCGTCAGCCTCCTCGCTGAAGGCGACGTTGCTGGCCGCTATCATCGGGCGCTCTTCGCCGATGGCCCTCTTCAACCGAGCATTGGCCTTCTGGAACTCGCCGTGGACTACGCGGCACGCCTTTCCGTAGAACCCACGGGCGAAAACGCCATCCGCCTTATCGCCGAACTCACGCTCGAGGTTGCTGACGCATGATCGCCGATGCTCTTGTCCAGACCTACCGGATCGCTTTTGACGAAAACAATCAGGAGCTCGCGCTTTCTGGCTCGATGCGCCCCGAGCGCGCGACGGATATGGCTGATTGCATCCGCCTTCTCGAAAAATCCATCGCCTCGATCCGCGGCACCATCTATCTTAATGTAAAGCGCCTCGTACGCCTCAACAACGTCGCCTTTCATACCCTTGCCGGCACGTTGTTGAAGGCGGTGGACGAACGACCGGACCTCAAGATCTCGATCGTCACATCCAGCGTCATCGGTTGGTCCACGAAGAAATTCGGCACATTGACAACTAAGAACCCGCGCATCGTCGTTGAGGAATATGACAGCGAATTCTACCCCGGCCAGACCTTCCTGGAGGAAGGCGGCTTCATTCCGATCCTGCGCACCCAGACCAAGCTCACTTGGCGGCACGAAAAGGAGATCCTTCCCCGGCACGGCCTGAAGCCCGGCATGACGATTGCCGACATCTGCTGCGGCATCGGCGATTTCGCCCAACTGGTACACAAGGAGTTTTCGCCGGGCCGCATCGTTGCGCTCGATCACTCCAAGTCGAGCCTCTCCTATGCCCGCAGCGTCGCCGCCGACTTCGGTATCCATGGTATTGAGTATACCTACGGCGATGCGTCTGAAATGCTGCTCGAGGACAACCAGTTCGACTTCGTGACGTGCCGTCATTCCCTGCAGATATTCAACAAACCGGAATTCATCCTCAAGGAGCTCTTCAGGATCTGCAAACCCGGTGGACGCATCTACATCACCAACGAGAAGAACTCGCATTGTCTTGGAGAGCCGCGTGCCGAAAGCATCCAATGGACCTATAACGAGGTCGCAAAACTTTTCGATCATTTCGACATGGATGTGGAACTTGGGCCGAAGAGCCGCCGGTATATGCTCGATGCAGGCCTTGAAGATATTCGGATGGAAAGCTTCATGGTGACCAATCTCGACGGTGATCCGCAGGACTTCGCCGAAATCATACAGTCGTGGGAGAACGTCTATGCAGGGGACATGGCCGTCAAGCGCGGGGACTCGCCCGAATTCATCCAGAAGTTCCGCCAAGGTTTCCAGGATCATATCTTCGCGGCCCTACATCCGAAGGGGTATGCGGGCTGGCCGATCTGGGTCGCATCCGGGCGGAAGCCGCTATGACCGGAGCAGCAGACGCCGCACCGGCCGGTTTCCGGCCCTTCTCATTCAATAGCTTCCGCGCCAAATTCGTGCTGGTGGTGGGTGCGGCGGTGCTGTTCGACCTTCTGCTCTCCGGCGGCCTTGCGCTGTGGAACGTACAGCGCCTATCCCGCGACGCAGCCTTCGAGGTTGGCGAGGGCCTGACCTCGGCCAGCCAGGAATATCTGCGCACCTATGTCGACGCGACCGCAGGGCGCGCCGACCTTCTCCTCGACCGTGTGCATGCTGAGGTCAACGCGCTTGCCGGTGCAATGCAGGCGCAGATCGACCGTCCGACCCTTGGCAACGAGCTCGGCCGGACGCTCGCCAGCGATCCCGCAATAAGCGGGCCGCTCGTTTACAACGACAAGGGTGGCTGGGCGCAGAACGGCCCCGGCACGCAGTCTGTGGTCAGCGTCTGGGGCTACCTGCTCGATGCCGCACACAAGCCGCGGCCGGATGTTCAGAAGGTCATCGATACGAGCGCGACGCTCGACCTGTTCGCCCCGAGCCTGATGGCGACAGGTTCCGCCAAATTGCAGATGTATTACATCGGCCCAAAAAATCAGCCGATTTTCCGCACGGTGCCCTACACCGACCAGGCGCAGACGTTCGACAAGCTCTATCCCGGCCATAATGAGGCGAATTTTTGGGATTTCTTCTTCCCGGGGGTTTATGAGGGCTGGCAAGGCTGGATCGCCAACCCTGCCTCTCGCCCCGTGGCGAACGACCTTACCATGACCGCGCCATATACCGACGCGATCACCGGGAACCTCATAGTCAGCTTCTTCCATCCGCTATGGACCGCGGACCGCAAGGATGTCGCTGGCGTGGTGGGAACGGACATCAGCCTGGAACAGCTCGCCGGCGTCGTACAAAGCGTGAAAGTCGCCGACAGCGGCTTCGGATTCCTCGCGATGTCGAACGGCAATGTACTCGCCGTCAATGAAGCTGGCCAAAAGACGCTAGGTATAGAAGCTGCAAGCGACGCAAGTAGCCAAGGCGTGACCGGTGTGGATCGTTCACTGCGCAAAAGCAAGCAGAATGCGATCGCTACGCTGCCTCTCGAAAAGGCACAGGACGGAGTCGTCCAGCACGTCTTCCTTGAAGAGGCAGGCGAGCAGGTGCCATACGTGGTGGTCCTCAAGCACCTCAACCCGACAAATCTTTGGACCAGCGGCCCGATCGGAAGCGAAACAATGTCGATCGGCATTGTGGTGCCGGAGCGTGAAATCTATGCTGCGCTCCTTGCCGCACAAGATAGCATCTCGTCGGCAACCAACCGCATCGTCATGTATCAGGTCCTTGCGATCATCGTCTGCATGCTTGTGGTACTTGCCGCCGTCTTCGCCATTTCCGGCCGCATTACGGCGGGGCTGAGGGCGCTGGCGGAAGCCGCGCACCGCTTGCAGAACAAGGACTATTCGGTGCGCGTCGCCATTCCCGCGCGCGACGAGGTGGCTGCCGTGGGCGTCGCCTTCAACCGCATGGCGGAGGAAATCAGCTATCACACGGAGAACCTCGAGAATCTCGTGGCCGAACGCACGCGCGCGCTTGAGACGGCCAACGAGGAGATCAGCGCGCTGAACAGCAAGCTGAAGAGCGAGAACCTGCGCCTCGGCGCCGAACTCGACGTCGCGCGCCACATCCAGATGATGGTGCTGCCGCGGCGCGACGAGCTGGACGAGATCAAGGGTATCGACGTTTCCGGCTACATGGAACCGGCCGACGAGGTGGGCGGGGACTATTTCGACGTGCTGCACGACGAGCGGCGCATGAAGGTCGGCATCGGCGACGTGACCGGCCATGGCCTGGAAAGCGGAGTGCTCATGCTGATGGTGCAATCGGTGGCCCGGGCTCTGCAGGAGCAGGGCGACGAGGACCCGCGTGAATTCCTCGAAGTGCTCAACCGCGCCGTCTTCAAGAACATCCAGCGCACCAAGACGGACAAGCATCTGTCCCTGGCCTTCCTCGATTACGAGGATCGCAAGATCACGCTGTCCGGCCAGCACGAGGAAGTGCTTGTCCTGCGCGGCAATGACGAGGTCGAGCGCATCGACACGATCGACCTCGGTTTCCCCATCGGCCTCGAAAGCGACATCGGCCCGTTCGTCGGCACCCACGAATTCTCGTTCGATACCGGCGACGTCATCGTGCTGCACACGGACGGCGTCACCGAGGCGGAAAGCCCGAACGGCGAGCTCTTCGGCTTCGACCGGCTGTGCGAGAGCGCCCAGCGCCACCGCCAGAAGGATGCCGACGCGATCAAGGACGGCATCATCGCCGATCTCATGGCCCATATCGGCACTCAGAAGATCCACGACGACATCACGCTCGTCGTCATGAAGCACAGGTAACGCGATGGAAGCCACATTCGGACAGGTGGACCTCACCAACGGCGCCGGCGCGCTGAAGAACCGCATCCGTCTTGCCGAGGGTCCGCTCGACCTTGCCTGGCAGCATTGCGGCGTGACATCGGAATTCCTCGGCGACTTCTTCGCCCTGCGGCGCGCCGCCGAGGGCGGCGACTACAACGAGGCGCGCCACAGCATCGGCTATCTCACCAACGAGCTGCTGGAGAACGCGGTGAAATTCCGCGAGGGCGCGGACATCACGCTGGAAGCCTCGCTGGAGGGCACAACCTTCGAGATCCGCATCAGCAACGTCATCACCGGCGAGACGGCAGGCCGCTTCCAGGCGTTGCTGGCCGAGCTGACGACGCGCGATCCGGGCGAGCTTCTGATCGAGCGGATCGAACAGAACGCAGAGAACATGGAATCGAGCGGTTCGGGACTTGGCCTGCTCACCTTAATGAGCGACTATGGCGCCCGTCTGGGCTGGCGTTTCCAGCCGGCGGCGGGTACGGACGTCCTGCGCCTCGACACTTACGCCGCACTCGACATCGTCTGAGCGGACATTACCGGGAGCTTATTGCAGAAAAATGGAAATCAAGACAAACGAATACCGGGTCTGGAGCGAGGGCGCGACGATTCACTACGAAGGCACGATGCGCCTTTCCGGCACGGAAGCCTATGCGCCGATCCTCGACCTCATGCAGCAGGTGCTGAACGACAAGCCGGAGAGCATCACGCTCGACCTTTCGGGGCTGGAGTTCTTGAACAGCTCGGGCATCAATCTTCTCGCCAAGTTCACCATCGACGTGCGCAAGCAGCCGGGCATCGGCCTCACGGTCAAGGGCAGCACGCAGATTCCGTGGCAGTCGAAGTCGCTGCCGAACCTGAAGAAGCTGCATCCGGCCGTCAATCTGGTGATCGCCTGATCGGTCCTTTATCCGGCCTGTCGGCTACCTTCTCCCCGAATACGGGGAGAAGCGAAGCTCAAGGGGCGGACCAGCCGCGTCCCAATACGCGCACGAAATCCGAAGCGGCCGGGCGATCCGCCGCAGAGCCCAATCCGGCCTTGAGCAGGCCGGCGAGAGCCGGATCGCCCTGCTCGATCCACGCGGGCATCCTGAAGGCTGGCGCTGCCCCTGCCCTTCGCAGCCGAAGCACCGTCTCGGCCTCGCCCGTATAGGGCTTTTCCCCCGTCAGCAGGAACAGGCCGAGCGCCGAAAAGGACCAGATATCGGCCGAAGGCAAAGCCGGGCCGCCGGAAAGCTGCTCGGGCGCCATCCAGGCAGGCGTGCCGGATAGTTCCGCCTGCTGGAGATCATCCTCGGGCGTGCCGGCAATGCCGAAATCGACGAGAACGGGCCTTTCGCCGCGAAACAGCACATGCGCCGGCTTGATGTCGCGGTGAACGACGCCGCGGGCGTGGATGAAGGCGAGCGCGTCGGCCAATCCTGCCAGCAGCGGCCGCGCCCCTGCCGGACCTGCACGGCGGGTCTTGGAAATCCGCTCGTCCAGCGCCTCGAAGGCGATCCAATCCTCCCCTTCGCCGAGAAGGCGCGGCAGCGAGGGATGCGCCAGGAGACGCGCAAAACGGCCCTCCCGCTCGAAGCGCCGACGGGCGATGGCGTCTTCCGTCCCGGTGAGGCGCTTGATGACGGCTGGCTCACCGGCAACCACCGCGCGGTAAACCAGCACAGGCCCGGTGTCCCTCAGGACGTCGCCGGCCACAGGCGCGCAGGCCACGGTCAGATCGCGCCGACCCGCCGCCACATCGGCAGGGCGAGCGAGAGGATGAGATCGACGTTCTCGCGAATGATGGCGCGTACCTCCGCCTCGTCCTCGACGGGAACGCCCTCGTTGCGCAGCTTGTCGCCGCGCGCCTCCAGTCTTGCGCCAATGGCGCTCGCGACCGCTTCCGCTTCCGGCTCGACGCCCTCGGTCAGGACCTCATAGGCCAGCATCTCGAAGAGCCGGACCGTGATGCCGGAACCGAGCCCGGCCGCCGCAAGCGCACAGACAGCACGTCCCTCCTCCGCGCAGATTGCAAGATGCGCGCGGTTATAGCGGCGCACTGCCATGACGGCCTCATCGTCCGCGACGTTCGGCAGCGCCATCGCCTGGCGGGAGCCGATCAGCATGCCGAGCACCTCGCGCTCCGTGGCCGTCGAGCCGTCCGCCTCGGGCAGGCTGCGCAGCTCGCCAATCGTCATCGGCCTTTCGGCAAGTGCGGCAAGCGCCGGGCCGTAAAAGCCTTCATTGAGCGTTGCTTCGCCAACCGGCACCTTCACCGAAAGCTTTACCGCGGACGGCGGAACGACGAGGGAGAGCTTTCGCGCCGCGAGCCGCTCGTCCAGTCGCCGCGCCGGTATGGGCCGCGGCCCGCGCATGTAAATGTCCCGGCGGAAACTGCGGGCAAGAAAATAGTCCCGCGCCGTTTCCGCATAGGCGGCCGGGAAGGACTCGACCAGGCGGCGCTGCTCGTCGGTCATCGAGAGGTCCGGATAGTTCTCGAAGAGATTGGCCGACGCCACGAAGGAAAGCTTGGCATCGGCGAGATCCTCTGCCACGTCCACCTGATAGCAGGGTGCCCAATGGGCGTTGAGATATTCGTGGCTGAGATAGGCAGCGCCCTGGCCGCGCTCCTGGTCGAGCCTGTCGAGCATCTCCGCCGCGATCATGTCGGCGCCGGCCTCGCTGAAGGCGCGCGCGATATCGAGGGCCTTCATGACGCGCTTGTCGCTGCGGTCGTTGTCGAGCGAGGCGGCAAGACGCACCAGCCGCTGCATCGGCATGGAGGAGGTCCAGCGCGGCAGGGCATTGTAGGTGACGTAGAAGAGGCCGCCCGGCTTCAGGTATTTCGCCGCGAAATCGACCATATATCTGCGGTTCTTTGGGCTTACCCAGCTCCAGACGCCGTGGGCGGTGATGTAGTCGAAGACAGGCAGATCGCCGATTGCACCGCGCGCGAGCATCTCGAAGGAGGCTTCCTCCAGCCGGATATTATCGACCCCGCCGGCCTTCGCCAGCGCCCGGCCGCGGGCGATATGCGCCGGATTGAAATCGAAACCCCATACCTCGGCCTGCGGATTGGCCGCAGCGATGATCAGCGCCGTTTCGCCGACGCCGCAGCCAAGCTCACAATAAGCGAACGGCTCGCCCTGGTCGACCGGCGGCTCCACACCCCGAAGCAGGCAGGCGGCATCGAGATGGGCCGGCGTCTGATCGACATAGAAGCCGGGCAGGTATTCGATGTCGGAAACGTAGCCTTGGGTCCAGTCGGTCATGGGCGATCCTCAGTAGAGATGCGGCGGCGGGCGAAAGGCGACGGCGGCTGGCTGCGTACGCAAACGGGCCGGTTGGAGCCAGGTGTTCCAGCCCAGTCGGCTCGCCCCGGGCTCTTGGCGATTGCCGCCGAGCCTGAGGGTTGGCACCTGCTGCGCCTTCAGCTCCAGGCGAATATTGAACATCTTGTCGGCACCGAGCGCACTTGCCGCGAGGTCTGTGAGGAGCCGTGAGCGACTGCCGTCCGGCAGCAGCGAACGAAAGGCGGGATAATCGAGCGCCTCCACGCGCAGCGTGACGGCGGACTGGATGTCGAAGGTCTTCACGCCGATCACCGCATCGTCGCCGAGCCGGGCAAAGCTGCCGCGCGGCTTCGCCCGGTCGGGCAGGCGCGTGCGGTCGGACGGGGCGATCGGATACCACTCGCCGGTAAACTGCTCCACGCGCAGCCGGTGGCCGAGCGCGCCGGAAAGCGCCCGCTCGATGGCGACCGCCGAACGCCCCTGTCGACCGAGAAGCCCGCCGAAGAAGACGAAGGTGTGGTCGCTCACTTCCGCGCGGTTCGCCATTGCCGGCGTGCCGAGGCCGACGATGGACTTCAGTGCATGGTCGATGGTCGCCGGCGTTCCGAGCTGTACGGCACGCTCGCGCTCGATGACCGGACGGTACTTGGCCCAGGCGTTGAACAGGAGACCGGAGAGCCGGTTGTTGAAGACGTCGAAGAATTCGCGCAGTGCAAAATTGCGTTCGCGCACGCTCATTTGCACGAGCTCGCTCAGCGCGTGTGGCAGCACGCCCGAAGGGCCGGTGAGCCCGACCAGCGTCTGCGTCATCTCCACCGGCCCGCCGCCGCGCGGCCGGCGCACGGAAAGCACCTCTGCGGAAGCGAAACCGAGCGGCACGGACGAACGGATCTTCAGGGCTGCGCGCCGTGGATCGACGCCTTGGCCGACCGGATCGACCGGCGGATGCGCGAGGTCGCGGCCCTCCTCGGCCCCCAGCGCCTCCAGAAGGCGGACCATCTGGAACAGCTCGAAATCCTGCGGGGCATCGAAAGCCCGCGCGATCAAAGAAGAATGCGATCGCCTGCCCGTGCCGGCCATGTCTTCAGCTTTCCGCTTCGCCCCCTGACGAGGGCGGTGAGCCGCGAGAATGAATTGACGCTCGCATAAAGGCCGAGGAAACGCTCGATTATGCTCGCCATGAGAAACACGCCGTTGCCGGAGAAATTGCCCTCCTCGAAGGTCATGGTGACGTCGACGCCACGGCAGAAGGCACTTTGGCCGAAGCTGCGCACCCGTGCCGTACCGCTCTGGGACGAGAGCGACGTGATGCCGTCGATCAGCGCGCGCGTTTCGGCCGAATTGCGGAAATCGTAGAGCAGCAGGATTTCCTTCAGCGCCTCGACGCCGCCGCCAGAAACGAGAGAAAGGTGGTTGAGCGCAAGGTGCGAGATCAACCGCCAGCGTCCGCCCTGGCCGTAATGCGGGCGGATCGTTGCCGTCGGAACGGTGAGGAGCCGCATCGCCTTCATCATCGGCACCGGCTCGACCATGCGCAACTGCGGCTGGCCGCCGCCGAAAGGCAGGCGCTCCGGGCGGTTGCGGTTGAGGCAGAGCGTTTCGACGGAGAGCACGTCGTCGGCAAGCCCCTTCGGGTTGAACCCGGGGTCCGAAAGCGACAGGAACACCTCGCTGCCGGGATTTTCATCCTCGGCCGGCCGGCGATGGGAAAGCCACCAGACGGCCGATTTCTCCTCGCCCCGCGCCTCCTCCGCATCCACGCCATGGCCGATGCCGTAAAAAGGCGACAGCGCCCGTTCGTCTCCGTCGGCCGTCACGGTGGAGACGGATTCGATGCCATAGATCTCCAGCGCATGCAGCCGCCGGCTGTCCGGGACCACGCGGTATTCCGTGACGGTCTGGTCAAGCTTGATCGGCTCGGCCGTCTGGGGAAAGAGATTGACGATTGGCGTGCAGCCGAGCGCGAAGGCCGCCGCCGTCAGCGAGCGCTCCAGCGTCGGGGCGGCGCGATTGAGATAGAGGAAGACATCGAGCGTGCGTCCCTTGCCGGCAAGTTTCGCAGCCTCGGGGAAGGCGAGATCGACGAAGAGGAATTTTTCCGGAAAGGCGAAATATTCCGTCAGCAGCCGGTAGGCGGGATGCGAGGCCTGCGGATAGGGTAGCAGGTGCTCCTGCGGACCGAAGCCGCCGGGCGACAGCACGGAGGCATCACACACCGCGGGGCTGCGATCGTTTGCGCCCTCGGCAAAGGCGACGGCCACCACGTCGTTGAGCAGGAGCTCGTAGAGCGGATAGACGAGCTGCGGCTGGCCGCGCAGGAAGAAGCGCAGGCGCCCGGGATTGTAGCTCGAGAACGTCAGGTCCTCGCCCGTCATTTCCAGCGTCAGGCGCAGGCACCCGGCTGCATTGTGCGCCTGCGGCGTCTCGGGCGCCGTGATGGGCCGGCCCGTCAGCGTCGCCGCGCGCACGGCGACGGGGTGCAGCGTGACGTCGAAGGCGGTGGAGAAGCGGCAGCGCTCGCCATCGACCGGCTCGGTGTCGACGAGCGTGCCCGACGGCACCGGATAGGGTTCGGCAAGCTCGGTCTTCGCATCCATCTGGAGGATCGACATGGACGGGATCGGCCGGTCGAAATGCGGATAGAGGATGCCGAGCATGGCATTGGTCAGCTCGGGGAAATCGTCGTCCATCTTCTGCCGCACGCGGGCGGTGAGATAGGCGAAGGCCTCGATCAGGCGGCCGACATGCGGATCCTCGATCGCGTCCTCCGACAGCCGCAGCCGGCCCGCGATACGCGGGTTCTCGGCAGCGAATGCCGCCGCTGCCTGGCGGATGCTCAGGAGTTCGCGGTTGTAATGGACGAGCAGATCATCCGACATGAGCTGGCCGGTCCCCCCTCAAAAGCTGCCTTGCCGATTCGATACGGTCACGCCGCGACGGTTCCACGGGCATCCGCGTCCTGTCAAGGAAACGAAGCCCCGTCATAACGCCGGGCACACGAAGGAAGAGAGCAGGTCGCGCGCGAAGGGATTGCGCGTGGCCGGTGCGGTCAGCCGCATCAGGACCGCGCGCTTGCCCAGGCGAAACTGGTAGGTGACGATGTCGGTCGGAGCCTTCTCGATCTTCCTGCCCTGGTCGAAAAGCCGGAAGAGCGCCCAGGCGCCCTGCTCCGTCAGGATATTGCGCTGGCCCTCGATCTCGGGCGTCATCGACATTGCGGCGCCGGCGACGAGGTTGTCCGGCGGCCAGCGATACTGCGTGCCGGCAGGCGGCCCGTGCGTATAGCTTGCGACCTTGCCGCCGATGTCCAGAAGGAAAGCGCGCGCCGTCGGGTCAAGCTTGCCTACCTCGACGGTGAAATCGACATTCGGCTTTTCCTGGCCCGCGAAGAACACCGTCGTTATGTCGTCCGCCTTCTCGAACGCTTCCAGCACGGTGTCGGGAAAATCGAGGCCGAACTGCTGGCCGCTCTTCCAGCGCCATGGTTTGGTCGTGCGATCGATATAGGGCTTCAGGTAGGTATCGCGGAAGGCGGCGATGGCGCCCTGCGGGCCGAGCAGGCGCGAGAAGTCGTCGAGCGAGGTGTCGTTGATGCTGCCGGGCTCGAAGGGATAGCGGCCGACCGTCGTGGCGGTGCACAGCGGCAGGACCGTCGAATTCCAGATCTCCACGAGCCGCGCACGTGAGCTTCCCCCGGTGATTGCCCCGGCCTGGGCGAGGATACGGGCGAAGAAGGGCTGGAGGCTCGCCGGCAGCTTGCCGTTGCGCTCCGTCAACTGGCCGAGCAGTGTTTGCGGCTCTGCGCCGAGTTCCAGGACGTCGCCGCCGGCGGCGACATGGTTGAGCTGGCGATAGAGCGGTTCGAGCGCCGCCAGCATGTCGTCGAGCGGAGCCTGCTGGCCTTCGGCCGCCGGCACGACGGCATCGTGGAAGGCCTTGAAATGACCGGTGACGGACTGCGGCACGTTGACGACGCGGCGCGGTGCACGAACGGTCTTCGTGACCTGCGAGAGCCGCTCGGCGGCAAGCGTCTCGATGGCGTCCGCCGCACTCGTCGAAAGGTCCTGGAGGTCCACTTCCGCTGCGACGGCAATGAGCAGTTCCTTGGCCGGCGATGGATTTCCCGCGACGATCGCCACGGCATCTGCGAGGCGCCGGGCGTCGGTCTCGCCGGCAATACCGAGATCGGCCAGAAGGCTGTCCCAGCGGCCCATATAGGCGACGCGGTAGAGATCGGCGAGGCCGTCGCGCAGGCGCCCCACCTCACGTTCGCGGTCGAGCGCCGTATCCGGCCGGCCCATCACCCACAGATCGTCGGCGAGCGTCTCGGCCGCCTTCCCGGAGGCACGCATCATCACGCCGACGCCGGCTTTGGTATAGATACCCTCGATACCGTCGAAGAAGCTCGCGCCGCTGACCCGCGCCAGCGCCTCGGGACCGGAAAGCCCCATATGGTCGACCGGCCGCCACGGCGCCATCGTCTTCACCTCTGGCAGGCTCAGCGTAAGGTCGTAGGCGAGCCGCGCCAGGCTATAGTTCGTGATATCCGCGCGCGCCTTTTCCACCAGAGCGGGATCAGCCGCCGGCGTCTGGAACGAGATCGACGCGAGTTCGGAGAAATGCGCGGCAAGACGGCGGTCGACGGCTGCGCTGCGATCGTAAAGCATCCAGTTCGCCGCGAAATCCGGGCCGAGCAGCGCGGCGGTCTCGCGCCGTGTCGGGCGCTCGCCGGTCAGCATGAGGTAGAACTTCAACTGGTTGAAGCGTAGTGCAGCAGGCGTTGCCGGATTGGCGAGGCCCTGCCGCAGATATTGCCAGACAAAGGGGAAGAACAGGTTGGCGAGCGCCTTGTCGTAGGCCTTGCGCGCCTCCCCTTGCGCTGGAGCGGGGCTGTAGAGGCCGTAGGTGGGGCCACGCGGTTCAGCCTCGGCTATGGCCGCCAGCCGGTCGAGCACGGCCAGCACCGGCTCGAAGCGCATGGAGAGCGTGCCCCCAGGCACAGCTTCGGCAATCTCGCCGCGCGCCGTTGCCGTCTGCTCCTTGAGGCCGGCGACATAGGCCCGCCCGTCGCTGAAGCCGAACCACCAGAAGACGAGGAGGGCGAAGGCGGCGACACCGAACGCCACGTTGATCGCAAGGTCCTTCATCCGTGCGGCAACCAGCGCCGGCCGCGTCAGGCCGCCGAGATCGGCTTCGGGCAGGATGACCTTGCCGAAAAGACCATAGAGGAAAAAGGGGCGCACCCGCCGCATGCCGGGATCGGGCGTCAAAGAGAGCGTGGAGGGGCTGCGGCCGAAGAGCGGCGCAAGCGAACCGGCCAGTGCATCGACATTGTCGCCCGTCTGCCGGCAAGAAACGAAGAAGACACCGCGCAGGTTGGTCGCCGTGCCGAAACGATGCAGCGTGGCGAGCTGCTGCACGAAGGGCTGGATGCGCTCGCGCAGAAGCGCGAACTGGGCGGGGAACTCGAAGGCACGGCGGCGGCGCAGTTCGTCCGGCTCCTCCTGCAGACAGACGAACTGGCGCTGCGTGATGCGTTCGGTGAGCCCCGCAAAGCCCCGCTCGAGCGCTTCCGACGGCCCGCGGGCATCGCCGCCGATATCGGGCGCGATCGGCAGGCCGAAGGCGGCCGCGCGCTCCTCGCTCGTCAGGTCCTCGAACAGTTCCTCGAAGCCGACGATGCGGTCGAGCTTGGTGACGACGATATAGACCGGCGCATTGGCGCGCAGGCGCTGCACGGCTTCGTCGAGCCGCTGGCGAAGGTCAGTGGCGTAGGCCGCCGCCTGCTCCGGCAACATGGCGAGGAGTTCATCGACGCTGACCGCGACGACGATGCCGTTGACCGGCTGGCGGGAGCGAAGCCCGCGGATATGCTGGAGCGCCTCGAGCCAGAGCTGGCGGGCCTGCGGCTCCTCGCTCGCGGTCAGCCGGCCGGCGAATTCGATCAGGAGGGCCTGGTCGCAGATATGGAAGCGGGCGGAAGGCGCCTCCACCGCACCGTCGCCCTCGAAAGGCAGCGTGAGGCCGCTTGCACGCACCAGCGCGGTCTTTCCCGCCCCGTCCGTGCCGAGCAGCATGTACCAGGGCAGCGCATAGCGCGCGCTGACGAAGAGGTCGCCACGTCCGCGGCGCAGGAGCGCCATCGCCCGGCCGGCGGCCTCGCGAAAGGCGGAAATCTCCGCCTCCGTCGCCGCCTTCTCCTTGTCGGTACGGGCGGCCGCCTCTTCTTCCTGCTTGCGCAGGGCGGCGAGCAGCGCGGCCTCCTCGCTGCTGCGCCGGGTGCGCATGAGGAAGCCGAGGCCGCCCCAGACAAGGGCAAGCACCAGCAGAAGGACAAGACGCGAAGCGGCCGAACCGAGCGGACGCACGTCGCCGAAAGCGATCAGCGGGCCGACGAACCAGATGAGAAGCGCCAGCACCAGGACGGCGAGCGTCAGGATGACGCCCGGCCGCCGCAGCACCCGAGACCCTTTCCTTATCCGTGCCCGCACGCTCACGTCAGGCTTTCCCGATAGGCAATGCGCCGGCGCGCCGCCTCGACATAGGCCGGATCGACGGCGATGCCGCCCGCCTCGGTGACAGCGGCAAGCGCCTCTTCGACGAAGCGCGCATGTCCTTCGCCGGCGATGGCCGGAGCGCGCCTTTCAAGCCAGGCCTTCAACTGCGGCGAGGCGGGATCGCCGGCCTTCTCGGCAAGGGTGATCAGGTCGTTGAGAGATGCCGTATCGTTGCCGTCGTCGACGAGGTCCGCCTCAAGCCAGGCAATGACTTCGGGCACGAGGGCGTTGATCCGGACAGCCTGTTTGGCGCCGGCAATGCCGTTTCGCAGCATGTCGCGCTTGTCGAGCCAGAAGGCATAGGCCGGCACCGGCTTCTCGGCGGCCAGCATCGCGTCGACGGCGTCAAGCCGTTCAAGGGCGGCGAGCATGTCCGGCACGTCGCCGCGCCGGGCGGGGCTGGTGAGCGGCTTGGCATTGCCGACTGCCTCCTGCACCTGCCGGCGCAGGCCGATTTCGTGGTCGAAGGTGGTGAACAGGACATAGCCGCCCGCCGCACAGACGAGAAACGCAGCCGCAAGCGGCAGCCAGCGCAGCAGCGGGTGCGAGGCCCCCTGCCGCTCCTTCAGCACCAGGCCGGCTTCCGGCAGGATCGCCTTCTTGACCGCGCCGCTGATGAAATAGCCGTGGTTCAATTCGTCGTCGACGCCGAGATCGGGCGGCAGCATGCCGCTGCGCGGCATGGCGAAGCGGCGCGAAAGTTCCGGCAGGAGCGCATCGATGGAGAGCATTTCCTGCCGGGCGCTCGTCATGAAGATGCCGCGCAGCAGGACACCCCGCCACGCGCCGTTGCCCGCCGGCAGCATCGCGTCGATGACCGGCATGACGATGCGCTGGATGGCGGCGATCTGTGCGGTGAAGCCGTGGATATGCCCGCAGCGGATCGCGTCGGCTTCGCGGGAAAGCAGTTCGATATGCCGGCGCCGCATCGTCTCGACGATATCGCCGAAGCCGGCATCGATTTCCGCATGGAGCGCCTCGATGCTCTTCGCCCCCCGGGCGTCGTGCGACAGGGCGAAGCCCCAGGGCTGTGCCCGGTCGGCCGGCTCGATGCGCTCGAAGATCTCCTGGAAACCGGGCACGAGGTCGGTGCGCGAGAGCAGCACATAGGCGGGAAGCGCCTGGTCGAGCATCTCGTCGGCCTGGCGGAACCAGGCGGCGATGGTCTCGGCGGTCATGCGCTGCTCGAGCTGGTCGGCCAGCACGAGATCGGCAGGGCTGACGACGAGGAGGACGCCGTTGACCGGCAGCTTCGGCCGCACGGCGCGCAGCAGGCGGAAGAGCTCACCCGCCCCTTCGCAGACCTGCGCCTCGACGAAGACGGCGTCCGGCCCGACCCACCAGCTCGCCGGCCCGATGGTCTTCGCCATGCCGAGCCGCATTTCCGATCCCTCGAGCAGCGAGGTCTTGCCGCTGCCCGCCGGACCGACGACGAGGAAGAAGGGCACGGAATAGCGCCCGCGCGCGCCCTTGAGGCCGCGGTCGGCAAGGAAGGCATCGACCTGACGGCGCAGTTCGCGCAGCGCCGGCGTTTCGGAAGGTCCGGCACGCTTGAGGAAGAAGCGCGAGAAGAGCACCGGCACGAGCGCCCAGAGCACGACGGGCACCAGCGGCAGGAACGTGCGCAGGGTCGGATCGTCGACGGGAGGCTGCTGTGCCAGAAACCAGCTCGCGGCCAGGGCGGCCGCAAGTCCGAGAAGCCAGAAAAGCAGCAGCCATGGCCTCATTGCGTCTTTTCCGCCGGGATCTGGAACTCGACGCGCCTGTTGCGCGCCCGGTTCTCCGCGCTCGTGTTCGGCAGGATCGGATCGTTGGCGCCGCGCCCCTCGAAGGTGACGCGGGCGGGATCGTCGATATGGCGTTGCAACATCTGCGCAGCCGATCGCGCGCGGGCAAGCGAGATCGCCATGTTGTCGCCAAGCGGGCTTCCCGCGCCGACGGGGATGTTGTCCGTATGGCCGACGACGACGATGGCGCCGCTCTCGGCGTCGAGCGCATCGCCGATGCGGGTGATCAGCGGCTCCTCGGCAAGCGCAAGGTCCGTTCCGCCGGAGGGGAACGACGCCTTCAGCATGCGGATGGCGACCTTGTCGCCGATGCCCGCGACTTCCACGCGCCCGTCCGTAATCTCGGCGGCGAGCGCTTCCGACAGCCGCTCGATCTGCGTCTTGCGCACCGGCGGCACGGGATCGGGGATGGCTGGAATGCCGGCACGTTCGACGAGAAGCGGGATGCCCGGCACGAGCGCGGCGATCTCAGCGGCGGTCTCCTCCATGCTGGAGCGCAGGCTGATGGAGGAAAAGGCCCAGACGACGGCGAGCAGCGCCAGCAGCGCGAGCGCCGCCGCCCAGGGCGCGGCCATGCTGCGCGGGGCGCGGTGCGGCGCGGCCGCGCTCTGCCAGACCTGCGAGAGATTGCGCTCGTAGGGTCCACGGACGCGGCGGATGACGCGGTAGAGATCCTGCCGCAGGCGCGACAACTGCCCCTGCCCGCCGTCCATGACGCGGTACTTGCCGCTGAAGCCGATGGCGAGGCAGATCGCCATCAGTTCCAGGACGTCGATATTCTGCTCCGGCTGCTGGAGAAGCTGCTGGAGAAGGTCGTAGAAGCGCTCGCCGCCCCAGGTCTCGTTGTAGAGGATGGAAACGAGGCTCTGGCTCGCCCAGCCGGTCGTGGCGCCCCAGCGCGTATTGAGGATGATGTCGTCGATGACGGCGCAGAGCGCATAGCGCGACACGCGCACCAGCCGGTCCGGCGTGTCGCGTGCCATGGCGGCCGTCTCGAAATTGCGGATCTCCTCCAGCACGCGGCGACGGAACTCGGCGATGTCGTCGGGGGCCGCACTTTCGTTGAGCCGCCCCGCAAGCCACAGGAGCGGCGAAGCGGCGCCGACCAGCGGGTTGACGGCGGCAAGGTCGAAGGCTTTCTCGATGGCCGGGTCGCCGCGATGGCGCGCACGCTCGACGGGCAGCACGTCGAGGCCGAAATCGAGGTCCTGCCGCTGCGCGGCCGCCGGGCGGGTTTCGAAGAAGCCGCCATGGTCGGCAAGCGCTGCGCCCCCAAGGCCGGCAGCAAAGGCGTTGCCCCCGATGCCGTCCTGCCCGAAGCCCGTCGTCTGGCGCGCCTGCGTGCCGCCGAACGGCCTGCGGATCGTATCGTCGGCGCCGGGCAAGCCGGCGAAGGGATCGTTCACATCCGCCTCCTCAATCCTTCACGGCCCAAAGGTCGAGTTCGAGCGCCGGGAAATCGCCGGCGACGTGGATGGCAAGCCCGTTGCCGGCGGCGACCTGCTTCCAGATCGGGCTGGAGCGGTCGAGTTCGAAATACGCTTTGCCGGTATGGTAGGGGATCTGCCGCGGGGCGACCGGCAGTGCACGCAGCATGATGCCCGGCAGCGCCGCATTGACCAGTTCCGTGATCTGCTCGGCCGCGCCGATCTTGATCTGGCCGACGAGCCGGCGCACCAGCGCATCGGCCGGCATGTCGGCCTTGGCCGCGAGGATGAAGGAATATTTCGAGTAGAGCGAGCGATCCGGCACGTCGGCGACGCGGATGCCGTAACGGTGCTCGACAAGCGGGATGGTGATGGCGCTGCGTTCCAGCACCGCGCTGAGCGCCTGGCGCACGGCAGCGGCGACCGGCGCGAAGGAAAGCTGCAGGCGCTCGTGATCGTAGACCGGGAACGGCCGCGGGCGGTGACCGGCCGCCGTGAAGGTGGCAAGCTCGCCGGCAAGGCCGATCATCGCCACGAACAATCGCTCGGGATGCACGAAGGCGGCGGAGGCCATGTGTGTGAAGACGGGCTGCCAGCGGTTGATGGTCTGGAGCATCATCAGATCGGTGATTTCCGCCGCCGTGCCGACATTGGTGCCGGCCAGCCGCCCGGCGATCGCCTCGCCGCGATGGTTGAGCAGGCCGACGATTTCGGTGAGCAGGCCGGAGAGGATCGGCGAGACGGCGCAATCCATGGCAGGAGGCACGTAGCTCTCGTCGAGCACCACGGAATTATCGCTGCGCACTTCCACGATGCGCGCGAGCCCTATGCCGACGAGGCCGCTGCGGTCGCTCGTCTCAAGGCCATAGCGCAGGCGCAGCTTGCCGACATTGATGGGCGCGGCGGAAAGATCGGAGCTGTTCGCGTCGGCGACGTCGATCTCAAATGGCGTGTAGCGCGTCGTCAGCTCGGCCTCGGCTTCGGCCACCTCGCGTCCGCCCGGTTCCGTCAGCGGCAGCGTAAGATAGATGACCGCATTGCGGACGTTCTCGTTCAGCATCAGCGGAGGCAGCCGGAGGCTGTCGTCTGGAAGGCAGAACGGCGTGCCGTCTGCAAAGATGCCGGAGGCATGCTCGACGGCGAACTGGCCGATGGAGAGGAGTTCGCGGTTGAGGCGTAGATCCGTCAGGCCCCAGCCATACGGCACGAGCCCCTTCGTGCGGGCGCGAAGCTGGCGCGCGAAGTGGCGCGCCTCCTGCTGGAAGTGCTGGGCACGGATAAACATCCCCTCCGACCAGATCACCTTGTCATCGAACGACATCCGTACCCTTCCTCACGTCGGCGGCGTGGGCCTTGCCCAGCACCGCCTTGCCCCTCGCCTCGCCGTGCCTCAGTCCTGCGGCCCCAGTTCGATGGACAGCGTCTTCAGCTCGGCCTTGAGCTTGAAGCGCTTGTCCCCCTGAAGGCCGACCATCGCACGCCATTTGGCCTCCTCGAAATTGCGGAACCCGACCACGACGGCAACGATCGTCGTGCCCTCGATCAGGTTCGCCTTTACCCTCTGCACCTCGCCCGGTGCGAAATAGAGCTCCGTCTTGCCGAGCATCGTCGGCCCGAGGGTCTCGGCATCGGCCTCCCAGAGCTGGCGAAAGCTGGCATTGGCGAATGCCGTCTCGCCGTTCAGCTGGTAAAGCCGCATGACCACGGGCTGCGGCAGGCCGTCCGGCCCAGGATTGACGAGCGGCGAGGCGACGGCGATGACGTCGAGGCTCGCCGCGGCCGGTGCCGGCTTGATCTCGATCTCCTTCGGCGGCGGCTTCTTCGGTATCAGGCCGCAACCGGAAAGAGGCAAGGCAAGCAGGCACGCGCACAGGACAAACGCCAAAGGGCGCGACACGGCCGCGCACGCCCTTTTCGGCCACCACACCACTGGAGACATTCCAGTCGTCAACCCGCCTTCTCCTTGCGAAGGAGGTCACGCAACCGCCCCTCAAACCTACGCTTTTCGTCTACCGACAACACCGACATCGCCGCTTCAACAGCCCTGGCGAACAGCGCCACGTCCAGCCCTTCAGCCAGCGCGACGAGATTCGATTCCCCATTGAGCGGCCAGGCTACCGCCTCCCCCAGCGCAATGGTATGTGCTTTCGAGGCATTCCCCATACCCCCGGGGATATCCACAGATTTCGGCTCGCCGTTCCGGTCCGTCGCATTGGGAATCCACCAGTCCTGTAAGACCGCAACCTTGCCCCTGGCATTCTCCGCCGCCGTTTCGGGCAGAACGGCCGCCGTTGCGGCCTCCGCGGCCACGGTATCGAAACCGAACGGCCCCTCGGGGAAGGGATCGTCCGCAACGACGGGCTGCGGGGCCTCGACATCCTGCGCCGGCGCATCCGTTTCGAGGAAGACGGCGATGATCGCGTCGCCGAGCATCAGCATGTCCCGGTCGACCAGCAGGCGGGAGGTCTCCCGGCCGAGCGGGATGCCGTTGACGAGGACACCGTTGGTGGACAAGTCGGTGAGCAGGAAACCGCCTGCCTGTCGTTCGATGCGGCAATGGCACTTTGAAACGATGCGCTCGGGATCTGCGAGAACCCAGTCTGCCTCTTGCGACCGGCCGATGACGATGGACCCCGTCTCGACGGTCTTCTCCCGCAAGCCGGACGTCAGGCGCTCGGGCCCCTTGAGTACGAGTCGCAATCGCATATCCACCCCCTCTGACGATCCGCCTTCCCGCCGGAACGGACACACAGAATCGCTGGTCAGCGGATGTTACCCCACCGCCTTGCGGGCGACTACCAGATAGGCGGAATAATACATGCAGGAGCGGTCGTGCAACCGAACATGCCAAGGCACTTCCCCGACCGCGCCACTGCGGCGAAGGCTTCCGGCGGCAAGCGGCCCCTCGGAAAGCAGGAGATCGAGGATCGCCTCGGGACTGCCGGCATGGCTGGAACGCTGCGAGTGCCCCCCGAGCCAGGCTTCCACCGGCGTCACCTGTCCTGCCCAGTCGAAGGGAATGGAGAACACCGCCCGCCCCTCGTCCGCCAGGACGCGGCTGACCTCGACGAGCCCGGCGCGCGGATCGCGCATGCAGTCGACGACGTTCATGCCGATGGCGAGCGCGAACGTGCCGGCGGAAAACGGCAGTGCCAGCGCATCACAGAGCCAGACGTCGCCGCGCGCGCCCGCCCCGTGGCGGAGCGCATAGGACCGCCGGTCGTAGACGAGACCGACGCGGCGCAGGCCATAGTCGATGCGGCCGCCGACCACGGCCTGCCGGCCAATGCGTGCCAGCGGCACGGAAAGATCGATGCCGACGACATCCCGGCCAAGCCGCTCGGCAGCTTCCGTCACGGTACGGCCCGCCGCGCAGCCGATGTCGAGCACCGGCCCCTCCGGCAGGTCGCCGAGCCTGTCGAGGGCTTCACCGAGATTGC
>Ga0182737_1000738_pt1 | contig 40095 bp, 35 predicted proteins | sample eDN5th30CBELigOP_FD_128878 | JGI IMG/M metagenome (GOLD analysis project Ga0182737, IMG submission 128878) | Enriched Organic Plus compost microbial communities from Emeryville, California, USA - eDNA 5th pass 30_C BE-Lig OP (version 2) (version 2) ... | reverse complement strand
CCGGCCCTCGTTCCTCGCGAGCATCCGCTCGCCGCGGTGCACGGCGCGAACAATGCCGTCTTCGTCGAGGCAGCCGCGGCCGGACCGCTCATGTTCTACGGCGCGGGCGCGGGCGGTGTGCAGACCGCGTCCGCGGTGCTCGGCGACCTCGTCGCCATTGCGCGACGCCACGTCATCGGCGGGCCCGGGACCAGCGAGTCCACCCACTCCGACGTCGCGGTGCTGCCGATCGGGCAGATCGCCACCCGGTACTCGATCATGCTCGAGGCCACCGACGAGCCCGGCGTGCTGGCCGCCATCGCGCACGTGTTCGCCGAGCACGGCGTGTCCGTCGAGCAGTTGCAGCAGACCGTCGACGAGTCGGGCAAGGCTACGCTGGTCATCGGCACCCATGAGGCGAAGGAGCAGGCGCTGGCCGACACGGTCGCGGCCCTCGCCGAGAGCCCCGTCGTCGCATCCGTCGCGTCCGTCCTCCGAGTTGAAGGAGCAGTGTGAACCAGCCCACCCCCAAGCCGAGCTCGCGTCAGTGGCGCGGCGTCATCCGTGAGTACGCCCACCGGCTGGACGTCACCGACGCCACCCCCGTCGTGACCCTCGGCGAAGGCGGCACCCCACTGCTTCCCGCACCCGCGCTGTCACGCCGCACGGGCGCCGACGTGTGGGTCAAGTTCGAAGGAATGAACCCGACCGGCTCGTTCAAGGACCGTGGGATGACCATGGCCGTCACGAAGGCCGTCGAAGCGGGCGCCAAGGTGGTCATCTGCGCCTCGACCGGCAACACCTCGGCCTCGGCCGCGGCGTACGCGACCCACGCCGGCATCAAGGCGGCCGTGCTCGTGCCCGAGGGCAAGATCGCGATGGGCAAGCTCAGCCAGGCCATCGCCCACAACGGCGAGCTGCTGCAGGTGCAGGGCAACTTCGACGACTGTCTCGACATCGCGCGCGATCTGGCCGCGAACTACCCGGTGCATCTCGTCAACTCGGTCAACAACGATCGCATCGAGGGCCAGAAGACCGCGGCGTTCGAGATCGTCGAGGTGCTCGGCGACGCGCCCGACTTCCACTTCATCCCCGTCGGCAACGCCGGCAACTACACGGCCTACACGCGCGGCTACCGGGAAGACGTCGCTGCCGGCAACTCGACGCGGATGCCCCGCATGTTCGGGTTCCAGGCTGCGGGCTCCGCGCCCATCGTGCGCGGCGAGCCCGTCACGAATCCCGAGACCATCGCGAGCGCGATCCGCATCGGGAACCCGGCCTCGTGGGAGCAGGCGCTGGCCGCCCGCGACGAGACCGACGGCTACTTCGGGGCGATCGCCGACGAGAAGATCCTCGAGGCGCAGCGCATCCTGTCGGCCGAGGTCGGCATCTTCGTCGAGCCGGCATCGGCGATCTCCGTCGCCGGGCTGCTCGAGCGTGCTGAGGCCGGCGCGGTCCCCGCGGGCGCCAGGGTCGTGCTGACCGTGACCGGGCACGGGCTGAAGGACCCGCAGTGGGCGTTGCGCACCGCTGACGGTGGCGAAGTGCAGCCGACGGTCGTGCCGGTCGACGTCGCCGAGGTCGCCGCGGTGCTCGGGCTCCAGTCATGACGCAGCGTGCGGGCCGCCGGGTCCGCGTGCAGGTGCCGGCGACGAGCGCCAACCTCGGTCCGGGGTTCGACACGCTCGGCCTCGCGCTGGCGCTGTACGACGAGCTCGAGGTCGAGGTGCTCGACACGCCGGGTCTCGACATCGAGGTGCACGGGGTGGGCGCGGGCGAGGTGCCGCTCGACGAGACGCACCTCGTCGTCCGAGCCATCGCGCACACGTTCGCCAGCCGCGGTCTCGACCTGCCGCCGCTCCGACTGGTCGCCGAGAACCACATCCCGCATGGCCGCGGCCTCGGCTCGTCCGGTGCCGCGATCGTCGCGGGCGTGATGGCCGCGAAGGGGCTGCTCGAGGGCGTCGAGGATTTCACCGCGGACGATCTGCTCGCCCTCGCGACCGAGCTCGAGGGGCACCCCGACAACGTCGCACCCGCGCTCTTCGGCGGGCTCACGATCGCGTGGACCACACCGGAGGGCCCGCGCCACAAGAAGCTGATCGTGCATCGCGGCGTCTCACCGCTCGTGCTCGTGCCCGAGCATGAGATGTCCACGGCGCTGGCGCGATCCCTGCAGCCCGCGTCCGTGCCGCACGAGGACGCCGTGTTCAACGTGTCGCGCTCGGCGCTGCTCGTCGCGGCGCTCATCCAGAGCCCGGAGCTGCTGCTGCAGGCGACCGAGGACAAGTTGCACCAGGCATATCGCGCCGAGGCCATGCCCGAGACCGACCTGCTGATCAAGGCGCTGCGCAATGCCGGTCACCCTGCGGTCGTGTCGGGTGCCGGCCCGTCCATCCTCGTGCTCGCGAGCGACCCCAGCGAGCGCGCCGACGCCGTGCGCCTCGTGGAACGCACGGCGGAGACGGAGTGGCAGGCGCTTTCGCTGGCCGTCGACTTCAAGGGCGCGACGGTGGTGGCCGCGACGGCCTGACGCACCCGGCGATGCGATCCGCGTGACGCGGAGTCGCGAGACAGCGTGACGCGGAGACGCGAGACAGACGCAGCGGCCCGCGCGACGCGCGGGCCGCTGCGTGTCTGCCGAGACGTGCGCACACGCCGCATGGATTCCGGGGGATCGCACACCGGGTGGTACGCTGGTACCGCACCCGGCATCCGACGCATCGAACGCGTCGTTGCCGCATCGTGCGATTCCCAGCAATTTTGCTCTCGCCACGCGCGGGTTCACGTCTTCGTGTACGCACCCGACCCGTGGCGACCAGGTCTCCCGCCATGCGATTCCAGCAGTCGGGGGAAAGGATCACACTCGAAGTGACAAACGTACCCGAACAGGTCGACGGCGCCGTGGACCGCGCACAGCTGAGCGCGATGAAGGTCGCAGAGCTCGTCGAGCTCGCAGGCTCACTCGGCATCACCGGTGCCAGCAAACGCCGCAAGGGCGAGCTCGTTGAGCTCATCGCGGCCGCGCAGGGCGCCGAGGCGCCGGTCGCGACCGCCGAGCTTGCGACCGCCGAGCCCGCGACCGCCGAGGCGCCGGTCCCGACCGCCGAGCCCGCGACCGCCGAGGCGCCGGTCCCGACCGCCGAGCCCGCGACCGCCGAGCCCGCGACCGCCGAGCCCGCTGCCATCGAGGCTCCCACCGTCGAAGCCCCCGCCGTCGAGGCGGTCTCACCGGCCGTCGAGGCATCCGCGACTGAGGCATCCGCGACTGAGGCATCTGCCGCATCGCAGCCGCGTCGGGGACGTCAGCCGCGTCGTGCGACGATGTCGACCGCCGCCGCGCTGCACGTGAACCACGGCGACGCCGGCGCGACCCTCGTCCCGTCGAACGACACCGACGACGCCGCACGCGAGGCGGCCAGAGCGGCCGTTCGCGAGGAGCTCGCGGCGGCGACCGGCGCGGCACCGCGTGAGGCCAATGGCGCCGAGGGCGCCGAGGGCGCCGAGGCCGATGGCGCAGCAGAGCAGCCCCGCCAGGGCCGAGGCCGGAACCGCGGCCGCCGCGGTGGTGAGCGCGGCGGTGACCGCGATCGCGAGGGCCAGAAGTCGGGCGAGGACGGCCAGAACCGCCCCTCCGACGAGGCGCGCGAGCGTCAGGCCGACGAGCGCGGCCAGTCCGACTCCAAGAACGGCGACCGCGGCGACAAGGGCGACCGCGGCGACCGCGGCGACCGGACCGAGCGCGCTGACCGCGGCGACAAGGCCCAGAGCGAGCGTGGCGACAAGGGCGACCGTGGTGACAAGGGTCAGAGCGACCGTGGCGACAAAGGCCAGGGTCAGCAGGGCGGACGACAGAGCCAGCAGGCCGACCGGGCCGATGGCGAGGGCGGTCGCCGCAACCGCTACCGCGACCGGAAGCGCCGCGGTCAGGGGGCGGTCGACGAGGTCGAGCCCGAGATCCTCGATGACGACGTGCTGATCCCGATCGCGGGCATCCTCGACGTCCTCGACAACTACGCCTTCGTCCGCACCACGGGGTACCTTCCCGGTCCGAGCGACGTGTACGTCTCGCTCGGTCAGGTCAAGAAGTACCACCTCCGTAAGGGCGATGCCGTGGTCGGTGCGATCAAGCAGCCGCGCGACGGCGAGTCGAACAGTCGTCAGAAGTACAACGCGCTCGTCAAGGTCGACTCCGTCAACGGACAGAACGCCGATGAGGCCGCCACGCGCGTCGACTTCCAGAACCTCACTCCGCTGTACCCGCAGGAGCGGCTCCGTCTCGAGACCGAGCCGACGAAGCTCACGCAGCGGATCATCGACCTTGTGGCTCCCATCGGCAAGGGGCAGCGCGGCCTGATCGTCGCGCCGCCCAAGGCGGGCAAGACGATCGTCCTGCAGCAGATCGCGAACGCGATCGCGACCAACAACCCCGAGGTCCACCTCATGGTCGTGCTCGTGGATGAGCGTCCCGAAGAAGTCACCGACATGCAGCGCACCGTCAAGGGCGAGGTCATCGCCTCGACCTTCGACCGGCCCGCTGAAGACCACACGACGGTCGCGGAGCTGGCGATCGAGCGGGCGAAGCGTCTCGTCGAGCTCGGCCACGACGTGGTCGTCCTCCTCGACTCGATTACCCGTCTCGGTCGCGCGTACAACCTCGCGGCCCCCGCGTCGGGCCGCATCCTCTCCGGTGGGGTGGACGCGTCCGCCCTCTACCCGCCGAAGCGCTTCTTCGGCGCCGCGCGGAACATCGAGAACGGCGGCTCGCTGACCATCCTCGCGACCGCGCTCGTCGAGACCGGCTCGAAGATGGACGAGGTGATCTTCCAGGAGTTCAAGGGCACCGGCAACTCCGAGCTGCGCCTGTCGCGCCAGCTGGCCGACAAGCGCATCTTCCCTGCGGTCGATGTGAACGCGTCGTCCACGCGCCGCGAGGAGATGCTGCTCTCGCCCGACGAGGTCAAGATCACCTGGAAGCTGCGTCGCGCGCTCGCGGGCCTCGAACCGCAGCAGGCGCTCGAGGCGGTGCTCGGCCGCCTCCGTGAGACGCAGTCGAACACGGAGTTCCTCCTGCTCATGCAGAAGTCGGCGCCGGTCGGCGGCAATGGGCACGGTGCGACGCACGGCCACGAGTCCGACCACCGCTGAGTCGCACCGTGTTCGAGTCCGTCCAGTCCCTGCTCGCTGAGCACGCCGAGCTCCAGGAGGAGCTCGCCGACCCCGTCCTGCACGCCGACGCGGCGCGCGCGAAGCGCGTGAATCGGCGCTACGCCGAGCTGTCGCGCATCGTCGCCGCGCACACGGCATGGCAGCAGGCGGGCGAGGATCTCGCGGCCGCCCGCGAGCTCGCGAAAGAGGATGAGGCGTTCGCCGAGGAGGTGCCGGCGCTCGAGGAATCGCTCGCGGACGCCCAGGAGAAGCTGCGTCGGCTGCTCATTCCGCGGGACCCCGACGACGGGCGCGACGTGATCATGGAGATCAAGGGTGGTGAGGGGGGCGCCGAGAGCGCCCTCTTCGCCGCCGATCTGCTGCGCATGTACATCCAGTACGCGCAGTCGAAGGGCTGGAAGACCGAGCTGCTCGAGCGCGACGAGTCCGATCTGGGCGGGTACAAGAACGTGCAGGTCGCCATCAAGTCGAACGCCACCGATCCGGCTCAGGGAGTGTGGGCGCACCTCAAGTACGAGGGTGGCGTGCATCGTGTCCAGCGTGTGCCGGTGACGGAGACGCAGGGGCGTATCCACACATCGACGACGGGCGTGCTCGTCTTCCCGGAGGTCGACGAGCCCGAAGAGGTCGACATCAATCAGAACGATCTCAAGATCGACGTCTATCGGTCGAGCGGCCCCGGCGGCCAGTCCGTGAACACGACCGACTCCGCCGTGCGCATCACGCACCTGCCGACGGGCATCGTGGTCTCCATGCAGAACGAGAAGTCGCAGTTGCAGAACCGCGAGGCGGCGATGCGAGTGCTTCGCGCGCGACTGCTCGCGCGCCAGCAGGAGGAACTGGCCGCGGCAGCGTCCGACGCGCGGAAGTCGCAGATCCGCTCGATGGACCGATCCGAGCGGATCCGCACGTACAACTTCCCGGAGAACCGGATCGCCGACCACCGCACGGGGTACAAGGCGTACAACCTCGATCAGGTCATGGATGGTGCGCTCGGCCCGGTCATCGAGTCGGCGATCGCCGCCGACGAGGAGGCCCGCCTGGCCGACCTCGGCTGAGGCACGCATCGCGCCTGCTCGGCGCCACTTCGATCGCGCGTGCGCCCGGGGGTCTGGCGCGCAGCCGACCGACGTGGCGCGGAACGGGCGCCCGGCCAGTCCCTCTGCACAGCGGTGCCACCATCGGCAGCTCTTCCGGCATCCGTCGTCGAGTCCGGGCTGCCAGTGCCGCGGCGCGAAGATCTGAGGATGCCACCGTCCATGTCGCGATCCTCGTTTCCGAGGGATGCCGCCGCGTTTCCGACGGATGCCGCCGGACTCATCACCGCTCGAGCCGCGAGGGCTGTGGGGGAGCAGCGATCGCTGCTCCGCGCACACCGCTCGGGCGCTGTGGTCCGGCTACGCCGCGGCATCTACGTGGATTCCGGCCGGCAGGTCGACCAACAAGCGCTCGACCGATATCGCGACGAGGCACTCGCGGTGGGCCGTCAACGCCGAAGGCCGGTCTTCGCTGGGATGACGGCTGCGGTCCTCCACGGTCTGCCGGTCGTCGGCGTGCCCGCCGAGGTCGTGCTGCTCGCTCCGGGCCCATCCGGGCGGCGCCGGAACGGCGTCGTCGAGCTCACGCGCAGGGGGGTCGAGGAGATCGTCCAAGAGGACGGGCATCAGATCACATCGATCCCGGAGACGGTCATCGAGGTCGCCCGCACGGCGACGATGCTCGACGCGCTGATCATCGCCGACGCCGCCCTTCGGAGACCCCGGTTCGGTCCCGGTGAGCCGAGGTGCACGTCCGGCGAGCTCCTCGAGGCGTTTCATCGTCGTCTGCCATTCCCTCGCAGTCTGCGGGTGGCGGCCGTGCTCGATCGGGCGACTGCCGATGCTGACAGCCCGCTCGAATCACTCAGCCGCCTGCGGATGGAAGAGCTCGGGTTTCCGCCACCCGTCCTGCAGCTTCCGGTGCGTCGACCCGGGCGCGCCGCCGCCTCCTACCTCGACTTCGCGTGGCCGGAGTACGGGGTCTGGGGCGAGGCTGACGGTGCAAGGAAGTACCGCACGCTCGACACGGTGCGACCGCAGCAGCTGCTGGAGGAGAAGCGGCGTGAGGACGAGCTCAGAGCCGTCACCGGGTGGCGGTGCGCCCGCTGGAGCTGGCGGGACGCGTGGGACCGTCGACCGTTGCGTGACATCCTCCTCCGCGCCGGACTGCCACCTCGGTAATCGCGCGCTCCGCGCCAGTCCGCTCAGCCCCGCGCCAGCCGGTCTGGCGCAAAGACGCACGAAATGGCGCTCCGCGCGGGGTGCGTCGCGCGGGGTGCGTCGCTCTGGGGCGCCGCGCGCGCGTCAGATGTGCCAGTGCCAGTCGTGGATGCCGCGCGCGGCATCGGCGGCGGTGTGCGAGAGCGGCTTCACCGTCGCCGGCACACCGACGACGAGCGAGTGCGGCGGCGCGGGCTTCGTGACGACGGCGTTGGCGCCGACCGCGCTCCACGCGCCGATGGTGATGTCACCGAGGACCTTCGCGCCGGCGCCGACGGTCACCCCATCCTCGAGGGTGGGGTGGCGTTTGGTGCCCGCCGGGGTGTTCCGCGGTGCCTTTCCGCCGAGGGTCACACCGTGGTAAAGCATGACGTCGTCGCCCACGACCGCCGTCTCACCGATCACGACGCCCATGCCGTGATCGATGAAGAACCGCCGGCCGATCTGCGCCCCAGGATGGATCTCGATCCCGGTCAGGAAACGCACGAGCTGAGACAGCAGCCTCGCCGGCAGCCGGATGCCCGCCGTCCAGAGCCGGTGAGTCAGACGGTACATCCAGATCGCGTGGAGCCCTGAATACGCGAGGAAGACCTCGAGATCGCTGCGTGCGGCTGGATCGTGCGCGCGGGCGGTCGCGAGGTCTTCCTTGAGGGTACGGAGCATCGGCACCCGTTCAGTCAAGCAGACTCACTCGAGCAGTCCCTCGTACAGGACCGTCGAGAGGTACCGCTCGCCGTAGCTCGCGACGATGACGACGATGGTCTTGCCGGCGTTCTCGGGCCGCTTCGCGAGCTCGAGCGCCGCGGAGACGGTAGCCCCAGACGAAATGCCACCGAGGATGCCCTCCTCCTGGCCGAGCCGGCGCGCGGTCGCCACCGACTGGTCGATGTCGACGTCGATGATCTCGTCGTACACCTCGCGGTCGAGGATGGCGGGCACGAAGTTCGCGCCGATGCCCTGGATCTTGTGCGGGCCGGGCGCGCCACCGTTCAGGATCGGCGACTCGGCGGGCTCGACACCCACGATCTGCACGCCGGGCTTACGCTCCTTCAGGACCTGGCCGACGCCGGTCAGCGTGCCCCCGGTGCCGATGCCGGCGACGAAGATGTCGACGCCGCCGTCGGTGTCTTCCCAGATCTCCTCGGCCGTCGTCCGACGGTGGATCTCGACGTTGGCCTGGTTCTCGAACTGGCGCGCGAGGATGGCGCCGGGAGTCTTGGCGGCGATCTGCTCTGCGCGTGAGACGGCGCCCTTCATGCCCTCCGACCCGGGCGTGAGCACGAGCTCCGCACCGTAGGCCTTGAGCAGGGAGCGGCGCTCCTTGGACATCGTCTCCGGCATGGCCAGGATCACCCGGTAGCCGCGCGCCGCACCGATCATCGCGAGGGCGATGCCGGTGTTGCCGCTGGTGCCTTCGACGATGGTGCCGCCGGCGGTCAGCGCGCCCGCAGCCTCGGCCGCGTCGACGATGCCCACTCCGAGACGGTCCTTCACGCTCGCCGAGGGGTTGTAGAACTCGAGCTTCGCGAGCACGGTCGCTTCGGCGCCGTCGGTGATGCGGTTCAGGCGCACGAGCGGCGTGCGGCCGAATGCCTGGGTGATGTCGTCGTAGACCTTCGCCATGCGGAGTTTCTCCTGTTCGGGTGGACGCGGGTGCGTCCCCAGCCTAGGGCCGCCGGGTGGGTGGGTTACATTCCATTGCGTGACTGAACCCACGCCGGATGCCCCTGCGACCTCGCTCCGCGCGGTCCGAGACGCCGCCGTCGACGCCCTTGGGGCCGCCGGCGTGCTCGACCCCGAGGTCGACGTCGAGCTGCTGATCGCGCACGTCTTGGGCGGCTCCAGGGGTGAGGTGCAGGCCGGCCTGGTCGTCGGTCGCGACATACCGGCGGCGGATGCCTCGGCCGTCGCCGAGCTGGTCCGGCGCCGCGCGGCGCGGGAGCCGCTGCAGCACATCACCGGGCGGGCACCGTTCCGCGCACTCGAGCTCACTGTCGGGCCCGGCGTGTTCGTGCCGAGGCCCGAGACCGAGCAGGTCGCCCAGTTCGCGATCGACGCGCTGCGCGCCGCGGCCGAACCCGAGCCGATCGGGATCGACCTGGGCACGGGCAGCGGCGCGATCGCGCTCGCCCTGGCGACTGAGGTCCCGCACGCGCGCATCTGGGGGGTTGAGAGGTCACCGGAGGCGTTCGCGTGGGCTGAGCGCAACGCGGCGGAGTCGGGCGCAACGAACCTCACGCTCGTGCTCGGGGACCTCGCCGACGCCCTCGTGGAGCTCGACGGGCGCGCGGCGGTCGTGGTCTCGAACCCGCCGTACGTGCCCGCCGACGCCATCCCGCACGACCCCGAGGTCCATCTCCACGACCCGGTGGCTGCCCTGTACGGCGGAGCCGATGGGCTTGACGTCATCCGGGTGCTGTCGCGGCGCGCGGTGGCGCTGGTGCGACCGGGCGGTGCACTCGTGATCGAGCACGCGGAGCATCAGTCCGCGGCGATCGCTGACGTGCTGCAGGCCGACGGATGGCGGGCGATCGCGCACCACCGCGATCTGACGGGACGTGACCGCACGACGACCGCCGTGCGCTGAGCAGCCGCGGTTCAGCTCCTCGTCTGCCGGGCGCGTGCCTCTTTGATGGCCAGTCGTTCGACCTTCCGCGCCTCGCGGAGCCGTTTCTCGGCTTCACGGCGGGCTTTCTGGGCCTCGCGCACCTTCTTGTCGGCGAGCACCGTCGCCTCCTCAGCGTCGGTCCGGGTGGACGGCGGGGTGTGTGCGCCGGCCGCTCGCGCGGCGACGTACGCCTCGGTGCCATCGAGCACGCGTTCGAGACCGAACGCCATGGGGTCGTCGTCTTCGGCGCGGAAGACGCCCGCGTCGACGGCGCGGCGCAGCGCGGGGAACTCCTCGGCGGTCACCAGGGCGTCGAGCATGGCGTCGCGCGCGTCGTCGATCGCCTGGGGGACGATTCCGGCCGCGCTGGCGGTCTCGGTGTATGAGCGTTCGATGATGCCCTGCCACCGCGTCTGCCCGGTGACGAGCAGCATGATCGCGACGCGTTCGTGTTCGCTGAGCGGCAGCTCGGCGAGGATGTCGAGCGCCGAGTCCATCCACGCGAGCTGGTTGGGCGTGACCGGTGTGCCCTCGATGGGGATGTCGAGCAGCCAGGGGTGTTCTCGGTAGCGGCCGAGCACCTCGTGCGCGTGTCGGCGGAGACGTTCGCGCCAGGGGAGCGCCTCGTCGCCGGGGACCGGCTCCGCTGGGACCCCCGTGCCGAACTCCTGCATGAGCGTCAGCAGGTCGTCCTTCGCGCTCACGTAGCGGTAGAGGGACATGGTGGTGAACCCGAGGGCCTGGGCGACGCGGCTCATCGATACCGCGGCGAGACCCTCGGTATCTGCGATGCCCACGGCGACGTCGACGATGCGCTCGATGCTGAGCTCGCGCTTTGGACCTCGCTGGGGGTTCGCTGCCACGCCCCATGCGAGCGCGACCGCGCGCGGGAGCTCCGGATCGCCGGCGCGGGCGGGGGAGTCGGGCGTCATCCGGGTCCTTTCGGCAGGTCTTGCGGTCCATCCTAGAACTGTGTACTACTTAAACCGCGTGTCGATGCCATATACAGTTTACGTCGCACACGAGGCGGCGCGACGGCTCACGCGTCCAGATCATCCATTGACACGGAAGGCAGCACTCATGACACACGCGAGCGACCACACTCTCGCGATCGATGCGCGCGGGCTCGCGAAGCGATTCGGCCCGACCGACGTCCTCGACGGCGTCGACCTTGCGGTGCCGGCCGGCACGGTCTTCGCCCTGCTCGGCCCCAACGGCGCGGGGAAGACGACGACCATCAACATCCTCACGACCCTGACCAGGCCCGACGCGGGCAGCGCCGTCGTCGCCGGACATGACGTCGTCCGCGAACCGGCGGCCGTACGCGCCAGGATCAGCCTTGCCGGGCAGCAGGCCGCCGTCGATGAGGCGCTGACCGGGCGCGAGAACCTGCTGATGCTCGGCCGACTCTCGGGTCTGCGCACGCGGCAGGCGACCATGCGCGCGGCCGAGCTGCTCGAGCGATTCGACCTCGCCGAGGCGGCGGGCCGCCGGGTGGCGACCTACTCGGGAGGCATGCGGCGCCGACTCGATCTCGCCTGCACCCTCGTCGTACCGACCCCCCTGGTCTTTCTCGACGAGCCGACCACCGGACTCGACACGCGGAGCAGGCGGGAGCTCTGGCGGGTGATCACCGAATTCGCCCGCGCTGGGTCCACGGTCTTCCTGACGACGCAGTACCTCGAGGAGGCCGACCGCCTGGCCGACCGGATCGCGGTGCTGGACGGTGGCCGACTCGTCGCAGAGGGCAGCGCCACGCAGCTCAAGTCGCGCGTCGGCGGCGACGTCGTGGAGTTGCGCGGACCCGACGGCGAGCTCCTCGCGGAGCTGCCGACCGACGGCACCGTGCACGGCATGCGCGCCGCGATCGACGAGCTCGATCGCCACGAGGCATCCGCTCGCCGCGACGTGCATGTGACCGTTCGCCGGCCGAGCCTCGACGACGTGTTCCTCGCCGTCACGGGGACCGCTCCGGGGCCGAATGCCGAGGCCACCGACGCATCCGCCCGACTCGCGATGGAGGCTCGCTCGTGACCACGGTCCCCGACTCACGGCCCGCGGAGTCGATGCCGCTTCCGGCGCTCGGCGTGCGTTCCGCGCTCGGCCCTCTGACGGCCGAGACCGTCTTCATCAGACGCAGCTTCACCCACTCGCTCCGCGACGGCGAGGCCATGGTGATGGCGATGCTGCTTCCGGTGCTGCTGATGCTGCTGTTCACCTTCGTGTTCGGCGGGGCGCTCGACCCGTCGGGCGGCTACCTCGACTACGTCGTGCCCGGCATCATCCTGTTGTGCGCCGGCTTCGGCGCGAGTTCGACGGCGACGTATGTCGCCCGCGACATGTCGACCGGCGTCATCGACCGGTTCCGCACCATGCCGCTCCGAGCGGGCGCCGTGATCACCGGACACGTCGTCGCGAGCGTGGCGCGGAACCTCCTGGCCGCGGCTGTCGTCATCGGCGTCGCTCTTGCGATCGGATTCAGGCCGGGTGCCGGCGCCCTGGCATGGCTGGGCGCGATCGGCGTGATCGCGCTGTACATCCTGGCGATCACGTGGCTGTTCGCGGCGATCGGGTTGGCGGCAGGAAGTCCCGAGGCGGCCTCCGGGTACGGCTTCATCCTGCTCTTCCTGCCGTATCTTTCGAGTGCGTTCGTCCCCGTTGACACGCTCCCGGTGTGGCTGCGCTGGATCGCGGACAACCAGCCGATCACCCCGATCATCGAGACGATTCGGAGCCTGCTCATGGGGTCGCCGATGGGCGACGCGTGCTGGTGGGCGCTCGGCTGGTGCGGCGCGATCATCCTGTTCTCGGCCTGGTGGGGTGGCCGGCTTTTCCGGCGCAAGGCCGGTCGGCGCTGAGCGCGGTCGAATCGGTGCGGATGCCTCGGGGCGACCGCGAGGCATCCGCCCGCGGTCATCCGTGAACGCCGGAACGCGAGTCGACCCGCGCCGCGAACTCACGGATCACGCGCTCGAGATCGTGTGTGTTCGCTCCGGGTCCGGCCAGTCGTACCTGGAAGCCGCTCATCCCGGCCGCCTCGGCGCCGGCCACATTCGCCGCCGAGTCGTCGAGAAGGATGGCGTCCTCGAGCGGCACGGCCATCTGCTGCGCGATGCGCAGGTAGATCTCGCGGTCCGGTTTGCGTGCGCCCAGGGAGGCCGAGACGGCATCGTGCGCGCCGAGCACCGCTGCGGCTTCGGGTGCAAGCTCGGCGAAACTGTCCCGGAAGATGATCGGATTGTTCGACAGCAGCGACACCGTGCCGAGCGATGCGGCCAACCGGAGCGCGTCCAGCACGGCCGGCACAGGCGTCATCGCCGCCAGTCGGGCGTCGATCCACTGGCGGCGGCTGAGGGGGCGGCCGCCCGTGACCTCGTTGAACGCGGCGAGATAGTCCTCGGTCGTCGTGTACGCGCCGGCCTCCGCGGCCGATTCGTACCCGCCGGCCCACCAGGTCGACGCGAGCCGGTACTGGCTGACCCCGGTCGCCTCGGCCAGCGCTGGAAGGCGCTTGCGAAAGTCGTACGCCGACAGTGTCTGGTCGAAATCGAAGAGGAAGAGCGCCCTGGCCACTCCCTGAGTATGGCAAGCCCCGGGGACTAGAATCGACCGGTCATGACAACGATCTACGACTGCTCGGCCGAAGCCGACCTGCTGACCGGCATGCGTCTCGCGAGGGGCGCCATCGGGCGCGGCGAGCTCGTGGTCATCCCCACCGACACGGTGTACGGCCTCGCGGCAGACGCGTTCTCGGCCAAGGCCGTGCAGCGCCTGCTCGACGCCAAGGGCCGCGGCCGGACCTCACCGCCGCCCGTGCTGATCCCGGGCGTCCCGACGCTCGACGCGCTCGCGCGCGACGTGCCCGACACGGTTCGTCAGCTCGTCGACGCCTTCTGGCCGGGCGGTCTGACGGTCGTGCTGCACGCCCAGCCTTCGCTGCAATGGGACCTCGGCGAGACCCGCGGCACGGTCGCACTGCGCATGCCGAGCCACCGCATCGCGCTCGAGCTGCTGTCCGAGACCGGACCGCTCGCGGTGTCGTCCGCGAACCTCACCGGCCGTCCCGCGGCGTCGACCGCGCAGGAGGCCGAGGCCATGCTGGGCGAGGCCGTGGCCGTCTACCTCGACGGCGGCCCGGCCGGAACCGGTTACGAGCCCGTGGGGGAGCGGCCTGGAGACCTCTCGTCGACCATCGTCGACGCGACGGGCGATGCGCTCCGCGTCGTCCGCGCCGGTGTCATCACGCGGGAGGCACTGATCGAGGTGGTCGGCGACGCAGCGTTCATCGGCGCAACGGATGACGAGGCATCCGTGTCATGACCCTGTTCGTCGCTCTCGCCGTCTTCGCGGCGATCGTCTCGTTCGCGGGATCCGTGCTGGTCTGGAAGCTCGGCCTGAAATACCGGCTCTACCCGAAGATCCGCGAGCGTGACGTGCACACGACGCCCACGCCGCGACTCGGCGGCATCGCGATCTTCGTCGCGGTGCTCGCCGCGTTCGGGGCCGCCGCGATCATCTCGGCACTCGGGGGCAGCCGGTTCTCGCTCGTCGCGATCATCTTCGAGGACCCGATCCAGGTGCTCTCGATCCTCGGCGCCGCGCTCCTCATCGTCCTGCTCGGCGTCGCCGACGATCTGTGGGACCTGGACTGGATGACCAAGCTCGCGGGCCAGTTCATCGCCGCCGGGCTCATCGCCTGGCAGGGCGTGTCGATCGTCTCGCTGCCGATCGCGGGAATCTCCGTGGGGTCGTCCTGGATGAGCGCGGTGATCACGGTCTTCACGATCGTGCTCGTGATGAACGCCGTGAACTTCATCGACGGGCTCGACGGGCTCGTAGCGGGTGTGGCCCTCATCGCCAACGGCGTCTTCTTCATCTACAGCTATCTGCTGGTGCAAGAGACATCGCCGTTCAACTACTTCAATCTCGCCTCGCTCATCGCGATCGTGCTCGTGGGGGCCCTCGCGGGGTTCCTGCCGTTGAACTGGCATCGAGCGAAACTCTTCATGGGCGACGCGGGCGCGTTGTTGGTCGGCCTGCTGATGGCGACCTCGGCGATCGCGGTGACCGGCCAGATCAATCCCGGTGCCGTCGGACTCGAAGAGCTCTTCGCGGCCTTCATCCCGATCATCCTTCCGTTCGCGGTCCTCGTGATCCCCCTGCTGGACTTCGGTCTCGCGGTGGTCCGGCGTCTCCGCGCGGGCAAGTCGCCGTTCGCGGCCGACCGCAAGCACCTGCATCACCGGCTGCTCGACATGGGGCACTCGCACCTGCACGCGGTGCTGATCTTCTACTCCTGGACCGCGGTCGTCGCGATCGGATGCCTTATGACGTACGTCTTCCCGGTGTACCTCGGCATCGACGCGAGCTGGGCCTTCGTCCTGCTCGGGGTCGGGTTCATCCTGTGCGCGGTGTTCACGCTCGCGCCGCTCGGCCGCCGCAAACGACTCACCGTCGCGGCCGAGGAGACGCCCGTCGCCGACCTCCCGGGTCTCGACGAGCTCGCCGGGCCCGCATCGCTCGCCTCAGCACCCGTCGGCGCGACGGCGGTCGAGGACACCACACGCACCACCAGGAACGACCAAGGAGACACAGACCGATGACCGACACGACCGGGGCCGGTGGCACGCCGACCTCGAACCCCGTCCTCACACGAGCACTCATGTGGGGTGGCCTGCTCGCCGGCGTCATCCTCGTCGTCGCCGGCGCGCTCGGACTCGTCTTCGCGGGGGTTGAAGGCCTGGTGAGCGCGATCGTCGGCACGGTGATGGCCGTGGTCTTCATGGCGATCACCGCGGCGAGCATCCTGCTCGCCAACCGGTTCGCAGGCAGTGACGTGTTCGTCGGCGCGTTCTTCGGCATCGTCCTCGGCGGCTGGCTGCTCAAGTTCGTCCTGTTCATCGTGCTCGTGGTGGTCCTGCGCGACGCACCGTGGCTCAACGGCACCGTGCTGTTCCTGAGCATCGTCGCGGGCGTCATCGCGTCACTCGTCGTCGACGTCCTCGTCGTCGCACGGTCGCGGCTGCCCTACGCGAGCGATGTCGCCCTGCCGAAGGCGCCGAACGAGGACTGAGGCGTTCGGATGCCATTCGAATTCGTCCTCGCGTAGAAGTTCTTGCTAGAGTGATCCCGATCCCCTCGGTTTCATCTCGCGCCTCTGGCGTGTGCGAAAACCGATCCACTGTTCGACGCCGCGAGAGCTTGCGCTCGACGCCCCGACACAGGAGATAGCGCTGCTAGCGAACGCTGTGAACCTGCTGGTTCCGACTGCAACCGACGACGGTGAGTTCCACGGGCCGTCGATTACGGAGTTCTTCCCGGGGCCGCTCCTGTTCGAGGACACCCCGTTCGAGATCAACCGCATCATGCTGGTGCGTTTCGTCGCGGTGGCCGCACTGCTGCTGGTCTTCTGGCTCGGCACGCGGCGCATGCGCGTCGTGCCCGGCCGGTTCCAGAGCCTGGTCGAGATGGGTCTCGACGTCGTGCGCGTCAACATCGCCGACGACCTGCTCGGCAAGAAGGATGGCAAGCGGTTCCTGCCGATCCTCACCACGATCTTCTTCCTCGTGCTGTTCATGAACATCACGGGTGTCATCCCGTTCCTGAACATCGCGGGTACCTCGGTCATCGGTGTGCCGCTCGTGCTCGCGATCGTCGCGTACATCACCTTCATCTATGCGGGCGTCAAGAAGAGCCCGAAGAACTTCTTCAAGAACGCGCTGTTCCCGGCGGGCGTGCCGTGGCCGGTGTACATCATCGTCACGCCGATCGAGCTCATCTCGACCTTCGTGATCCGTCCGGTCACGCTCACGCTCCGACTCATGATGAACATGATCGTCGGCCACCTGCTGCTCGTGCTGTTCTTCGCAGCGACGCAGTTCTTCTTCTTCACGATGGGCGGCTGGTGGACAGCGCTCGGCGTCGGATCACTGGCCTTCGGCTTCGTGTTCACGCTGTTCGAAATCCTCGTCGCCGTCCTTCAGGCCTACGTCTTCGCTCTCCTCACCGCGGTCTACATCCAGCTCGCGGTGGCGGAAGAGCACTGAGCCGGGCGCCCGCCCGAACATCCCTAGGAAAGGAAACCCAACGTGGACGCAACCACCGTTCTCGCTGAGATCAACGGCAACATCGCGACCGTCGGCTACGGCCTCGCGGCGATCGGCCCGGCCATCGGTGTCGGTATCGTCGTCGGCAAGACGATCGAGGGTGTCGCTCGCCAGCCCGAGCTCGCCGGCCGCCTCCAGGTCCTGATGTGGATCGGTATCGCCTTCACCGAGGCGCTCGCCTTCATCGGCATCGCGACGTACTTCATCTTCACGAACTAGTCTCTTCCGCAGCGATTTAGGAGGCCACTGTGCTTCACGCAGTACTCAGGGCTGCAGAGGAGGGCCACGAAGCGGCGCCGAACCCGGTCATCCCGGCTCTGTACGACATCGTCTGGTCCGCGGTCTGCTTCGTCATCATCCTCGTCTTCTTCTGGCGATACGTGCTCCCGCGCGTGCAGAAGCTGCTTGACGAGCGTGCCGAGGCCATCGAAGGCAACATCGCGAAGGCCGATGAGGCGCAGCGGAAGGCCGAGGCGGCGCTCGAGGAGTACACCGCCCAGCTCGCCGACGCGCGTGCCGAGGCCGGTCGCATCCGCGAGACCGCCCGCGAGGACGGCAAGAAGATCGTCGCCGAGGCACGAGAGCAGGCCGTGGCCGAAGCCACGCGCGTGACGTCGAGTGCTCAGGCTCAGATCGAGGCCGAGCGTCAGCAGGCACTGGTGTCGCTGCGCTCCGAGGTCGGCTCCATCGCGATCGACCTCGCGTCGGGTGTCGTGGGGGAGACCCTCTCCGACGACGCGAAGGCCCAGGCGGTCGTCGACCGGTTCCTCGCCGACCTGGAAGCCGAGCAGGCAGCTGCCGGAGGGATGAAGTAACGCATGGGTAGCGCAACGAGGGAGGCCCTGGCGGGCACCCGCGCCGCGCTCGCCGGCATCGGCCGGGCCGAGCTTCAGGCCGCCGACGATCTGCTCGCGGCAGCCCGAGTGATCGGGGCGACCCCGCAGCTGCGGACGGCGCTCACCGACACGGAGGCCGACGGCGCGCAGAAGCGCGCGCTCGTCGAGCAGGTCTTCGGGTCGCGGATCGCGCCCGAGGCGGTCACGCTCCTCGTGAGCGCATCGTCGCAGCGGTGGTCCAGTGCCGGCGATTTCCTCGCCGGGCTCGAAGACCTCGGTATCCGGCTCGCGTCGATCGCGGCCGGCGACAGCGTCGCGCTCGATGCCCAGCTGTTCGACTTCGAACGCACGGTGGCCGGCGAGGCCGAGCTCGAGCTCGCCCTCGGCTCCAAGCTCGGTGCTGCGCAGGCGAAGACCGCGCTCGTCGAGCGTCTGCTCTCATCCAACGCGGCACCGGCCACGGTCGTGATCGTGCGTCACCTCGTGCAGCAGCCTCGCGGCCGCCGCATCGGCCAGATGCTTCGCGAGGCGGCTCAGATCGTCGCCGATCAGCGCGGGTTCGACGTCGCGACGATCACGACGGCCGTGCCGCTCACGACCGACCAGCTCGCGCGCCTCGAGCGCTCGCTGGCGGCCACCGCGGGCCGGAGCATCCGCTTCGACACCATCGTGGACCCGGCCGTGCTCGGCGGCGTGCGCATCCAGCTCGGCGACGACGTCATCGACGGCAGCGTCGCCACCCGCCTCAGCGACCTGAGGTTGCAGCTCGCCGGCTGACGCCGGCCCCACCCGACCCGGCCCAGCTGACCAACGCAGCCACGCCGCTCACAGACCGTAGCTGTACAAGCGGTACAGAAAAGAGAAAGACAATGGCAGAACTCACCATCAGCCCCGACGAGATCCGTTCGGCTCTCTCGGAGTTCGCCGCGGCGTACGAGCCTGGAGCGGCGCAGAAGACCGAGGTCGGGTATGTCACCGACGCGGCGGACGGCATCGCGCACGTCGAGGGCCTGCCCTCGGTCATGGCGAATGAGCTCGTCCGTTTCGCCGACGGCACCCTCGGCCTCGCCCAGAACCTCGAGGAAGACGAGATCGGTGTCGTCGTGCTCGGCGAGTTCACCGGGATCGAAGAGGGCATGGAAGTCACCCGCACGGGTGAGGTCCTCTCGGTTCCGGTCGGCGAGGGCTACCTCGGCCGCGTGGTCGACCCGCTGGGCGCGCCGATCGACGGTCTCGGTGAGATCGCGACGGAGTCCGTGCGTGCGCTCGAGCTGCAGGCCCCCGGCGTCATGCAGCGCAAGTCGGTGCACGAGCCGCTGCAAACCGGCATCAAGGCGATCGACGCCATGATCCCCGTGGGTCGCGGCCAGCGTCAGCTCATCATCGGCGACCGGCAGACCGGCAAGACGGCGATCGCGATCGACACGATCATCAATCAGAAGGCGAACTGGGAGTCGGGCGACCCGAACAAGCAGGTCCGCTGCATCTACGTCGCGATCGGTCAGAAGGGCTCGACCATCGCCTCGGTGAAGGGTGCGCTCGAGGACGCCGGCGCGATGGAGTACACCACCATCGTCGCGGCGCCCGCGTCCGACCCCGCTGGCTTCAAGTACCTCGCGCCGTACACCGGCTCGGCGATCGGCCAGCACTGGATGTACGCCGGCAAGCACGTCCTGATCATCTTCGACGACCTGTCGAAGCAGGCCGAGGCGTACCGCGCCGTGTCGCTGCTGCTCCGCCGCCCGCCGGGCCGCGAGGCGTACCCCGGCGACGTGTTCTACCTGCACTCCCGCCTGCTCGAGCGTTGCGCGAAGCTCTCCGACGAGCTCGGCGCGGGTTCGATGACGGGTCTGCCGATCATCGAGACGAAGGCGAACGACGTCTCGGCCTACATTCCGACCAACGTGATCTCCATCACCGACGGCCAGATCTTCCTCCAGTCCGACCTGTTCAACGCCAACCAGCGTCCGGCGGTCGACGTGGGTATCTCGGTCTCGCGTGTGGGTGGTGACGCCCAGGTCAAGTCGATCAAGAAGGTGTCGGGCACGCTGAAGCTCGAGCTGGCGCAGTACCGCTCGCTCGAAGCGTTCGCGATGTTCGCGTCCGACCTCGACGCGGCCAGCCGTCGCCAGCTCGCCCGAGGTGCCCGCCTCACCGAGCTGCTCAAGCAGCCGCAGTACTCGCCGTACCCCGTCGAGGAGCAGGTCGTGTCGATCTGGGCCGGCACCAACGGCAAGCTCGACGAGGTCCCCGTGGAGGACATCCTGCGCTTCGAGCGCGAGCTGCTCGACTACCTCGGTCGGAACACCGACGTGCTGACGGTGCTCCGCGACACCAACGTGCTCGACGACGACACCGTCGCCAAGCTCGAGTCGGCCGTCGACACGTTCAAGCTCGAGTTCCAGACGGGTGAAGGCAAGCCGCTCGCCTCGGTCGGCAACGAGCAGTTCGAGGCCATCGCCGAAGAGGACGTCAACCAGGAAAAGATCGTCAAGGGTCGCCGCTAAGGCGATCCGGCAACGGTCGGTCCTCGGACGCTAGGGATACAGGAGAGACATGGGAGCGCAACTTCGGGTCTACCGGCAGAAGATCAAGTCTGCCCAGACGACGAAGAAGATCACGAAGGCGATGGAGCTCATCGCCGCCTCGCGCATCCAGAAGGCGCAGGCACGCGTGGCTGCTTCGACGCCGTACTCGCGCGCGATCACCCGGGCGGTGTCCGCGGTCGCGACGTACTCGAATGTCGAGCACGTGCTGACCACGGAGCCCGAGAAGATCGAGCGCGCCGCCGTCGTGATCCTCACGTCCGACCGTGGTCTCGCCGGTGCCTTCAACTCGCAGGTCCTGCGCGAGGCGGAGGAGCTCGCCGAGCTCCTCCGCTCGCAGGGCAAGGAGGTCGTGTACTTCCTGGTCGGGCGCAAGGCCGTCGGCTACTTCCAGTTCCGGCGTCGCGCGTTCGAGCAGCAGTGGATCGGCAGTTCTGAGAGCCCGGAGTTCGAGCTCGCCAAAGAGATCTCCGACGCGGTGCTCGAGTCGTTCCTCCGCGATGCGGGCGACGGCGGGGTCGATGAGATCCACCTGGTGTACAACCGCTTCGTGAGCATGATGACGCAGGAGCCCTCGGTCGTGCGCCTGCTGCCGCTCGAGGTCGTCGAGGGCGTCGAAGAGCCCACGTCGACGGTGCAGCCGCTGTACGAGTTCGAGCCCGACGTCGAGACGGTGCTGGACGCGCTGCTGCCGGTCTACATCGAGAGCCGGATCTTCAACGCGCTCCTGCAGTCGGCCGCGGCCAAGCACGCGGCGACGCAGAAGGCGATGAAATCGGCCAGCGACAACGCCGACAAGCTCATCACCGACTACACCCGCCTCGCGAACAACGCTCGCCAGGCCGAGATCACGCAGCAGATCTCCGAGATCGTGGGCGGCGCGGACGCGCTCGTCGCCAAGAAGTAATCCAGAAAAGAGAGAGCAGAATGACTGACACCGCAACCGCGACGGCGCAGCCGCAGGCCGCCGGCGCTGTCGGCCGGATCGCCCGCGTCACGGGCCCCGTCGTCGACATCGAGTTCCCGCATGACTCGATCCCCGAGATCTACAACGCTCTCCAGACCGAGATCTCCATCGGCGGCGAGACCACGCTCCTCACCCTCGAGGTCGCCCAGCACCTCGGCGACGACGTCGTTCGCGCGATCGCGCTGAAGCCGACCGATGGTCTCGTTCGCGGTCAGGAAGTGACCGACACCGGGGCGCCCATCTCGGTGCCCGTCGGCGACGTCACCAAGGGCAAGGTCTTCAACGTCATCGGCGAGGTGCTGAACGGTGAGCCCGGTGAGACCATCGAGATCACCGAGCGTTGGCCGATCCACCGGAAGCCCCCGGCCTTCGACCAGCTCGAGTCGAAGACGCAGCTCTTCGAGACCGGCATCAAGGTCATCGACCTGCTCACCCCGTACGTGCAGGGTGGCAAGATCGGTCTGTTCGGTGGTGCTGGTGTCGGCAAGACCGTCCTGATCCAGGAGATGATTCAGCGCGTCGCGCAGGACCACGGTGGTGTGTCCGTGTTCGCCGGTGTCGGCGAGCGCACGCGTGAGGGCAACGACCTGATCCACGAGATGGAGGAGGCGGGTGTCTTCGACAAGACGGCCCTCGTCTTCGGTCAGATGGACGAGCCGCCGGGGACGCGTCTTCGCGTCGCGCTGTCGGCTCTGACGATGGCCGAGTACTTCCGTGACGTGCAGAAGCAGGATGTGCTGCTCTTCATCGACAACATCTTCCGCTTCACGCAGGCCGGTTCCGAGGTCTCCACCCTGCTCGGCCGTATGCCGTCCGCGGTGGGCTACCAGCCGAACCTCGCCGACGAGATGGGCATCCTGCAGGAGCGCATCACCTCGACGCGTGGTCACTCCATCACATCGCTGCAGGCGATCTACGTGCCCGCGGACGACTACACGGACCCGGCGCCGGCGACGACCTTCGCGCACCTCGACGCCACGACGGAGCTTTCGCGTGAGATCGCGTCGAAGGGTCTGTACCCGGCGGTCGACCCGCTGACGTCGACGAGCCGCATCATGGACCCGCGCTACCTGGGCGAGGACCACTACCGGGTCGCGACCGCGGTCAAGGCGATCCTGCAGAAGAACAAGGAGCTGCAGGAGATCATCGCGATCCTCGGTGTCGACGAGCTCTCCGAGGAAGACAAGATCACCGTCGCTCGCGCGCGCCGGATCCAGCAGTTCCTCTCGCAGAACACCTACATGGCCAAGAAGTTCACGGGCGTCGAGGGCTCGACCGTGCCGCTGAAGGACACCATCGAGTCGTTCGACGCGATCGTGCGCGGTGACTTCGACCACGTGGCTGAGCAGGCGTTCTTCAACGTCGGCCCGATCACCGACGTCGAGGAGAAGTGGGCGAAGATCCAGAAGGAGAACGGCTGATCATGGCCGCGCTCAACGTGAGTGTCGTCTCGGCCGACCAGGAAGTCTGGTCGGGCGAGGCCACCATGGTCGTCGCGCGCACGGTCGAGGGCGAGATCGGCATCCTGCCGGGCCACGAGCCGATGCTCGCCATCCTCGCCGGTGGCGAGGTGCGGGTGACCCTGGCCGGCGGTGAGAAGCTCACCGCCAACGCCGACGACGGCTTCCTCTCCGTGCAGTCGGACTCCGTGCAGGTCGTGGCGTCGCGCGCCGCCCTCGTCTAAGGAGCGGATCGGATGCCGGGGGAGCAGACGATCGAACGTCAGTTCGGTGACCTCGCGGTCACGCAGCTCATCGTGATGGCGGGCTTGCCCGGTGCCGGCAAGTCCACCATCGGTGAGATCCTGGGTGCTCGGCTCGGGGCGACCGTCGTCTCGATCGACCCGATCGAGTCGGCGATCCTGCGCGCGGGTATCGCGGCGGATCAGCCCACGGGCCTGGCGGCCTATCTCGTGGCCGCGGAGATCGCGCGCAAGGAGTTGCTCGCGGGTCGCACGGTGATCGTCGATGCGGTGAACGCTGGTGAAGCGGCGCGACTGCAGTGGCGGGATCTGGCCGACGAGACGGAAGCGCGGCTGCGCGTGATCGAGGTCGTGTGCTCCGATGAGGCGGTGCATCGCGAGCGGCTCGAGAAGCGCGAGCGTCGGCTTCCGCATCTTGAGGAGACGACGTGGCGTGCGGTCGAGCAGAGTCTCGAGGGCTACGCTCCGTGGATCGGTCCGAGCGCGGCGCTGCCCCGCGTGACGATCGACAGCGTCGGCACGCTCGGGGCGAACGTCGACGCGGCGCTCGCGTTCCTGTCTGCGTAGTCGCAGGACTGTTTCTTCGTGCTGCTCCTTCTGCCTCCTTCGGAGACGAAACGCGACGGCGGTACCGACGAGGTACTCGATCTGGGCGCGCTGTCGTTCCCGGAACTCAGCGACGTGCGTGCCGAGCTCGTGGACGAGGTGGTCGAGCTCGCGCGGGATCCTGCCGAGATGATGCGTGCGTTGAAGCTCGGCCCCAGGCAGGCGGCCGAAGTGGCCCGGAACTCGGTACTCCGACGCAGTCCGACGTTGCCGGCGATCGACCGGTACACGGGCGTGTTGTTCGATGCGCTCGACGCCCCGTCGCTGGACGGGTCCGCTCGGGCGTTCGCCGGGGAGACGGTGGTGGTGCACTCGGCGCTGTTCGGGCTCGTGGGCGCCCTCGACCCCATCCCGGCGTATCGGCTGTCGCACGACTCGAGGCTGCCCGGTGGCGCACTCAAGCGGCGCTGGCGCGACGCGCTCTCGCGGACGTTGTCGGCCTACGGCGGTGTCATCGTGGATCTTCGTTCCGAGGGGTACGTTGAGCTGGGTCCGGCTCCGCGCCGCGAGGGTTCTGCGTTCGTTCGTGTGGTCTCCGAGGACGGGACCGGCCGCCGGCGCGCGCTGAACCACTTCAACAAACGCGCGAAAGGGCTGTTCGCCCGCGCCGTGCTGGAGCAGCGCCCGGAGGTCGAGACCATCCGGGACCTGGTCGACTGGGCGGCGTCGGCCGGGTTCAGCCTCGATGCCGGGCCAGGCTCGGACGCACCGGCTGCGGTGAGTCCCGATGGGGAACTGCAACTCATCGCGTGAGCGGCGCGCGTGATCGCATCGCTCGATGCTCGTCTCGCCGCCCGTCTCGCGGCACCGCCGATCGTCTCGCCGCCCATCGCGGCACCGCCGCTGGTCTCGCCGCCCGTCGCGGCACGGAGCTGGCGTCACCCGGCGCGCTGCGTCGCCGCGGCCGTCACCTGCGCCGCCGCTCGGAAGCACCCGGCCAGGTGATCGTCGACCATGCCGCAGGCCTGCATCAGCGCGTACATCGTGGTAGGACCGACGAACCGGAAGCCACGCCGCCTGAGCTCGGTGCTCATGGCGGTCGACTCGGTCGTGATCGCCGGCACCTGCGCAAATGATGTCGGTCTGGGTCGGGGGCCGGTGGGCGCGAAGCTCCACAGCAGCTCGGGCAACGGGGTGTCGAGCGCCAGGGTCGCCCGGGCGTTCTGGATGGTCGCTTCGATCTTGCCGCGATGACGGATGATCCGGGAATCGCCGAGCGCACGCTCGACGTCTGCCGCACTCATTGCCGCGACGCGTCTCGCATCGAAATCGTGGAAGACCTCGCGGAACGCCGGGCGCCGTCGCAGGATCGTGATCCACGACAGACCCGCCTGGAATCCTTCCAGACAGAGCTTCTCGAAGAGCCGGACCGGGTCATGCTGCGGCGTGCCCCACTCTTCGTCGTGGTATCGACGGTATTCAGGGTCCGTCGCGCCCCAGCCGCAGCGGGTGTACCCGTCGTCGCCAAGCATGAGCTCGGGCTTGGGAATGACGCTCACGCGGCGACGCCGATGCGCTCGTGGGCCAGCAACCAGAGCTTCGTGGTGATGCCGTCGCCACCGGAGTACCCGGTGACGCGGCCGTCGCTCCCCAGTACGCGATGGCACCCGACGATGATCGGCACCGGGTTCGCACCGACCGCGCCACCGATCGCGCGCGATGAACCGTGTCTGCCGATCGCCGCCGCGAGCGCGCCGTACGTGATCGCCTCGCCCCACCCGAGTCGCCCAAGCTCGGTCCACGCGGCCAGCTGAAACGGCGTGCCGGCCATGCGGACAGGCACATCGAAGGTGCTTCGCGTGCCCGCGAAGTACTCGCGCAGCTGCGTCGCGGCCGTCTCGAGGACGGCGGTCGTGCGTTCGGGCTCGCCGTCGTGGGGGAGTGTGCCGCCGCGCTCGATGTGCAGCGCCGTCACGGCGTCGCCGTCGCCGATGAGCTCGAGCCGCCCGATCGGGCTCTCAGTGCGGATGAGGAACAGGTCGTTCATGTGCTCGAGCGTAGCTGTGACCGCCGACCCCGGCTCGCGAGAATCGGACACGTGGGGGAAGCTGCGCGGTGGTGTCGCCTGGGGAGGAATGGTCGAGAACTAGGCTGGGTCCATGAGCGTTCTGGAGTACCGTTCCCTCGGCCCCAGCGGCCTCCGCGTCTCCGCGGTGGGCCTCGGCGGCAACAACTTCGGTCGTCCCGGCGCCCGTACCGAGTCGCAGGAGGGCACCGATGCCGTCGTACACGCGGCCCTGGACGCGGGGGTGACGCTGATCGATACCGCCGACGTCTACGGGCGTGAGTTCGGGCTGAGCGAGACGCTCCTCGGCCGCGCGCTCCGCGGGCGTCGAGACGAGGTCGTGCTGGCGACGAAGTTCGGCCACTCCTCGATCGACTCACCCATCCCGGCATGGGGCGCACGCGGATCGCGCCGATACATCCGCCTGGCGGTCGAGGGGTCGCTGCGACGGCTGCAGACGGACTGGATCGACCTGTACCAGTTGCACACCCCGGACCCTTCGACGCCGATCGGCGAGACCCTCGCGGCCCTCGACGACCTCGTGCACGAGGGCAAGGTCCGATACATCGGCCACTCCAACCTCCCCGGCTGGCAGATCGCCGAGGCGGAGCTCGTCGCACGCCAGCTCGGCACGACCGCGTTCATCTCCGCTCAGGACGAGTACAGCCTGCTGCGCCGCCAGGCCGAGGCTGAGGTCCTGCCGGCCGTGCGACACTTCGGGCTCGGCTTCCTGCCCTACTTCCCGCTCCAGAACGGGCTGCTCACGGGGAAGTTCACCCGCCAGCAGCGGCCTGCCGACTCACGGATCGCGCGTCAGCGTCCGCACGTCGCTGAAGACGCGCCGTGGGACGTGCTGGAACAGTATGCGGCGCTCGCCGACGCGCGCGGTATGACGATGCTCGAAGCGACCTTCGGCTGGCTGCTCGCGCGGCCGTCGCTCTCAAGCGTGATCGCCGGTGCGACGTCGCCCGAGCAGGTCCGCCAGAACGCGGCAGCAGGCTCGACCGGCGCCCTCGACGCGGACACCGTCGCCGAGATCTCGGCCCTGTTCAGCGAGGTCTGAGCACCTCTCCTCCACAGGCCCGTTGCGGGCGCGTCGGTCCACGATCTGGCTGCGGGATCGGCGGCGGTGGCTGGCGGCGCGTGAAACTGCCGCTATGACCGCACCGATCCGCATCGCCTCAGCCCACGACCTGCTCGCGCTGGTCCCGGTCCTCGCCGGGTATCGCCCCGAGCGTTCGCTCGTCTGCCTCGCGTTCAGAGGAAACCGTGTCGCCGGTGTCCTGAGGTACGACCTGCCGCCCGTCGGCGCGGATCGTGAGCCGCTCGTCAACGCCGCCGTCGGCGTGCTCTGCCGGGTCAAGGCGGTCGACGGCCTGATCGCGGTGACGTACTCCGACCGCACCTACCGCGCCCGCTCGGCCGCGGGCGAGCGAGCACTGCTGCGACTCCTCACGCGTCGTGCGACGCAGGCCGGTTTTGCGGTTCGGGACACACTCCGGGTCGCGACGGACGCATGGGGCTCGCTGCTCGACCCGGAAACGCCGCCCGCCGGTCGGCCACTGGCGCTGCTCGACACGAGTGCGATCATGCGTCATCCCGGCGTCGAAGCGGGACTGCCGTTCCGGCTCGGTGAGGTGACCATTCCGAGCGTCCCGGCGGCGGAGGTCCAGCTCGTTCGCACGGCCGTCCGCGTGCTCGAGGCCGAGTACGACGACCCTGATTCGCAGGACGACCTCCGGCGTTTCGTGCAGAGCGCCCGACCGGTCGACCTCATCGAGTCGCTGCTCGAGCTGCCGCTCGAGCGGGAGCTGACGGGTGAGGAGATCGCTCGGCTCGCCTGGCTCGCACGGCTTGCTGCGATCCCCGTCTGCCGCGACGCCATGATGCTGCAGATCGCCTTCGGGCCCGAGGCGGCGCGCGTCGCTCTCGCGCAGCCGTCGGCACCCGCCCGCACCGAGCCGGGCGCGCGGGCCACCACCACCGAGCCGGGCGCGCGGACCACCGCCACCGACCAGAACGCACTCGATCGCGTGGACGCTACGGCAGATCGAGAGCGACGCGAGCCGGCCACCGCGGTGCCGGTTCCCGGTGCCGACGACGTGGGGTCACCGATGGGCGGGGAGGTCGCCCTCGGACGGATGCTGCTCGGTGAGACCCGCGTGCGACCCGACATCGAACGCGTGGGGCGCGGACTTTCGGCGCTGCTTCGGGTGGCCGCGTCCGCGGAGGGTCGGCAACGCGCCGGCCTGCTGTGTGTGGCGTCCTGGCTGGTCTGGGGCCTTGGGCGCGGCTCGTCGGCCGCGGAGCTCCTCGACGCCGCCCTCGACGCGGACGCCGGGCACCCGATGGCGCGTCTGCTCGCCCGGTACTTTGCCACGGGCGCCCTGCCCGATTGGGTGTTCGAGCAGGGCGAGCGAAGCGCCACCTCCGAACCGCCGGATGGGGTGGACACGGCTGGCCCGGGGCTCGCAGGCCCCGGGTGCGCGGTGCCGAGAGGCCGAGGTCAGTGACCGACCAGAGGGCCGATGAGACGTGCGATCTTCGACGACCGTCCCGTCATACGCTCCTCCACGTCGGCCAAGCCCATGCCGGTGACGCCGAGGTTCGCACCGACGAACCGGAACGGCTCCGGCTCCCAGAGCGGAGAACGGTGGTTCGCCCACGGCAACCGGGTCAGTTCGGTGTCGTTTTCGAGCACGAGGTCTCGGAGGGTGCGTCCGGCGAGATTGGTGGTCGAGAGTCCGTCGCCGACGTAGCCGCCTGCGAAGCCGACGCCGGTCTTCGGGTTGTAGCTGGCGGTCGCGTGCCAATCGCGCGCGACGCCGAGCGGGCCACCCCAGCGGTGTGTGACCCGAGCGCCGCCGAGCGCGGGGAACAGGTCGCCGAGCGTCGAACGGAGATGGGCGAAGACCCGGTCGACCCGCTCATAGCCGGGGCTGATCGTGCTGCCCCAGTGGTAGCGTGCACCGCGCCCGCCGAACGCGATACGGTCGTCGCTCGTGCGCTGCCCGTAGACCAGCAGGTGCCGATAGTCGCTGAACGTCTGCCCATGCTCGATCCCGATCTCGTCCCACATCTCGGCCGAGAGCGGCTCGGTTGCGATCATGAGCGAGTAGATCGGGAGAATCCGCCGCTTGACGCGCGGGAGCGTCGGACCGTAGCCCTCGGTCGCGACGATGATGTGCCGCGCCGAGACGATGCCCTCCATGCCGTCGTCGACGGCCCTGAAGCGCACTCGGCCGGCTGCCCAGTCAAGGACCTCGGTGCGCTCGAAGACCGCCACGCCCAAGCCCTCGACGACCTCCGCGAGTCCGCGCGCCAGTTTGCCAGGGTGCACCCGTGCGCAGGCGGGATCGATCACCGCGGTGGGCTGTGTGCCGTCCACACCGGCGACGCCGAAACGCTCGGCGACCGTGGATTCGTCGAGCGGCGAGAGGTCATCGACGCCGAAGCGCTGCGCCTCCGCGACCTCGGCCTCGGCGGCGAGCCGCTGGACCGCGGTCCGCGCGAACGACACCGTTCCGCCCTTGACGAAATCACAGTCGATGCCTTCCTCGGCCACCACGCGCCCGATCTCATCGACCGTGTCGACCATCGCCTGTCTCATCGCGACGGCGGCAGCGCGCCCGTACGCGCGCTCCAGGGAACCCGCAGACCGGGGAAACAGCGCCGAGCACCACCCACCGTTGCGTCCCGATGCGCCGAACCCGGCGATCTCGCGCTCCAGAACGGCGATACGCAGGCCTGGCGCCGCCTTTGCGAGGGCGTACGCGGTCCAGAGGGCGGTTAGGCCACCGCCGATGAGGCACACGTCGAACGACGCATCCGACGTGAGCGCCCCCCTCGGCCGCAACGGATCGCGACCCGAGGAGACGAGGTCATCGAGCCAGAAGCTCGCTCGACGGTACGACTCAGGGGTTCCATCCGTCACCAACCGTGGGGGGCGCACCATCTCAGAGCCGGTTCGACGCTTCGGTGAGCACGCTGCGGAGGATCTGCTCGATCTCCTGGAACTCGGCCGGCCCGATCGTGAGCGGCGGGGCGAGCTGGATCACGGGGTCGCCTCGGTCGTCGGCGCGGCAGTACAGGCCGGCGTCGTACAGGGCCTTGGAGAGGAAGCCGCGAAGCAGCCGCTCCGACTCGTCGTCGTTGAAGGTCTCGCGAGTCGTCTTGTCCTTCACGAGCTCAATGCCGAAGAAGTACCCGGCACCACGCACGTCGCCGACGATCGGCAGGTCGAGGAGCTTCTCCAGCTCGGCTCGGAACAGCGGCGAGTTCTCACGCACGCGCTCGTTCAAGCCCTCTTCCTCGAAGATGTCGAGGTTCTCGAGCGCGACCGCAGCGGAGACCGGGTGCCCTCCGAACGTGTAGCCGTGGTAGAAGCTCGTCGTGCCCTTCGAGAACGGCTCGTAGAGCTTGTCGGAGACGATGGTCGCACCGATCGGGGAGTAGCCCGACGTCATCGCCTTGGCGCACGTGATCATGTCGGGCTGGTAGCCGAACGCGTCCGCCGCGAACATGTGGCCGATGCGGCCGAAGGCGCAGATGACCTCATCCGAGACCAGGAGCACGTCGTACTTGTCGCAGATCTCCCGCACGCGCTGGAAGTAGCCGGGGGGAGGCGGGAAGCATCCGCCCGAGTTCTGCACCGGCTCGAGGAAGACTGCGGCGACCGTCTCGGGACCCTCGAACAGGATCATCTCTTCGATGCGGTCCGCAGCCCAGCGGCCGAAGGCCTCCAGGTCGTCTGCGGGGGCGCCCATGTCCGCCGCACGGTAGAAGTTCGTGTTCGGAACGCGGAAGCCACCCGGCGTGACCGGTTCGAACATCTCCTTCATCGCGGGGATGCCGGTGATCGCGAGCGCGCCCTGGGGCGTGCCGTGGTACGCGACCGAGCGCGAGATCACCTTGTGCTTCGTCGGGCGACCCTGCAGCTTCCAGTAATACTTCGCCAGCTTGAAGGCCGTTTCGACCGCCTCGCCGCCGCCCGTCGAGAAGAAGACGTGGTTCAGGTCGCCGGGCGCGTACTCAGCGAGCCGATCGGCCAGCTGGATGGCCGCGGGGTGCGCGTACGACCAGATCGGGAAGAACGCGAGCTGCTCCGCCTGCCGCGCAGCCGCCTCCGCGAGCCGCTTCCGGCCGTGGCCGGCGTTCACGACGAACAGGCCCGAGAGGCCATCGAAGTACTTCTTGCCCTCGATGTCATAGATGTGGTGGCCCTCGCCCCGCGTGATGACCGGCACGCCGGTCTCCATCGTGGACTGGCGGGCGAAGTGCATCCAGAGGTGGTCCTTCGCCTGCTGCTGGAGCAGCTGGCTGTCATAGACCTGGTCGGTGATGGTCATCTTCTTCCCTTCAGCGGGACACGCGACTATCGCGTGCCCCAGTTGTAAAACTGCTTCTGCAGCTTCAGGTACACGAACGTCTCGGTCGTCTGCACCCCGTCGAGGCCGCGGATGCGCGAGTTCAGGAGCGAGATCAGCTGCTCGTCGTTCTCGCACACGACCTCGGCCAGCAGATCGAAGCTGCCCGCGGTGAGCACGACGTAGTCGATCTCGGGGATGTCGGCGAGCTGCTCGGCCAGGCGACGGGTGTCGCCCGAAGCCCTGATGCCGATCATCGCCTGGCGGGTGAAGCCGAGCTGAATCGGATCGGTCACGGCCACGATCTGCATGACCCCGGACTCCGTGAGCCGCTGCACCCGCTGGCGCACGGCGGCCTCGGACAGACCGACGGCCTTGCCGATGTCGGCGTACGAGCGGCGACCATCAGCCTGGAGCTGCTCGACGATGGCCTTCGACACCTCGTCGAGAGGTCCCGGCCGTTGCGACGACCGACCGTTGCTGCTCATGGCTCCGATTCTGACAGTGCGAGTGCCCAATCGCAAGGGAATCAGTTGCATGTAGAGCGTTCCGCGACGAATTCCATGGAAAACTGCGCAGCGGGCACTCGCCCTCCCAACGGTGTCAGACTGGTCGTCATGATCCCGGGCGAGGTGCGTGCGCTGCGCCGCGACGGTGCGCCGAGCTGGGAGCTCATGGCCGGCGAGCGTTTCGTGCTCGCCCTGCCCGCTGCCGCGTCCGACGCCGTGGGATCGGGTGTGCAGCCCACTGCCCACGCGGTCGCGCGACGGGTCGGTGACGCGGGCACCGACGACTCGCTCGAGCGGCTTGTCTCACGGATCCCGCTGGGCGCCGGCGGCGTGGACGCGTTCGCACTCGCCTGGTGGCCGCCGGCCGGCGGCCCTCTCACGGTGATCGTGCACGGCGCGGCAAGGGTCGAGGTGACGAGCGACGCGGGGGTCCGGCGGCTCGACGGTGTCGGGGTCCGCCCGTGGCTGCTCGCAGAGTTTCACGGGGCGCGTGCGCTGTCGATCGGCGCACCGGCGGGCGGCGGCGAGGCATGGGCGGATGCCTCGGGCCTGCGCCGTGCCGGACCGATCCGGGCGACGGGCATCGAGTGGCGTGCCGCATCCGCCGGTGGCGCCCCTGCGACCCAGCCGATCGCGACCGGGGCCACGGGTCCGGGCCGGTCGGCGCCGGGCGCGACACCACCCGCGGATGCCGTACCGGGAGCTGTGGGGCCGCCAGGGGTTGCCGAGCCCGACCTCGCACTCCTGCCGCCCGCGGCTGCGCGGTTCCGGATCACGGGGGGCGAGGCACGTGACGTCGCCTCAGTGGTCCTGATCGGGCGGAACCCTTCACCACCGCCGATTGCGCGCGAGCCGGTGGAGCTCGTTCGCGTCGAGGCATCCGCACGGAGCGTGTCCTCGACCCACCTCGAGCTCCGGCGAGCGGGCGCGCGGCTCGTGGCCACCGACCTGTACTCGACCAACGGCACCATGGTCCGGACCGCGACGGGATCGCGTCGCATGCGGGCCGGGGAATCGATCGTCGTGCCCCCGGGCGCCGTGCTCGAGCTCGGAGGGGATACGATCGTCGAGATCATCGCGCCGTCCCTCGACCAGGCGCACCCCGACAGGCAGGTCCCCGCGTGACGCAGATCGGCAACGGCAACACCCGGTACCTTGCGACGCTGCCCGGCGGTGCCGAGATCCGACTCTCCTGGGCCGCGGTCACAGACACCGGCCACCGTCGCGAGGCGAATGAAGACAGCTACGTCGTGCAACCGCCCGTCTTCGCGGTCGCCGACGGCATGGGGGGTCATGCCGCGGGGGATTTCGCGAGTGCCGCGGTCGTGACCCGGCTTGCGGAGTACGGCGGGCGACACGTCATCGGCACCCCGGAACTCGATCGCGCGCTGCGCATGGCCGTCCAGGACATGGGGCGAGGCGCGGGTGTCACCGACGAGGGCAGCGGGACCACGGTCACCGGTGCGGCGCTCGGCGAGATCTCCGGCGAACCGGCCTGGCTCGTCTTCAACATCGGAGACTCTCGCGTGTACCGCCTCGTCGGCGGCGTGCTCGAGCAGCTCACGGTGGACCACTCGGTCGTGCAGGAACTCGTGGACGCCGGCCAGATCACGCGTGAGGAAGCCGACACGCACCCGCACTCCAACGTCATCACGAGGGCGGTCGGCTTCCACGAAGCTCCGGTACCCGATTATCGCGCGATCGCCGTCGAGCCGGGCATGCGACTACTGATCTGCTCCGACGGCCTCACCAAGGAGCTCACGCCGTACGGCATCCGTCATTTCCTGCTCGCCAATCCGAAGAGTGAGCCCGCCGCGCGTGCGTTGCTCGACGCGGCTCTCGGCAACGGCGGACGCGACAACGTGACGGCGATCGTGGTCGATGTGCACGAGGTACGGCACACGGGGGCGCGCGGGTCGGCCGACTGACCCGCCGTCGGCGGGCCCCATGGGCGGTGCGGATACGTGCTGTGGTTCCACGCGCCCGGGGGTCAGGTCGGACGCGCAATGTGAGGACTCCTCCGTACAATGTGGGGACCGGGCCGCGGCCGGCGACGACGCCGATCGCGAAGAGCCACCCGACAGCCTGGAGGAACGTGACGAGGCGCCTACCGTCCACCCCGCCCAACCTGCCGGGGTTCGCGTTCGTCCGCGTACTCGGCTCGGGGGGCTTCGCCGACGTGTTCCTGTACGAGCAGAACATGCCGCGTCGGCTCGTCGCGGTCAAGGTGCTGCTCGCCGAGGTGGTCAACGATCGGGTGCGCCGGATGTTCCAGGCCGAGGCGAACCTGATGGCCCAGCTGTCCAGCCACCCGTCCATCCTGACGGTGTATCAGGCGAGCGTGGCCGCCGACGGTCGCCCCTACCTGGTCATGGAGTTCTGCTCGGCCACCCTGGCCCAGCGGTACCGGACGCAGCCGCTGCCGCTCAGTGAGGCGCTCGCGATCGGCGTGCGGATCGCGAGCGCGGTGGAGACGGCGCATCGGCAGGGCGTGCTGCACCGCGACATCAAACCTTCGAACATTCTGACCACGGCATACGGGCACCCCGTGCTCTCAGACTTCGGCATCGCGGCGACAGTGGGGCAGGTCGAGCGGGCGGACCCGGTCGGGCTCTCGGTGCCCTGGTCGGCGCCGGAGGTCCTCCGCGACCAGGTCTCGGGTTCGATCGCGAGCGAGGTGTGGTCGCTCGGTGCGACGGTGTACTCCTTCCTCGCCGGTCGGAGCCCATTCGAGGTGGTCGGTGGCGACAACAGCTCCTCGGCACTGATGGCCAGGATCACCCGCGCCAGGCCATGGCCAATCGAGAGGGCGGACATCCCGTTGAGCCTCCAGCAGGCGCTCGCGAGGTCAATGCACCGCCGTCCCGAAGGTCGCCAGCAGTCAGCCCTCGAGTTCGCGCGCGACCTTCAGGCGGTCGAAGACGAGCTGGGTCTCGCCCAGACCGCCGTCGAGATCGCGGTCGCGGACTGGGCGACCACCAGCGGCATCGACCTCGACGAACGTACCCGGGTGACCGGCACCCATGCGCTCCCGGGTGACACCGGACGCCGGCCACGACGCCGAACCGCGGCGAACTCCTCGACCACGGGGCGCTCGGCCGACGGCGGCACCCAGACGAGGCCTGGTCCGCCGGAGGGACGACGACGCCTCTGGATCGCCTCGGTCGTTGCACTCGTCGCGGTCGGCGTTCTCGCCGCGGTCGCCGTGGTGCTCGTCCAGCGGAGCGCCACGCCGCCATCCGTCGATGAGGTGCGGCACACCCTCAGCGACGGCACCGTGACGTTCGAATGGGACGACCCCGGTCTCGCGCAAGGCGACGCCTACCTCGTGCGTGTCGACGGCGTCGCCGAGCCTGCACAGCGCGCGCCGGCGATCGTGCTCCCGGTGGCCGATGGTGAGCGCGTCTGCATCACGGTGCGCGTGATGCGCGACGGGCGAGCCGGTACGCCGAGCCAGGAGACCTGCGTCGAGGTGAAGGACCAGGCCGGATGACCACGACGCGATGGTTCGGGCGCCGGCGGGACACCGTCGTCACCGCCGCGGTGATCGCCGCCGTGGGCGCGCTCATCGCCAGCGTCGCGGTCGCGTCCAGCGGCTATCGCGCCGAGCAGGTCGACCTCGGCGACGGATCGGTCTGGGTCGCCAACGACCGGCTGCAGTCCGTGGGTCGAGCGAACACGCTCGTGCACGAGCTCAACGCGGTCGTCGAGACCGGCGCGAACCGCATCGAGCTCACACAACGCGGCTCCACGGTGCTCGCACTCGATCGGGCGAACGCGAGCGTCGGAATCCTGGACCCGGTGACCGCCACGATCATCGACAACGTCGCAGTCCCGCCTCAGGAGCCGGTGGTGGCGATGGCCGGATCACGCATCGTGGTGGCCTCCGATGGAAACGTGTGGGCGGTGCCCGCCGAGGACTTCGCACAGTTCGACGCCGAGGCACCGCCCGCGCTGGAGTTCGGGGCCGGTGCCATCGTGTCGGTCGACGAGGCCGGCGTGCTCTTCGCCTACAGCCCCACGACGGGTGCACTGGCGCGCGTCGACGCCGCGGAGTCGATGACGGTGTCGCAACGGTGGACGCTCCCCGTCGAGGACGGTTCGGTGACGCCGCAGCTGACCTCGGTCGGCGGACGCTGGGCGCTGTTCGAGCCGGAGACCGGAACGCTGCGCACGGCGGCCCGGGAGATCGACCTCGGTGGCCTGCTCACGGCCACCGACGGAGCGGTGCTGCAGACGCCCACGGTGGAACCGATCGCCTCGGTGGCCGTCGGCACGCGTGACGGAGTACTCGTGGTGCCGCTTGACGGCGCCGCGCCCCGCACGGCGGTCGATGGGCGGTCGGGGGTGCCCGCGAAACCGGCTGTGCACGACGGGTGCGTGTACGCCGCGTGGTCGGACGGCCACGCGTGGCGTTCCTGCGGCGCCGCCGCCGGCTCGGTCGTCGAGCTCGAAGGGGCGTCCAGTTCGACGGCATTGACCTTTCGCGCGAACGGGGACGCAATGGTGCTGAACGACCCGCGAAACGGGCGGGCCTGGTCGGCATCCGAGGATTTCGGCCTCATCGACAACTGGGATCAGCTCCTCGCCGAGACGCGCGACGACGAGACGATCGAGCGCAACGATCCGGCCACGCCGCCCACGCTCGAGAAAGCCCAGGCACCACCCTCCGCCACCGATGACGCGTTCGGGGCGCGTCCCGGACGATCCACCATGCTCCCGGTCCTCCTGAACGACTCCGACCCGAACGGAGACGTGCTGGTGGTCGAACGCATCGACGGGGTGCTCCCTGCGTGGGCTCGGCTCGATCCCGTCTCGGACCGCCAGCAGCTCCAGCTGACCCTCGGGGCCGCGGCCGAAGGCGTCGTGTCGTTCGGCTACACGATCAGCGACGGCCGCGGCGGCACAGCGAACGCGCGGGTCGTCGTCGAGGTGCGCGCGCCCGAGGTGAACGGCCCACCGACGCAGATGCGCACCGCCGGTGCTGCGGTCGCGGCCGGCGGGCGGGTCACGGTCCCCGTGCTGGGAGAGTGGGTTGACCCCGACGGTGACCCGTTCTTCCTCCGCACCGTCAGCGGGTCCGAGCGGGAGACGGTGAGCTCGACGCCGGACGGCGTCGTGGTGCTCGACGAGCTCGAGGGCACGACCGGGGCGCGCACGCTCGGCCTCGTGGTCTCCGACGGGCGCGCCGACGGTGCCGGCGTCCTCCAGGTGGACGTCCGGCCGCCAGGTGACGTGCCATTGATCGCGGAGCCCTTCGTCGCGCTCGCGACGGCGGGTGAGGAGATCACCCTCGAGCCTTTCCGCCATGTGCGAGGCGGGAGCGGGGACATCCGACTGACCGCGGTGCCGGCGAAGCCGGACGCTCAGCTCGCAGCCGACTTCGACGGTGGCACGTTCCGCTTTCAGAGCAGTGCCGTGCGCACGCACTACCTCGAGTACACGGTGACCGATGGGACGCAGTCGGTGACCGGTCTGGTGCGCGTGGAGGTGCAGGTTCCGCCCGAGCGCGACACGACGCCGATCACCGTCCCGCACACGGCGTTCGTGCGCACCCAGCAGCCGCTGGAGCTCGACGTGCTCGCCACTGACATCGATCCGCGCGGCGGCGTGCTGCTCATCACCGGTGTGACGCAGGATGCAGCCGAGCTGGGCGTGCGGGTCGAGGTCGTCGAGCACCGCACGCTGCGCGTGACGCTGACCGAGCCGCTCGCGCTCGGCTCCGCCGAGCTGAGATACCGCGCGAGCAACGGGCTCGCGGACGCTGAGGGCGTCGTCACGCTGGTCGAGGTGCCGCCTCCCGCCACGGCGCAGCCACCGATCGCGAAGCCGGATCGAGCGTCGGCCCGGACCGGTGACGTCGTGGACATCCCGGTCCTCGAGAACGATGAGCATCCCGACGGCGAGGGGTTCGTGCTCGCCGCGGAACTGGTGAGCGCTCCGAGCCGAGGGCTCATGTTCGCCGCCGGCGACCGGTTGCGGTACTTCGCGCCGGATGAGCCCGGCGAGTACCGCGCGGTCTACCGGATCGAGGCGCCCGACGGTCAGTTCGCGACGGCCGCCGTCGACGTCTCGGTTCGCGCGGTCGACCCCGAGACGAACGCCTCGCCCGTGCCGGCCGCGGTCACCGCCCGCGCGGTCGCGGGGGAAACCATCCGCATCCGGGTGCCGCTGGCCGGCACCGACGCGGACGGCGACTCGGTGCAGCTGCTCGGCGAGGAATCCGCGCCTGAACTCGGGGTCGTCTCCGATCGGGGCGTCGACTGGATCGAGTACCGCGCCGGTGAGTATTCGGCGGGCACTGACACGTTCAGGTATGCGGTCGTCGACGCCCTCGGCGCAAAGGCGGCGGGCAGCATCAGGGTCGGCATCGCGGCGCCGCTGGACGCCGCCCGGCCACCGATCGCGACGCCCGACGAGGTCTTCGTCCGACCGGGCCGCACGCTCATGGTCCGTGTGCTCGCGAACGACTCCGACCCGGGCGGCGGGGAGCTGTCCGTGCTCGACATCCAACCGACGACCGGCGACGCGGTGGCGGACATCGATGGAGACGTGGTCAGGATCACCGTGCCGAACGCCGAGGGCACGTACGGCTTCCTCTACACCATCCAGAATGAGCGGCTCGCGACAGCGGGCAGCTATCTGACCGTCACGGCAAGCGAGGAGGCTCCGCTGGCGCGACCCGAGGCGGACGACGCGGTACTCAGCCTGAGTGACATCGCCGGCCGTGACCAGGTGGACGTCGAGGTGCTGGACCACGTCTTCATCGCAGATGCCCCGATCGCGGATGCCGACGTCGGCCTCATCGCCGGCTACGACGAGGGCGCACGCGTGCGGCCCGACGGGCGGATCCGAGTCGACATCGGGGACCGACGCCGCATCCTGCCGTTCACGATCGGCCACCCGGAGGACCCGACCCTGACCGCGACCGCGTTCGTCTGGGTGCCCGGAAGGCTGGACGCCGTGCCCCAGCTACGCTCGGATGCGCCCCGGGTGCGGGTCGACAGCGGCGAAGAGGTCATCCTGCCGCTTTCCGACTTCGTGATCGCCGCGTCCGGTCGGCCGGTCAGGATCACCGACGTCGCATCCGTCCGCGCCGCGAACAGCGACGGGTCCGACCTGGTCGTTGATGCGCAGACGCTCCGGTTCCGTTCGGCGGACGGGTACTTCGGCCCAGCATCGGTGTCGTTCGTCGCGACGGACGGGGAGTCGGCCACCGACCCCGAGGCGCGCACCGGGACGATCGTGATCCCGATCGAGGTCCGGCCCACCGAGGGACAACCGCCGGCGTTCGTCGGCGGCGTCATCGACCTCGAACCCGGGCAGTCGAAGCGCATCGACCTCGTCAGGCTCACCACACGTCCCGGCGACGTCGACCAGACCCCGCTGAGGTTCACGGTCGGTGAGGCGCCCGAGGGGTTCGACGTCGCCCAGCGTGGGGCCGAACTGACCATCCGCGCCGACGAGGACGTCCCGTCGCGGCAGCGCGCCGGGCTGAACGTCCAGGTCGCCGCTGGGGGAACGACCGGCGCCGCGGGCGTTCTCGAACTTCGGGTCGTCCCCTCGACCAGGCCGTTGCCGGCTCCCGTCCCTGATGTGGCCGTCGCGGCCCGCGGACAGACGAGCCGGGTCGATGTCCTCGCCAACGACCAGTCCGGGAACCCGTTCCCCGCCACGCCGCTCCGGGTCGTCGGGGTCCGCGGTGCGGACGATCGCAGTCTGCCGGCGGGGCTCCGCATCGTCCCGAGTGACGACCGATCGACGCTCACCGTCACCGTCAGCGCGGACGCCGAACCGACCAACACGACCGTGCAGTACCAGGTCGCCGATGCGACCGGCGATCCCGGTCGGTTCGCCTGGGGACAGGTCACCATCTCGGTGCAGGACCGTCCCGGTCCGGTCACCGGGGCGCGGGTCACAGGATTCGGCGACGGCTCGATCGATCTCGGGTTCGGCGCCGGGCCGGCCAACAACGCGCCGATCTCGGGCTACGACGTCACCCTCATCGACGCCGCCGGCGGTGACGTCGTCGGTGGCGGGGTCTGCGCCGCGACCACCTGCACCGTGCGGACGCCCGGCAACGGCCAGGGCCACGCGGTGCGGGTGCGCATCCAGGCGCGGAACGCACTCGGTCTGTCCGAGCCGGTCGAGGTGGCGGGCGCCGTCTGGTCGGACGTCGTCCCGCCGCCCCCGACCGCCCTCGAGACCCGCCCGCTCGACGGCGGTCTACGCGTGCAGTGGCAGTCCTCGAGCACGGCGTCCGGGAGCGGCGTGCGCAGCTACGTCGTCGACGTCGGCGGCAGCTCAGCCGAGATCGCCGCGGCCGCCGTCTGCACGGCGAGCGTGTGCACCTACGAGGCGTACGGCCTCGCGAACGGAAGCCAGGTCCCGGTGGCCGTGAGCGCCCGGAACGAGGCGTACCCGGCGCTCGCCGCGTG